>Ga0316576_10000590_pt1 | contig 17317 bp, 14 predicted proteins | sample S0NA_FD_203075 | JGI IMG/M metagenome (GOLD analysis project Ga0316576, IMG submission 203075) | Rhizosphere microbial communities from salt marsh grasses in Alabama, United States - S0-2_050615r3r5 | ecosystem: Host-associated > Plants > Roots > Rhizosphere | place: USA: Alabama | collected... | reverse complement strand
CCTCACCCCGCACTTCCCTCCCAACCCTTTAAGGGGTTGGGGGAGGGGGCAGGAGCCTCTGGTCCCTGGCCCCCTCCCCCACAAACACCGCACCGTCGGCACACGTCAGGTTGGCAGGGGGGGGATTCCTTAGCGGCCAGGGCCAGTTGGTATTCCTCCCACAGATACTCTTTTTTGAGGCCGTGTTCCAAAAAATCCCAGGGGAAAAGTTCGTCCGGGTGGCGTTCCCGGTGGACGAAAAAGTCCGGGTTGACCAGGCTTTTTCGTAAGGCCTTCTGCCAGCCATGCTCCTGGGCCAGCAGTAGCATGTCTCCCACCCGCCGGTCCCCCCGGGCCATGAGGGCCTGGGTATAGGCCCACTTGGGCAGGTCGGTGTGCACCCGCACGTCCTTGAGTCCGGACAGTTCCTGACGGATGAGCTTCTGGCGCTGTTTAAGTTCCTTGACCTCCACCAGGGACACCCACTGGAAGGGGGTCCAGGGCTTGGGCACAAAAGAGGCCACGCTCAGGGTAATTTGGCGAAATTTCCGGATGCCCCGGCTGTCCTTGATCACCCGGTGCCGCAGATATTTGGTGAGCCGGGCGATGTCCCGCACATCGTCCAGGGTTTCGGTGGGAAGGCCCACCATGAAGTAGAGGCGCAGCTGGTCGATGCCGACCTGAGCCAACGCCACCGCGGCCTGGGCCAGATCCTCTTCGGTAAGCCCCTTGTTGATGACCCGGCGCAGCCGGTCGCTCCCGGCCTCTGGGGCCAGAGCCACGGTCTTAACACCTCCCTGAGCGAGCATGCCCGCCAGTTCCGGGTCCAGGGAATCGGCCCGCAGGGAGCCGATGCCCAAGGTACCCCCCGCGGCCAGAATTTTTCGGCAAATATCCTTGACTTCCGGGTGGTCCGACACTGCGGCGCCCACCAAACCGAGTTTGCGCTCCTGCTCCAGGCCCTGATCAATGGTGGACACTAATTCCCCGGCCTGCCGGTCCCGGGGAGGGCGATAAATAAAACCGGCGGCGCAAAAGCGACAGCCCCGGCTGCAGCCCCGGCCCACCTCCACCAGGAACATCTCCCCCCATTCACTCTGGGGCGCCAACAGATGACTATGGGTGATAAGGCCGTCCACATCCTGAAGATGAGGAATCAGGATGCGCTCTGGGAAACCCGCCTGGGCCTCGAAGGACGCCAGGGTGCCGTCCGGGTGGTAATGGGGCCGGTAACCGGCGGGGACATAAACTCCGGGAAAAGTTTGCGCCATTTCCTGCAAAACCGTGTCCCGAGAGCTGGCGCCAGAGGCTTGGGCCAGAAAGTTCAGGGCCCGGACCGCGGCCACCTCCCCCTCGCCCAAGAGGAAGGCGTCAATGAAGGGGGCCAGGGGTTCGGGGTTGAGGAAGGTGGCCACCCCTCCGGCCAGCACCAGGGGGTCTCCGGGCCCCCGGGAGGCGGCCGTCAGGGGAATCCCGGCCTGAGCCAGGATTTGCAGCACTTTGGGGTAATCGGCCTCAAAGGAGATGGAGAAGGCCACCGCGGCAAAATCCCGCAAGGGGCGTTGGGATTCGAGGGTGAGAATGGGAGTGTGGGTGCGCCAATATTCCGGCCATTCCTCCGGGCTGGGGAGAAAAGCCCGCTCGCAGGCCAGAAGTGGGTCCAGATTGATGAGATGGTACATGGTCTGGAAGCCCAAATTGCCCATGGCCACGGGATAGATCTCGGGGAAAACCAGGGCCAGGGGCCAGCGGGCGCCCCAGTCCCGGACGTGTGCCCCCTTTTCCTGGGCCAATATTTTTTGCAAGCGGGCCTTGAGCTTGGCTGACACTAGTAACTCCGTACCTACCACCCTGACAACACCCCTGTAGAGGCTTGATTCATCAAGCCCTAAAGGCGCCATACAATGCGCCCCTACATGGGTGGTAAAGGGAATGTTGTGGAAAAGGGGCAGGGATGGCGACCCCGGTCCCCTTTTCCAAAAAACTGTTTTGGCAATAATCTCAGCTTATCCCAAACCGGCGCGTTTGGCTACCAAGGGGTGGGACCGTGGTTTTGCAGGGAGATTTTTCTGAAGGGGAATGTCCGATGAGGTTGGGGTGGACGGAGGCCACCCGTCAGATATTAGCTGGTGGTGGGCAGTGTCCTACCCTGCATCTTCTGGCCTTTTCAGTGGTTTTTAACATTTGTCCTGAGCTGACACTACTGCCTAAATTCCCCTTTAGGAAAGTGCGACTTTTGCCGAGAAAAGATAGAGGGTCCAGGCTGGCTCACCGCAGTTAATGGCGGTCTGGGGGGATGCTGAAGATCGTCAGCATAATTAAACGGTTAATAACGCAGCGCCGTTATTTAGCGCATTGTCTTAATGGCCAAAAGGTATTAATATGCCAATGATAATTTTAAGGTGGCTTTTCCCATGTAAGCACAGGAACCGGCAGGGGGGACAAGAATGAACAGGGGTGCTCTTATGGCGGCAGTCTTGCTGGTGTTGGCGCTGCTAGGTACTGCCATTAGTCCCGGGTGGGCTCAGAGGGAAGCGAGCCTGAGGCAGCTGCAGGGGGCGTTGCAGAAAAATCCGAATGACCCCAGTCTGCATTATCTGCTGGGAGTGAAGTATCAAAACGAGGGGCAAGACAGCAAGGCCTTGGCGGCTTATCAAAAGGCCGTCAGTCTGAACCCCCGGTATGCCGAGGCCCTGCTGGGCTTAGGCACCGTGAAAGCCGCGCAGGGTGATCTCGACGGTGCCATCAAGGCCCTAAAAAAGGCCGTGCAGTCCGATCCCAAGAATAAAGAGGCCAGGACCTGGTTAAGCGTGGTGTACGGGAGGCAGGGCTTGGCTCTACTGCAGCAGGGGCATGCGGCCGAGGCTGCCAAGGTCCTCCAACTGGCAACGGCGAACAACCCGAATGATACCGTGGCGTTCAATAATCTGGGAGTCGCCTTCGCCAAGCTCGGGGACCTTGATCTGGCGGCCCAGGCTTTTCAGAAGGCCATCAAGGCTGATCCTGCCAATGATGGGGCCCATTTTAATTTGGGTTGCACATATCTACAGTCGGGGGACAAAACCCAGGCCCTGAATCAATATGCCGCGCTCACTACCCTCGGTTCCGGCTATGGGGGGGAACTTTTTGCCCTCATGTCCTATCCCAAAGGATATCCGGTGGATACTCCCTATTCCCCGCCCCAATGGGGGCAGTCCACGCCATACAAGCCGCTGCCGGCGACGGAACTCCCCTCTTCTCCGAAGATCGCTGATGTCCTGCGCAAGACTCCCGATATGCAGATTCCAGCCTATGAAAGTTCGATGCCGGGAGGGGAACTCCCGGGGTCGCAATTGAAGTAAGAGATATTGTGGCTTAATGGTCCATGGCAAATTTTTAAGTTTTTAGTTCCAAGTTTTGAGCGATTGCGGGATAGACGCTGTCTAGCTGAATGACTGCCATCTGTGATTTTGTGAAAATGAGTGATTTTGCATTTAGGATAATCTAGACCCACGATTTAGTTTCCGCCAGCACAGGTTAAAAACCTGTGCCACCAAGCCTTCCTTTTTTACTATGGTTAGCCAGGCTTAAGCCGTCACCCTGACTAGGCCCAGGTGAGGGCACCTGTGCCACCAGGGCTTTGCTTAGTTGTCGGAAAGTCGCAGGTTATGGGGGACTGTCTAGAGAATTATGGTGGGAGGCCCTCCCTGCAGAAATTCTCTGCTTGGCGGGGTGGAGGGAATTGGGAGAGGCCCGGGGAGGCCCCTCCCATTCAGCTCTTACCTATGGTTCAATCCACTTTCCGCAAAAAAGGCGGGGTATCCAGTTCGCTCTCCTCGTATTGCAAGTCGGGGTGGACCACGTATTTTTTGCCCTGAACCACTCCCAGGGCAGGCCGCTTCTCACCTGAGCCCCCCTCGGAATTCTGGGAGGTTTCACCGCCTTTGCGGATGAAGGCCGGAATTTCCAGGTCCTCGGTGATGGGCAACTCCGGAGGCGGCTCGTGCCAAACATCCCGTCCCTTGTCCATATCCAGGCGGTGGCCGATGCCGGTGGCGATGACCGTGACCTGCATGGACTCGCCCAACTCTTCGTCGTATACCAGACCCCACTTAATGAGCGCCTCGTCGTGGGCTTCCCTCTGGACGATGGTGCAGACTTCCCGCAACTCCTCCAGAGAAAACTCCTGAGAAGTAGTGATGTTAATGAGGATGCCTCGGGCCCCCTTAATAGAGATATCTTCGAGGAGGGGGTGAGAGATGGCCCGTTCGGCGGACTCCACGGCCCGGGTGTTGCCCGAGGCCAAGCCGGTGCCCATCAGGGCCATGCCCCCTTCCTTCATGATGGTACGAACGTCGGCGAAATCCACCTTGATGAAGGCGGGCTTGACAATGAGATCGGAAATGCCCCGGACCGCAGCCCCCAGGACTTCGTTAGCCATGGAAAAAATGTCACTGGTGCGGGATTTCTTATTGCCCAGAGAAAAAAGGCGGTCGTTGGGAATAGTAATAATGGTGTCAGATACCCGGCGCAGTTCTTCAATACCCTTATCCGCCAGGCGCATTTTCATTTTTCCTTCAAAATCAAAGGGCTTGCTCACCACCGCCACGGTGAGGGCGCCCACTTCCCGACTGATTTCGGCCACCACCGGGGCGCCGCCGGTGCCGGTGCCGCCGCCCATGCCAGCGGCGATAAAGACCATATCCGCGCCATCCAGCACCTGGCGGATACGATCAGCCTCTTCCCGGGTGGCTTCCCGGCCGATTTCGGGATTCCCCCCCGCCCCCAATCCCCGGGTGGCAGTGGGCCCCAGCTGAATTTTGATGGGAGCCAGGTTGCGTTCCAGGGACATGGAGTCGGAGTTGGCGGCGACAAAATCCACCCCCAACATTTCGGACTTGATCATATCGTTGATGGCGTTGCCGCCGGCGCCCCCGATTCCCAGGACCTTGATCTTGGCCGTCGACTCAGTCGGGACCAGTTGGATTTTCATGAAATACCCCCCTTCGTAAAAATTACACTACTTCCTTGAACCAATTTTTTATCCGGGACCACGTACCGGACTTGCCGCCCCGGGGACCGCCGCGTGGTCCCCGACCCCGGGGACCGGCCTGCCTGCGATAGAAACCATACAGCACCAAGCCCACACCGGTGGCATAGGCCGGGTTGTGAATCACGTCGGTGAGCCCCCCCACCACTTCGGGATAGCCCATGCGGGTGGGCAGGAGAAGGACCTCATCCACCAGGTCGGCCAGCCCCGGAACCTGAGCTGACCCGCCACTGATGACGGCCCCGGCGAGGACCGGATTTCCAGCCCCGGCCCGCTGAATGTCTTTGTTGAGCAAATCCAGGATTTCCTTAAGCCGCATGTCCACGATGGTCGACAGGTCTTTTCTGGGGACTGAGCGGGACTGACGTCCCCCCAGGCCGGGGATCTCGATGTTAGTGGTATCTTCTCCCAAGGTATTCAGGCAACAAGCGTACTCCTTTTTCAAGGATTCGGCGTTGTTGAGAGAGGTTTGCAAGCCCACCGCAATGTCGTTGGTGAGATTGTTGCCGCCCACCGGGATCACCGAGTTGTAACGCAGGGAATTCCCGGAGAAAATAGCCAGGTCGGTGGTGCCGCCACCGAAGTCGATGAGGGCCACGCCCAGGGCCTTTTCTTCCTCGGTGAGGATGGCCTCGCTGGCGGCCAGGCTCTGGAGGGCAAAGCCCCTGCCACCCTCGCTTACCTCCAGTCCGGCCCGATTGACGCATTTAATAATGTTGTTTAAAGCGTTGACCGCGGCGGTGACAATGTGGATGCGGCACTCCAGGCGCATCCCGTGGATGCCCACCGGGTCTTTGATGCCGTCCTGGCCGTCGATGATGAAGTCCTGCACCAGGGTATGGATGACCTCCCTATCGGAGGGAATGGACACCATGAGGCGGGCCGATTCTATAACCCGATCCACCTCCGCCGGGGTGACCTCGCGATCCTTGATAACAATGACACCCGAGCTGTTGTGCCCCTGGATGTGGGCCCCGGCCACTCCGGTGTAAACGGAGCCGATGGAGCAGTTGGCCATTATTTCCGCTTCTTCGACGGCCCGGCGGATGGAACGCACGGTGTTTTCAATATTTACCACCACACCTTTGCGCAGTCCGCCCTGGGTGGGGGCGGTGCCCAGGCCGACGATTTCCACCTGTTCATCCCGCACCTCGCCGACTACGGCGCACACTTTGGTTGTGCCAATATCTAATCCTACAATAATCTCCTGAGTCACAGATATCTTCCTAATTCTCTTCTTGACGGACTGGGTTGGTCTCTTCCATTCCCTTAAGTGACAAGAGCAGGCGTTGGGGATGTCCGAGGTTGATGCGCCCGGTGCGGGCCAAATAGCCCCGCTGGGCCAGGAGCGGCCAAACTTTATGCAATTTTTGAATTTTTTCGGGGAGATCGTTAAAACCCAAGTACAGGGCGGTTTTCAAGCCGGTGAGATAAAGGGTGAAACCACGCTCCGGGTCTACGTGAATCTCGGCAATGTGGCTGCTGGTTAAGGGCCGGGGAGCTTCCTGCAGCAGGGCCAGCAGTTTCAAGACCTGGGTTACCAAATCCGAAGCAGGGCTGGACCCGTCCGAGAAATGCTCCTGGGTAAGACCGGTAATCACCGGAAAATCATGGGGATCAGCGGGGGAGGCGGGTTTAAACAGAGAGCCGCTGAGATCGGTGTAATACAGATCCTCCAACTGCACCAGGGCCACCGGCCGGCGTTCGGTGAGACGCAGGGTGAGGCGGTTGGGCCACTGACGCGCCACTTCCGCTTTGGCGATCCAGGGATGGGACTGCAGGGTTTGTTCCACTAACGTTGGTCTCAAGGCCAAAAGGTTAGTCTGAGAGCCCAGATGAGCCATTTCCAGGATCTGGGCCCGGGTAAACCTTTGGTTCCCGGTAACCTCGATGTTATGGATATCTTTAATGCAGAAGGACGAGCAGGTCAAGAGTTGATAATAAAGGAAAACCAGACCGAAACAAAATCCGGCCAGCCCGGTTATACCCAGGGTAAACCAAAAAATTCGGGGCCACACCCTGACGTGGCCCCGCCGCCGTTTAAAGGAGTTGCGCGTCTGGCCTCGACGCAGAAAAGAAGTTTTCTTTTTGCGAGCCGGCTGCTGGGGAATCAGGCGCGACGGGCGTGCAGGGCGTGACATGCACTCTCTCCTGTGGCTGAGCTGGCGTGTTGGGAGGAAGGGTGTCCCAGGCGCTGGAGCAGTTCCTCCCCCACTTTCCAGATATCCCCGGCTCCCAGGGTGAGGAAGAGGTCACCGGAGCGGAGACGGTTAAGAAGCAGTTCCGGAAATGAGGCCAGATTTTCCACAAAAGCAACTCCGGAGTGGCCCTGCTGTTTAACCCCCTCAAAAATATCCTTCCCAGAAAGTGAGGGGAGCACGGCCTCGCCGGCGCTGTAAATCTCGGTGATGAAAAGCTGCTGGGCCTCGCCAAAGACCGGGAAGAACTCGGGAAGCAAGGCTTGGGTACGGCTGTAGCGGTGAGGCTGGAAGGCCACTACCAGCCGGCGCTCCGGAAAGGCCTGGGCCAGAGCGGCCAGGGTGGTGGCAATCTCGGTGGGGTGGTGGCCGTAATCGTCCATCACCAGAATGCCCTCGGCCTCACCCTTTACCTGACAGCGGCGGTGGATCTGCCCCAGGTGGGCCAGACCTTTCTGGCAGGCGGAGAAGGGGAGGGAGAGGCTGGCGCCCACGGCGCAGGCGGCCAGGGAATTGAGGACGTAATGGGCGCCGGCCAGCGGGAGGCGTACCAGGCCCACAGGCTCTCCCGCCTGCCAGAGGCGGTAGCGGCAGCCCAACCCTTCGGTGTGAATATCCGTGGCCACGAACTCGGCTCCGGGGTTGAGGCCGTAAGTAAGAATCCGTTGGGGCCGGCCCTTAAGCAGGGGAGCCAGGTAGGGGTCGTCCCCCCAGGCCACCACCTGCCCCTCGGGGGGCAGCTGGGACAAAAAACGGGAAAACGCGTCCCGGATGTGGTCCAGATCGCCATAAAAATCCAGGTGCTCCCGGTCGAGGTTGGTGATCACCGCCAACTGGGGCGCAAGGAACAGGAAGGAACCGTCGCTTTCGTCGGCCTCGGCCACGAAGTAGCGGTCCCGGCCCAGGATGGCGTTGCTGCCGAGATTATCCCACAAGGCTCCCACCAAAATGGTGGGATCCAGCCCCCCGGCCCTAAGGACCGCGGCTGCCATGGCGGTGGTGGAGGTTTTACCGTGGGCCCCGGTGACGGCCACCTGAAAATATCCCTCCATGAGACGGGCCTGCATTTCCCCCCGGCGCAGAATTTGGTGCCCTGCGGCCCGGGCCGCGGCCAACTCGGGGTTGTCATCCTTCACCGCGGTGGTGTGCACCACCACCTGGGCCTCGCCGAGGTTTTCCGGACGGTGCCCCAGAAAAACCCGAACGCCGAGCCCCTTGAGACGCCGGGTGATGGCGCTGTCGGCCACATCGGAACCGCTGACATCGTGGCCCTGACGCACCAGGAGCTCGGCCAGGCCGCTCATACCGATGCCGCCGATGCCGATAAAGTAATAGCTTTGTTTAGGCTTCCCTGCCATAGTCCTTAAAATTTCACCTCGGATGCCACTTGGGCAAATTCGGCCGGGTCGGCCAGGTTTCCTCCCAAAGCGCGCAACTGGGGGGAAAGCATCATGATGGGGGACTCGAGAAACTTCCCCTCCTGCCAGTACTTATCGTTGATCTCGGCGCACACCACCCGGGCGATGAGCAAGGCGTAGTTTTCCCCGGTAACCTCCTGCTCCAGCACGGCCTCAATCCAGCCGATGGCGTCCCCTACTCTAGGCGGAGCCACCTTCCGGGAGGGCATGGTTTCCAGACCCACCTCGGCGAGCTCATCGACCTCGGGAGGATAGTTGCGGGCGCATTGCATGGTCTGGCGAAAACCGGGCCGTCCCATGACATTCACTACGAATTCCCGGGTTTGGCGAATATTTCTTAAGGTATCCCGGGGCAGGGCCGAGGCCAGGGCAATGAGGTCCAGGGGCCGCAAGATGGGCATGACGCAACTATAAGGTGCGGCGTTGACGATTTTCTGGTCGTCCAGGCTGGTAATCAGGGTCACAGGCAATGGCAAAAATGTTTTAAACCTATCCGGTGGCAATTCCATGTTGGTAGTGCCCGCTCCTACATTTTGGTTATGGTCTGGGGATGTTGGGTTTATCCAGCAGTTCCAGGCACCCCGCGACGATCTCCCCGGCGGCGTGGGGTTTGGCCAGGCGCAGGCTGGCGGCCTCCATGGCCTGGAGGCGTTCGGGCTGCGCCAAAAATTGTACTATCGTATCAGCCAGAAGCTCACCTGTAAAATATTTATTTAAGATGAGGCTGGCGGCCCCGGCATTTTCTAAAAAACGGGCGTTGGCCTCCTGGTGGTTGTTGGCCGCGAAAGGGTAGGGGACCAGCAGCGCAGCCCGGCTCCGGGCGGTAAGCTCGGCCAGGGTGCCGGCTCCGGCCCGGCACACCAGGAGGTGGGCCCGGGCCATCCAGGCGGCCACCTCCGGGGTGAAGGCCGCCACCTCGGCGGCGAACCCCGCTTCCTGGTAACCTTGTTGCACCTGGTCCACATCAGCGTCTCCCGTGAGGTGGAGGAACTTGAGGCGCTCACGCTGAGCGGCCAGCAGGGGTAGGGCTTTTAGAACTTCCATGTTCAAATGGTGGGCCCCCTGGCTGCCCCCCATGACCAGCACGGTGAAGGGGGTCTCGGGTCGGGGTGGCGCGGCTTCAAAGAATTCCTGGCGGATGGGGTTTCCCGTCCAGCGGCTTTTCTCTTTGGCAAAATGGCCCTCTGCATCGGGGAAAGAAAGGAAAACCCGGCTGGCCACGCGACCCAGCAAGCGATTGGTTAGGCCTGGGATGGCATTCTGCTCGTGGATGGCCAGAGGGAGGCCCAGGGTCCAGGCCGCCATGCCCACCGGGCCGGAAGCATGGCCTCCCACCCCCAGGACCAGGTGGGGCTTCAGCTTTTGCAAGCGGCTCCGGGCTGCCAGCACATGGCTCGGCACCCCGAACCAGGCCCGCAGACGGGCGAAAAGCCCCATGCCCTTCACCGCCCGGCTGGCCACGGCTTCCCAGGGCAGATGATATTTTTCCAGGATCTGGATGGTCACCGGCTTGGGGGTGGTGAGAAAAACGACCTCAGCCTCATGGCGTTGGCGGAACTCCTGGGCCACGGCGATACCCGGAAACAGATGGCCGCCGGTGCCGCCGCCCACAATCACCACCTTGGGATGCATGATATAACCTCACATTTACGCCGCCGGGAGCGGCGGCGCTAGGTTTTCCAGTTTCTAGGGTACGCCTTGGAAACCGAGGCGTCAGCCATCCAAGAGCCCGCTGAAGCCCAGAAAGAATCGGCAGCACTGCTCCACCTGCGGGGTGCGGGGCCGCTCGTAGAAACACAGCAGTCCATCAGGCTTCAGGGTTTCTTCTGCCAGGAATTGACGCCAACTCTCGAGGGCCGTAGCCTCCCGCCGACGTTCCAGGGCCGTTAAGGCCATCCCGGTCGGGGGCGCTTCCTGGTAACGGCAGGTAGCCCCGGAGGTGTCATCTCTACCCAGCCTCGCCCAAGCGAGGCCTTCCGCCAGGCGCCAGAGCAGGGTGCAGTTCTCTTGCACATCAGCAAAAGTATCATGGTCGGCCCGGTCCACCAACAAAGAGCCCAGCACCTCATCCACGACCATCAGGGCGGCGTTATCGAGATAGAGGGCCAAATCATCGCCCCGATCCCCCCGCTCCCCCTCGGCCGGCGGGGTGTCGGTTCCCAGGCCCGGCCCGATAACGGCCCCTTGCCCTTTGACCCAATAGAGCCTGAGATGCATGGGACTTACCCAGTTTATCCGGGCTCCCCTCCTGGCCAGGGCGGCAAGAGCCGCCTGGTCAACAAAAGAAACTTGACCCCAAGCATAGAGTTTAACGTCATGAATGTCCGGAAGATAATCCGAAGGAACCAGGTCCGTCAGAGGCCCCATAATGAGCCGCCGACGAGTGCGGGTGCGGCTGGAGAAGAGATCGCGGATCTTGTGGCGGATGGCCCCCTCACCTTTCAGAATAGCATATCCCATGGCAGCCTCCCCTATCTGCCAGATGTTCCACCAGATTTTTGCTTACCGATGTCATGGGCTTTTCCTTTACCGAAAGGCCAGGCCCTTTTTCTGGCGGGCCGGAGGGCTGGTGGATGCCCCATTCTGCCCTGGCCGTTTGAGTTGCGAGCTGATGTTCAAAAGGATGCCCACCGCCATCAGATTAACCAGCAAGGAAGAACCACCATAACTTAAGAAGGGGAGAGACAGACCTTTGGTGGGGAGCAAACCAGTCACCACGCCCATATTGATGCAAGCTTGCAAACCGATGAGCAAGGTCAAACCTAAAGCCAGATAAGAACCGTAGGAGTCGGGCGCCCGGAGGGACACTCGGATGCCTCTATAGACCAGCAAGGTAAACAGGGCCAGGATGAGGATTACCCCGATGAGGCCCAGTTCCTCGCTGAAGATGGAGAGAATGAAGTCCGTGTGCGCGTCCGGCAGGTAGAAGAGCTTGGCCCGGCTCTGGCCGGGGCCCATACCGAAGATTCCCCCGGAGCCGATGGCCAGAAGGGACTGCTTCAGCTGATAGCCCACGTCCTGGCCGTATTTCCAGGGGTCCAAAAAGGACAGGACCCGGGAAAATTTTTTAGGATCCCGCATGACCATATAAACGGCAGCCGGCACTCCCATACAGAAAGAAATCAGAATATAGGTAAGACGCGTGCCTCCCACCAGGAGCATGATGAAAACGATGCCGGCCAGGGTGAGGGCCGTGCCGAAGTCCGGCTCCTTGCCGATGAGCCCGATGAACAGTCCTGCTACCACCATGTGGGGCAGAAAGCCGATGGCAAAGTATTTCATCTTTTCCTGTTTACGAGCCAAAGAATAGGCCAGAAAAATAACCACGGCCAGCTTGGCGAACTCCGAAGGCTGCAAAGTCAAGGGTCCCAGGCGGATCCAGCGGGCAGCGCCCCGCACCCTGGAGCCCACGCCGGGGATGAGGACCAGGATCAGACTGATGAGGGATATAAACAATAACCAATAAACATAGCGTTTGTATAGGTGGTAATCAATGGAGCGGCCCAGGACGAGGACGCCCACCCCCAAGAGGGCATATATGGTCTGACGCTTCACGAAAAAATAGGGATCTTGATATTCCGCGTTGGCCATCACGGTGGAAGAAATGAAGACCATGGTGAGGCCCAGGGAGACCAGGACCAGGGCGCTCGCCAGCAAGGCGTAGTCGTGGTGGGTGTTTGCGGTCAGTTCATCTTGTTGTGCCATGTCCCACCTCCCGTACGGCTTTCTGGAATGTTTCCCCCCGGTGGGCGTAGTCCCGGAACATATCAAAGCTGGCGCACGCAGGGGACAGGAGCACCACTTCTCCGGACTGGGCCAGGTCCGCGGCGCGTTGTACGGCGTCGGTCATATCATCGGCCAGATGAACAGGAGCCAAACCCTGCCACACCCGGGCCAGGTGTTCTTTGGATTCTCCCACCAGGACCAGGGCTTTAACCCGTTTCCGGATGAGGTCGTTTAACAGGCTGAAATCGCTATCCTTGTTCCGGCCTCCGGCGATGAGGATCAGGGGCCGGTCAAAGGAGGCCAGGGACCGGGCCACGGCGCCCACATTGGTGCCCTTGGAGTCGTCGTAGAAGTCAACTCCGGCCAGATTGGCCACCCATTCCAGGCGGTGGGGCAGCCCGGCAAACGTAGCCAGCACTTCCCGGCAGGCCTGGGGGCTGGCCCCAGCCTTAAGAGACAGGAGCAGGGCCGCCATGATGTTTTCCAGGTTATGGACCCCCTGAAGACGGATCTCGGTTAGCGGAAATGCCGCTTCCTCCTCGGGAGTCAAGCGAACTCGGATGGCTCCATCAGCCAGCCAGGCCCCAGCGGTGAGGGGCTCGGTCACGGAGAAGTAAAAGACGTTCCCCCACTCCCGACCCAGGGGACGCACCAGGGGGTCGTCGTAATTGAGCACTTTGGGCTCTTTAGCGTTCATGGCCTGGAAGAGGGCGGCTTTGGAGGCCACATAGGCGGCGTAGTTCGGGTAGCGGTCCAGGTGGTCCGGGGTGATGTTGAGCAGGGCCGCGGACTGGGGATGAAAGTGGGGCGCGGTGTCCAGTTGAAAGCTGCTGATTTCCAGCACCAGACAGTCGGCCTCCTGCTGGCGGCTCAACAGGGAACTCAAGGGAGTGCCGATATTGCCGCCCACCAGGGCTTTGATGCCGCTGGCCTTGAGGAATTCCCCCACCAGGGTGGTGGTGGTGGTCTTGCCGTTGGTGCCGCTCACCGCCATGACCGGGCGGGTCAGGAAATGGCCGGCCAGCTCCAATTCACCCCATACCGGGATACCGTGACGACGGGCCTCTTCCAACCAGGGAAGTTCCGGCGGCACCCCGGGGCTGGGCAGGATAAGATCGTAGCTCAGCACGTGAGCAGGTTGGGTCGCGCCCAGCTCCTCTTCCACCGGCAGGTCCTGGATGAGGGCCCGCATCTCCGCCAGCTCCTTGGCCGGGGCCAGATCGGTGACGGTGACCCGGGCGCCGGCCTGGACCAAGAAGCGGGTGAGGGCCACGCCGGTGCGGGCCAATCCCACCACCAAAACCTTTTTCCCCGTGAGATCCATATCAACGCAACTTCAACGTGCTCAGGGACAGAATCCCCAGCACGATGGCAATGATCCAAAACCGCACGATGACCTTGGGTTCGGGCCAGCCTTTGAGTTCGAAATGGTGATGGATGGGGGCCATGCGAAAGATGCGGCGGCCGTTGGTGACCTTGAAAAAACTCACCTGCAAAATGACGCTCAGGGCCTCCACCACAAAGAGGCCGCCCACCAGCACCAGGAGTATCTCCTGTTTAGTGGCCAAAGCCGCAGTACCCAGCACTCCCCCCAGGGCCAGGGCCCCCACGTCCCCCATGAAGACCTGGGCCGGATAGGAGTTGAACCATAGAAAGCCGATGCCGGCGCCCACCACGGCCCCCAGGAAGACGGTGAGTTCGCCCACGCCGGGAACGAAGGTGATTTTCAGGTAACGGGCGACGATGGCGTTGCCGGCCAAATAGGCAAAAATGGCATAGAACACGGAGGCGATGGTCACCGGGCCGATGGCCAAGCCATCCAGGCCATCGGTCAGATTGACGGCGTTGGCAGTGCCCACAATGACCAGGACCGCCAAGGGAATAAAGCCCCAGGACAGGTCGGGGCGCACCCCCTCAAAAAAAGGAATGGTCAAAGTGTGCTTGAAACCAGGCAAAAAATAGAGCCAGAAAGCGGCCACCAGGGCGATGAAGGTTTGGCCCAGGAGTTTTTCCCTGCCGGTGAGCCCTTGGTTCTGCTTTTTGATGACCTTGCGGTAATCGTCCAGGAAGCCCACCAGGCCAAAACTTAAGGTCACCCCGATGAGCAGCCAGATATAAGGATTTCTCAAGTCAGCCCACAGCAACGTGCTGACCAGACAGGAAAAAATAATCATGAGGCCGCCCATGGTGGGGGTGCCCGCCTTGGAGAAATGGGACTGGGGGCCGTCTTCCCGGATGAACTGGCCGACTTGCAATTCCTTGAGCTTGCGGATGCAATAAGGACCCACGATGAGTGAAATGATCAGGGCCGTGAGAATGGCGGCAAAACTGCGGAAGGTGATATAGCGAAAGACGTTGAAAGGGCTGAAATACGCCTTTAAGGGAAATAAGAGATGATAGAACAAAGTCTCAGGCCCTCACAACTACTGTCTTTCCGGAATATTTTTGTTTAATGTCTATGTGGTCTATTACAGGGCAACAGCTACTTTAAAAGTTCAATAATATTTTCCATGTGCATGGAGCGGGAGCCTTTCACCAGGAGCCAGTCCCCCGGTTTCAGGAAGTCTTGCAGCAGCCGGGCCCCTTCCTCCTTGCTGTCCACTGGGAAGAGCTGAGGCGCAGGGAGTCCCGCCTCTTCAGCGCCCGCGGCCACTTCCCGGCGGTGGTCGCCGTAAACTACCAGAAAATTCAGGCCGGCCTGCGCCGCCTGGCGGCCCAATTCCCGATGAGCCTCCGCAGTCTGGGTTCCCAGCTCCAGCATATCCCCCAGGGCCGCAACGGCCCGTCCGGAGCCTTTCAGCTCCATCAGGGTGCAAAGGGCTGTGGCCATGGAGCCCGGGTTGGCGTTATAGCAGTCGTTCAGCAGATGGACGCCGGAGGGCAGGTCCTGGATTTGAGAGCGCCGCTGGATGGCGGTGAAATCGGCCAGGGTGTCCGCGGCCGCGTCAAAAGGCAGCCCCAGGGCCAGGACCACGGCGGTGGCCGCCAGGGCGTTCATTGCCTGATGCTCCCCCGGGACGGGCAAGGAAATAGACTGGATTTTGCCCTGCCAGGCCGCCTGAACGAGCTGTCCCTCCCGCCCTCGGGGCTGTCGGCTCATGGCCCTGAGGTCTGCTCCCGGGCCGAAGCCAAAGCCCAGACGGCGGCCGGAAAAGGTTGCGGCTTGGGCGGCCACTCGCGGATCGTCGGCGTTGAACACCAGGGTAGCCTCCCGGGACAAGGCCTGGATGAGTTCCGCTTTGGCCCGACACACTCCTTCCACGCAGCCCACCCCCTCGGTGTGGGCCGGATGAACATTGAGCAGCACTCCCACCGTAGGTTCGCTGATTTCGGTGAGGCGGCGGATTTCCCCAAAGCGGTTCATGCCCATCTCCACCACCGCGGCGTCAAAGCTACCGTCCAACTGGAGGAGGGTCTGGGGTAAGCCGATGAGATTGTTCAGATTCAGGTCGTTTTTCAAGACACGATAAAACCTGGACAGGATGAGGGCGGTCATTTCCTTGGCTGTGGTTTTGCCGCAGCTTCCGGTCAGAGAAACCACCGGGATGGGGAAACGCCGCCGCCAGGCTTGGGCCAGGGTCCCCAACAGGGTCAGGGTGTCGGGCACCACCACGGTGGTTACTTCTCCGGGGATGCGGCCCATGATCCCATTGAGGCGCCGGACCCGTTCTTCCACCGCCACGCCGCGCACTCCCCGGCTCAAGGCCTTGGGGATGTAATCGTGGCCGTCGTGGTTTTCTCCCCGCAAAGGTATAAAAAGTCCCCCGGCCTGGCAGGTGCGGGAGTCGGTGCTCACGCCCACAAAGGTGTCGGTGCCGCGGCCCTGGACCAGGGAACCCCGGGAGGCCTGGATAATCTCCGCAGCGGTAAATGTGGCAGGCATCAACCGTTGTACTCCTTCAAGGCTGTCAGGGCCTCTTCCCGATCGTCGAAGTGGATCTTTTTCTCACCCCAAATCTGGTAATCTTCGTGGCCTTTGCCGGCCACCAGGACGGCGTCGGGCCGGTGCGCCAGGTCCACGGCCAACCGGATGGCCTCCCGGCGGTCCGGCACTACCAGATAACCCTGCTCCCCTTGCCGGGCGGCCGCCAGGCTCAGGCGGGGAAATTTCATGATCTCCAGGCCCCCCTCGATGTCCGAGATGATGGCCAGGGGGTCCTCGGTGCGGGGATTGTCGCTGGTCACCACCAGCAGTCGGCTTCCCCGGGCGGCGGCCTGTCCCATGAGGGGCCTTTTGGTGCGGTCCCGGTCGCCGCCGCAGCCGAACACCGTGATGATCCGCTCAAAATTGAGGGTATTGAGCGCGGCCAACACCTGGGCCAGGGCATCGGGGGTGTGGGCATAATCCACAAAAACACTGGGTCCTTCCAAGGGGCCAAGCCGCTCCAGACGCCCCGGCACCCCGGCCAGACCTGCCACTCCCGCCGCCACCGCTTCCGGGTCAATTCCCAAACCCAGGGCCGTGGTTACGGCCGCCATAATATTGGCCAGGTTAAATGGTCCCACCAGACGTGAGGTGATGGGCAATTTCCCGATAGGGGTGATGAGCACGGCTTCCAGGCCGGTGCGCTGGAATCGATGGGATAGGGGCCGCACCGTGCTTTCCAGGTGGTGGCCGTAAGACAGCCGGGGGGCTGCCACCTGGGCGTGCAACTGATACCCCCGGGGGTCGTCCAGATTAAGGACTGCCAAGGCCTGGCGCCCCGTGCCGTTTACCAGAATTTCCAGAAAGAGCCGGGCCTTGGCTTTAAAATAACAATCCAAATCCCGGTGGTAATCCAGGTGGTCCTGGGATAGATTGGTGAAAACCCCGGCTTTGAAGCTGGCCGCATCCACCCGATGCTGCTCCAGGGCATGGGAAGAGACTTCCAGGATGGTGTGGCCGACTCCCATGGCCCGCATATCTGCCAGAAGCCGCTGGAGGTCCAAAGACTCGGGGGTGGTCACCGGCGCCGGCCAGGTCTTAT
>Ga0316576_10000589_pt1 | contig 17331 bp, 14 predicted proteins | sample S0NA_FD_203075 | JGI IMG/M metagenome (GOLD analysis project Ga0316576, IMG submission 203075) | Rhizosphere microbial communities from salt marsh grasses in Alabama, United States - S0-2_050615r3r5 | ecosystem: Host-associated > Plants > Roots > Rhizosphere | place: USA: Alabama | collected... | reverse complement strand
ACCGAGAATGCCTGGCCGGCCAATGCCCTGATGCTCCCCTTCCTGGCATCCAGCACCGCGACGCCACCGAACTGGCCGGCCAGCGCCGATACCGAGACCGACTGCAGCTCCGCGTCAATCGTTGTCTTCAGCGGCTTCGCCGGCTCGGGATCCCCCTCACCGAGCACCCTGCCCTGTCCGCCTCCCTCGATCGGGACGGCGCTGAGCGTGCCGCCGGGCTTGCCGGCGAGCCTCGAGTTGTACGCGAGTTCGATGCCGCTCAGTCCCACGGGCTCACCCTCGCTGAACCCGGCGGCCACCTGGGCCAGGGTCGGTTCTTCGTCTCCGGCGCCCACCGTGCCGGTCACATCGATCATCGAATCGCCAAGAGGATAGGTCCGCGCCAGCGACGGGCCTTCGACCATGACCTGGCCGTCATTGGCCAGGATCGATGCGCGCCGTGGCAGCCTCGTCTTCCGGTCGAGCTGTTCGCCCTCTTCGAGCCCCGGGAAGAGCAGTCCGCTCTGCCAGGCGATTCCGTCTGAGCCGAAGGTGAACTTCATCGGCGCCTGGATCGTGTCGAATGCCAGCGTCGAGGCGCTGACCGGGATCTCTGCGAGGTCCTCGTCGCCTCCCGGCTCTCCCGGCTCGATCCCCTGGAGCGTCGCGACGGCCTCGGCCTCTTCGTAGCGCTCGGTGAAACGGTCGAGCGGGATCGCCTCCTGCGAGACGGTGCTCAGCTCCGAATGCATTGCTTCGTAGTCCTTCTGCTGCCAGGCTTCGAGGTAGCGCTCCGCAGCGTCCCGGTTCGGGTTGCCGGGGCAGCCGTTGATCGCCCCCGCCACGAAAGAGACGAAAGCGATCGCGACCAGGGGGAGAGCCCTCGTCTTCAGGCGTTGCCGGCGCTCCAGCCGTGTCGGGGCTGTCCTCATAACACATGAAAACTACCGGGTGGGGCGGGTGGCTAGATTGGTCTGGTGACGTCAGTCGACTGGGCAATCGCCGCCTTCACCTTTCTGCTCGCCCTGTGGGGCTTCAGGCAGGGACTGATCGTGGGTCTGCTGGGCCTCGCCGGGCTCGTCATCGGCGCGGCGGTCGGGTCGCGACTGGCCCCGGTCATCCTCGAGGGCGGCTCCAGCTCTCCCTATGCGCCGATGTTCGCGCTGCTCGGTGCCGTTCTCTTCGGCTCCCTGGCGCTTGCGGTCTCGGCGTCGGTGGGAGCCAGCCTGCGCGGGGTCGCCGTCCGCGGGCCGTTCGGCGAGGTCGCCGACGGAATCGGCGGAGCACTGCTCATGTCGGCGGTCGCCCTCGGCATCGTCTGGGTCCTCGGTGCCGTGGTCCTCTACATGCCCGGTACCGACAGCTTTCGCCGCGACGCCCAGCGATCGGTGCTGCTCGGGGGGATCAACGACGTGATGCCTCCGTCCGGGCCCCTGATCCAGGCGCTGAACAGGATCAGCCCGTTGCCGAGCTTCGCCACGTCCCCGGGCGAGATCGCCAGCCCCGACGCCGGGACGGGCGCTTCGCCGGCGGTCCGACGGGCGAGCGCTTCGGTGGTCAAGGTCGCCGGTACCGCCTGCGGCGTGGGGATCATGGGCTCGGGCTGGATCGTCGCTCCGAACACGGTCGTCACCAATGCTCACGTCGTTGCCGGCCAGGACGATACGCGCGTCGAGTCGAACGACGGTCAGGTCGTCGACGCCACGCCGATCGCCTACAACCCGCGCAACGACATAAGCGTGCTCTCGGCGCCGGTCGAGCTCCCGGTCCTGCCGATGCTGGCCGAGGCCGCCGAGGGAACCTCGGCGGCGGTGATCGGCTACCCGAATGACGGCCCCCTGACGATCACGCCGGCGCGCGCCGGCGTGACGCGTGACGTCTTCGGCGAAGACGCCTACGGCTCGGGCCCGTTCCAGCGTGAGATGCTGACGCTGCGCGGGCGGGTACGCCGCGGAAACTCGGGCGGACCGCTGCTCGACAGGAAGGGGCGGGTGCTGGGCACCGTCTTCGCCTCGACCACCGAGGGCCCCCCGGGAGGGCTGGCGATACCGAACGATGTAGTGCGGAGAATCGCGGCCGGGGCCACGGGAGAGGTCGATACCGGGCCTTGCGCCCGGTAAACGGAATCGGTGAAGTTCGCTCCCGGGGGCCAAATCCGGCTGCCGACCGTACCGGTTTTGTAAGCTCAGGACATCTTGTCCGGGAGCATTCTTGAAACCGGGACCGCCTCCGGCGGAGCCAGCCAGTCGGCTCTGACCGAGGTCTGTCCGCACTTTCACGCGGCTATCGAGATGATCGGAAAGCGCTGGAGCGGGGCGATCATCTGGGCCCTGTCGGACGGCCCGATGCGGTTCGCCGAGCTCAAGCGAGCCGTCCCCGGGCTCTCCGACCGCCTGCTCTCCCGCCGGCTGCGTGAACTCGAGGCCGCGGGGATGATCAGCCGCACCGTCGAGGATGACCTGCCCGTGAAAGTGACCTACGAGCTGACCGAGAAGGGCCGTTCGCTCAAGCCGGCGATCCAGATGCTTCGCGAGTGGGCCTGCGACTGGCACCAGGAGCCTCTTCCCTGAGCGAGGACGACCGGGCCGCACCCGGTGCCCGCGGGGCAGAGCGAGCGGCTGGAGAATCAGCCCCACTGCCGGTGGGCGAATACGCGATTCGGCTCAAACGGGAGTTCCAGTCCCTGGCAAGGGTCGAAGTCACGGGAGAGCTGGCGGATGTCAGGCGGACCCGCGTCCAGACCTACTTCCAGATGCGCGATGACCGTGGTGGGGTTCCTTGCGCGATCTGGAACAACGAACTCGACGCACTCGGACTGCCTGCAGAATGCCTGGTCGACGGCGCGGCGGTCGTCGCCCGCGGCGGCCCGGACTACTATCCGGGCGGAAAGAACGCATCGCCGGGCTTCAGCTTCCGGGTCACCGAGATCAGGCCGGCCGGTGAGGGTGACCTGCTGGCAAGGCTCGCCGCGCTGCGAAAGCAGTTTCAGGCCGAGGGACTGCTCGAACGCCAGAAGCGCCTCAGGCGCCCGGGGCTGCCGAAGCGGATCGGCGTGATCACGGCCGAAGGCGGCGCCGCGCGCGATGACCTGGTGGCGGGGCTCGAGCGTCGCGGGTGGTTTGGAGAGATCGTCTGGGCATTCGCGCCCGTCCAGGACCGCAAGGCGGCCCCGGCGATAACCCGGGCGGTCGGCGACCTTGCGACCGTGGCCGGTGTCGAGGCGATAGTGGTGAGCAGGGGAGGCGGAAGCCTTACCGACCTGTGGGCTTTCTGCGACGAGGATCTCTGCCGCACGGTCGCGATGCTCGCGGTTCCCGTCTACTCGGCGGTCGGCCACGAACGCGATGTGACGCTGCTCGACGATGTGGCCGCCGTGAGGTGCTCGACTCCCACCCATGCGGCCGAAGCGGTGATCGGCTTCGACTGCGATCGCGCGCGTCTGGACCTGGCGCGGATAGCCGACCGCGTGTCGAAGGTCCCTGCATCGGCGATATCCGGCCGGGCTCTGCCGCTGGTAGCCCGCGCGGCGGCCCCGGCCCGGGCCGTTCGCGCGCAGCGAGCGATGCTCGACCAGAAGGCGCGCGAGGTCCGGGCATCGTCGGAGCGCGGGGTGGACCTGCGGCGGGACCGCATCGACACGCTGCTGCTCAAGAGCCTCGCTCCTACAGCGGGACGGGCATTGCGATCCGACCGGGCGGCACTGGAAGCCCTCGCGGCGAGTGCCGGCGCGGCGGGAGCCGCGGCCAGGGCATCGGTTGAACGCGGACGGGCGATGTGCCGCGCCTCCGAGGTCACGCTGCGCGCCCACGATCCGCAGCGCACGCTCGAACGCGGCTTCGCCCGGGTCGAGGACGAAACCGGAGAGCCGGTCCTGACCACGGCCCAGGCCAGGGTGGCCGGACGCTTCGGGGTGATCTTCGCCGACGGGCGAGTCGATGCCGAGGTCGCGGCCGCGAGACGACGGCGTCGGCGCAGTCGTCCGCGAGACCCGGCAGAGTTCGGCCAGACAAGACTGAAAGGACTCGACCCCGATGAGTGAAGAAAGCGATCAGGCAGGATCCGTCGCCGACGCGGCGACCGACTACGAGACGGCCACTGCCCGACTGGACGAGATCATCGCCCGCCTCGACTCGGGCGACGCACAGCTCCGCGAGACACTCGACCTCTGTGCCGAGGCCAAGACACTGATCGAGTACTGCGCGGGTGAACTGGCCGCCGTCGACGAAGGCCTGAAGGAACTCCGCCTCGAGGACCTCGCCGCCTCTCTCAGGCCCTCTGCAGCGAACTCATCGCAACCCGCCGCGGACTCGCCTGAAGCGCCACAGCAGGCCGTTTCCCCGGATGATTCGAAACTGACGGGCGACGAGCAGCCTCCACCGCCTGAAGAGCCGCCCTTCTAGCCGGCTCCGGCCTGTCTCTTCCGCGTTGTGACCAGCCTCGATTCGAGCCGCTCACATGCCCAGCATTCTCCGCACGGAATCGCCGCTGCGGACTCGCCGAAAAACGAACCGGTCCTGATCGTCGTGACCAGGCTGTCGACTCTGTCGCGGGCACGGGCGAGTTCTTCCTGACCCAGCCTCATTTCGACCGGGTTTTCCACGTCTTCCAGGAAGACGAAGGCGGTATCGACCGTCTCGGCCTCGAGTCCGTCCGCAACGGCGAGTCCGTAGAGATCCCGCTGCAGGTCGTACTGCTCCGCCATCTTGGCCGCCGCGGTCGTACCTTGCAGGTTGTTGGACTTGTAGTCGAGGATCAACGGTGGTGACACATCGCGGGCCAGCAGATCGGCGAAGCCCCGGATCGTTATGCCGCCGGCATCGAGCAGGAGTGGCGTTTCCGGGTCGCAGGACTGACCGGCGACTCGCCTGCCGAGGGGGGAGTCCATGAAGCCGTAGATCATGTCGGCTGCGCGCTCCTGCAACCTCCCGTCACCGGTATTGAGGCCCCGGCCCTCGAGCCTGGCTGAGATCTCGGACTCGGCCGGTCTGACCCATCGGCGCTGAGCCGAAGCTTCGAGCAGGTCGTGGACCACGCTGCCGAATGCAGTCGCCTCGCGAACCGTGAGCGGGCTGCTCTCTTCCGGATCGAGCGCAACTTCTTCCTGATCTTCGGGGTCCCTCGCCGCCCAGGCGCTCTCAGGTTCTTCGAGCTTCAACACGCGCGTGGCGAAGAAGCGCGCCGGACAGTCAGCGAGCACGCTGAGCGTCGTGAACGACAGCGGCACGTCCGGTCGTCGCGAGCGCCCCGGCCGGCCGAGCGGCGGCCTCCCCGTAACACCGGCGCCCGGCTGTACAGCCTCGGTCTCGCGTCCCCTTCCGAGCTCGTCGGCTCCTTTCTCCGTAGCCGGTATGGCCTCGACCTTGATCTCCGTCGCCTTCGGTTCGGATTCGAGGTGTGCTCCCGACGCCGGCGCCGGAACCGCGATCGTTGAAGGCAGGCCCCCGTCCTCGCCGTCGGTGCTCGTGAGCGCCCATCGGTACAGCCTTCCGGCGGTATTCTCCCTGACGGCCGGGTCCTTGCTTTCAAGCGGGTGGATACCGCTCAGCACGAGCAGCCGGCGGGCCCGGGTCACCGCTACGTGAAAGAGGCGAAGCTCCTCATCTTCCTGCTCGATTTCGGCAGCGTCGCGGATTGCGTCCCAGTCGAAGAACTCCCCCTGGGAGCCCTGTTCGTCCACGACTCTGAGGCCAAGGGTGAGCGACGGGTCCTGGCCGTTTTCTCCCGCTTCGCCGTCCCGAGGCGGCTCGTCATTGCCGTCCGGTCCGATCCAGCAGATCCGGACCCCCGATCCCGGCGCCCGTCGTTCCTTTCCGAGGTCGGGGACGCAGACCATGTCGAACTCGAGACCCTTGGCTTTGTGGATGGTCATCAGCCGGACGACCCGGCCGCTCTCCTCCTCGGTGGCGACTCCGCTCTCGGCCTCGAGGTCCGAGCTGTCCTCGGCCCATCGCAGGAATCCCCGGAGGTCCCTTGCCTCGGAGGCTTCGTACTCGGCAGCCAGGGAGCCGATGCGTCGAAGGTTTGCCATCCGCTCTACCGGCCGGCCGCGACCGAGGCATGCCAGGTCGTACCCGGTCGATGTCACGACGCCCTCGACCACTTCGCCGAGCGGAGTTACGGGTAATGCGCTTCGCACCGCTTCAATGGCGGTTACGAAGCTGCGCGCACGCTCGCAGTCGTCGGCCTGGACGCCATCGACCTCACCACGGGACGCCTTGGTCAAGGTCGGCCAGATCGGTCCTGACTCAGTCGCGTCACGCAGCAACACCAGAGCATCCGAGCTCAGGCCGCAGGCAGGGCCCAGAAGCGGCGAAAGCAGCGACTCGTCGTCGAGTGGATTCGCGACGACCGCCAGCAGGGCAAGGACGTCGATGGCCTCCCGTGAAGACCAGAAGTCGCTGCGGCCGACGATGTAGGGCTCGAGACCGTAGTGGGCAAGCGCCTCCGCGTGTATGGGCATGTTCGACCTGGTCCTGAACAGCAGCGCCACCTGAGAGACGTCTACTTCGCCCCGGTCGACGGCTTCGCGCACCCGCCGGGCCACGGCGAGTGCTTCGGCTCGCGTGGCTGCCTCGGTCTTGCCCTGATCCTTGGCGTCGGATGGCGAGAGCGGACCGAGTTCCTGTTCCTGCCATCCGTCGGACCCGACGAACAGCATTTCGACCGAACTCCGCCGGCCGGGTTCGGGATCGAGGCCGACGGTCAGCTCGGCGAACTCCTGTCGGCTCGCGGCTGTAGCGGACCCCTGACCCTCGCGGCCGGTGCTCCCGGTGCCGACTGCACCCCGCCCCTCATCGACCTGTCGGTCGAGGCCCCGGCCGATCAGGTTCACGGCCCCGATCACCGGAGCCTGAGAGCGGAAGTTCGCTGTGAGTCCGAGTGGAAGGTCGACCTGCTCCCGACGCTGTCGGAAGAGCCTCACGTCAGCGTGGCGGAAGCCGTAGATCGCCTGCATCTCGTCCCCGACCGTGAAGAGCGTCGTCTGCTCTCCCCGCAAAGCTTCGATCAACCGGACCTGAAGGCGGTTCGTATCCTGGAATTCGTCGACCATGATCTCGACGAAGCGTTCGCTGTAAGAGTGGCTCACGCCAGGGTTGTTCTCGAGCAGCTTCAGCGTCTGAAGCTGCAGGTCTTCGTAGTCGAGCAGTCCCTCTGCCCGCTTCATGTCCGAGTATGCGTCCCCGTACGAGTTGAGCAGGCGATCGACGAGGTTCCGGCAGAAGACGGGGAAGCCGCCGGGAGAGTCACCGTCCGCACCCGCCACTTCCGGGAGGGAGGGTCGCTCCTCACCGCGGGCGCGCAGCTGATCGTAGGCAGTAGTCACGCCGGTCTTCCACGATGCGAGCTTGACGCGCGAAAGTTGCTCGGCGCTGCGGCGATCTTCGCTCACCTCGCGCAGCGCACGCTCGAAGGCGGCGTCGCGGATGCGTCGCCCCTTCACGTCGTCGAGCACGTCGAAGCGAGGGTCGACGTCGGCAGCGACAGGATGCGCGCGCAGGATCCGTGAGCAGATCGAATGGAACGTTCCGATCCACGCGGCTCCCATCGCAACCTCGGGCTCGCCTTCGGGGGTCTCGCGGGCCCGGTTTCTCAGTTCGGCCGCGGCTTTGTCGGTGAATGTGAAGACGAGTATCTCGCCCGGTTCGTGACCGTCGGAGAGCAGGCGACGGTAGCGCGCGATCGTCGTCTTGGTCTTGCCCGTGCCAGCCCCGGCCTCGACGAGGATGTCCCGGTCACGGCATTCGATCGCCTCGAACTGCTCGGCGGTCGGCTGTTCGATACTCGTGTCGCCGGCTTTCACGGGCTCTCCCACAGGTCTGCTTCCGGCACGCAGTGGTGCTGGAAGTGGTTGCGGCATTCGTCCGGATCGTGGGCGATCTCGCCCGCATGGATCTTGCCGACTGCGAGGTTCGCCTCGCTCTCGGCGTCAGCCAGGAGCTGTTCGAGATCCGCGTCGAGTCGGAGGTCGTTCGGGTACAGCTTCAGGGACTCCAGCCGCGCCGGCACTCTCATGGTCTTGCGGTCCGGTTTCGGCTCGAGACCGTACCCGATGCCTCGCGGCCGACCACTTCCAGGGCAGACCGGCAGGTAGAAGGAGCCGACCGGGGAGAGGCCGAGGCTTCTCCGGGCCGCCAGCATGTAGAGCTGCAGCTGGAGCTTGCCGCCCTCGATCAGATCCTTCAATGCGAGGACGCCGCTGCCGCCGGACTTGTAGTCGAAGATCACGGCCTCGCCGTCGAACACGTCGATCCGGTCGATGTAGCCGGTGAGACGCCAGCCATCGAATTCAAGAGCGCCGTCCTCGCTCGATCCGCCGAATCCGACCTCCGTGAAGGCAGGCTGGTAGGGGTAGGGGTCGAGGTCCTCTTCCGGCTGCCGCCACTTGACCTCGTGCTCGAGGAAGCGCCGGATATCGAGCCTCGATGATGTTCTCAAGAGCCGGTGGTCTGCCGAATCACCGCCGAGTCCGTGCTCTGGCGCGAGCGATTCGACCAGCTCCTCGGTTTTTTCCAGCCAGGCGGCGATCGTGTTCCGGTCGGGCATTGCGGGCGTATCGGAATGCAGTTTCTCCAGGACCTCGTGGATCAGCTTGCCGCGGGCCATCGCCGGCGGAGTCGGACCGAACCGGCTCGGCCGCAGGTGCTTTTCGATGAACCAGCTGTAAGGACACTCGGTGAACGCCTCGAGGGTGGTCGGGCCGAAGCTCTCCAGGCCTGCGACGACGTTCTTCGCAGGCTTCGTACCGAGTGAGGCGATGGTCCGGCTTCGAACCTCGGCAGCGCCGGCCGCGGTGATGCGATCGCCAAGCCGGTCACCGACACCTTCGGGCAGCTCGAGATCGCCGGTCTCCGCGGGATCCGCCGCGGCGAGCGAGCGGGCGAGTTCGTCCTCGCTGGGGGCGTCGGATACCGTGAAGAAGACATCGGAAGCGAACCGGTCCACACGGCGGACGGGCGAGTCGGACGGGTCCAGCAGCCGGAGCACCGCATCGATGAATGGAGAGGGGAACTCGGTCGCACCGGACTCGTCGGCGATTCGCGAGGACAGCCAGAGTCCTCTGGTCGGCACGCTCAGGCACGAGTAGAACAGGTAGCGCTCCTGGTCCTCGGGGTCCTTGCGCGGCGGCAGCCCGGCCGTCGCGCGTGATGCAGCGCTCAGGAAGGGGCCTGCCTGCTCGGGATCGTCCATTCCACGCTCCTGCAGCGAAACCATGAACAGATGAGAAAACCGCTTGGCACGAAGGCGGTAGGGGCTCGCGATGACGATGCTTTCCGGGTCGGGCACTGACCAGGTCTTGACCGCGCCGCCGGCGAGCGCCCGCTCGATCTCGTCGGTGCCCGCCGGCCGGCCCAGCATCTCGTCCAGTTCGTGGCAGGCCCTGACTATGGCGGTGGCGATCCGTGATTCGGTGCGAATCCGGGACTCACTTCCCGGGGCCGTCGGCCGGTTGAGGATCGTGTCGAGCATCGAACCGACCGCGGTCTCGATCGCCGCCGACGGAGCCGTCGGTCCGTCGTTCAGCTCGGACCATCCGGGAAGTCTGGATGCGTCCTCCCCGAGGAGCCCGACAGCATCGGCGGCCGGACCGATGCCCTCGCGCAGAACCGTGCGCTCGAGACGGTCGACGGCCGAGGGCTGGACCGGAACGGGACCTCGCAGGAAGGACACCAGCTGAGCCGCCGTACCCCTGGGGGACACCGCTCGCAGCAGGTCGAGTACGGCCCTTCCGATTGCCGTTGCGGGCGCCGGCGTCTCGCCTTCGAGCGTCGCATCGATCCCGTATTCGGCCAGGCGGTCTGCGAATCGCGAGCCGTTGGCCGAAGGTGCGGAGACAGCTATCGCAATTTCCCCCGGGGCAACTCCGGAATCGATCAGCCTCGCGACTTCGGCGGCCACTGATTCGGCCTCGGCTCGAAGACCCGAGGACCTCATGACGGTCAGGGCATCGGTGGGCTTCAGCCCGCCTTCGGCGTTGCTCCGCAGGAAGCCGCGTTCGATCCCGAACAGGAGCTCGTCGTGCTCTCCGGGAGTCGTCCGCTCTGTCGGCGGGTCTTCTTTGCCGCCGCGGGCGATCAGCTCGCCCAGCAGGGCTTCCGTGACGGCCATGGCGGGGTTGCCCTGTTCGAAGGTGACGGCCACCGTGACTTCAGTTACTTTGGACAGCGCCTCGAGCAGGTCGAGCTGCTGCACCGTGAGGTCATCGAAGCCTGCTACGAACACGGGTCGTCCGGCCCAGTCGTCGAGAGGTCGGCTGACGGACTCCATCGCCAGACTGGGCAGGTCGGTCAAAGATGCTTCGTCGAGCAGCTTCGTGTATCCGGAATAGGTTTCGCCCACCTTCCGCAGGAAGTCGGCATCGCCGCCTTCGTCGAGCAGGCGCTCGGAGAAACGGGCCGGCGAGATCAGGGATCCGCGCAGCTCGTCGAACAGCTCGAGCATCGATTCGACCAGGCCCGGCTGCCGGTCGACTCTGCTCTCCAGTTCCGGCCACGATTCCTTCATGGCTCTGCGAGTGAGATTCTGGCGTCGCAACTGTCCGGCGACCTTGCGTCGGTCACCGGGTCCGAGCTGCAGGATCTCCGCAACGAGGTCCTTGAAGTGGACGATGCGCGCTCCGACGAATGCACCGCGGTCGCGCATCAGCCGCCGTTCCCAGTCGAAGATGTCGTCGGTTGAGGGCACCACGAGAACCGGACGCTTCGTCAGGGCGTCGACGTAGCGGCTGCGGAGGCGCTCCGTGCGGCCGGAGTTCGGGGGTCCCTTGATGATCGTGAGGGGCATCGGCTCACCTTAGAGTCGGAGGCGGCGCCGGGATCTGACAGAACCCGCTGTCAGCCCGCAATTTACGGCTTCGGAGTGGTTGCTTTGCCGTCCTGCGGCAGGGCTATCTTGACTGGTGACCAGACCCCCCGAAAGCAAGGACGGTCCGCCAGTGTCTCTGTGTTTTGTCGATCCAGCCGATGCGATTCACGTGATCTCCGATTCGATCGGTCGGGAGGCGCGCCGCCAGCTGCTCGGCGAGGCCCTGCGCGCATGGGTGGACGAGCTTCCCGAAGAGGAGCTCGAGGCGCAGTATGCCCGTGCTCTCGCCGACCTCGACCAGGAGGATCTTTCCCTGCTCGCTGCCTGGCACGGCTCGATGGACTTCGGCCAGCCCGTCCCCAACCGCGACTTCCTGATGGGTGCATTCGCGACGCTCGGCGAGCACCGCCGCGAGGCGCTCAAGCTGGCTGCCGGCTTTCGCGGAGAAGAGGTGCTGGAGGAAGGCCTGACCGAGGAGCTGGCCCTCGAGACAGTGGTCGGCTGGCTCTCGCCGGAGCGGCTCATGGACCTGGCCTCCGAGGCGATCGACCTCTACGTCTGGGACCGGATCGGCTCCGACAACTAGCCGTTCACGCTTCAGCCGAGCTCGAGAAGCTCGTGAAGCTCGGCCTTCACCTGGGCCGTCTCACGGAAGTGGACCGCCTTCATGCCGAGCTCTTCGGCGGCACGGCAGTTGATCTCCATGTCGTCGACGAATACACATGCTTCGGGCGGAAGCTCGACCCTTGAGAGGGTGATCTCGTAGATCCTCGGGTCGGGTTTGCGGCAGCCGACGAAGCCCGAGTCGACCACCGTCTCGAAAAGCTCGTCCACCGGGAGCATCGAGCGCCAGAGCGGCTCCCACTCCTTGACGTTGTTGGTGAGCAGCGCGGCGCGGTAGCCGTTTCTCTTGACGTCGCGGATCAGGTCGATCATCGCCACGTTCGGGTGGAGCGCCTCGAAGAAGGTCAGACCGAATTCGCGGAACTCCGGTCGGTGTCCGAGGATCGGCTCAAGCTCGTCCGACATCTGCTCGGTGAACTGATCGTCGGTGATCCGGCCGCATTCGAGCTCGAACAGCGGGTTCTTGCCGGTCTTGCCGGCCGCAGCCGTCAGGGCCTCCGAGAAGTGTTGCGGAGATATCCCCACCGAGTCCTGGATCGCCATGAAGGACTCCGCGAGAGGGGTCGTGAGTACGCCGCCGAAGTCCGATATCACCATCTCGATCCGGTTCATGCCGGGACCCCGGGACTTTCCTGCGGCCGGTCGGCCCGGTCGCTCTCTTTCCGGATCTCGTAGCGCCCCATCCCGCTGTGTCCGTCGAGGTTCCAGCTGAAAAGTGCCGTGTTGATGCGAGCGGAGCCCACCTTCGCGGTACAGCCCGAGACGACCGAGCCGGCTCCGTGAAGCGCGGCGATCTCCTCCGATGCGGGCCAAAGCTCGAGAGTCGCCCTCCGCTGCCGTCCTTCGGTGTCGTACTCGGTCGAGAGCAGGACCTGGTCGAAGTCGAGGTAGCCGCCCGGATGGGAGATCGCGGCCGTGGCCTCTTCGGCGCTGTGCCGGTCGCTGCCCGGCGGACGCGCACAGGCCACGCAGATCAGCCCTCCCTCGGACAGCACGATGGTGACCTCCCGGCCGAGTCCGACCGGTGCTCTGTCATCGTCGCGGAAATGGAGCACGCCCGGGCAGTCGAGTTCAATCCTTCGCTCGCCCTCGACCAGCTCGCCCCTGAGCCGTGCCAACCGCGCTTCCCGCTTGCCCGTCAGCGCTCCTTCGAGCAGGATCGGCTCGCCCTGCGATTCGATCTCCACGGCCAGCGAACCGCGCTCGGTCTCGAGCTCGAGCGGTCCTTCCGAGAGGGCGTCGAGGCCGTTCTCGGGAATCGGCGCCGCGGCCAGTACGTGTTCGCCGAGCATGATCGCGCCCGAGCCGCCGCTGGTCAGGCTGACGAAGAGGCCGCTGTCTGGGTCGATGATCTCGATCGACGAGGGCTTCACGGCCGAGCTTCCCCTCCCGGTTCGTCGCGGCCCTCGACCTCGCGACCCTGTTCCTCCCGGGGCTCGACAGGGGGAAGCTGCGCCGGGTTGCCGTCCGGCCGGTCGGTGACGTCGACCGCGTCGCCGTCCATGTCGTAGGACTGCCTGCCGGAGCGGTACTCCCCGTAACGGGAAGCGGTCCAGGTCGCGGTGCTCGTCGCGACCCTGAACCGGCTGGCGAACAGGAAGAACGTTGCCACGCGGACCAGGTAGCGCGTGGGTGGGAAGAGCAGCAGCAGGCCGAGTCCCGAAGTGATGAAGCCCGGAATTATCAGCAATGCCGCGCCGGTCGTGATCATCACGCCGTCGAACGCCTCGCGCGCCGGAGGCCTGCGCTCGCTCACCGCTCCCCTAAGGCGCTGCCAGTGGACCCTTCCCCTGTGCCTCAGGACGAGGATGCCCGCGACGGCCGAGAGGAAGACCAGCGTGAGCATCCAGAAGAAGCCGATCGCCTGGGAGACCATGACCATCACGTAGATCTCGGCGATCGGCCAGACGATCAGCAGGGCGAGGATGAAAATCCACATGGGGGGAGATTACGGCTTTGCCTGATTCCCCCGCCGTGGCTGCCCGCGGGCCCGGCAGGCTACGATGGTGGCATGTCCGATGAGCAGAAGACCATCGATGACGGGAAGAAGACGACGCCCTCCGAGGAGGATGTCTACGAAGCCCTGGAAGAGGTGATCGACCCCGAACTCGGCCTCGACTTCGTATCCCTCGGTCTTGTCTACGACGTGGAGATCGAGTCCCCGGACGTCTACGTCACTTTCACCCTCACGACCCCGGCCTGTCCGATAGGTCCTCAGGTATCCGAGCAGATGAAGGAATTCGTCGGCAACCTCGATGGCGTTCGCGACGTCCACCCGAAGATGATCTTCGACCCCCCCTGGTCGCCGGAGATGATGACCGACGACGCCAAGTTCGCGCTCGGCTTCTGAGCCGACACCGCCGCTTCTTGGAGTCTGCCGGCCGCTTGCCGTAGTGTGATCGGTGCAGTGTCTCGGCCGAAGTCGTAGCTGGGCAACACTCGGGGCCGGACGAGGTGCCGGGGAACCAGACAGGGGACAAGAATGCTTTCAGGAGCAGGAAGCCGTATCAGCAGTGCACACGTGATCGCCGTGCTGGCGCTGTTCGTGGCATTGGGCGGCGGCGCATACGCGGGCAGCAAGATCGGCAGCAACCAGATCAAGAAGAACGCGGTCACCACCTCAAAGATCAAGAAGAACGCAGTGACGCCGGCGAAGCTGTCGGACTACGCCGATTCGGGTCTGATCAAGCTCAGCAACGGCAAGAGCAGAACCGTGCTGAAGCGCGGCCCGTTCCAGTTCAGGGCCAAGTGCGTGAACAACGGCGGCGGTTCGAGTACGGCCAGCCTGACAGTCAAGAACACCAGCAATAAGACCGCTCTGTTCGAGAGCGAGGACGAAGGCAACTACAGCGACCCCGAACTGAAGCCCGGAAAGACGCTCAACGCTTTCGAAGCGGCGACTGGCTCAGGCTCCGAATGGTGGGGCAACTACTACAACAACTTCTCGGCCACCTCGAGGGATGGCAAGACCTCGCTCCTGGGCAGGGGCAACATCGGAGTCAAGGTTCTCGGTTCGGACTGCGTGTTCCAGATGTTCGTGCTCGGCAGCTGAAAGACTGAGTTTCCGCCCGGCCGGGGGCAGTCCCGGCCGGGGGTCCGACCCGGAAGGCGCGATCCCTAGTCCGCGGCCTCGAGCAGCTCGCCAAGCGCCTTGTTCAGGCCGCCTGCGATCAGGTCGATGTCGGGCATCGCGTCGTAGTCGCCGATCAGCCCGATGTTGACCCGGCCGTCGTAGCTCATGACTCCGATGGCCAGCGCGTGGTTCTTGGCCAGGAAGGCCATCGGGAAGACTTCTTCCAGCCTGCGGCCGAGCATGTAGAGGGGGATCTGGGGTCCCGGCACGTTCGTCACGAGCAGGTTGAAGAGGCGGGTCGAGAACGTGAGCCGGGCCGCCTGCGCGAGCAGGGTGGGCGGAGCGAAGTCGTTCAGCCGGGCGATGGTCTCGGCGCCGAGCGCCTGCTTCGACTGCTTCAGTCCGTCCATCGCGGCGGTGACGATCTCCAGCCGGGCGACCGGGTCCTCTTCGTATACCGGCAGCGGGGCACGCATCGTCGCGAGCCGGTTGCCCATGTGGCCGCGCTCTTCCTCACCGCGTACCGACACCGGCACCATCGCCCGCAGTTCGAGTTCATCGGTCTCGACCCCGCGCGCGATCAGCCACTCCCTGACGGAGCCGGCCACGATCGCAAGCACGACGTCGTTGACGGTCGTCGAGAAGCTGTCCTTGACCTTCTTGAAGTCCTCGAGGTCGGCCCGCGCCCAGGCGATGCGGCGATGCGGGCCGATTTCCGTGTTGAGCGGGACTTCCGGGGCCGGGTCCGCGAAAGCCCGTGCGACCTCGGCCAGGCCCTCTGCCTGGTCGCCGAGCCGGTCCACGACGGACTCCGGGTGGCGGACCGCGTTGACCAGGCGCTCACCGAGTGAGACCGGCGCTCCGGCCAGCTCGCCCGCACTGCGTCTGAGCAGGTCGATCGAGGAGGGCTCGGGATGCGGCGTCCATTCTTCGTCGTGGACGACGCGCTCGGCGTCGGGGGTCACGTCGAAGATCACTGTTCCGATGTCGACGCCAGAGACCCCGTCGATCATCGCGTGGTGGCTCTTGATCAGCACGGCGAAGCGGTCATCGGCCAGTTCCTGGACCAGCCACATCTCCCAGAGCGGGCGGGTCCGGTCGAGGCCCTGCGAGAAGACCCGGTTGACGAGCGCGATCAGCTCCTTGTCGTCACCCGGCGAGGGCAGGGCCGTGTGGCGCATGTGGAAGGAGAGGTTGAAGGAGGGGTCGTCTGCCCAGAGCGGGCGCCCTGCGTCGAGCGGCGGGTAGACGAGCTTCTGACGGTACCTGGGTACGTAAGGCAGCCGGGACTCGACGTGATCGACGAAGTCGTCGTACTTCGGCGGCGGGCCGTCGAAGATGAGGACTGCGCCGATATGCATGTGGGTGCTGTCGGACTCGTTGGTCAGGAAAGAGGCGTCGATCGCCGTCAGCCTGTCCAGGTGGTTAGTCGGTGGTTTCATCGATTTCCTCTGCGGATTCCGCCCGCACCTTACTGTGGGTACCCTTCATGTATGCCTCCGATCGCGACCACTAGTATCGAAAAGGTGATCCTCGCTGCGCCGCGCGGATACTGCGCCGGTGTTGATCGTGCAGTACAGACCGTAGAGCAGGCGCTCGATGAACACGGTGCGCCCGTGTACGTGCGCAAGGAGATAGTCCACAACAAGCACGTCGTGGAGCAGCTGACCGAGCGCGGAGCGATCTTCGTCGAAGAGGAGACTGAGGTTCCGGAAGGTGAGATCGTCGTCTTCAGCGCCCACGGTGTCGCCCCGAAGGTCCATGAGAACGCCGCCGAGCGCGGACTGCGAACCATCGACGCGACCTGTCCGCTCGTGACCAAGGTCCACGTGGAGGCCCGACGCTTCGCCGCCGACGGATACACGATCGTCATGGTCGGACACGAAGGCCACGAGGAGGTCGAAGGCACGATGGGCGAGGCGCCCGAGAGCATCGTCCTCGTGCAGACGGTCGACGAGGTGGATGACCTGGTGATCGAAGATCCCGAACACGTCGCGCTGATCACCCAGACGACTCTCTCTGTCGACGAGACCGCCGAGATCATCGCCAGGCTGCGCGAGCGCTTTCCCGGGATAGTCACGGCGAAGGGCGAGGACATCTGTTACGCGACCACCAACCGCCAGATCGCGGTCAAGCAGCTGGCCCGCGAATGCGACCTGGTCCTGGTGATCGGCTCGACCAACTCGTCGAACTCGAACCGCCTGGTCGAGGTCGCCCGCGAGCACGGCTCTGAATCCTGGCTGATCGACAACCACACACAGGTGAGACCCGAGTGGCTGGAAGGGGTGCGCACCGTCGGAATCACGTCGGGTGCGAGTGCTCCCGAGGTCCTGGTCGAGGATCTGGTCAGCTACTTCCGGAACCTCGGGGTCGAGGACATCTCCGAACTGCGGACCGTCGACGAGTCGGTCCGCTTCATGCTGCCCAAGGAGATCCGAAAGGGCCTGCCGATGGTTCCCTCTTCCTGAGGGTTCCGCGAATCAGCCGGCAAGGGCCGGGGAGAAGCTGAGCGACCAGAGTTCGGGCGAGCCGTCTGCATCGGGCTCGAGGCCGATCTCGATCAGGTGCTGACCGTGGGTCCCGTGCTCGGCGAGCGTGTAGAGCCCCGGCCCCTCGACATCCACGACGCCCGCCTCGGTTCCGTCGAGCCTCAGGTTGAGCCGGCCCGATCCGGCGAGCGTGGCGTGGATGCCGCCCGCTTCGTATGTGACCTCGAGCGAATCGCCGTCGGCGTCGATCATCCACGGCCGTTCACCGCCCGGCATCAACTCCGCCCCGGGGGGCACCACACGGGCGCCTTCGGCATCGGTCTGGCGCAGGGGCGCCATCGGCTCCGGCATGGGGACCGGCTC
>Ga0316576_10000588_pt1 | contig 17332 bp, 14 predicted proteins | sample S0NA_FD_203075 | JGI IMG/M metagenome (GOLD analysis project Ga0316576, IMG submission 203075) | Rhizosphere microbial communities from salt marsh grasses in Alabama, United States - S0-2_050615r3r5 | ecosystem: Host-associated > Plants > Roots > Rhizosphere | place: USA: Alabama | collected... | reverse complement strand
ATGGGCAGCTTCTTGGGGTCGTTGATCAGCTTGCCGATGGCCTTGACCGGTCCGTACTCGGTAACCGCGTAGGCCCTGATAGCCGCCAGCACGTCGCCGGGTTTGGCGCCACGGGGGCACAGGGTGGAGCAGTCGCCGCAATTATGGCACAGCCAGACATCGCCGTTGCCCACCAGTTTGTCCTTCAAGCCCCATGAGGCGGCAATCATCTCTTTTCTCGGGAAAGGCTTGTTGTCGGGGGCGATCGGGCAGGCCACCGAACAGGTGGCACACTGAAAACACTTTTTCAGATCTCCCCCGCCAAGCCCTTTCACTTCGTTAATAAAGCCAATATCCGGCTCCACAACATATGCATCCGCCATCTGAATACCTCCTATATAAATTGACACAAAAACCGTTTTCCGATTTTTTCTTTAAAGTTGCCTTACCGTTGCATGTGTCCAAAACGGGCTTAGAATCCCTTGAAGGGGTTCGGTCCGAGATCTTCGACCATCTCCACGAATTCGTTCACCATCTGCGGAATCTTGTCATAATCGTCAATGGCCACCTGGAACTGGGTCACCCGTTCGTTTTCCAGAGCCAGGCTCTGCAGGGCGTCGCCGATTTTCTTCATGCGTATGTCGGCCAGCTCGCTACCCTTGACAAAATGGCACTGGTAGTCGTCGCCATGCTTGCAGCCCATGAGGAAAACACCGTCCATCCCCTGCGACAGGGCATCCTTGATCCAGATGACGTTGACCGATCCCAGGCAGCGCACCGGGATGAAACGCACGTCGGCCGAATAGGTCATACGGTTCAGGCCGGCGATGTCCAGGGCCGGGTAGGCGTCGTTTTCACACACCAGACCGAGGATGCGCAGGGGGGGATCGTCGTAATCGTCTTCCGAGGGAACGCCGATGGCCTTCACCATGGAACCGATGCTGTCGATGCTGTAGTCCGCGAACCCGATAATGCGTTCGGGACAGGCGCCCATGCAGGTGCCGCAGCGACGGCAACGCGTGGGATTGGGTTTGGGCGTCCCCTTTGCGTCGTCGTCCAGGGCGCCGAAAGGACACTCTTCCGTGCAGCGTTTGCACTGGGTGCAGCGTTGAAAGAAAAAGTCCGGAAAAGTCATGTCGCCGGAGCGCGGGTGTACGGACACGCCGCGGTTGACCGACTCGATGCACTGGATCGCTTTGAGGGCCGCACCGGAGGCGTCCTCGATGGACTCCTCCACGGACAGGGCCCTGCGAATCCCGCCGGCCGCATAGACGCCGGTGCGCTGGGTTTCATAGGGAAAGCAAATGAAGTTGGAATCCGCGTAATCATTGAAAAGCGCGTTGTCGCGGAAACCGGGGCCCTGCCGGTAGGCCAGGTTGATGACCGGGTCGTCCTTGGTTACCGGGACCATGCCGGTACCCAAAACCACCATGTCGGCCTTGACCCTGATCTTGTCGCCCAAGAGGGTGTTGTCCGCCTCCACGATCAGGCCGTTGCCGTTCTTCGTTACCGATACCACCTCGCCCTTGGTCAGAAAGATTCCCGGATCCTGCTGGATGCTTTTGTAGAAGTTTTCATTGAGTCCCGGCGTACGCATGTGCTGGTAGAAGACGTAAGCCTTGCCGTCCGCAAAATCCTCCCGTACGTACTTGGCCTGTTTCAGGGCGACCAGACTGGTTACCGAACCAGCGTAGTCGAAATCGCTGTCGCTGCCGTTGCCCGGACTTTGAATGAACACCACGGACTGGGCTTCCTTGCCGTCCGAAGGTCTTTGAATGGCGCCTTTTTGGGCTATCGCCTCGAACTGCGCATTGGTCACGACGTCCGGCAATTCCCCGTATCCCAGGTGGGAATACTCGCCGGCTTTGGGCTCGTAAGGTCGCCACCCGGCAGCCAGCACAACGGCGCCGAACAACTCGCCGTCCGGGTCGAGGGACAGGATGTCGTTTCTGCCCTTGTTGTACTCGAGGTAGGCTTCATGCTGTTTTTCCACATCCAGTTCTTTGCCGTCCGCGTCCAGCTTCATCTCTTCCGGCAGCGGATAGGGCACGTCGAAGGGGATCTTTTCACCGGGCTTTTTGAAGGTGACCACGAATTCACCCGGTTCGCCGGCAATCCTCGCAACAACCGTTTCGGTTTTGACCGTGATTTTATCCTCTGCATCCACCTTCTTGATCAGGGAATCGACCACAGGCGGTATCAGATCTTCGTAGGGAACTTCCGTGGGCAGCTGCTTGCGCCAGTTGATAGCGTTGCCGCCCAGGCCCGCCTCTTTCTCGACAATGGTCACATCATAGCCGGTTTGGGCGGCATCCAGAGCTGCCGACATACCGGTAACCCCGCCACCGATGACCAGGATTTTTTTGCTGAGGGACTCCACGATGTGCGGTTCGGGCAGAGCGATCTTCCCCACCCTGGCCATGCCCATCTTGATATAGTCTTCGGCCAGCATCAGGAGACGGTCGTAATGCTCGCCATCCCCTTTCTGCTCCTCGGTCAGGGCTGGATATTCAGAACGCGGGTGCGACCACACCACCTGTTCGCGCAGGTTCACACGGTCGACGATGCATCCGTCAAACTTGAAGACGTCGTAATTGACCCGCCGCGAACATGCCGCAATCACCAGCGTGTTGGTCCCGTCGGCAACGTCTTTTTTGATCAGTTCCACACCTTCCTTGCCGCAGAGAAAGGGATGTGTTTTGACAGGCAGGCCTTCTTCTTCAGGAGCGGCGCACAGATCCTTCATGTCGAGCGCATCCCCGATGCCACAGCCTTCGCAAATATATACACCATATTTTTTATCCATGGATTACCTCCTACCTCCTCACCAGAGTTTGAATCGCTTTCAGGGCCATACCGGTTGCATTCTGATTGGACGACACGACGTCAGCCGGCTTGTTGGCGCATCCTGCTGCAAACATACCGCCTTTGGCGAAATCATTGATGATAAAGCCGTCCTCGTTGTACGTAAGATCGGCCGGCAGTTTCGTGTTGGCCGCCGTGGGCTGCATACCGGTCGCCAGGACCGCCATATCGACGGTCTGATGTATCTTTTCACCGGTAACGGCGTTTTCAGCTACGACCGTGATATTTTTCGATTCGGGGTCTTCGCTCACCTCGGCAACCTTGCCTTTGACAAAAAAGATGTTTTCGTCTTTTTTGAGGTTGTCGTAAAACTTTTCGTAGCGGTAGCCCGGCGCCCTCAGGTCGATGTAGAAGATGTAGATTTTGGCCTCGGGATATCTTTCACGGACGTACGTGGCCTGTTTCATGGATGCCATGCAGCAGATGTAGGAGCAGTAGGGCAGATGGTTCTCGTCACGCGAACCGGCACACTGTACAAAAGCGACGCTTTCCGGCTCCTTGTCGTCCGACGGGCGCAGGATTTTCCCCCTGGTGGGGCCATTGGGCGCAGCCAGCCGCTCCATCATCATATTGGTGATGATATTGGGATACTGGCCGAATCCCAGGGTGTCGATTTTAGTGGCGTCGTAGGGTTCCCATCCCGTCGCCCACACCACCGCACCGACCTGCAGATCGATGGTCTTCGTTTCCATGGCCAGATCGACGGCGTCATACTTACAGGCTTCTTTGCATTTCTGGGCATCGTCGGTACCGATGATCTGGGGAGAAATGACATAGCGTGACGGAAAAGCCATTTCAAAGGGCAGGTACGCGCCTTTGACCTTTTTCATGCCGAAATCGAAATCGCTCTCGATCTCGGTTTCACAGGCAGCCGCGCACTCGCCGCAGCAGGTACAGTTCTCGTTGACATACCTGGGTGACAGTTCGATGGAAACGTCGTAGCTGCCGGGGGTGCCGCTCACCTTGGTCACCTGCGCCAAGGTAAACACCTTGATCCGCGGATTGTCCTTGATTCTCCTGAAGTTGATTTCCAGACCACAGGTCGGGGGGCAGAGTTTCGGAAAATACTGATTCAACTGCGACACTCTTCCACCGAGGTAAGGATTTTTTTCGACCAGGAACACTTCGTGCCCCACTTCGGCAGCTTCCAGGGCTGTGGTCAAGCCGCTGATCCCGCCGCCTACCACCAAAATGCCTCCACTAGCAGGGGCTGCTTTGTCTTCTGTCATACTATCCCTCCGTGTTTAAAAGCTTAGTTTATTTAATAACAACAATATATTAAGCGGTACCCTTCTGAAACGTGCAGCACTTGCCTGGAATATGCGGCATACTCCAACCGAGAGCTTCACGCTCCAGACCTGTTGGATATAGCCCGGAAAGTATGGATGCCATGTTAATAAAAACCTCCAGGCGTCTTGCGACACCTGGAGGTATATTGCATCGACTAGAACATCGTCGACTGTTGATTAATCCGGAATGATCTGAATGTAGTCTCTCTTGAAGACATCCCATTCCCCTGCTTTCGGATCATATTTGGAGTTGACGAAGGCGAACCAGTTCTCGTCATCCTGGCCGGGATAGTCGGCCTGATAGTAGAAACCGGGGTAGCGGGTTTCTTTACGGAACTGGATGTGGCGCAGGTGAGCCTCGACCGTCCAGATGCGGTGCTCGATCTCCCAGCATCGCATAAGCTCATGCAGGTCGCCGGCCGCCAGCTTTTCGCAGTCTTCGCGCATGACCTGCAGCAGCTCCATGACGATCTCCAGGTTCTTGCTGGTGGTCATGTAGTAGGTGGCCGTTCCACCGCCGTACTCGTTGGTTGCCTTCATGAGGCGCAGCGCCATGCCGGCCGGTTTCACGTAGGCCGGGTTGACGTCTTCCATGGTGGTGTAAGCGCAGTTGTCCAGGTAGGTCCTGACCGGTTTGTAAACCAGATCGACCAGTTCCTCGTTGGACCTGGCCAGAGCGGGAGTGAAATCAGCATGGTCCTTGGCAAAACGGACAGCCTGCTTGATGGCCATGCGGCCCTCGGCATGTGATCCGGAGGAGAACTTGTGGCCGGAGCAGCCCACGCCGTCACCGGCGGTGAAGAGGCCGTTGACCGTGGTCATGCGGTTGTAAACCTTGCCGTTGTCGGCCTTGATCTTGTAAGCATCCGGTATCCAGTCAAGGTCCGGACCGGAGGTCCAGAGGCCGCAGCATCCGGAGTGAGACCCGAGCAGATACGGTTCGGTGGGCATGACTTCGGAGTTTTTCTTTTCAGGCTCGGTGTCGGTCGCACACCACAGGTTGGCCTGGCCGCAAGTCATGTCAAGGAAGTCTTCCCAGGCTTCCGACTCGAGATGCTTGAGCTCTTTCTTGTCCATGGTTTCACCAAGCGCTGCCAGAGCGCTAACCGTGTCCATGAGGATCGGACCGCGGCCCTCTTTCATCTCGAACAGCATCAGGTGGTTACGCAGACAGGTCGGGGTGATGGCGGCCGTCCCGTAGGGAGCGTATTTTTCCAGCTCGGCTTTGGCGGCGTCGCTGCCGGCAAAGGCTTCGCCCAGACCGTTGAGGGTTTTGGCCTTGAAGAGCAGGAACCATGCGCCCACAGGACCGTAACCGTCTTTAAAACGGGCCGGGGTGAAGCGGTTTTCCATCATGGAGAGTTCGGCACCGACCTTCATGCACATGGTGTAGGTTGAACCGGCATTCCATACGGGATACCAGGCACGGCCCTTGCCTTCGCCGACGGAACGGGGCTGGTAAATGTTTACCGCACCGCCGCAGGCAACCATCATGGACTTACACTTGATGATGTAGACCTTGTTTTCACGAACGGAGAAACCGACGGCGCCGGCAATCGTGTTTTCTTTGTTGGCGTCCAGCAGCAGCTCGACGATGAAGCAACGCTCGATGACGTTGTCTTCGCCGATGGCTTTCTTGGCAGCTTCAGCCACGATTCTTTTATAGGATTCGCCGTTGATCATGATCTGCCATTTACCGGTGCGTACCGGGGTGGCGCCTGATTTCAGCGTACCCATCTTCTGGCCTTTCTTGCCGTCCAGGTTTTTCCCCTCGTCGTCTTTCTTCCAAACCGGAAGTCCCCACTCCTCGAACAGGTGAACGGAATCGTCCACGTGGCAACCCAGATCGAAAATCAGGTCTTCGCGGACGATGCCCATCAGGTCGTTGCGGACCATACGGACATAGTCATCGGGGGTGTTGTCGCCGATATAGGTGTTGATGGCGGACAGACCCTGAGCCACGGCGCCACTTCTTTCCATGGCGGCCTTGTCGCACAGCAGAACAGTCTGGTCGTCGCCGAGCCATTTCTTTACCTCAAATGCAGATCCGCAGGCAGCCATGCCGCCGCCGACGATCAAAACGTCAACTTCACGTTCTTCGACTTCAGGATCCCTAACGGCCTTGAGTTCGCCTTTGGGTTTATTCGGTAATGCCATATTCTATCCTCCTTAAACGGTTATCTATCTGTGTTGATTCTGATTTACTGAATGTTCCGAAAAAAACCCCGACTAGACGGTCGCCTGAGGTGTCGGGATGGTGTAACCGTCCGCCTCTTCCGTTGACAGCAGGCCGCTCTCGATGTCCTGACCTTTGAGGTCGGCATATTCGTTGGCAGCACCTTCAGCAGTTGTCCGGATGGGGAACTTGAAGCGTTTGATGGTCCCGTTTCTGAACTTGCAGGTCCACATAACGTCTTCGGTACCGAGCATTGGCATTACGCTGCTTCCCAGCGGTACGAAATCCGAGTACCCGCGAACTTCGATAGCCTGGGTGGGGCAAATTTTCACACATGAAAAACATTCCCAGCACTGATCCGGCTCCTGGTTGTAAGCTTTCATTTCGTTGGGCTCGAGAACCATCAGGTCGTTGGGACAAATGTACATACAAGCCGTTTTGTCCCCGCCCTTGCAGCCGTCACATTTTTCCTGAATTACAAAACTTGGCATTTACAATACCTCCTGAGTTTTTTTTTGTAAAAAATCTCACTATTCAATTTACGTTAACTTTTTCCTCAAATATGGAAACAACTCTTAGCCGTCACACCTCCCTTCTAGTCCAAAATCGTGATATTTTGGCCAATTTTTTATCTTCCCTCCTAGTTTGGCTATAATATTTTCCGATCTGTTTGCACTGAAATATTATAGATTTGAACGCCGTTTTCAACGGTGACGAAAATCATTCGCCGATTTTTGAAAAAAACTAGTTTTTCTTTAAAAATCAGCAGGATATAAGCAATCCAAGATAGAATCAATATCATTCAGCATTGGGCTTGTCAAGAACTTTTGGGCCTTGAAATTTCAAATATCCCGTTTTGAGGCCTCCCGGTCCTGACAGGCTCAATATGTTGATTTTTTTTTGTATTTTTCACCATATATTGTAGTCGCCGGTCGAAATGTTCCCTTCGCAGGATCGTTTCTCTCAACCGCCCATCTTTCTGTTGACTTTCGCCGGCAATCCGGCTTCAACAGGGGTCATGGAAAACGAATTCACACCCTTGGATCTCGACCAAGCCTTCCGGTTTGACCGCCATCAAAACGTCTCCCTGCTGCGCCTCGGGCACGGATATGTCGAACGGTTGTTAGGTGGAACCCTGTGAGCCGTAAAGTCGCGCTGGTGCTCGGAGCCGTCAAGGGCATTGGAATGGGCGTCGGGCTTGCCCTCGCCCGCCAGGGCATGGACGTCGCTCTGACCTATTACGATTGGGAAGAAAGCCTTGCAAAGATGCAGGCGGCCTTTCGGGAAACCAACGCCGATCACCTGATCATCCGGGCCGACCTGCGGGAGACCGATGGCATACCCAGCGTCATCGAGCGGGTCCTCGAGCGTTTTGGGCGCATAGACATTCTCATCAACAACATCGAACGCGGCGGGTGGCCCATCGTGCACGGAGCGTACACCGAGGACCAGTGGGATCTCGAACAGGCGACCACCCTGCGCGCCAAGCAGTGGCTGTTTTCAGCCGCCCTCCCGCACCTCAGGGCATCCGGCGAAGGCGCCGTGATCAACATCTCATCCATCGCGGGCATCGTGGGAAGAAGCGGACCGGCCAGCCTGGTGTTCAACGACGGCTACGCGGCCGCCAACCGCGGCATCTCGATGCTGACGGAAACCTGGGCGCGACTGGGCGCCCCCGATGTCCGCGTCAATGAAATCATGCTGGGCCTTTTCGAGACCAGGCATGCGGAAGGCACCCGCGGCTGGGGGCTGCTGTCTGAAAAGCAGAAGGCCGCGTTGGTGGAGCACACCCTGCTTGGCCGCACCGGTAGGATTTCCGATATCGTCAAAGCGGTCGATTTTCTAATCAACGGCGCCCCGTACATGACCGGAACCGTATTGCGTCTCGACGGCGGATACGTTCTTGGAGGGGAGAAGATTCTGCCCATGCCGGAGGGCATCCTCTGATGCCGGCTTATGGCTTGTGGCTGGCAGCGGGTGGCAGATGGTTACCCTGCGACACGCCGTGGAAAAGCAGACAACCACCGAACGATCGTCACCGCGGTCGGATCTTCTTCGACGTAATCCCCCACACAAACAGTTTGACCCAGTCAAAACCGAATTTCAGCAACTCCAGGTCATCGGATTTTATCCTTTTCAAAAGGGCGGTCTTGACCCTGTAGCGTTTGAGGAAGCTGCTTCCCCACACGAACTCGCGGAAACGGTCGATGTTGTACGTCGCCATGAAAGCCATTTTGGCCCTGGCCCCTTCGGGGCCTTCGCGCCCCCAGGGGTCCCGCTGAAAAAGGGCCTTGATCCGTGACCACTCGAGGGTCATCTTGTTGTACCGTTCGGCTTCCTGGTCGGCAGCCCATGTCGCGGCGGTCCAGGACCGATCCTCGTGCTGCCCCATGCAGAAATCGGGCGGACGGAAAAAGCAGACCAGCCGGCTCTCTCCAGGATCCGCCCCCCGATACAACCCCTGTTCCACCGGAAACGTGCGGCATGAGTCCGGACGATCCGCGTAGACCCGACACCCCGCTTCCGACAGCCAGGGGCAGGTTTTTTCCGCATTGTCCGCCATCCTCAACAAGATGTCCGGAAAAAAACTCCCCTCCCGCAGCACCACATCCACGTAGCGGTCGATAAACGCGTCCGAGGTCACTCCCAGGGCGGTTTTCAACCGCAGCACATCGTAGGGATAGAGAAACAGATTGAGGTTTCGGCAGCATCGATTGAAACAGGAGATATCAGGATGGCAGCGGAATTTAAATGTGTCTCCCGCTTTGATGAATCGCCCGGGCAGACTTTCGAGATCGTCGGTGGTAATTGATTTCATAATAATTGTCAAACTGACGTTTCACCCCTTCCCAGCATGGGTCATTAGAACGTCCCGATCATTTCGGCAATCGTCAGCTTCAAACCGCCATTTACGCCGGCGGTCACCCGAAACGCCTTCTCCAGATGGGCCATCGCCTTGTAAAATGGCGTGCGGTCCAGGGAAAATTCGACACCGCATTGCCTCTGCACCTCAAAGGAAGCACAGCCGGCCCCCCGCACGATTTTTCCCCCGGGATGGTGCAGTTCGTGCGGTATACCATGCAGGCGGCAAATCATGGGACGGTACGCATAAACAACGCAACGCCCATCCCCATTCAGGGGGCACCACACCGTCACCGGGCTGCCCGCGGCGTCCGCCGCCGCATATTTCCTGCGGTTTTCGCCGGCCTTTTTTTTCACGACTTCCTTTTCCCGGGCCGTCAGTTCCATAACCCCCCTGTAGATCGACAGGTACTCGAGAAAGGTGTGATGGTGAAAACGCGTCCTGCAGCAGTTTTCTTCACACCCCCGGCACACGAAACCGCAGCGTTCGGCTGCCTCCGCATAGCCTGCATCCATGGCCTTGAAAACCAAAAACAGCCGGTCTAACCAGGTCGACAGTCTGTCGGGGTCCTCTCTTATTCTGTCGATGGCGGCACGCATTCAAACCTGCGGCATGGGAAAAAACAGACGTTCGTAAAGTGCCATGGCATAGCGGTCGGTCATGCTGGCAATGAAATCGCAAACGACTCTTTCGCGGGTGCCCCCATTGCGGTAGATGCCGCCCATTTCCATCGCGGCGAGCTCGCTTTCCAGCATGTCGTCATGGTCGAGAAAGTAGGCGTACAGTTCCGAAAGAATTTTCTTGGCCTTGATAAATTCATTGTGCACGAGCGGCGATCGGTACACGTTCTCGTACAGAAACTGCCGCAGAATCGTCATGGCGCCGAACACTTCGTCGCTCATGCCGAGCACCAGTTCGTTGCCCTCGACCCTGCTCGAAAAAACAAGATCGTTGATCATGGTGGCGGCCCGCTCCCAGTGCGTGCCTCCCAGAATTCGCACACACGCCTCGGGTACCTGCGCAGCGGCCACCACCCCGCTGCGGATGGCATCGTCCAGATCATGGTTGAGATAAGCCATAATGTCGGCAACCCGGACCACCCGGCCTTCGATGGTGCCGGGCAGCTCCTCCGGGTCGTCGGGGATAATTTTTCCATACCCTTTGGAGTGTTTTAAAATCCCGTCGCGAACCTCCCAGGTGAGGTTGAGGCCGTTGCCGTCGTTTTCCAACACCTCGACTACCCTCAGGCTCTGGGAGTGGTGAGAATAGCCGGGTGAAAATATTTCCTTCAGCACCGTTTCGCCGCCGTGCCCGAAAGGCGTGTGCCCGATGTCATGCCCCAGGGCAATCGCCTCGGCCAGGTCTTCGTTCAAAAACATGGCGCGGGCGATGGTCCTGGCTATCTGCGCAACCTCCAGCGTATGGGTCAACCGGGTCCGGTACTCGTCCCCCAAAGGCCGCAGAAAGACCTGGGTTTTGTGTTTCAGCCGCCTGAACGCATTGGAATAGACGATGCGGTCCCGGTCCACCTGGAAGGCGGTCCTGATGGGGCAGGCGGCCTCGGTCGATTCCCGCCCCCTTGAATTGGCGCTCTGGCACCCGAAAGGGGACATAAAATTTTTTTCCCGCTTTTCAAAATTTTCCCGAATGGACATTCCGTCTGGCATGGCATGCATCTCCGGCAAAAGCCCCACACCGTTTTTCGAAGGCAAGCGAAAATCCCGTCATTCCGGCGGGTCGACGTGGTGCTTCACCATACTGAAATTAAAAACAAACCATCAATTAATAATTACCATGTTGTTTGTGTCCCCTTGAGGTTTACAACGGCACCTGGAAACATTAACATAAATACATCAGCTTAGGTCAAGCGTTTCAAACGCTACGCATGATCAAAATCAAAAACAGCCGCGAAAAGGCATTTTTCCATGCGTCTGATGAAGAGTCATAAAGCCTTGAGCGGCAAAAAGCAAAAAGAAACGCACCCAATACCGCAGCCGGGTATCCCTAACCGGAGCGTGACCGCGTTTTAAACCGACAGGAGCGCCGAAGATGAAGGGACACCATTTGATACTGGGTGAACTCAGCGACACCATCACCGGTGAAACCCTTCAGGACACCCACGATGAACGGTATCGGCAGAAAATCGCCGCCCTGCTGGTGAATGAGAAGGGGTTCTCCCGGAGAGAGATCAAGCCGCGGCTGCCGTTGAAAATAAAGGCCGGGGAAAAATGCGCCGTTATTCCGGTCGATTTCGGCATATATCTCGACGAAACATGCTGCATGCTGATCAAATACGGACCGGGGTCGCTGGTGACGCGCCACCGTCCGGCCCTGGCGGCTTCCCGCCTGCTGGTTGCCTATCAGATCCCCGTTGTGGTCGTGACCAATGGTGTGGAGACCGATGTGCTCGACGGCCACACCGGTAAAATAACGGCCCGGGGGTTCGATGGCATCCCCGACAGAGCCGCGCTGCTGCAACGCGTGGAAGGGGTGCATTTCACCCCGGTCCACCCTGCAAGGGCCGAAAAGGAATCCCGAATCGCTTACGCCTTCGAGGTGGACGGCAGTTGCCCCTGTGACGACACGATCTGCAAAATAACCGGTTGACGGGCAATCGAAAAAGATGGTTGGCCGTCAACCGGTTATTTTGTATATACGCCATTAATTGGCGTGCCGGCGGAAATGATCTTTCTAAATTTGCCATATAGGTTTTCATTCTAAACAGTTCCTTTGCATCCAATGCCGGTAGCGCCGGCCGGGAATGAAGGGCGTATGCAGCACGAATTTTTCATGCAAGCGGCCTTGAAAGAGGCTGAAAAAGCATTATTATCCGGTGAATTTCCTGTCGGCTGCGTGGTGGTCAGCGACGGCCGCATCATTGCCAAAGGCTCCCGCAGCGGAACCGCCGGCCCATCGGCCAATGAACTGGACCACGCGGAAATCGTGGCTCTGCGGCAGGTCGATGGCCTGAAGGGTGCGCCGGATCCATGCACAATGACCATTTACAGCACCATGGAGCCGTGCCTCATGTGTTTCGGCGCTATTCTGATCAACGGCATCGAACGGATTGTCTATGCCTATGAAGATGTGATGGGAGGCGGTACCCGCTGTCCGCTGGACGCCATGCCCCGGATTTACAGCAACAAAAATATTTCTATTGTTTCCAATATATTGAGAAATGAAAGCCTCGACCTTTTCAAAACGTTTTTCTCGAATACAGATAACACCTATTGGCGGGGCAGCCTGCTGGCCGAATACACCCTGGCCCAGTAGAGAAATTATTTTTATTGCATTTTTTTCTTGCATTTCCTAAGGTTGTTGTATAAGCGACTATCGAAAAATTGTTGGTTGTTTTTTCAATGAATGCAGAAACATCTGGAGTTGGATCATCAATACGCGCCATTTCCGGTCAGCCCGGTTAGGGAGGTGAAAGTATAGTTTTCCCAAGACGAACAAACAGGCCGCAACGTTCTGACAGAACCAATATCAACAAGAACATCAGAGCGAAGGAAGTCAGGGTCATCGACCCCGACGGTGAACAGATCGGCGTTATTCCAACGTATAAAGCGCTTGCCATCGCCGGCGATCACGGTTTGGATCTCGTGGAGGTTTCGCCCAACGCGAATCCCCCCGTCTGTAAAATCATGGACTACGGACGGTACAAGTACGAGCAGACAAAAAAACAGCAGGAGGCGAAGAAGAAGCAAAGCACTTTTCAGGTGAAAGAGATCAAAATACGCCCGAAAACCGGAGAACACGACCTGAACACCAAGTTGAACCATATCAAGCGGTTCATCGACAAAAAGGACAAGGTCAAGGTCACCGTAATTTTCAGGGGACGGGAAATAACCTTGTCCAACAGGGGACGGGAACTGCTTCAGCTTATTGCCGAAAGTGCCGAAGAATTTGCCAGCGTGGAACAGGCTCCCAAGTTCGAGGGCAGAATCATGACCATGGTGCTGGCTCCCAAATAAAACCTGTTTACATTATCTATTATACGAACCACCCCACTGAAGCGATAGGCACCTGGTAGGCGCTGCGGCGCTCAACGAGCGGTCTGCAACCTCATTGATGACAATAATTCTGGCGTGGGCTGACACACGGTAGCGATGCTCACGCCATCTATTTTTTTAAAAAGGAGTGAACTGAACATGCCGAAAATTAAAACCAATCGGGCTGCAGCCAAGCGGTTCCGCAAAACTGGATCGGGCAAATACGCCTTCTCGAAATCACATGCCAACCACATCCTGACCAAAAAGACCACCAAACGCAAACGCGCCCTGAGGCAGGGGCAGTTGGTCAAGAAGTCCGACATGAAGGAAGTGCGGCTGCTGCTGCCCAACTAACCAACCGTCGTATAACGAATAACGTTTTCAGGAGGAATATATCATGCGGGTTAAAAGAGGATTCAAGGCGAGACATCGCCGTAAAAAAGTGCTGAAGCTGGCCAAGGGGTTTCGCGGCGGTCGCAGCAAGCTTTTCAGGACGGCGGCTGACGCCGTGGACAAGGCGCTCATGTATGCATACCGTGACCGCCGGGCCAGAAAGCGCGATTTCAGGCGGCTGTGGATCACGCGGATCAATGCTGCGGCGCGTATGAACGACATCTCTTACAGCAAATTCATTCATGGCCTGAAAAGGGCCGAAATTGAACTCGACCGCAAGGTTCTGGCCGAACTGGCGGTTTCGGACCCGGCCGGCTTCGCGAAAATAGCCCAGCTTGCTGCTCAAAACGCCTGACAACGGATTCACCGTGGATAGCTTAGATCAAACCGAAAAAAGGGCCCTCGACGAATTGGGTGCGGCTGCAACCGTGGAAGCCGTCAATACCCTCGGTGTGCAGTACCTGGGCCGCAAAGGCGTGATTACCGGCTTTTTGAAAAACATCGCCAGCCTCCCCAAGGAAGAAAGGCCCGCCGCCGGAAAAAAGGCCAACCGGGTCAAAGGGGCCCTGGAGCAAGCCATCGAAAAAGCGCGCAAACGGATCGAAACGGCGATGGCGGACAGCGTCGACCGTTTGGACGTATCGCTCCCGGGAAGCCCTTCGCTTGCCGGTGCATTGCATCCGGTCACCCAGATATCCCAGCAAATCTGCAGCATCTTCAACAGCCTGGGATTCGATATCGCAGAAGGTCCGGAAGTCGAGACGGACTACTACAACTTCGAAGCGCTCAACTTCCCCAAAGATCATCCGGCCAGAGATATGCAGGACACCTTTTTCGTGTCTGAGGATGTCGTTCTCAGGACGCACACGTCACCCATGCAGATCCGCATCATGGAAAAAACACAGCCGCCCGTACGGGTGGTGGTTCCCGGCAAGGTGTTCCGCTGCGACTCCGACCTGACCCACACGCCCATGTTTCACCAGGTCGAAGGGCTTCTCGTGGATCGCGGCATCTCCTTCGGGGACCTCAAAGGCATTCTGACAGCCTTCGTCCATCAGATGTTCGATGACCAAACAAGCCTCCGATTCCGTCCCAGCTTCTTTCCTTTTACGGAGCCCAGTGCCGAAGTGGACATCCTCTGCGTCATGTGCCGGGGCAAAGGGTGCCGGGTCTGCTCCCACACCGGATGGATTGAAATTCTCGGCTCGGGAATGGTCCATCCCGCTCTATATGAAAATGTGGGCTACGACCCCGACCTTTACAGCGGATTTGCCTTCGGCATGGGTGTGGAGCGCGTTGCCATGCTGAAATTCGGCATCGACGACATCAGAAAATTTTTCGAAAACGACATCCGCTTCTTAAATCAATTTTAACACCGGGTTAAACAGATACCGCCGCACTGCAGGACGCGTGAGCCACTTAAGCCGGTAAGGGGTAATGTATAGATGAAAGTGAGTCTCAGTTGGCTGAAGGCATTCGTGTCGGTTGACATGACGCTGGAGGAGTTGACCCACGACCTGACCATGGTGGGGTTGGAGGTGGAGGGCGTGGCCGACCGGTACGCCTATCTCGACAACGTGTTTGTCGGCCGCATCACCGCCGTCAAAGACCATCCCAATGCGGATCGGCTCAAGGTATGCGACGTTGCTCTGAAAAACGAAACCCGCAGGGTCGTCTGCGGAGCCCCCAATGTGGTCGACGGCATGCTGGCCCCTTTAGCCCTGCCCGGAACCCAGCTGCCCGACGGCACCGTCCTGAAACAGGGAATCATCCGGGGTGAGGCCTCGGAAGGCATGCTTTGCAGCGAAACCGAGCTCGCACTTGGCGAGGATGCGTCCGGCCTCATGGTGCTGAATGAAGACCTCCCCGTGGGAGAGAACCTGGCCGTGGCCCTCAACCTATCGGATCCGGTGCTGGAAATCGACCTCACACCCAACCGTCCCGATTGCCTCAGCATTATCGGCACGGCCAGGGAGGTCGCCGCCATTCAGGGCCGCAAAATCAGCGTCGAACCCGTAACGCTGGCCGATGCCGGGCACGAGATCGACCGCCACACCTCCGTTACGGTTGAAGCGCCGGACGACTGCCCCCGCTACACGGCTCGCCTGCTGGAAAATATCATTGTGGGCCCGTCACCCCAATGGCTGCAAAACAGACTGATTTCCGTCGGCCTCCGGCCGATTAACAATATCGTCGACATCACCAACTTCGTCCTGATGGAGTACGGACAACCGCTGCATGCCTTCGATTTCGACCGCCTGGCGGAAAACCGCATCGTCGTGCGCAAGGCGGAGGCCGGTGAAAAATTCACCACCCTCGATGGCAAGGAACGCGAATTGTCCGCAGGCATGCTGTTGATATGCGACGGTGAAAAACCGGTGGGACTGGCAGGCATCATGGGGGGCCTGAACTCTGAAATCGAAAGCACCACCACGAGGGTCCTCATCGAGAGTGCCTATTTCAACCCGACGAGCATCCGTAAAACAGCCAAGACGCTGGGATTGAACACGGATGCATCCCACCGCTTCGAACGCGGCATCGACCCGGAAACGACGCCGGTGGCCCTGGACCGGGCGGCAAAGCTGATGATGGAGCTGGCCGGCGCCACCCTGGTCGACGGGGCTATCGACGCCAAAGCGGTTATCCCCCAACCGGCACCGATCGTACTGACCCTAGCGGAAACGAACCGTCTTTTGGGGACCGACCTCGATCGTGAAGCGATCAAACGCCAGTTGAAATCGATCGAATTCAAGGTTGAAAACGGACCCGGCAAGGACCTCACGGTGACCGCCCCGACCTTTCGCGTCGACATCACCCGTACCGTCGACCTCATCGAAGAGGTTGCCCGGCTAACCGGCTACAACAACATCCCCGCCACACATCCACTGGTGCCTGCGGAGACGCGCCGGCCGTCGAAAGCCCTGACGGAAAGGGACCGCATCAAGCGCATCATGACGGGTTTCGGCTTCTCCGAGGCCATCAATTACAGCTTCATGGACAGCCGGATGTGCGACAGCCTGAACCTGACGCGTGAAGACTCCCGACGAAATTTCGTAGAAATCCTGAACCCGCTGACCGAAGACCAGACGGTTATGCGCACCTCCATCATACCCGGCATGATCAGGTCTATGCACCGCAATATCAGCCGTCAGATAAAGCGGATCAAGCTTTTCGAAGTGGGTAAAATCTTTATCCGGAAAGCAACCGCCGCACTGCCTGATGAAACCGAGATGCTCGGCGCCATTCTGTCGGGGCCGGTGAGCCCGCCCCACTGGAATGCGACGGAAAAACCGTTTGATTTTTATGATATGAAGGGAATCGTCGAAGGATTGCTGAACGCCCTGAATGTCGACAACATCGCCTACACCGCCATGCCGGACGATCGGTGTCGCTACACGCGCCCCGGACACACCGCCCGGATTTTGCACGAAGACGCGGACGTTGGCCTGGTGGGGGAATTGCAGCCCGACGTAATGCAGGTCTTCGATTTGAAACAGAACGCATATATTTTCGAACTCGATCTGACCCGGCTTTATGAAGCCATTCCCGCATTCATCCAGGCACGTGACATCCCGCGATTCCCGGCAATATCCCGCGATGCCACCATTATCATCGATCGGGATATCGAGGCCGGCAACATCCTGGAATGCGTCCGCGAAATGGATGAAACCCTTGTTGAAAATGTGCTGGTTTTCGATGTGTTCACCGGGGACCCCATTGCCGAAGGGAAAAAAAGCATCTCTTTCAGGATCACCTACAGATCCCATGCAGAAAC
>Ga0316576_10000587_pt1 | contig 17335 bp, 14 predicted proteins | sample S0NA_FD_203075 | JGI IMG/M metagenome (GOLD analysis project Ga0316576, IMG submission 203075) | Rhizosphere microbial communities from salt marsh grasses in Alabama, United States - S0-2_050615r3r5 | ecosystem: Host-associated > Plants > Roots > Rhizosphere | place: USA: Alabama | collected... | reverse complement strand
TGGTTCCATGTTTCCAAACGACGCGTTATAATCCGCTATCTGTGCATCGAGAAAAAGGAAATAAAGGAAGGGAAAGAAATGCACTTTAGTATGAATCCATTGGGAGCTAATTTATGGTGGGTATGGGACATTATCGCCCTGCTCATCACTTTCGTCGTAATCCAATCGTTGGTCCTGGTGAATGGCCAACTTCAGAAGCGGGAACTTCTGCCAACTTACATCACGCGCAAGATCATCCACATCTTTGCCGCCCCCCTATTTGTGCTCTGTTGGCTGCTCTATTCCGGCAGCGGCGCCAGTCGTTACTTCGCCATGGTCGTCCCCCTCGCTTTTATCATTCAATTTGGCGCCATCGGCCTGGGAATTCGCAAGGATGAAGCCTTTGTAAACTCCATGTCCCGCAGCGGCAACCCGCGGGAGCTGCTGGGCGGCACCATGCATTACGCGATCATCATGCTCATCTGTACCATCCTCTTCTTTAACGCGGGCGGCGCGGCCGGCAACAATAACCCGACTGCTTTATATATTCTGGGCGCACTGGCCGGCGGGGATGGCCTGGCCGATATTTTAGGCCGTCGTTTTGGTGGAGACAGTACGTTCGGTTTTGGTGGATCGCAGAAGACCATCATTGGCTCCGTGGGCATGTTTCTCGGTTCTTTTATTATGATCCTTGTTCTGACGGCCGTTTTCGGCACTGGCCTGATCCTGCCGACGATCATCATCCTCAGTTTGTTCGCCACGATCGTAGAGGCCATCTCACCGAAGGGGTTTGACAACTACACCATTCCCATCGCCGTTTTTGTGGGTATCGTAATTCTAAGTTTGGTCGCTCCTGGCCTCTGGCCGTACACACCTTTGTTTACGCTATGAGTGAGTTCTTAACCGTTATCAAGCTTGGCGGCGCGCTGTTAACCGATAAACAACGGCCATACACCCTGCGCCAATCGGTTCTCGACCAGGTGGCTTCTGAAATAAAGGCTGCCCTCGATGCCGGCTTGATCGAACGCCTAATTCTGGTGCATGGGGTGGGATCATTCGGCCACCCGCCCGTCGTCCAGCACCAGCTGCACAAAGGGCTAAAGTCAGCGGAGCAGTTAATCCATCTGACCGATACCCAAAATAAAGTGATTCAAATTCGCCTGGCGATCGCCGAGGCTTTTCATGATGCGGGGGTTGCCGCCTGTACAATTCTCCCCAGTTCTTGTATGACAGCCTCCGGGTTCGCCCTCGAAAGCAGCTATCTTGATGCCCTGGCCGGATTCCTGGATATCGGTATGGCGCCGCTGCTTGGCGGTGACGTGCTGGCCGACAGACAGGTAGGCTTTTGTGTGTATGGCGGCGATCATATAGCCGTCGATCTGGCGCTTCATTTCCAGGCGTCTCGCCTCATTTTCGCCACGGAAGTAGATGGCATCTATGATAAGGATCCGCAAAAATATGCGGATGCACAGCCCATTCACGAGTTCAGTCTCAGCAGTATAGGTGGCGGCGATGCGCTGCTTGACGATCACCGTAAGGTTGACGCCAGCGGAGCTATGGCCGGAAAGCTCGCCGCCGTTCAGCCGGCCCGCGAAGCTATTTTCGCCGGATTAAGTGTGCACATTCTTTCGATGATCAAAGAAGGCAATTTAACTGATTTATTAAGCGGCAAGGAAGAGACAGGCACATTGGTCGTGCCCTAAGCATACGATCACGTTTCACCTCCTCGCCGCACTTTTAAACTCACCAAACCAGGAAAAAATTGCTTCTCAAGACCAATATACGTCATAATAAGGATTGGTTTTCCCCAGGCTTGCTCAAAGCACCGTGAGGAAAGATTTCAACCAATAGGCCAAAGGAGGCATCAAAATGGATAACGCAAGATCTTGGTGGGTTACTTTGCTGCAGGGAATAATCGCTGTTCTCTTGGGTTTATATATTCTCTTGGGCGGCGCTTCTGCCGCCGGGAATATTGCCTTGGTCGCTGCTGTATATATGTTGGCCGTCGGGCTGTTGGCCTTGATTCGTGGCTCCAATGATAGAATCGGCCGTTACCGGGGGATCGTCGCCGTCATCGTCGGCGCTATTGTGCTTCTCCTATACGCCGTAGACATCTTGGACACTTACTGGGACTTCACTATCTTCGCCGTTGGCGCCATATTGGTAAGTCTGCTCGGCCTCTACTCTGAATTCTTCGACCGTGGAAAGCGTGAGTTTTCGTGGGCGAAAGTATTGGTAAATGCCTTGCTCCTGTTGTGGGGTATCATGATCTTTTTCGCCCGTTATCAGGATTTCAACCTTCAAACTATAACGGGCATTATTTTAATCGTCATGGGCATTGTCGCCGCCGTCTGGGGTTATTTAACTCGCGATAAAACAGAGGCTGTCCAGGAAGTGGCTCCTGCAAACATTCAGTCCAAGGCAGACGATACAAAAAAAGACGCTACTGATAAAGAAAGTTAGTTAATACCCGGGCCGGGCCCGGTGATCTAGTATCACTCACCGAGGCCGGCTCCGTTAATATAATTAACATCTGAAGCCCGTTCTTAGAAAGTCGCTGAGCAGAAACTTCTGCTGCTTTTGCCGCTCTCAGAGAGGAGGTCTCATGTTTTTCACATTTGATACAACTTATTTCTGGTATGTCTTCATCCCCACGATGTTATTATCGGTTGGTGTACAGATCTGGCTTAAGCGCACATACAGCAAGTGGAACAAGGTACAAAACAGCTCTGATTTGACTGGCGAACAGGTCACGGATGTCTTATTTGACGACACCAGCCTCAATCCAATCCCGGTCAAGCATATCAGGGGTAATCTCACCGATCATTATGATCCTGGCAAGAATATCGTCAATCTATCCGATGCGGTCTATGCCGAAGATAGCGTAGCCGCTATGGCGGTTGCCGCCCATGAATTGGGGCACGTACAACAGAATCAGACCAGCTCCACCTTGATACAAATGCGTGGTTTTCTCATTCCGGCCGTTACCCTGAGCCCTACAGTCCCCTATATTTGTTTGGTCCTGGGGCTATTATTCAATATGTCCAACTTGTTGTGGGTAGGCATTTTCTTTTTTAGCCTGACGATTCTCTTTTCACTCCTTACACTGCCTGTGGAGACGAATGCTAGCAGACGCGCCCTGGCCATGTTAGATGAAACAGGACTGCGTAAAACAGAAGCAGACATCGAAGGCTCCAAAAAGGTTTTAACTGCTGCAGCAATGACCTATCTGGCGGCGGCCGTGAGTTCGGTTATTACTCTGCTTTACTACGTGAGTAGAGTAAGGCAGGAAACAAGAAGCTAAGGCAAGGAAAGCTCATAGTTGAATTCGGATCAGTAAATGCGCATGCGTTGGACTTTTTCTTTACTATTTGTTTCCATCTTTGTCATCTTGATTGCTAAGTCAGGTTATGAGGTATTCGCTCAAAGCGATAACGGTCTGGAGCCAATTAAAGTTGTTACCAAAGATATTGAGCCTTTTGTTTTTGTTAGTGGCGGCACACCCAGCGGATTCAGCATCGATCTATGGGAAATGCTGGCCGAGGACTCAGGTCTGTCATCTGAGTATCTGATTGTAGAGACGGTGCAAGAGCAGCTCGATGCATTGGAAAACAATGAAGCCGGCCTGGCTGTTGGCGCAATTACAATAACGGAAGAGCGCGAAGAAAGAGTCGATTTTTCACATGCATACTTCATATCTGGGTTAAGCATATTAACCCATGCCAGGCCTTCAAACACTTTAGGTGATACGCTTCGCGCCGCCCTTTCTCCAAACATCCTACGCATACTCGCCGGGCTCCTTCTGACAATCATTATTGCCGCTCATATTATCTGGTTGGTTGAAAGGCGGAGGCAGGACGATTTCCCTCAATCCTATCTAAAGGGTATTTGGGAAGGGATTTGGTGGTCCGTAGTTACGGTCACTACGGTTGGTTATGGGGACAAAATACCTGGTGGCCGGCTTGGCCGAGTTTTTGCTATCTTATGGATGTTAACCGGCCTTTTTCTCATCGCCAATTTTACCGCGGCGATCACATCTGAATTGACTGTTCAGCGCCTCGAGGCAAAGATAGAAAGACCGGAGGATTTGTACGGAAAAAGAGTTACAACCGTTGTCGGAAGCACGGCCGATGAATGGCTCACAGCCGAAGGAATCAGGCACACAACGGTTGCAACCATTGAAGAGGCATATTTACTACTGGATGCTCAAAATGTCCAGGCAGTGGTTTATGACCGTCCGGTTTTACTCTATCATTCCTATAAAAATCCAGACAAGAATTACGCTGTATCCGAGAATGCATTTAATACAGAGGTTTACGGATTCGCTCTTCCACAAGGCAGCTCTTTACAGGAAACTATCAACCGCGCCTTACTCAGGGCATTGGAAAGCGGTGAATACGATCGCCTCTATAATAAGTGGTTCGGTGTGGATTATGATTAAGTTTGACTTGTACTGTGGCGCCTTGCGCCTCAATAAAGAAGGAGCGTAGAGATAATGGTTGTTTATTTACCCTGGATTACATTCTTCATCGGCATCCTGGTTGGATGGCTACTCACCTGGCTGATGATGACCGGCAACAAGCGCGATCTACAGGCACGGGTCGCCCAACTTGAAAATGAGTTACACAATCGAGATGCCGATCTGGTAGCCTGCGAAAACCAAAGCCTCGAAAAAGCGGCCGAATTTAAGGAACAGATCAAATCCCTAAAAACCGATCTCAAGACCTGTCGGGCTGAATTGAAAACAGTTACGGCCGAGCTCGAGGCGCGCAATAAAGATTTTGAGGCCAGCGCCGGGGAACTGGAAATTCTAAAGCTGGAATTGGCTGAACTGCAGGCCGCGGCTGCCGCTGCAGCCCTGGACAGCGGCAGAAGCATGGCGGTAGATGTCGGATTTGAAGTGCCCGAGATCGATGATTTCACCAAAATCACGGGGATCGGCCCGGCCCTCGCCGCACGATTGTCAAATGCAGGCATTTATCGTTATGCGGATCTGGCCCACGCAGATCACCAAGAGCTACCTGATGCACTGGGAATTCGACCCTGGCAAAAGGTCGAACCCGAGGTATGGGTCGCCGAAGCGGCCGTCCTGGCCGAGAAACCCACGCAGGTATCTGTTGGTGATGACCTGACACTGTTAGAAGGTGTTGGCCCAACCTATGCGACGCGGCTCCGGGCCTCGGGAATCACGACTTTCGAACAATTAGCCAGCAGCAATGAAGAAACGCTGGCCATGATCATTGCCGCGCCGGCCTGGCGACGCCCGAACTTCGCAGACTGGATCGCTCAGGCTCGTCTTGCCGCCGCCGGGGATGACGAGGGATTCAAAGCACTGCAAGAGGAATTGTTCGCCCGTCAGGACGAAAACCTTGTCCTTATCGCCGGCATTGGGACGCAGTCCCAGGAAGTTTTGCACAAGGGTGGTATTCACACGTATGCAGCATTGGCCGCCGCAGATCCGGCAGACCTGAGTGCTTTGTTCGCCGCGGAAGAAGCGCGGAGCGGCGATTTCGAGGCCTGGATCGCCGAGGCGAAACTACGCGCCGCCGGCAAGCGTGTGCAGCACCAGCGTAAACGCGCGCCTGAACTGGAAGTCCTGGAAGTCAGATCCTGCCCTCAAGACCTGGAACTGATCTATGGTGTGGGCACCGTCTATGAACAACGCCTCTATGAAGTTGGTATAGGCAGTTTCTGGGAAGTAGGCATGCTGCCCGAGGCGGAGCTGGAAGAAATCCTGGATGCTAAAGCATTCCAAGACGTCGATCTGGCGGCGATTAAGGTGGACGCATTACGCCTAGCTGAAGAAACCGGCAGCATGGGCCACGTCTGGGACGGCAGCGAACCTGACAACTTCGAACCGTTAGAAGGCATTGGTCCGGTCTTGGAACGCCGTCTTTACGCCGCGGGCATCTGTACTTTTGAAGCTCTGGCCAAACAAACAAAAGAATACCTGGCGGAAGTTTGTCATGCCCCAGCTTTCCAGAAAGTGGACTACGGCCGTTGGATTGAACAAGCCAAGGAACGCCTATCCTGAGATGAATAAGCCCGAGTCCAGGCCCGGACTCGGGTACTTAGGTATCTAGAACTATTAGGAGGTTTTATGCGCGGCGTTCGCTTATTGCTAATATTTTTCCCTATCGCCCTCCTGGCCGAGTTTCTCCATTGGGGAGATATGATCATCTTCGGCGCATCAGCCCTGGCCATCGTGCCCTTCGCCGGCATTTTAGGGGATGCGACTGAAACCCTGGCGCATAAGACGGGACCACGCGTGGGCGGGCTGCTGAACGCCAGCCTGGGCAACCTGGCCGAGTTAATCATCGCTGTCGTCGCTTTGTCCGCGGGCCGGATCGCCCTGGTAAAGGCGTCAATCATCGGTTCTATTCTGGGCAATCTACTGGCCGTGCTTGGCTTGAGCTTGTTAGTAGGCGGGTTAAAAAACGGGGTGCAGAGATTCAACCGCAACCGCGTTTCCGTCGATGCTACACTCGTCATACTGGCGGCCATTGCCATCAGCGTACCTTCGCTGTTCGCGGAGGAGATTGGTGGCGACTTTCCCGCGGTGGAGTACTTAAGCCTCGCGACTGCTTTCGTCATCCTGGCGCTCTATGTAATGGCCATCATTTACACGCTGCGCCAGCCGGCCGAGGATGAACAACATGCCCCGGCCATTAAACCGGTGCAAGAAGGACCTCAATGGTCTCTTGGCCGAGCCGTCGGCATTATGGCGCTGGCAGTCGCCGGGCTGGCCTTGATGAGTGAATTCCTGGTATCTTCCTTAGATGTCGTAACGGAATCTTTTGGGCTCAGTGAATTCTTCGTGGGCATTATTCTCGTGCCCATTATCGGTAATGTCGCCGAGCATTTGGTAGCGGTGCAGGTGGCGATTAAAAACCAGATGGACCTCAGTCTTTCCATCGCCCTCGGCTCAAGCCTGCAAATCGCCCTGCTGGTAGCCCCCCTGCTGGTCTTTATTTCTCTCTTTATCGGCCATCCGATGACCCTGGAGTTTAATCACCCTGAAGTCATCGCCATGGTCGCCGCATCGGTGATTGCCGCGTTGGTCGCCATGGACGGCCGTTCCAATTGGTTCGAAGGCGCGATGCTGCTCGGCGTCTTTTTCATCCTGGCCATCGGCTTTTTCTTCTTACCGGCAGGCATTTAACAGCATAAATTTGACAGCAGCATCACGCTTCACGGTGTGGTGCTGCTTCGAGGAGAGGAGGCAGTTCGTAAAGCGAGGTAATCCGTACAACACCTTCAGGTAAAACGAGATCGGCGCCTTTATCAGGGCGATCAAGCCAGACACCGCCACAAAACCCACCGGCGTTCACCGAACCAACAGCGTCCACATCAAGATTATCCCCCACGTAAACGATGCAGCAGGAAGGATCCGTTTTCAAGCGCGCCGCGGCGCGTCTGAAGATTGTCTTAGCCGGCTTATGAACGCCGATCTCCTCGCTGATGAGGATGTTTTCAGGGGGAATCAAATCACCGACAAGGCGTTCAATAACCGGCCGAGCCAGGACGGAATGATTGGAAATAATGCCCAGCTGATAGCCTTGTTCTCGCAAGAGACTCAAAGTCGGCCGGCTGTCTTCATAAAGATAAGTCGGCAAAAGCGCATAGGTACTGTACAGCTGCTCCATAGCCGGCCGGCTCGTGTCTTCTTCTCCTAAATAATCCAATATCCGCTTATAAAAGCGCGCGATATCCCTTTTCCGCTGCGGTTGTACGACCAACGCGGGGACTTTTCCGGCAGCGACATCTCTATCGTACAACACCAGCGCAGACTCGATTTCACTCGCAGAATAAGGTAGATCGGCCAGGGCGAACATCCTTGCCAACCGTCCGGCGAGGGTATCTGTCAGAGTCTTTATATAGGCCAGGGTACGATCCCAATCAAAAAAAACGGTCTCGATCGGCCGTTGCACAAACTCCACGTCCTTTTCTTCTGATGAATCGATCATTATGGGTAGGCTGTCGCCTCAGGCGTTGGCGTCTCTAATGGAAGCGGTGTCAGATCGACCGTCGGCGTTGCTGTTACGATCTCAAAGGTGGGTTCAACAGTCGGTGTAGGCGTCTCTGTCGGCAGTGAAGTGGCCGTAGCTGTAGCTGTTGGTGTGGCAGTTGGCGTTGCTGTAGAGGTCGGTGTGGGCGTCGCCGTCGGTTGAATCAGGGTAAGCAGCGTACGTTTCTCGAGCGTGACCGGATCATCTTCCGGAGTAAAAGGATTATCCGGACCAAAGATGCGTAAACGCAGCGTCACCGGCCCCTCGTTATTAATCAAAGTGGTATCCCATTCAGTCAGGAAGCCGTTTTCGACAACATAGGGCTGGCGACCGCTGATCCCGCCCCAACCCTCAGGAGCATGGCCAAGACCATAATCGACCTGGTAGCCGGTGTAATTAGGTCCCGTAGCGGTTCCAATGACCGCGACAACATCGGTGATATTCGCGCCGTTTGCCGGTTGGGCGATTTCCGCCTTTGGTCTTGGGGTTGAAGCATCGCAGGCTTGTTGGGGCGGGAGCTGCAAGGGAACAGCTATATTTCGTATTTCAGCCCAATTGCGCCCCTCCGCTGTTTGTTCCAGCCATAACTGCGCCCCGTTTTTCTCTCGCTGCAAGACATCATCATTCCCATAAACAAGGATCGTGAAGAAATCAGCATTGTAAACAGCTTCCTGGCAGGCATCCGAGGCCAGAAGTCGCGTCCAAAGATCGACGCTGTGTTTTTGAATAAAATCATAGCTGCTGTCCAGCGGCGGCTGATCGGCAGCGAACTGTTCCTGGCGCCGAGCCGTGCACGCCTCGCCCGGCTCAGTCCCGGAATCAGCACAAATCTCAATGTCCACAATGTCATCAGGGCGCGAAGAACTTTGTGACTGCCGGTTCGCCAGATAAGTGGTCATGAACGCATTCCAAATCGGCGCTGCAAGCTGCAAGCCGGACTGGCCCTCACCAATGGGTGTATTGTCTGTGTTGCCTACCCACACGGCCGTGGCGATATTCGGAGTATAACCAATTGTCCAGGCATCTCGAACATCAAACCGATTGCTTCCGGAAGTGCCTGTTTTGACGGATACCGTTTGACCGGGAATAACAAGGCTGCTGTTACGGCCGAATGCCGGCTGCCGTGCGTCATCGTCGGCCAGAATATCATTTATCAGGTACGCGTGTTCCGGGTTAACGACCTGTACCGCCGCATCTTCAGGCGCTGCATGTTCATAAACAACTTCGCCGCGGTTGGTTTCTATACTCTGAATCGCAAAAGGCTCTAAATAGCGCCCCTGATCTGCCAGGGTGCCAAACGCTCCTATCATCTGCAGCGGTGATATCTCCCCGCCACCAAGAGCCAAAGAGAGGCCATGCTCACGTGGTTGTCCCACCTCGGCGCATCCGGTATCAACCAGATCGGTCAGCCCCAATTTTTGAACGTTATTTATAAAGTCGCACACACCGACGAATTCGAGCGCTTTAACAGCCGGGATATTGTAGGAATTACCCAAGGCAAGCCGCAGCCGCAAAGGTCCATGGAATTGATCGTCATAATTCTTCGGTTCGTAAATAGAATTCGGCCCATCAGCAAATTGAGTCGCCACATCCCAGATCAATGTCGAAGCTGTCCATCCCCGTTCCAGGGCTGACAAATAGACCAGCGGCTTGATCGTAGAGCCGGGTTGGCGCGGTGCGAGCGCCATATTCACCTGTCCACTGATCGCTTCATCATGAAAATCAAGGCTGCCGACAAGGGCTAAAATATCTCCCGTGTCGGGCTTAATCACGATCATGGAGGCGTTATTCGCGCCTCCGGCATGGATAAGGTCGCTGTATGAGGCAAGAGTCGACTCGGCCAGATCTTGCACATCAGGATCTAAGGTCGTATGAATCTGCAAACCACCGCGATAAATGGATTGCGCCCCCAGGATATCCTCCGCCTGCTGTAAAACGAGAAGAGCGAAATGGGGATGCTGGATCGTTACTTCCGGCGGCTTGATGTTCGCCAGAATCTCCACAGCTTCTTCTTTTGCCACGCGCGCCTCATCAACCGTGACAAAATCCGCGGCGATCATCAGGCTTAGCACTTCACTTTGTCTCCCCAGCGCCTTATCCGGTGCGGTGAAAAGATCCCACAGCGCAGGCGCCTGGGGCAATCCGGCGAGCAGTGTTGCCTCTGCCAGGGTGAGTTCGGCCGCCGGCTTATCAAAATAGGTGCGCGCTGCCGCCTCGATCCCATAAGCCAGGTTCCCGAAGTAGACCTCATTCAAGTAAAGTTCAAGTATTTCGTTCTTTTCGTAAGTACGTGAGATCTCCGCGGAGAGGACAATTTCGCGCAGTTTACGGCGAAAGGTGCGTTCAGTCCGTTCATCTTCATCCAGTAATACCGCGCGTACTAGCTGCTGGGTGATGGTGCTCGTTCCCGCTACCGGCTCCTGTTCGCGAGCAGCCTGCACAACCGCGCCAGCGAGACGTACAACATCAAATCCCGGGTTTTCAAAGAAATGTCTATCCTCGGTCGCGATAGTGGCTCGAATCAAATCCGGTGAAATATCCTCCAGCGGCACATAAAGCCGGTTGCCCGTTTCCGGATCAGCTTGTGAATAAAGTAAATTGTTTTCCCGATCGTAGATACGCACGGTCTCAAAAGTGCTGGCGCGTGCGCTCAATTCACGGGGATCAGGCAAAGACCGGGCAATTGCCGTATAACCAATTGCCCCGCTGGCAACAAGGACCATAACGAGAACAATCACGCTGATAACAGTAAATAAGATCGCCCGGGCAATACATCCACTCCAATCCCTGGACGTAGTCGAAACAGGCACTGAACGCAAGGCAGGGGATGTTTGACCGACCACCTTTGCGGTTTGCGCCGGCGATACCTGCCCTTTGGCGCCGGAAACTGGGTAATAAGCCGGCGGGTAGATTTCAGTTGTGGCTTCATCGCTCGATGCTGCGGGTTCTTGGCCGGGAAAAGCAATCGGCGTGCGAACTTCCGTCGCTTCCGTATCTCGCTCCAGCGGTCTCTTTTTCGGGGGTTGGTAAGAATCCGGCGTTATGGGCTGCAAAGGAACCGTGGAGGACGGCCGTGTTGGAGTGCTCTCTCCGGCGATGGTAACCGTGGGATCATCTTCTTTCGGCGGCGGGGTTACGATTAACGGCTTGGGAATCTCGGCCGTTTCCTCTTCATTTACAGACCCCGGATCATTCCCAGTGGACGTCCCATGGATGAGGTCCAGCAGCGAGATAGTTTCATCGCCGCCATCTCCCTTGCCACCGGCAGGAGGTTTACCGGGCTTTTGTTCTTCCGGTATTAATTGTTCCGGCTCTTCCGGATTTTCTTCTGGGTTTTCGCGATCACTCATGTGAAAAGAAACGCTAAACAGGGGGGAAAAGTTCCCCGAATAGGCATTATTAATTGTCTACGACTGTTCCTCCGGCTGGCTTTTTATGAGCATGACCCAAACGCCCCGTTGAATCACCTTCCCCTCCTGATTCAAAACACGATAGGCCATCTCGAGCTGCCCTCCGCCGAGGCGGGGTAAGCCTTTAAGCTCCTTAATTTCCAACTGTACATGAATCGTGTCGCCGATGAAAACAGGAAGGCTGAATTTACAAGATAATTCGCGAAAAGCGAGAATAGTCCCTTCGACAAAGCCGGTCTGAACCGCCAATCCTGTAGCAATTGACTGTACCAGCAAGCCATGGGCGACGCGACGGCCAAATGGCCCACCCTCCGCAAATGCCGCATCCGTATGAATCTGGTTGAAATCTCCGGATAAACCGGCAAAGGTTACGATATCACCCTCGGTTATAGTTCGCCCGGCCGTGGCTAGTTTTTGGCTAAGCTCAAACTCCTCAAAATACAATCCTCGCGGGTTAAAAACCGGATCACTACTCATAATGAACTCCAAATATCCTTCATATCTCTATGAGGAGGTTTCCACGGCGGCCAGCTTCTCAGCTTCATCGGCGAGGATAAGGGCATCAATAAAGGGGTCGAGGTCACCGTCAATCACTGCCGCTAGATTATAACTGGAGAATCCGATACGGTGATCGGTGACACGACTTTGGGGATAATTATACGTGCGGATTTTTTCGCTGCGATCGCCGCTGCCGACCTGTGCTTTACGGTCGGCGGCCAGTTCCGCATGTTGTTTTTCCTCCTCCATTTCCTGCAGCCGGGCCTGAATAATGGCCATACCCAGGCGTTTGTTTTGGGTGAGGCTGCGTTCCGTCTGGATCTTGACCATCATGCCCGTCGGCTTATGGACGATGCGCGCTGCCGTAGCGTTCTTCTGCATATGCTGCCCGCCAGGGCCGGAAGAAAACTCGGCCGTGATCTCCAGATCACGTTCATCCAAAGTTATCTCCACGTCATCGACCTCCGGCATAACAGCGACGGTAGCCGTGCTGGTATGGATGCGGCCCTGTGATTCAGTCACCGGTACGCGCTGCACGCGATGGACGCCGCTTTCAAACTTCATACGTGAAAAAGCGCCTTTTCCTCTCACGAGCAAAACAACTTCTTTATAACCGCCAACACCCGTGCTGTTTTCGCTCATGATCTGCGTTTTCCACTTATGGTCTTCCGCATAACGGGTGTACATGCGCAGCAAGTCCGAGGCAAAAATTCCCGCCTCATCCCCTCCGGCGCCGGCACGGATTTCTATATAAACATTCTTGTCATCCCGCGGGTCCTTAGGAACCAGCATCCTGCGCATCGAATTTTCCAGGCTTTCTAAACGCGCAGTTAATCTGGCGACCTCGTCATTTGCCAGGGTCAGCATGTCCGGATCCTCTTCAAGCTCAATCAGCTCTTCCGCCTCAGCGAGTTCCTGGTTCGCTTTCTTATACTGCTGATAAGCCTCAACCAGTGGGGCCAGATCTGAGCGCTCCTGGGCCAGGTCGGTCAGCCGGACATGGTCAGCCAAAACCGCGGGATCCGTCATTTGGCGCTCCACGTCTTCGTAACGCGCTACAACTTTCTCAATTTGCTCTAGCATATATTAATCGTGCCTTACCATGCTGCTATTTATGATTCGTAATAACCACCAAAACCAACAGTTCCCGGGCCGGCATGGGTACCAATAACCGGGCTCAATTCACCATACATGAATTCTACGGGATTGAGCCGCTTTTGCAGTTCCTCACCGAGTAAGTGTGCCTCATCAGGAGATACTGCATCAACCACGGCCAGGTGGACGTTATCATGTCCTTTAAATCTTTCTTCGGCCAGATCAGCCAGGTAAGCAAGCGCCTTCTTCTTTGTGCGTACTCTGGCCATACTGTCTATCAAGCCATCCGATATTTGCAGCACGGGCTTGATCGAAAGCGCCGAGCCGATCAACCAGCTGGCGCCGCCGATTCGCCCGCCGCGATGAAGGTACTCCAGGGTATCAACCGCAAAAAAGACATTCATCTTGGGGACCAGTTCACGCGCTGCCTGGGCAGCTTCCTGGAGACCAGCCCCTGCTTTTGCTGCCCTTGCGGCAGCGAGAGCAATGAAACCATGACCCACGGAAGCCGATAAAGAGTCCACCACCTCAATAGGAAAGCCTTCCATCAGGTCTGCCGCGCCAACGGCCGACGCATAAGTGCCGCTAATGCCACTGGACAAAGTCACGCAAACGATACTATCGGTCGTTTCCGCCACCCTCGTATAAAGCTCATGAAAATCACCTACAGAGGGCTGCGACGTGGTCGGCAGCTCGCTGGAATTCTCGAGCCTTTTATAAAATTCATCGGTGGTAATATCGATGCCGTCGCGGTAACTCTCACCACCCCAGATTAGATTTAGGGGAATGGTCTGCAGATAGTTCTCTGCAAGTACCTCCGGCGACAAGTTGGCTGTGCTGTCCATCACGACAGCAACTTTTCTTTTGGACATAATTCCTACTCCTCGAATTTCCTATCTCATCCATTATCCCGATTTCCGCTCTTTCAGCCAATCGGGCTTTAATAATGGTATGGAGTAAAACACCTGATTCTCATGGATGGTTGCGTGTTCGAGTTAATAGGCGTCTCGCTTCTCATTTATGATACAATTTGTCCGACTTCAGGAGCATGATGGCTTAGCGAAAGAGAATGTCTATGAATCGTGAATATCATAAATGGTACAGCCCTGCCCTGGGAAAGGACATGGAACTGTTGGTTTTTGGCCATGGCGGCGCTCGTGTGCTCGTCTTTCCAACCTCAAAAGGCCGATTTTACGAATGGGAAGATCGGGGAATGATGAACACCTTGGGCGAGCATCTTGAACGGGGCTGGCTGCAAGTGTACTGCGTAGACAGCGTGGACGCGGAGAGCTGGTATGCGCGCTGGCGACATCCTGGTGAACGTGCCTGGCGCCATTTGCAATACGAGCAGTACTTATTGCATGAAGTACTTCCTCTCTCCTGGCAAAAGAACCAAACCCCTTACCTGATTACCACCGGAGCCAGCTTCGGCGCTTATCATGCGGTGAATTTCGCGTTACGCCACCCGGACTTGGTCGGCCGTACCCTGGGCATGAGCGGCATTTACGAAGTCGATCTCTGGACCGACGGTTACAGCGACGACAATATCTATTTCAACAACCCTAACGCCTACATTCCCAATGAGCATGACTGGGGGCGCCTGGCGGCGCTGCGCAGAATGGACATCATCCTTGCCGTCGGCCGTGACGACAGCCTCCGCCACAGCAGCGAGCGGCTGTCAACAGCCTTATGGAATAAAGATATCGGCAACGCCCTGCGCTTATGGGACGGCTGGGCCCATGATTGGCATTATTGGCACAATATGCTGCTGAATTACATCGGCGGGCATGATTAGTCAGGTATTTCAGTTTTTCAGTGAGTCAGTTTATCAGTTTTTTCTGATTTACTGACCAACTAACTAACTGACTAACTTTACAAGACACGGAGGAAAACATGGCAATCAAGGTAGGATTAATGGTGGGACGTGAGTGGTCATTCCCCCCGGCTTTTATTGAGGAAGTCAATAGACGGAACGTCGGTGTAGAAGCTGAATTTGTCCGCCTCGGCGGAACCCGCATGAATGAGCCCAACCCCTATGCCGTCATTGTCGATCGCATCTCGCATGAGGTACCTTACTACCGTTCCTATCTGAAGAACGCGGTGCTCCAGGGTACTACGGTTGTCAATAATCCCTTCATGTGGACGGCCGATGACAAGTTCTTCGAGGCTTCCCTGGCCGACAAACTTGGTGTAGCCAGTCCCAAAACCTATGTCTTACCCAATAAGGAATACGTACCCGGGATCGTCCATGGGGAAAGCCTCCGTAACCTCGTTTACCCGCTTGATTGGGATACGATTCTTGACTACATTGGCTTGCCTTGCGTTCTGAAGGATGCTCATGGGGGTGGGTGGAAGGAAGTTTATATTTGCCACACTAAGGAAGACGTTTGGAACAGCTATAACCAGTCAGGTCTGCTGACCATGGTTCTTCAAGAGTTCATTCATTGGGAACATTATGTGCGCTGCATGTGTCTCGGTCAAAAAGATGTTTTGCCCATGAAATATGATCCGCGCGAGCGCCAATACCATGTCGATCACGCGCACATGAGCCCCGAACTCGGCGCGCGAGTTGTAGACGATGCCCTTAAACTTGTCCGCGCCCTTGGTTACGACATGAACACGGTGGAGTTTGCCATCCGCGACAGCATCCCTTACGCGATCGATTTCATGAATCCCGCGCCGGATATGGACATTAATTCTTTGACGCCTGTCTATTTCGATTGGGTTGTCCAGCATATGGCTGATATGGTCATCGATATGGCCCTTAATCCGCGCCCACAATTGAGGGAGTTAAAGTGGTCGCAGTTCTATAACAATTAAAATCATTTCACGGAATTTTTCGAAAGCATGATCAGAACGAGAATTTTGAGGGAGTGTCATGTCACTGCAAGATGCAATTAAAACCTATCACGATCTCCTAACCGATGAGATGGCAGCCGAATCGCAAGCGCAGTTGGACGACCAATTACAGCGGCGCGGCCTTTACTTCGGTGACCGCCCTTTATGCACCGTCTTGCGCCCGCGCTTTTTGATGCCCGACCAATACAGTTATTTACGGCGCTCTATTCACCCGCTCTTGGAAGCTTTTTGTAAAATTTCTAACGCTGCTGTCGAGGACGCCGAATTTCGCCAACAATTTAGACTCGATGAGTGGGAAGAGAAGCTCATGGAGATCAACCCCGGTTACAGCAGCCATACGCCGCTCTCACGACTGGATGCATTCTTCTTAACCGAAAGCGGTGATCTCAATTTCACAGAGTACAATGCCGAGGTTCCCGCGGCTTCGGCTTACAACGATGTCCTGACCAAGGTGTTTTTAGGACTTCCAGTCATGGGCCAATTCCTGCGCGAGTACGTCGTCAACCCCTTGATGACGCGCCACGATGTGCTGCACGTCCTTTTGCAGGCCTATAAAGAATGGGGTGGCACAGGTCGGCCGAATATCGCCATTCTGGACTGGCGGGAGGTACCGACCTACAGCGAATTTGAACTGTTCATTCGTTTCTTCGAAGGACAGGGGTTCGTCTGCCGCATTATCGATCCGCGCGATGTGGAATACAAAAACGGCCGTTTATCCGCCGCAGATTTTCCCATCGACCTCATCTATAAGCGCGTATTGATCACCGAATTAATCGAGCGCGGTGGGCTTGATCACCCGGTCGTCAAGGCGGTCGCTGACGGTAACGTCTGCATGGTCAACCCCTTTCAGTGCAAGATCCTCTATAAAAAAGCGAGCCTGGCCGTTCTCAGTGATGAACGAAACAGCCATATGTTTTCAGAAGAAGAATATACAGCCATCCGTAAACACATCCCCTGGACGCGGGTTATGGAAGAGCGCAAGACTTCTTATGGCGACGTGCCCGTCGATCTCATCCCCTTCATATTGAAGTATCAAGACCGCTTCGTCCTCAAACCCAACGACGATTACGGTGGCCGGGGCATCGTCCTTGGTTGGCAAACAAATACCAGCGGTTGGGAACAGGCTGTTGAAGACGCACTGAAGACCCCTTATGTCGTCCAAGAGCGCGTGCCTATTCCTGAAGAACCCTATCCAAGCATGGTTGACGGCCGGCTGCAGATATTCGACCGCATGCTGGATACGGCTCCTTTTATCTTCTACGGCAATTACGTGGACGGCTGCCTGACCCGCCTATCCAACGATCCCTTACTCAATGTATCCGCCGGTGGCGGTTCTTCGGTCCCCACGTTCGTGGTATCAGAGCGATAAAAAAGCAATAGCTTCCCGCGTATTGTTTTTGTTTCCGGAAACAAAACGCGGGAGACTGGACATATAGAAGTTAATTTTCTCTTGACATCAAGCGTTGAATCGTCTATATTGGTAGC
>Ga0316576_10000586_pt1 | contig 17338 bp, 20 predicted proteins | sample S0NA_FD_203075 | JGI IMG/M metagenome (GOLD analysis project Ga0316576, IMG submission 203075) | Rhizosphere microbial communities from salt marsh grasses in Alabama, United States - S0-2_050615r3r5 | ecosystem: Host-associated > Plants > Roots > Rhizosphere | place: USA: Alabama | collected... | reverse complement strand
CGACAGGAAGCGAATGGGCGGACATGACGACTCCTCGAAGCTGTTGGGCTCAGGTCGAGGCGTCGAGCCTGCACCGGGCGACAGCACAATCGGCCGACCTGCCCAGACGAGGCGACTCATCCCAAGGACCTCACCCTACCGGCCGATCCGACGCGTCGGGAGTCGGTGACGTGCCGACAACCGTTGCGGCAGGCGGCCGCACCCCGACGTGCACGTCGACCGGCACGGGTGTCTCCCCGACTGCTGGGCCGAGTTCGGCCGGCGTCCAGCTACCCGCCCGGTACCGGTCAAGGAGATCGAGGCACCCGGACTGTGATCCGGGTAGCAGGTCGGCCGGTGATTCGTGACATCCCTGTCGAACGATCGCCGACATGAACGAACCCACGGACAACACCCGATCAGTCGTCGTCGCCGTCCGCGTCATGAGGGGGGCGCGGATCGAGCAGCAGGAACGCCTTCTCGCTCACCTCGCGCGGTCGCTCGCCTTCGTGCTGCACGTAGCCCCGGGTCGTCGAAACGTCCGTGTGGCCGACGAACTCGGCGACGTCGGCGATGTCGAGCGAGCCGGAGGCGTAGAGGTTGGTCACGACCGACCGCCACCCGGCGTGGGTGCCGAGCCCGGACGGATCGAGCCCGGCTCCTGACGCGGCGGCGCGGATCGCGCGGTCGACGTGTTGGCGGAGCACCGGACGACCGGTCGGCGTCGTGAACACGAGGTCGAGGTGCTCGCCGTCGCACACGACCTCTGGCCACGCGGTCGGGAGCTTCTCGATGTCGGCCTGCTGATGCTCGCGGCGGCGATGGAGGTGCTGGACAAACGTCGGCGCGGGCAGCTGGCGGCCGGCGGTCCGCTGCGTCTTGGTCGGGCCGAGCATCATGCCAACGCCGTCCGCGTCGGTGGCTCCTCGACGGAGCGCGACAACGCCGGCGTCGAGGTCCAGGTCCTGCCACGCAAGGCCGAGCGTGACGCTTCATCGAGCACTTGGACGAGGAGCGTCCGGCCGTTCCTCGCACGTGCCGCCGAACCGCGGTCGACGAGCTCGGAGACGAATGTGGTCACGTGCTCGGGTCGGAGCTGTCGCACCGGGATCTCGCCGAGTCGATCCTCGACGAGCTTCAGCTGCGTCGTGTACGTCGCCAAGGTGGTGATTCGCACCGGGTGACGGGCGATGTGATTCAGCCACCAGCGGATGCGTTCGGTAAGGGTCGATTGCGAGTGGAAGCCGTCGGTGAGCCGTGACAGGCGAGCGTCATCCTTCGCCGCTTCGATGTGGCGATCACGCGATGCCTCGGCCAGTGCTCGTGTCTTGCCCGTCGGCTTGCCGACCTTTCCGTCCGGCCGGCGCCACGGGGCGACCCGGACGCCGCGGGTCCGATCGAAGTACGGCTGTGCCTGGCCGTTCGGCGCCTTGCCCGCGACCGTGAATCGACCCGTCACAAGAGCCCTGGTCGAAGCGATTCCTACAGTTCGCGATGGACGCCCGTGGACCCGTTGGCGGAGGTGGACGGGAATCGAACCCGCCGGACGGGGATCGCCCGTCCCAACCGCTTTGAAGGCGGCGGAGCCCACCAGGTGCCCTGACACCTCCGCCGGCGAGACTACCCGCCGATCGCGGTGGCGACGTTGTGCAGCTCCCGCCTCGTCGGTACTCTCACCGCACCGACTCCCTCCTGCATCCACCCGCGGATCGGGGGACGTCATGGTCACACTCTGTTGGGCCGCCAAGGGCGGCAGCGGAACCACGGTGGTCGCCGCCGGGCTGGCACTGGCGTCAACGCGCCCGTCGCTGCTCGTCGATCTCGACGGTGAGATCCCCGCGGTGCTCGGCGTCGCGGAACCCGAGCGACCAGGCGTCCGCGAATGGCTGGCGAGCGACGCGGCCGCCGATCACCTCGCGGATCTGCTCATCGACATCGGACCACGCACCTGGCTGCTGCCGTGGCAGGCTGCCGCGAACGGCGTCCGCGACAGCGACGCTCGGGAGGGCGCGGCTCGTTGGGCCGCACTCGGCGACTGGCTCCACGACTGGTCGAGCCAGTGGGGTTGCGACGTCACCGTCGACGTCGGCACCCGAACACCGCCCGATCCGTTGACCGCCCGGGCGACGCGGTCGTTGCTCGTCACCCGGCCGTGCTACCTGTCACTGCGTCGCGCCTCCCGGTGCCCCGTCCGTCCCACCGGCGTCGTCCTCGTCGATGAGCCCGGCCGGGGACTGGGGTCCCGCGACGTCGAGCACGCGCTCGGTGTACCGATCGATGCGGTGGTCAGCATCGACCCCACCGTGGCGCGGGCAGTCGATGCCGGTCTGCTCGCCACCCGGCTGCCGCGGGTGATGACCAGAGCACTCCGCCAGGCGGCGGCATGACCTCCGACGACGCTGCACTCGCCGACCTCGTCCGTCTGATCTGCGAGCGCGTCGCCGACCGACCCGGCGACCCGGCGCCCCTGGTCGGCGACGAGGTGCGGCGAATGGCTCCGCTGCGCCCTCCGGACGAGCAGGAGCGCATCGTCAGGCGCGTGCTCGCCCACCTCCACGGCCTCGGCGAACTCGACGGCTACGTGCACGACGACACGGTCGACGAGGTCCTGGTCAACGCCGGCCGCGAGATCTGGATCGACCGGAACGGGTGTCTCCGACGCGTCGGCACCCTCGACGACGTCGATCTGCTGATCGAGCGGGCGCTCGCACCCCTCGGACGACGAGTCGATCGAACGTCGCCCATCGTCGACGCCCGCCTGCCCGACGGCGCGCGGCTCTGCGCCGTGCTCCCACCGATCGCGGTCGACGGTCCGACGATCTCGATCCGCCGCTTCCGCCAGCGTGCGCTGCCGCTCGACGCGTTCACCGACACCGTCGGTGCGTCACTCCTGCGCTCGATCGTCGCCGACCGGTGCAACATCATCGTCTCCGGGGCGACGTCGTCCGGCAAGACGTCGCTCGTCGCCACGCTGCTCGGCGAGGTGTCGCACTCGCACCGACTGATCCTGGTCGAGGACACCTCCGAGCTCCCATTGCGTCACCCCCACGCCGTGCGGCTCGAAGCGAGGCCGTCGAGTCTCGACGGACCCGCAGCCATCGATCTCGCCCAACTCGTGCGGACAGCGCTGCGCCTGCGACCGGATCGGATCGTGGTCGGCGAGGTCCGCGGCGACGAGGTGCTCGCGCTCGTCCAGGCGATGAACACCGGTCACGACGGGTCGATCTCCACGTGTCACGCCAACGGCCCCCTCGACGCGGTGCTGCGACTCGAGTCGCTGGTGCTGCAGGCCGCGCCGGCATGGCCGTTGGCGGCGATCCGCAACCAGATCGCCCGATCGATCGACGTCGTCGTCCACGTGTCCCGCCGTGCCGATGGGAGCCGCCGCGTCGTCGAGATCGGCGAACTCGCCGCACCGGCCACGACACCGGACGGGAGCTCCCGCATTCGCACCATCGCCCAGGTCGCCCCCGATGACGCCACCCGGATCGTCGCATCTCGCACGCGGAGCCGGCGGTGACCGGCCTGTCCGTCTCCACGTATCCGGCGGCTCTCGCAGCCGCGCTCGCCGCGGCGGCGCTGGTGCTCGCAGCCGTCCCGGTCCGCCCACGAGCACGGCGCAGGGCACCGTCCGTCACCGGAGAGCATCGCGAGGCCGCCTCCTCCAGATGGGCGCGGGATCGACGGGAGCGCCGACCACCGACGGCCCGCGCGGTCGCCGAGTGGTGCGACGACATCGTCCGTCAGCTCCGGTCGGGGTCGTCGTTGCGCGACGCCGTCGCGTCCGTCCCCATCGACCCGGCGACGGCCCGCGCCACGGCACCCCTGCGACTGTCGATCGAACGGGGCGCACCGCTCGCCGAGGCGGCCGGTCGCTCGCTCGACGGTGGAACCCACCTGCAGCTCGCCCTCGCCGTCATCACCGCCGCCAGCCGGATCGGGGGACCGTCGGCGGCCGCGATCGATCGGACCGCCGTGGTCCTTCGTGAGCGCGCCGCCGACCTCGACGATCGCGCGACGCAGGCGGCACAGGCACGACTGTCCGCCCACGTCATGACCGCTGTCCCGCTCGTGATGCTCGCCCTGCTCGTCGCCACCGACGACGACGTGCGCGACGTCGTCACGTCCATGGTCGGCGCGATGTGCATCGGCGCAGGGCTCGCGCTCAATGGCGCCGGCTGGTGGTGGATGCGCCGGGTCATCGGTGGGCGATCATGAGCGCCACCGCCTCGGTCGGACCGCTCGCCGCGGCGTTCGGCGCCGTCACCATCGGACTCGCCATCCGCCCATCGACCCGCTCGCCGCGGCAACCGGATGGGCCGAGAACCCACTGGTCGCGGGTCATCGTCGAACGGCCCCTCCCACGACCGATCGTCGCCCTCGTGGTCGTGGTGCTCGGCGCCGGGATGGTCGTCACCCTCGGCGTAGCGGCGCTGTTCGCGACGGCGTCGACCGTGTTCGGTCTGCGCCGGCTGCGACCGATCCGCGAGGCGCGCCGACGACGCGTCGAGATCGAAACCGCACTGCCCGGTGCGATGGACATGCTGGTGCTGAATGTCCGGGCCGGTCGTACGCCGTTCCAGGCGGTGGACGACCTCTCGGGCGCGCTGAACGGTGCCGTCGGTGACGCGTTCGCCGAGGTGGTTCGACGGACGGAACGGGGCCAGTCCTTCGCGGACGCCCTCCGGGCACTCCCCGAACGGCTCGGTCCCCGAGCGGGGGGCCTCTCCGATGTGATCGCGACCAGCGACCGTCACGGCCTGCCGCTCGGTCCGGTGCTCGACCAGCTCACCGTCGAGGTCCGTGAAGCGCGACGACGCCTCGAACAAGCGAACGCCCGGCGCCTCCCGGTCCGCCTGTCCTTCCCGCTGGCGTTGTGCACCCTGCCCTCGTTCGTCCTCCTCGCGATCGTCCCCGCGGTCATCGCCGCAGTGTCGACACTCGGCACGACCACCTCCTGGTGAATGCCCCGATCGTCACCCCCGGGTGACCCCGATCACACCGATGCGTGCGCACCGACCCCAAGGAGTATCCATGCCCAACCACGTGACCCTCGTGCTGTTTCTCCGACTCCGAACGATGCTGAGTTCGGCGCAGGACCGGCTGCGGATCGGCGACGATCACGGCCAGGCCACCACCGAGTACGCGCTCGTCCTGCTCGCCGCCGCACTGGTGGGCCTGATGGTCGTCGCGTGGGCGACGGCGGGCGGCGGCGCGGCGCGGATCAGCCGCCTGTTCAACGGTGTGATCGATGCCGTCATCGAGAAGATCTGAGCGATCGTCCCGGCTGTGTGGCACGAGCGGCCAAGCCGCCGTCGAGTTCGCCATCGTGGTGCCGGTCGTGGTGGTGATGGCGCTCGGGCTGGTCGTGGTCGGCATCGCCATCCGCAACGAACTCGCCGTCGAGCACGCCGCCCGGGAAGGCGCGCGAGCAGCGAGCGTCTCGGCGACACCGTCGGCTGCGGCGGACGTTGCGGCTCGTCGATCGGTCGCCCTGCCCGTCGACGTCTCGGCGGTCAGTGATCACTCGACCGTCACGGTGACCGTCCGCTACGTGGATCCCGTCGACATCGCGATCGTGGGATCGCTGATCCGTCCGATCACCCACACCGCCTCGGTCACGATGGCGCTCGAGCCTCCATGAGCTTCCATGTCGGTCGTAGCCTGGTGAGCCGTGCAGGTCCACACGTCGTTCACCATGGTCGCCGGTGCCCCCGTGATCGCCGTCGACGGCGTCGTCGACCTCGCCGCGGTCGGACAGCTCCACGGCGACCTCGCTCGGGCCGTCCGCCGCCATCCGGGCGTCACGCTCGTCGTCGACCTCGATGGGGTCGAGGTGCTCGACGATGCCGGCCTGGGCGTGCTGCTCGGGGCGGCGGCCGCCGCACGTTCCAGCGGGGGCGATCTCGAGGTGGTCGCGACCCACCCGACGATGCGTGATCGCCTTGCCGTCACACGATTCGACCGCGCCGTCGTCGTTCGCGACACGATCGCGTGAACCGGCGATCCGACGCTCGACCGACCGTCTGGGTGCTCGGTGACCAGCTGAACCGCCACCTCGGTGCCCTGCGCGACGCCACGCCAGAGTCGCATCGGATCCTGCTCGTCGAGAGTTCGGCCAAGCTGTCGAGCAAACGCTGGCACCGCCAGCGTGCCCACTTCGTGATCGCGTCGATGCGTCGCTTCGCGGCCGAGTTGCGCGCAGCAGGTTTCGACGTCGACCACCGTCGAGCAGCATCGCTGCGCGCCGGGTTTCGCGACCACGTCGCCGAGTTCACTCCGAGCGACGTGCTGGCCATGGAACCGGCGAGCTGGGACGGTCTCGAACTGCTCCGATCCCTCGGGGTGACGATCGTGAGGTCGGAGCAGTTCCTTTGCAACCGCGACGAGTTCGCCGACTGGGCCGACGGTCGCCGCCGACTGAAGATGGAGGACTTCTACCGCTGGCAGCGCCGACGGCTCGGGTACCTGATGGAACCCACGGCCGGAGACGAGGATCCGTCCGAGCCGGTCACCGGGCGGTGGAACTACGACGACGAGAACCGCCAGCGCCCGCCGACATCGGGCACGCCGTGGCCGGAGCCGCAACGGTCGCGGCTCGACGATCTCGACCAGCGTGTCCTGGACGACCTGCCCGCCGGCTGCTGGGGCGCACCGCCCGACGGCACCTGGGCGACCTCACGTCGCGCTGCGCTCGCACGGCTCCGTCACTTCGTTGACGACGTGCTGGCGATGTTCGGTCCGCACGAGGACGCGATGGTCGAGCGATCGTGGCACCTCGCCCACTCGGTCCTGTCGCCGTACCTCAACATCGGGCTGCTCCTGCCCGGCGAAGTGTGCGACGCGGTCCAGCAGGCCTATGACGACGGACGCGTCCCGATCGCGTCCGCCGAAGGATTCATCCGTCAGGTGATCGGATGGCGCGAGTACGTGTGGGGCGTGTATTGGCTGTGGATGCCCGGGTACCGGGACCGCAACGAACTCGATGCCCACCGTCCCGTGCCTCCGGTCCTCCGCGGGGGCGCCACCACCGACATGAACTGTGTCGCGCACTGCATGTCCGGTCTGCACGACCGCGCCTACAACCACCACATCCAGCGGTTGATGGTGCTCGGCAACCTCGCGATGCTGCACGGGGTCGACCCGTGGGAGATGACCGAGTGGATGTGGTCGAGCTTCGTCGACGGAGCCGAGTGGGTCATGCTGCCCAACGTGATCGGGATGAGCCAGTGGGCCGATGGCGGGCAGATGGCCAGCAAGCCCTACGCGGCGGGCGGCAACTACATCGACACGATGAGCGACTACTGCGGGTCGTGCCGCTTCGACCGTCGGCAGCGTGTCGGCGCGGATGCGTGCCCGTTCACCACCCTCTACTGGGACTTCCTCGCACGCCACCACGACCGACTCGTCACCAACCCGCGTGTCGCCCGGCAGGTACGCGCTGCCGAGCGGCTCTCCGATCTGGCTGCCGTTCGTGTCCGCGCCGTCGAGGTGCGACAGCGACTGGACGCGGGCACGCTGTGACGATGAACGCAGCAACGGTTGGCGAGGACGGCGGACCGACCGACGAGCCGATCCTCCACCTGGCCCTCCCCGACGACTGGGCGGCGGCGTTCGTCGACGGCCACTACACGATGTCGACGCGCAGCGTGACCCTCGAGCAGCAGGGATTCATCCACTGCTCGACCCGCGACCAACTCGAGGACACGGCGAACCGCTTCTACGCGGATCTCGACCAGCTCGTCGTGCTGACGATCGACCCGTTGTTGGTCCCGTCCCGGATCGTCTTCGAACCCGGAGAGGACGTGGACATGCTGTTCCCCCACATCTACGGCCCGCTCCCGGTCGCTGCGGTCAACCGTGCGGAACCGTGGCTTCGCTCGCCCGGCTCCGCCTGGTCCACCGACACGCTGTAGGGGCGGACCACGACCCGTCGATCGATGTGCCGTCACCAGCGCCCGGTGCCGGGCGCCCCCTTGAACGGGCCGGTGACGTTGGACGTGACCCAACCGCCGTAGAAGCCGCCCTCGTTGCCGGTGACCCGTTCGTCGTCGATCCAACACTCGTCGACCTTCTGTGCGTAGCACGCCCAGTGCCCCTCGATCGGCGCGAACGCGGCAGTCGGCGACGGATACGTCCAGGCGGCGTCGACCACCCGTTCGTCACCGACGACGACGTCGGCGTACTCGGCCACGCCCTTCCACTCGCACAGCGTTCGTCGGGAGGAGCGCTCCAGGCGCTCGAGCGCGACGAACTCGGGGGACACGTAGTAGGCGGGCGCCTGGCTCGTCTCGAGGACGCGGTGGGCCCACGGCGCATCCACGATCGCGACCCCGGCATGGACCACGCGCACTCGCCAGTCGACTCGTTCGATCCGAGGCGGTCGCGGGTAGTCCCACACCGACTCGATCGGCTTGCCGTTCGCTGCGAGTTCCACGACGTCCAACGATGTGCCAGACACCTGTCCGACGTCGAGTCGTGCTCAGTCGAACTCGGACTCCTCGGGCGGACGAGTCCGGCCGCCGGCACGCTTGTCCGCGGCCTTCTCGTGGGCGCGCTGCTCCTCCTCGAGCGCGGCCTCTTCCTCGATCAGCCGTTCCAGGCTGGTGAGACGAACGGGGTCGAGCGTGCCGGCAGCGATCGCCGCCTGCACGGCGCATCCCGGTTCCCGGTCGTGCTTGCAGTCGCGGAACCGGCAGTGGTCCATCAGGTCGAACACGTCGGCGAAGGCACGCTCGATGCCGTGCCCCGACAACCAGAGACTGAGGGCGCGCACACCCGGGGTGTCGATCAGCCAGCCCTCGCCCGGCAACGGAACGAGTTCGGCAGCGACGGTCGTGTGCCGGCCTCGCTGATCCCCCGCGCGTACGGCCGTGGTCGCCTGCCGATCGGCGCCGACGAGCGCGTTGACCAGCGTCGACTTGCCGACGCCGCTCGCTCCGAGGAACGTGAGCGTCCGGTTGCCGGTGGCGTAGGCGCGCACGCGGTCGATTCCCTCCGACGTCCTGCCGCTCACGAGGAGGACCGGGACACCCAGCGCGACCTCGGTCAGCGCCGCGCGCCCCGGCTCAGGGTCGTCGACGAGATCGGTCTTGGTCAGCAGCACGACGGGTTCCGCACCCGAGTCGAACGCGAGGACGAGTTCACGCTCCAACCGTCGGGGGCTGGGCGGCGACCCCAGCGCGTGGACCAGGAACACGACGTCGATGTTCGCGGCCAAGGTGTGGGCGACCGCTCTCATCCCGTCGAAGGAGGCCCGCCGCGTGAACGCCGAGCGCCGCTGGAGGACGTGCTCGACGCGTTCGCCGTCGTCGGACGGGACCACCCAGTCCCCGACCGCGACGTCGGCACCGATGTTGCGCACCCGCGTCGGGTCCGCGAGCCCACGCGCCTCGTCCATCGTGCGGATCACCGTGCTCCAACCTCGGTCGAGTCGCGCGACGCGCCCCGGCGCTCCCGGCCGGCCCAGATCCGACCACGCGGCGTCGAAATCGGCGGCCCAACCCAGTGCCGGGTCCGGCTGGTGGATCGCGCTCACCATCGTGCCCGAACCGTACCCGCGATGGGGATTCGGCCGATCCCCGGGCACACTCAGACCTCGAGCGGCATCTCCGACCGCTTGACAACAGCCCGTCCGATCACCTAGCGAGAAGCACCGATGCCCAAACCCCTCGTCGTCGTCGAGTCGCCCGCCAAGGCGAAGACGCTGTCGAAATTCCTCGGCAGTGACTACGACGTGCGCGCCTCGGTGGGCCACGTCGCCGACCTGCCGAGCAAGGGCCTCAACATCGACGTCGACAACGGCTTCAAGCCGACCTACGAGCTGACGGAGCGGGGCAAGACGGTCGTCAAGGACCTGAAGGCGGCGCTCAAGGACGCGTCCGAGCTGTACCTCGCGACGGACGAGGACCGCGAGGGTGAGGCGATCTCCTGGCACCTGCTCGAGTACCTGAAGCCCAAGGTGCCCGTGAAGCGGATGGTGTTCCACGAGATCACCAAGTCGGCGATCGACCACGCCGTCGACAATCCGCGCGACCTCGACTACGGCCTCGTCGACGCAGCGGAGACCCGCCGGATCCTCGACCGGTTGTACGGCTACGAGGTCTCGCCCGTGCTGTGGCGACGCGTGAACCGCGGGCTCTCGGCGGGCCGCGTGCAGAGCCCGTCGGTGCGCCTCATCGTCGAACGAGAGCGCGAACGGATCGCCTTCGTCGGCGCCGACTACTGGGACATCGATCTCGGCACGGCGACACAGCCGGCGTTCGACGCGAAGCTCGTCGCCGTCGACGGCACCCGCGTGGCGACCGGAAAGGACTTCGACGACCGCGGCGACGTGTCCGACAAGGCCTCCGACAGGGTGGTGGCACTCGACGAGGGGCGGGCGCGGACGTTGGCCGACGGCCTCGCCGACGCCGACTTCCGCGTCCGCTCGGTCGAGGAGAAGCCGTACCGCTCGTCGCCCAAGCCACCGTTCATGACCTCGACCCTGCAGCAGGAGGGCGGACGGAAGCTGCGCCTGTCGTCGTCGCAGGTGATGCGCGTCGCCCAGGGCCTCTACGAGCGTGGCTACATCACCTACATGCGCACCGACAACGTGGTCCTCTCCGACGAGGCGATGCAGGCGACACGAGCCGCCATCTCGAACGAGTACGGCGCCAACTACCTCAGCGCCCAGCCGAAGCAGTACTCCTCGAAGGTGAAGAACGCGCAGGAGGCGCACGAGGCGATCCGGCCGACCACCCCGTACCGCACGCCGCAGCAGCTCAGCGGCGAACTCAACAGCCAGGACCTGGCGCTGTACCGGCTGATCTGGCAGCGCACGCTCGCGTCGCAGATGGCCGACGCCACCGGCGTCACCGTCAGCGTGCGGCTCGCCGCGAACGCGGTCGACCGCACCACCGGTGAGCTCACAGACTGCGAGTTCGCCGCCTCCGGGACCACGATCACGTTCCCCGGCTACCGGGCCGTGTACGTCGCGTCGAGAGAGGAGACCGGCGACGACGACGCGGACAACGAGGCGCTCCTGCCGCCGCTCAGCGAGGGTGACCAGGTTCCCGTCGCCACGATCGAGCCGAACGGGCACACGACCTCGCCGCCCGCCCGGTACACCGAGGCCTCGCTCGTCAAGCGCCTGGAGGAGCTCGGCATCGGTCGCCCCTCGACGTGGGCCTCGATCATCCAGACGATCCAGGACCGCGGGTACGTGTGGAAGAAGGGTCAGGCGCTCGTTCCGACCTGGACCGCGTTCGCCGTGATCCGCCTGCTCGAGGAGCACTTCGACGCGCTGGTCGACTACGACTTCACCGCCGCGATCGACGCCGACCTCGACGAGATCGCCCACGGCCGACGGGCCAAGGACCAGTGGCTCAAGCGCTTCTACTTCGGCGACACCGGCGACGGCGACACCGAACCGATCTCCGCCGAGGCGGGTTTCGGCGACGACGCCCTGCTCGGACTCAAGCGCCTCGTCGAGGAGAACCTCGACGAGATCGACGCCGCCGAGATCAACACCTTCCCGCTCGGTCCCGACGCCGACGGCCAGACGATCGTGGTGAAGCCGGGGAAGTACGGGCCCTACGTCAAGCGCGGCGACGACACGGCGAGCGTCCCCGACGACCTCACTCCCGACGAGCTGACGGTCGAGAAGGCGATCGAGCTGCTCGCCGCGCCCAAGTCGGACGAACCGATCGGCGAGCTCGACGGCTACCCGGTGTTCGCCAAGAACGGGCGCTACGGCCCCTACGTGCAGTGGGGCACCCACGACGATCCGCCTCCCGGCTTCGACAAGCCGAAGATGTCGAGCCTGTTCAAGACGATGGTGCTCGAACGCATCACGATGGACGAGGCCGAAGCACTGCTCCAGCTCCCCCGCCACCTGGGCGACGATCCGAGCGACGGTGTGCCGATCTACGCCAACAACGGCCGGTACGGACCGTACGTCCAGAAGGACAAGGACTACCGCAACATCGACTCCGAGGACCAGCTGCTGCAGATCACGCTCGACGAGGCGCTGCAGATCTTCAGCCAGCCGAAGGTCTACAAGCGCGGAGGTCGATCGTTGGCGGCGAAGGGTCCGCTGCGCGAGTTCGGCACCGACCCGGTGAGCGAACGACCGGTGGTCGCAAAGGACGGCAAGTTCGGCGTGTACGTCACCGACGGTGAGACCAACGCGTCGCTCGGCAAGGGTGACCGCCTGGAGGAGATGGTTCCCGAGCGGGCCTACGAGCTGCTGGCCATCCGCCGCGAGGCGATCGCCGCGAAGGGCGGCTCCCCGACCAAGCGCGCCACCAAGAAGTCAGCCGCCAGGAAGAAGGCAGCGACGAAGAAGTCGGCGGCCAAGAAGAAGGCTCCCGCCAAGCAGGCGCCGGCGGAGCATGCGCCGGTCATCACCGACCTGAACGAGTGACGCATCCGCAGCGATGAGTCTCGGCGCGAACAGGTCGCGCGAAGACTCATGGCAACGGGGTGATCCGCGACAGCGATGAGTTTCGGTGCGGACCGGGCACGCGGAAACTCATCGCTCGGCGATGTTGCATCGGGGAAAGCGAGGTTGTTAGGGTGGCCTAACAGCCGCAACGAGACGGCGCCGGAAGCTCACCCTCACCATCCTCGTCACTGGAGACTCACCTCGTGCTGCAGACCTTCCTCACCGGCCTCCGAGAGGGGCTCGAAGCGGCGCTCGTCGTCAGCATCCTGATGTCGTTCATGGTCCGCAGCGGTCACCGCGATCGGATCCCGGCGCTGTGGGCCGGCGTCGCCGTCGCCGTCATCATCTCGTTCGGCTTCGGCGCCCTCTTGCACTACACCTCGGCCAGCATGAGCTTCGAGGCCCAGGAGGCGTTCGGCGGCATCTTGTCGATCGTGGCGGTCGTGTTCGTCACCTGGATGGTGTTCTGGATGCGCCGCGCCGCACGCACGCTGAAGGGCGAGCTGCACGACAAGATGTCCGCGGCGATCGAGATCGGCACGATCGGGGTGTTCACCGCAGCACTGCTCGCGGTGGGGCGCGAGGGTCTCGAGACCGCCCTGTTCCTCTACCCGACCTTCCAGGCGCAAGGTGCCGGGGCCGGACCCGCGGTCGGGGCGCTGCTCGGCATCGTCACCGCTGTCGTCATGGGCGTGCTGCTCTACCGCGGGGTGGTGTCGATGAACCTCGCGGCGTTCTTCAAGGTCACCGGCGCGGCGCTCATCGTGATCGCCGCCGGTGTGCTCGCGTACGGCGTCCACGACCTGCAGGAGGCCGGGATACTCCCGGGCATCGACACGCTCGCCTGGGACGTCGACGGCTGGGAGATCACCAGTTGGTACGGCGCGCTCCTGAAGGGCATCTTCAACCTCGGACCGCAGATGACCGTGCTCGAGGTCATCGTGTACCTCGGCTACCTGATCCCGACGATGACGCTGTTCCTGCGTCCCGTGCACGACCGGCGCTCGGCCGACCGGGAGGTCGACTCGGTGCCGGCCGCCGTCGGCGAACCCGCTCGCTGAGCCCTACAGCCCCCCACGTCCCCCACCCCCAGGAGTGTTCGTCATGTCCCGACGTCGAGTGTTTCTCGTCGCCCCGCTCGCACTGACCATGGCCCTCGGAGCGTGTTCCACCGAGTCGGCCGACAGCACCGTGGCGGTCACCGGGACCGACGACGCGTGCACGATCGAGCGTGACATCGTCGACGCCGGCAAGGTCGGCTTCGAGTTCACCAACCGGAGCAGCAAGGTCAACGAGCTGTACGTGCTGCGCGCCAACGGCGACACGCTCGGCGAGGTCGAGAACGTCACCACCGGCACGAAGCGCACGCTCACCGTCGACCTGATCGCGGGCGACTACCTCGTGCGGTGCAAGCCTGGACAGAGCGGTGACGGCTTCGAGTCGCCCTTCACCGTCACCGGTGAGGGAGGCACGGCGCAGGCCGAGCCCGACCGGGAGGTCGAGTTCGAGGCGGTCGACTTCGGGTACGAGAACCTCGACACGAGCGGCATCAGCGACGGCGACACGATCCGCTTCGTGATGGACAACACCGGCGCGCAGCCCCACGAGTTCGAGGTGCTCGACCCCGACGGCGAGCCGATCGGTGAGGTCGCGGCGACGGACCCGGATCGGATCGGCAGTGCCACGATGACGTTCGTCTCGCCGGGGGTGTACACGTACCAATGCATCCTCGTCGACCCGGCGACCGGCAAGCCGCACACCGAGCTGGGGATGATCGGCACCTTCGAGGTCACCGACTCCTGACCGCCGGTTCTCAGGTGAAGATGATCTGCCCGCCGGCGGCCATGTCGTAGAACTCGCCGACGGTGATGATGCCGTCGAGCTCGTCGATCAGGTCCTCGCGCTCCATGCCGAACAGCTCGACCGAAGCGAGGCAGGCGTACAGGCCTGCACCGGTGTCGTGGATCATCTCGATGAATTCGGCGATGCCGGGGAAGTCCAGCTTCTCGATCTGCTTCTCCATGTACTTCGTCATGAGCGCCGACGCTCCGGGGATGCCGCCGACCATGGTCGGGACGTGCAGACCGGGGTTGCCGACCGTGGCGACCTTGATGTGGTCGTGGCGCTCCTTGTGCACGGCGTCCATGCCGAAGAAGGTGAAGAACAAGTTGGCCTCGATGCCCTCGTTGCGGGCGCCGTTGGCCATGATCAGCGCAGGGTAGATGCCCTCGAGCGAGCCCTTCGAGACGATGATGGAGACCTTCTCGATCGTGGCCTTGATCGGCGCTTCGGGCAGGGGGTAGGTGTCGGTCATGTCAGGTCCCGGCCTTTCAGATGCAGCCCTTGGGCTTCGGGATGCCCGCCACCATGGCAGCGAGCTTGGCGGGGCCCTTGGGGAAGAGCTGGAACAGCTCCTTGGTGGTCACGTCGGAGAGCTTGGAGATCTTGCGCACGGTCGGGCCCGTGCCCTTGTCGAAGTACTCCGAACGCATCAGGTCGATGACCTCCCAGTGGCGGTCGGTCAGCGGGGTCGGCACGCCGACCTCGTCGGCGATCTCGGGCGCCATCTCCTTGGTCCACTGGCTGGCGTCGACGAAGAACCCCTCGTCGTTCACCTCCACGGACTGGCCGGCGAGTGTCTTGGTGGGCATGGTGTGTCGGGTCCTTTCGTGGTCAGCCCGAGACGGGCTGCTTCTTGCCGAACGTGGGCATGTCGGGGCCGATGCCCGGGATGTCGCGCCCGGGCAGCAGGCCGTGCCAATAGAACGACTGGAACATGAGCTTGCCGAGATGGTTCGCCCTCGACTCCTTCAGGAGCGGCAAGCCGACCGGGCCGGGGAAGTGGCCACCGACGGGTTCGCTCTCGTAGTTGAAGTCGATCAGCAGCGCCTTCGAGAAGCCGGTCTCGATGAAGCAGTTCGCGTGCCCGTCGTAGCGGTGTCCGATCGGTTCGCCCTCGAGGAACGCCACCATGTTCTCGACGAGCACCTCGCCTTCGAAGTGGGTCACCGACCCCGCCTTGGATGCCGGGAGATCGGCGGCGTCACCGACGACGAAGATGTTGGGCTTCACCGTCGACTGCAGCGTGGCGTTGTCGGTGGGGATGAACCCGAGTTCGTCGCCGAGGCCGGGGGAGTTCTCGACGTAGGCGGCGCCGCCGTGCAGCGGGATGACGACGGCGAGATCGAAGTCGACCTCGCGCTCGTCCCAGCTGATCAGCTTGCCGGCCTCGCCGTCGACCTCGGCGGTGTTGAACTCGGTCACCAGTTCGACCTGCTTGTCGTCGAGCAGCGAGCCGAGCGTCGCCGACGCCGTGGGCTTCGTGAATGCCGCGTCGAGCGGTGTCACGTAGGTGATCCGTACGTCGTCGCGCACCCCCTTGTCGGTGAAGTACCAGTCGGCGAGGAAGGCGAACTCGAGCGGGGCGACCGGGCACTTGATCGGCATGTCGATGACGTTGATCACGACATGGCCGGACTCGAAGCCGTCGAGCGCCTCGGCCAGCGCCACCGCACCTTCCATGTCGTAGAAGGTGTGCACGGTCTCGTGCCAACCGGGCCCGGTGAGGCCCTCGGTCTCCTCCGGGAGGAGCCTGGCACCCGTGGCGATCAGCAGGACGTCGTAGTCGAGCACGGCGCCGTTCTCGAGCGACACGTGGTTCCCCTCGATGTCGACCGACTCGATCGCGGACTGGTGGTAGTTGATCCCCTTCTTGAGCTGGCGGTCGCGCTTGCGCACGATCTCGTCGGGCTCGGTCAGTCCGAACGGCACGAACAGCAGGCCCGGTTGATAGACGTGCTGGTTGTCCTGATCGACGATGTCGATCCGCAGCCGATCCTCCTTGAACTTCCTCCGGAGCCGGTTGGCGGCCAGTGTGCCACCGGTGCCGGCTCCGAGGATCACGAGTCGTTGTTGTCTCATCTCGTTGCACTCCAATCCTGCGTGCCGCAATCGTTGCGACCGCTCTGGACACGACGGTACGCGTCGTGGACGGGAACGACCACGGCCTTTCGTCCCGATCCCCGTGGGGGTATCGGAAGGACCATCGACAGCCGCAAGGACGACCCCTCCCGGCAACGGCGTGACGGGCCCGACCCCAGCGACTCGGTACCATCGCCGGACGTGACCGCCCGCCCGCCGTACATCGCCTTCGAAGGTGCCGAGGGATGCGGGAAGTCGACCCAGGCGACCCGGCTCGCGACTGCGATCGGAGCGCTGCTCACACGGGAGACCGGCGGCACCGACATCGGGGTGCGCTTGCGCGAGCTGCTGCACGACACCAGCGTGCGCAACATGCACCCTCGGGCCGAGGCGCTGATCACCGCCGCCGACCGTGCCCAGCACGTCGCCGAGGTCGTGCTCCCGGCGCTCGAAGCGGGTCGCGCGGTGGTGAGCGATCGCTCGGTGTACTCCTCGCTCGCCTACCAGGGCTACGGCCGCGAGCTCGACGTCGACGAGATCCGGCATCTCAACGAGTGGGGCACCGGCGGGCTCTGGCCGACCACGATCGTCTTCCTCGACACACCGGACGAGGTGATCGCCGAGCGGATGAGCCGTCGCGATCTCGACCGGTTCGAAGCAGCGGGGGCCGACTTCCACGCCCGAGTGCTCGACGGATTCCGCACGATGGCCGCTGCGGACCCCGACCGGTGGATCACCGTGCAAGCGGTGGGTTCGATCGACCGCGTCGCCGAGGAGATCCGGAGCAGGCTCGAGGAGCGGGGCGTGACGTGAACGCCGCGACCGACACCCGACCGGGCCCGATCTGGGACGACGTCGTCGGGCAGCCCGACGCCGTCCATCACCTGCGCAGCGCCGCCGACCGTGGACCGGTGCACGCCTACCTGTTCGTGGGCCCCGCCGGCTCGACCAAGTTGCAGGCCGCGCGCGCCTTCGCCGCTCGACTCTTGACAGGTGGAGAGGACGCCGACC
>Ga0316576_10000585_pt1 | contig 17366 bp, 8 predicted proteins | sample S0NA_FD_203075 | JGI IMG/M metagenome (GOLD analysis project Ga0316576, IMG submission 203075) | Rhizosphere microbial communities from salt marsh grasses in Alabama, United States - S0-2_050615r3r5 | ecosystem: Host-associated > Plants > Roots > Rhizosphere | place: USA: Alabama | collected... | reverse complement strand
CGCAACTGTCGGAGCGCCTTGTCCGACAGCGACGGTGGATAGGTCGACAGCACCCGGTCGACGCCCTCGAGCAGGATCACCCGTGCCGATGACGGATCGATCGAACGGAACTCGTCGGTGAGCGTCTTGAAGGCGATCTCGGCGATCGCTCCGGCGGTCTCGACCCCGGTCGGACCACCACCGACCACGACGAAGGTCAGGTTGGCCCGGCGCTCTGCAGCGTCCTCGGTCCGCTCGGCTCGTTCGAACGCCGTGAGGATCCTCCGTCGGATCTCGATGGCGTCCTCGACGGTCTTCAGCCCGGGTGCGAACTGCTCCCACTCGTCGTGGCCGAAGTACGAGTGCGTGGTGCCCGCAGCGACCACGAGGTAGTCGTAGGTGATCGTGTCGCCGTCGGCGAGGCGAACGTGCCGGCGAGCGCGGTCGATCTCGACGACCTCGCCCAGCAGCACGCGCACGTTGCGCTGCGATTCGAGGATCGAGCGGATCGGCTCGGCGATGTCGGCAGGCGTCAAGCCCGCCGTGGCGACCTGGTACAGCAGCGGCTGGAACAGGTGGTGATTGCGTCGATCGACCAGCGTGACGTCCACCGCGGTCCTGGCGAGCCCGCGGGCGGCGGCCAGGCCACCGAATCCGCCTCCGACGACCACGACGTGTGGGCGCCCCGATCCGGTCATCTTCTCAGCCTACGAATCGGGCCGCATCGCGGCGCGGTGCGGTTCGTTCGGGTCGAGCCGGGGTAGACCGTCGTGATGAACGAACGTCTCGAACGGGTCGCGTCGTACCGCATCCAGCTCACACCGACGTTCGGCTTCGTCGAGGCGATCGGACTGCTCGATCACCTCCACTCGCTCGGGATCAGCCATCTGTACCTCTCGCCGATCGCCGAGGCGATCCCGGGCAGCGAACACGGCTACGACGTGGTCGACCACGCCCGGATCCGCTCGGAGTTCGGTGGCGAGCAGGGCGTGATCGCGCTGCTCGATGCCGCGTTCGAGCGGGGGATGGGCGTGGTGGTGGATCACGTGCCCAACCACATGTCCGTGGCGCTCCCGCATCTCAACGCTCGTTGGTGGGAGATGCTCCGCGACGGCCCCGGCTCGGCGGCGGCGCAATGGTTCGACGTCGACTGGGACGGCGCGGACGGTCAGGTGATCGTTCCGAAGCTCGGTGATCCCCTCGACGAGGTGCTCGCCCGCGGGGAGCTGGTGGTCGGCGACGGCGACCTCGGCCCGGAGCTGCGGTACGGACCGCTCAGGTTCCCACTCGCGCCCGGCACCGAACGGCTCGACGCCGCCGAGGCGGTGGAGCGGCAGCACTACCGCCTCCAGTACTGGCGGTCGCCGGGTCGCAACGTACGTCGGTTCTTCACCGTCGACGATCTCGTCGCCGTCTGCGCCGAGCAGCCCGACGTCGCCACCGTGATCGATTCGATCCCGGCCCGCCTCGCCTCGCACCCGGCCTTCGCCGGTGTGCGCGTCGACCACGTCGACGGGCTGGCGCAGCCCGAGGCGTACCTGCACGGACTGCGCAGCCGGGTCGGTTCGCACCGCTGGCTCCTGGTCGAGAAGATCCTGGCCGTCGGCGAGGTGCTCCCGCCGTCGTGGCCCGTCGACGGCACCACCGGCTACGAACACATCCGGGTCAGCGACCACGCATTCCTCGATCCCGGCGCCGAACAGCCGCTGACCGAGCTGTGGAACGACCTGACGGACGACCGGCGCTCGTTCGGACAGGTCGAAGAAGCCGCCCGACGCGAGGTGCTCGACGGCGGGCTGCGGCCGGATCTCGACCGACTCGTCCGAGCGATCGCGGTCGATGGCTCGGGCGACGACGAGCAGATCCGACGAGCCGTGATCGAGCTGACGATCGGCGTCCACCGCTACCGCACCTACCTTCCGGACGACGCCGCATCGGTCGCGGAACTCGACGCTGCATTCGAGCGTGCTGCGACCCACCGGCCCGGACTCCGCGACGAGCTGGCGCTGCTCGTCGACGTGATCCGACGGCGACCCCCCATCGCCACGCGTTGGGAGCAGCTGTGCAGCCCGGTGATGGCGAAGGGCGCCGAAGATCGTGCCTTCTACCGATACCTCCGTCTCGCATCGCTGTGTGAGGTGGGTGGTGCGCCCGGTCAGTGGTCCCTGTCCGTCGGCGAGTTCCACCGTCACCAGATCGAGACGCAGGCAGCCGCGCCGTCGGCGATGTTGGCGGGCACCACCCACGACACGAAGCGTTCAGAGGGGGTGCGCGCCCGCGCGCTGGCGCTCGCCGAGATTGCCGACGACTGGTGCGCCGCCGTTCGATCGTGGGTCGCCGACCGAGCGGAGCTGGTCGCGGACCTCGATCCGGCGACGGTGATGCTGGCCCTCGAGACGGCCGTGACCGCGTGGCCGATCGACGCCGAGCGGCTCACCGAGTACCTCGTGAAGTCGGCTCGCGAGGCCGATCTGCACACCTCGTGGACCGCGCCCGACGAGGCCCACGAAGCGGCACTCGGCCGGCTCGCGTCCTGCCTCTCATCCGGACTCGAGCGCGACGGGCCGATCGGGCTCACCGACGTCGGCGGCCGCATCGCACGACCCGGTTGGGCGAACTCCCTGAGCGCCCTGGCGGTCCGTCTCACCACGCCCGGTGTCCCCGATCTGTACCAGGGCACCGCGGCGTTCACGTACTCGCTCGTCGATCCCGACAACCGAGCCGAGCCCGACTGGGCCGAACGGCGTGAGCTCGTCCGGGATGCTCGGCGCCTCGATGGTCCGGGCTCGTGGCACGGTGACGACCCGGAGGCATCGAAGGCGGTGGTCGTCACCCGGGTCCTCGCGCTCCGCCGCGAGCGCGCTGCCGCCTTCGGCGGCGAGGCCGGCTACCTCCCGCTCGACGTGACCGGCGACCATGCCGACCGCGTCATCGCGTTCGCCCGAACCGACGGCGCGGCGCCGCTCGTGGTGACGATCGTGATCACGCGGTCGCTGGGTGTCGACTCGTGGGCACACACGTCGGTGACCCTCCCCGACGGCGCATGGCGAGACGTGCTCGCCGACCATGCCGCCGTCGTGGACGGCGGATCACCGGTCGCGCTCTCGAGCTGGCTCGAGCGCTTCCCCGTCGCCGTCCTCACCCGCACCGACCGCTGACCGCCGACCCAGCGGGACGAGCCCGGATCAGCGGGAGACGAGACGGAGGCGAGCACTCCACGCGCCGACGGCGGTGGGGTCCTGTCCTGCGCCGCCCCATCGGACGTCGTCGGTGTCGAACACGATCACGCTCTCGGGTCCCGGCGCAGGCCGCTCGACCGCGACCGGCGAGAAGTTGAAGGTCAGCGACGCGGTGGCAGCGGGCGTCGACCGGACGACGAGCATGACGTCATCGACGACCGAGACCTCCTGCCGGGCCGTCGGGTCGGTGAGCACGGGATGGTTGCGTCGGATGCGGAGCAGCTCGGAGTACATCGCCAGACGCGAGCGATGCGGCTCGCGTTCGGCCACGGTCGCGTCGAGGACCGCGGACGCGAACGTCCCCGGATCGGCCGGATCGGCGATCGCTCCGGCGCCCGACCAGTCGGTGTCGGTGAACTCGCTCCGGCGTCCTCGGCGCACCGCTTCGACCAGGTCGGGGTCGCCGTGATCGACGAAGTACGGAAACGGGGCGGTCTCGCCGTACTCCTCACCCATGAACAGCAGCGGGGTGAACGGTGAGAGCAGGATCGCTGCCGCAGCCAGGCGGTGACGAGGGTCGCCGGGGTCGGCGCTCGCCAGCATCCGCGCGCCGTCGGGGGTGTTGCCGACGTGATCGTGGTTGGTGTCGAAGACGACGAAGTGTTGGTGGTCGACGTCATCGGCCGGCGCGCCATGACGTCGATCGTGCGTGGGCGAGTATCGCCCGGTGTACACCCACCGGCGTTGCCACGCCGTCGCCAGGTCGGCGGTGCCGGAGTACGCGCGGTAGTACTCCCGCCGCTCACCGGTCAACGCCACCCGGAGGGCATGATGGACGTCGTCGTCCCACACGGCGTCGCAGCCCCAACCGTGCTGCTCCTCGGACCGGACGATGCGTGGGTCGTTCGCCGAGCTCTCGATCGTCACCAGGACGGTGCGTTCGGCGGCCCGGCCCGCGGCATGCACCGCCCGCGTCAGTTCCTGCACGAACGGGACGGGGGTCGGGTCGACGATGGCGTGCACCGCGTCGAGCCGCAACCCGTCGAGGTGGAAGTCGCGGATCCACCCGACGGCGTTGTCGATGAAGTACCGGCGCACGTGGTCGCTGCCCGGGCCCGCGACGTTCACCGCGTCGCCCCACGGCGTGCGGTAGCTGTCGGTGAAATACGGACCGAACCGGCCGAGCACGTTGCCCTCCGGACCCAGGTGGTTGTAGACGACGTCGAGGATCACGGCGAGGCCCGATCGGTGCGCGGCGTCGACGAACCGGGCGAGCCCGACGGGCCCGCCGTACGAGTCCTGGACCGCGTAGGGGAACACGCCGTCGTATCCCCAGTTGCGCGTGCCGGGGAAGGCGGCGACGGGCATCACCTCGACCGCGGTGACACCGAGGTCGCGCAGGCGTGACAGCTGGCGGCTCGCGGCCTCGAACGTGCCCTCGGCGGTGAAGGTCCCGACGTGCATCTCGTACAGCACGGTTCCGGCCAGCTCCGTGCCGGTCCAGTCGTCGTCGTGCCACTGGAAGACGGACTCGTCCACCACCGCGGACGGTCCGTGCACGCCGTCGGGTTGCCACCGTGACGCCGGATCCGGGAGCTCCGCGCCGTCCACGACGTAGCGGTACCGGTCACCGTGCGCGACGCCGGCGACCTCGGCCGACCAGTACGGCCCGTCGCGGTCGAGCCCGTGGCGTCCGGCGTCGAGTGCGACCTCGATCGTCGTCGCGTCGGGGGCCCACACGACGAAGCGGGTGCGGCCGTTCGCTCCGACGGTCGCGCCGAGCCGCGGTTCGTGGGTCCTGGACGGCGTCGTCACGCCGGAGCGAGGAAGAGGGCGCCGAGCGGTGGCACGGAGAGCACGATCGACTGGTGGAAGCCGTGCGAGTCCACCGGCACCGTGTCGACCCCGCCGAAGTTGCCCACCCCGCTACCGCCGTACGCCTCGGCGTCGGAGTTGGCGAGTTCGACCCAACGTCCCGGCGTCGGGACGCCGAGTCGATAGTTGTGGCGCGGGGTCGGGGTGGCGTTGAACACGGCCAGGACGGGCCGGCCGTCAGCGGCCGGGTCCTTGCGCAACCACGCGTACACGCTCTGATCGGCATCGGCGCCCTCGACCCACTGCATCCCGGCGGGATCACTGTCGCCGCGGTGCAGGGCGGGCTCGCTCGCGTACAGCCGGTTGACGTCGCTCAACCACTCGCGTACGCCGCGATGCCAGTCGACGTCGTGCAGCGACCAGTCGAGTGTCGCCTCGTGGTTCCACTCGCTGCGGGTCGCCAGTTCGCCACCCATGAAGAGCAGCTTCTTTCCCGGCTGTGCCCACTGCATCGCGTACAGCAGGCGCAGGTTCGCGAACTGCTGCCAGTCGTCGCCCGGCATCTTCGAGAGCAGCGAACCCTTGCCGTGCACGACCTCGTCGTGGCTCAGCGGCAGCACGAAGTGCTCGCTCGCCGCGTACACGGAACGGAAGGTGATCTCGTCGTGGTGCCAGCGGCGATGGATCGGGTCGCGCTGCAGGTAGGCGAGCGTGTCGTGCATCCAACCCATGTCCCACTTGAATCCGAACCCGAGCCCGCCGATGTACGTGGGCCGGCTCACCATCGGCCACGACGTGGACTCCTCGGCGACCGTGGCGACGTCCGGGAACTCCCCGTAGACCGCCTCGTTCAGCTGGCGGAGGAACACGATGGCGTCGAGGTTCTCCCGCCCGCCGTACTCGTTGGGGATCCACTCGCCCTCGTTGCGTGAGTAGTCGAGGTAGAGCATCGACGCCACGGCGTCGACCCGCAACCCGTCGACGTGGTACCGGTCGAGCCAGCACATGGCGCTGGAGACCAGGAACGACCGCACCTCGTTGCGGCTGTAGTTGAAGATCGCCGAGTTCCAGTCGGGGTGGTAGCCCTGGCGGGGGTCCGCATGCTCGAAGAGGTGCGTGCCGTCGAACTCGTAGAGACCGTGCTGGTCGTTCGGGAAGTGTGACGGGACCCAGTCGAGGATCACGCCGACACCTCGCTGGTGCAGTCGGTCGATCATGCGCATCAGGTCCTTCGGCGTGCCGTAGCGGGCACTCGGCGCGAAGAAGCCGGTGGTCTGGTAGCCCCACGACCCGTAGAACGGGTGCTCCATGATCGGGAGGAGTTCGACGTGGGTGAAGCCGTGGGCCAGGACGTGGTCGGCGATCGGGTCGGCGAGTTCGTCGTAGCGCGGGAAGCGTTGGCCCGTGGTGAGGTGGCGGCCCCACGAGCCGAGATGCAGCTCGTAGATGGACACCGGCGCGTCGAGGGCGATGCGCCGACCGCGGCCCGCCATCCAGTCGTGGTCGCCCCACTCGTAGGAGAGATCGGCGATCACCGAGGCGATCGACGGCGGCTCCTCGGTGGCGGCACCGACCGGGTCGGACTTCTCCACGACGGATCCCGACGGCGTCGTCACTCGGTACAGGTAGGAGTCGCCGACGGCGGCGCCGTCGACCCAGCCGCTCCAGACGCCCGACTCGCTGGGGCCGAGCTGGTGTTCGTGCTGCCAGCCGTCGAAGGACCCGATCACTGCGACGGCGCGCGCGTTGGGTGCCCACACCGCGAAGTGCGCGCCGCCCTGGGCGGGTTGCGCGCCGAACCGGCGATGCAGGTAACGGTGGGTGCCCTCGTTGAACAGGTACCGGTCGAGTTCGTCGGCGTGCGCGTGCAGATCGTCGCCAGTGGTGTCATGGCCGGTGTCGTCGGTGGTGTGGTGCTCCGTCATGTGGTGCTCCATGCTCTGGTGGTCACGGTCTGGTGGTCGTTGCGGTGTCGTCGTGGTCGTCGCGCCGGCGGGCGAGGATCGCCAGGAGCCGGCGGACGCCCGGGTCGGCGAGCGTCTCGGAGGTCGGCCGGTCGAGACGGCGCGACCAGAGCTCGGGCCCCACCCGACCCGGGAGGTTGTGGGGCCGGCGCTCACCGAGCAGGTCGTCGAGGTCGGCGCTGACGAGATAGGCGTCGCTCCACGCGAGCCGGACGAGCATGTGCTCGACGACCTCGTCCCATCGATCGGCGATCTCGCAGCCGTGGGCGGCGCCCAGGCGGGAGCGATAGCCGGACGTGTCGGACTCGGCGACGAGATCGGCGACCGGTTGCATGTCGTGGGTGCGGATGCCCGCGACGGTGCGTGCCGGGATGTGGGGGAGCGGTTCGTCGTCCAGGTGGAACTGCTCTTCGTACATGCCGAGCATGTTCCACCGCTCGAACGCGTCCGACACCTCGGTCGGCACCGTCCCCAGGTCCTCGCCGACGATCGTGAGGCCCGTGGCGGCCGCCGACGCGGCGATCACGGCGAGGATCTCGTTGCGCGGGTATCGGACGTACACCCCTTGGGTGGGCGAGAATCCTTCCGGCACCCACCACAGTCGGTGGACCGCCATGGCGTGGTCGATGCGCAGCACGTCGGCGTGGCGCCCGACGCGTTCGATGAGGTGGCGCCAGAGGCGGTGCCCGCTCGCGTGCATGGCAGCCGGCAGCGGTGGTGGGAACCCCCAGTTCTGCCCATCGGCGAAGAAGGAGTCCGGCGGCGCGCCCACGTTGATCCCAGGGGCGAACATCGACGGGTCGGCCCACACCTCGTACCCCCGGGGATGCGACCCGATCGGCAGGTCGAGCGCGAGCGCTGCGGCGTCGGGATCGTCGCGGATGGCCGCGAGCTGTCGATCGGCGAGGAACTGGGCGAGGAGATGCGACTGCTCGACGACCACGTCGCCGTCGGCGTCCCGGGCCGCCCGGAACCGTGCGTAGGCGCCGACGTCCGGGTGGGCGGCGGCGAAGGCGGTGAGATCGTCCTGGTCGGACGGGTCGAGTCGGCCGACCGCGTCGACGAGCTGACGGCGGCGTCGGGCAGCCAGCGCCCGCCAGTCGACGAGATCGCCCGTCGGTGGCGCGGGTGCGGGCGGCAGCCCCGCGTCGTCGAGGTAGACCTCGTTCCAGTGGAGCCTGCTGATCGGTGAGTACGGACTCGGGTCGAACGGATCGTCGAGATGGGTCGCGTACAGCGGTAGGGTCGACACCACGTCGATGCCGTTCGCCTTGGCGAGACGGGCGAGTTCGTGCAGGTGGGCGAACGACGGGAGCGGCCGGTCGTGCTCCCAGAGCGCGTACGTCGGGGCGAAGAGGCTTCCCCGGCCGGCGAAGCGATCGGCGCGCGGCATCGACGGCGGAGCGACCACCACGATCGTCTCCCCGGGCCCCGTGTCGGCGTCGAACCGGAGTTCGTGGCAGCCGACCGGGAGGTCGGCCGGCAGGTCGATCGAGTCGTGATCGTCGCCGTGGCGAACGCTGACCTCGCAAGGATGTCCCGCCACGATCATGCCGGCGTCGGTGATACGCGAGTGCACGACGACGGGCCCGGCCGACGCCAGGTGCAGTGGCGTACCGACCCGCGTCGGGGCCGCCGCCGATGCACGGTCGGCCTCGAGCACCGCGACGACGTACTCCAGGGTGGTGTCGTCCGCGTGGTGCAGGGTGCCGGCCACGTCGTGATAGGTGACCTGGATGCCGAGTTCCTCGGCGCGGGCGTGCAGCGAATCCGTCATCGGCGTCATCCTGCCGTCGCCGGCTCGGGCAGCATCTCGCTCACGGCCGCCATCGGCCACGCCGCCCACTCGGGACGATTGGCCAGCTCGTAGCGCACCTCGTAGAGGGCTTTGGTGACGACGTAGATGTCGAGCAGCAGTCGGCGATCCGCGTCGTCGGAGGGGACCAGCTCTGCCGCCCCGATGTCCCGGAAGTATGCAGCGAGCAGGGCGTCCTGATTCTGTTCGGTCCAGCGACGGCGCCAGTCGTCGAGGCCGTCGAGGTCGTTCACACGGCCTCGCTCGACCGCCGTGTGCACGGCCATGCGCCCCGCGTAGTCGAACGACCGGAGGAGCCCGGCGACATCGGCGAGCGGTGACCGCTTGATCCTGCGCTGGGCCATCGGCGCGCCGGGCTCGCCCTCGAAGTCGATGAACACGATGTCGTGGCCCGTCCACAGGATCTGTCCCAAGTGCAGGTCGCCGTGGACGCGGATGCGCTTCGCGTCGAACTTCTGCTGCCGCAACCGGTCGAAGCGGTCCATCAGGCGGTCGAGCCGACCGTCCAGGTGTTCCGCCTGCTCGGCGATCGGCTCGGTCAACAGTCCCGTGCGGCGTGCCCGGCGGAGATCCCGCTGCGTCGAGCGGATCGAGGTGCGCACGGACTGCAGGATCGAGCGTTGCCACAGCAGGGTGAACGGCTCGGGGGTCATCTCCGAGCCGCGTCTCGCTCCGTTGCTCGCGTCGTCGGTGCTGGCCAGTGCCACGTGAAGTTCGGCCGTGCGCCGTCCCACGAGCTCCGCAGTGTCGGTCGCGACGGCATCCTGACCACGGCCTTCCGACGACAGGACGCGATCGATCATCAGTCCGAGTTCGTCCAGCGTCTTCACCCAGAGATCGCTCTCGTGTGCGACGGCATCGTGCACCACCACGACGTTCGCGGGGGAGGACTCGCCTGCCAGGGCGACGTCGAGCGTGGCGGCCACGCCGGGAACCTGGTCGAAGCCGGTCGCGAGGAGGTGGGCCGGCAGCTCGACGTCGGGATTCGTCCCGGCCTCGAGCCGACGCACGAGCTTGGCGATCAGGCGACCGTCGATGATGGCCGACGAGTTCGACTGCTCGACCCCGAGCACGTTCACCTGGCGCGGATCGTCGGCCAGGGTGGCGATCCGCCCTCGCCGAGGTCGGCCGCGTAGCTCACCGTGCCGGGACCGGCGGCTCCGCTTGCGCAGCGCTGCTCCGAGCACGACGGCCGCGCCGCGTGGGTCGCTCATCGCGTCGACCAGCAGCGCACCCTCGTCGAGCTGGGCGATCACGGCAGGCGACGTGGACCGGTCGCCGGTCTCGGCGAGGTCGCGCCCGATGCGCATGACGGGAACGGCGTAGCGCTGGTCGTCGCCCTCGGTGAAGGACACGTTGGCCACGACGAGGGCGACGTTGGTGTCACCGTCGAGGGCGATCGCATCGTCGATGCCCACCTGCCGGATGGTTCGTCCCTTGCCGGCGAACCAGCGTCGTTGTGGCAGCCAGCGTTCGAGGGCGCGGCCCAGTCCCGCTCGGCGACGCAGCACTTCGGGCATCGATCCCGGCAGGTACGGCATCGTCGTGGTGTCGAAATCGGTGCCGAGACCGGTGAGCGAGAACCAGAAGAACCCGTAGGGAGCGAGGGTGACCTGGTAGTCGTGGTCGCGGATCGGGGCGAATCGGTTGTGACCGAAGACCTCGACGGGGACGGCGCCCTGGAACTCGCGCAGGTCGAGTTCGACGTGCTGCGCCAGACGCGAGAGGTTGGCGACGCACAGCATCGGTGGTTCGCCCTCGAGGTCGCGCACGAACGCGAGCACGTGGGGGTTGTCGGGATCGAGGAAGCGGATGTTGCCACGGCCGAGCACGCGATGCCGCGTGCGCAGCGAGATCAGCTGGCGCATCCACGACAGCAGCGACGCCGGGTTGGCGTGCTGGGTCTCGACGTTGACGCTCTCGTAGTGGTACTCCTGCTCGGTGCTCAGCGGCAGGTAGAGCCGGTGCGGGTTCGCGGTGGAGAACCCGCCGTTGCGGTCGGACGACCACTGCATCGGTGTCCGGACGCCGTCGCGGTCACCGAGGTACACGTTGTCGCCCATGCCGATCTCGTCGCCGTAGTAGACGACCGGCGTACCGGGCAGCGAGAAGAGCACGGCGTTGAGCAGTTCGACCTTGCGGCGATCGTTGCCGAGCAGCGGCGCGAGCCGTCGGCGGATGCCGAGGTTGATGCGCATCTCGTCGTCGCGGGCGTAGGCACGCAGCATCATGTGCCGCTCCTCCTCGGTCACCATCTCGAGCGTGAGCTCGTCGTGGTTGCGCAGGAACGTCGCCCACTGGCATCCGTCCGGGGGAGTCGGTGTCTGTTCGAGGATGTCGATGATCGGCATCCGGTTCTCGGTCTGCAGCGACATGAACAGCCTGGGCATCACCGGGAAGTGGAAGTTCATGTGGCACTCGTCGCCGTCGCCGAAGTACGCCGCGGCGTCCTCGGGCCACTGGTTCGCCTCGGCGAGCAGCATCCGGTCGTCGTACTTCGCGTCCATGTGGGCGCGGATGCGCTTCAGGACGTCATGCGTCTCGTGGAGGTTCTCGCAGTTGGTGCCGTCGCGCTCGAACAGGTACGGGACCGCGTCGAGGCGGAGCCCGTCGACGCCCATGTCCAGCCAGTGATCGAGCACCTCGAGGACCGCCTGCTCGACGGCCGGGTTGTCGAAGTTCAGGTCGGGCTGGTGGGAGTAGAAGCGGTGCCAGTAGTACTGGCCGGCCACCGGATCCCAGGTCCAGTTCGACGTCTCGAAGTCCTGGAAGATGATGCGGGCGTCGCCGTAGCGCGTCGGGTCGTCGCTCCACACGTAGAAGTCACGTTCCGGTGAGCCGGCCGGCGCGCGGCGGGCGCGTTCGAACCAGGGGTGCTGATCGGAGGTGTGGTTGATGACCAACTCGGTGATCACGCGGATGTTGCGGGCGTGGGCTGCGGTGAGGAACCGCTTGAACGCTCGCAGGGTGCCGTAGTCCGGATTCACCGATCGGTAGTCGGCGATGTCGTAGCCGTCGTCGCGCAGGGGCGACGGGTAGAACGGCAGCAACCAGACCGCGGTGACACCGAGATCGCTCAGGTAGTCGAGCCGCGAGGTGAGCCCGTCGAAGTCGCCCGTGCCGTCGCCGTTCGAGTCGGCGAACGCGCGCACGTGGAGCTCGTAGATGACCGCGTCTCGGAACCAGTCGCTGCTCACGCGGCGACCTCCTCCGCGTGGCTGGTCGACCGTCCGGCGGTGGCGGGCTCGTCGACACGGTGCACCGTGAAGACGTGGGCCATCGCCGACCAGGGTGCCAGGTCGACGAAGTTCATGTTGGCGCTCCAGCGGTACGTCACACCCCCCAGTTGGTCGACGACGTCGTAGTCCGCCCCGTAGGGCAGGCCGACGGCGGCGAGATCGATGTCGACGAACGCGCTGTGCCGGTGGTGCGGATCGAGGTTGACGACGACGATCACGGGACGGCCGAGACCTGCCGGATCCGTCTTGCTGAAGCACAGGATGCCCGGGTCGTCGCACTCGTGCACACGCAGGGTGTGGAGGTTCCTGAACGCCCGGTGGTCTCGGCGGATCGAGTTGAGCCGGGCGAGGAGCGGTGCGAGGGAGTCGTCGCGGTCGAGGTCCCAACTCCGCAGCTGGTACTTCTCCGAGTCGAGGTACTCCTCGGACCCCTCCCGCACGGCGGTGTGTTCGAGCAGTTCGAACGCCGGGCCGTAGACCCCCCAGCTGGGCGACAGGGTCGCTGCGAGGACGGCGCGGCTCACGAACGCGGCCCGCCCGCCGTGCTGGAGCTGCTCGGTGAGGATGTCGGGGGTGTTGGGCCAGGCATTGGGTCGGAAGTAGTCGACCGTTCGTGTCGCCAGGTCGGTGAAGTACTCCCGCAGTTCCCACTGCGACTGCCGCCAGGCGAAGTACGTGTAGTTCTGGTTGAAGCCGAGCTTCGCCAGCCGTTCCATCACCCGCGGCCGGGTGAACGACTCGGCGAGGAAGACCGCCTCGGGATGCTCGCGCCGGATGGTCGCGATCGCCCACTCCCAGAACGCGAAGGCCTTGGTGTGGGGGTTGTCGACGCGGAAGACCGTGACACCCCGGTCGATCCAGAACCGGAACACGTCGGCAAGGGCCTCCCACAGACCCTGCCAGTCGGCCGACTCGAAGTCGAGCGGATAGATGTCCTCGTACTTCTTCGGCGGATTCTCCGCGAACTGGATGCTGCCGTCCGAGCGCTTCGCGAACCAGTCGGGGTGTTCCTCCACCCAGGGATGGTCGGGTGAGCACTGGAAGGCGATGTCGAGTGCCAGGCGCATGCCGCGCGCGGAGCACGCGTCGGCGAACCGCCCGACATCGGCGACGGTGCCGAGCTCGGGCGCGACCGCGGTGTGACCGCCGGCGCTCGATCCGATCGCCCACGGGCTGCCGACATCGTCGGGGGTGGCCGTGGTCGCGTTGTTCCGGCCCTTGCGCTTGGTGAACCCGATCGGGTGGATCGGCGGCAGGTACACGACGTCGAAGCCCATCGAGGCGACGTGGTCGAGCCGATCGATCGACTCGACCAGCGTGCGGGGCGGGTGCTCGATCGGCGGGTGGTCGTCGCTCGACCGCACGGACGAGCGGGGAAAGAACTCGTACCAGGCGCCGAACGAACCGTGCAGCGGGTCGATGTCGACCGGCAGCGGCCGGGTCAGCCGGGCCGCGGGGTCGCGGGGTGAACATCGCCAGAACACCTCGCTCCACCGGTCGTCGTCGAGCACGCTGGTGTCGCCACGCTCGAGCGCGCGATCGAGCCGGGCGAGATGGCCCCGGTCGTCCTGGCCGGTGGTGCCGTCGAGCGCGTGATCCACGAGTGCGGCGCCGGCCCGGAGCTCGATGGCGACGTCGAGCCCGGCCTCGATCTTCTTGACCGTGTCGCGTCGCCAGGTCTCGAGACGGTCGATCCACCCGACGACGTCGTACTCGATCCGACCGAGTCCGGTCGGTGTGAACGTGCCGACGTACCGGTCGTTGCCGACGGGCGACATGGGCTGCTCCTGCCAGGGGCCGGGTTGGCCGTGCGCGGTGAGGTGACGCCACCTCAGCGCCGCTGCGACCACGTCGTGGCCGTCGGTGAACACATCGGCGGCGACGGTGAGGGGTTCGCCGACCGCGGACTTGGCGGGGAACGCTCCGCCATCGACGAGTGGTCGGACCGGTTCGACGACCACTCGTGACGGGCGTTCGGTGGGCAGGACGGGTGTGCGTGCGGGCATGTCGTCAGATCGCCTCCTCGGGGGCTCGGCGGTACACGGGATGACGGGCGGGCGGCTTCACGGATCGCAGGACGATCATCGACCGGTCGAGTACGTCGAGCGTGTCGCCCGGACGCGTGTTGACGGTGCGGGCACTGCCGCGCTTCGGGTCTGCGGTGTCGAGGTCGACGGTCCACCGGCGGCTCCATTCGGGGCCGGGAATGCACCATTCGATCGGCTGATCGGAGGCGTTGAAGATCACGAGGAAGGTGTCGTCGACGATGCGTTCACCATAGGAGTCGGTGGTGGGAATCGTCTCGCCGTTCATGAAGACGGCGACGGCACGGGCGAATCCGGCCTCCCAGTCGTCATCGGTCATCTCCTCGCCGTCCGGGCGAAGCCAGGCGAGATCCTCGATCCCGCGGATGCGTCGACCCTGGAACCACCGGCGCCGTCGGAAGACGGGATGCTCGTGGCGGAACGCGATCACCCGCTGGCACCACTTGGAGAAGTCGGCGTCGATGTCGCTCCAGTCGTACCACGAGATCTCGTTGTCCTGGCAGTAGGCGTTGTTGTTGCCGCCCTGCGTGCGCCCCAGCTCGTCGCCCCCGAGCATCATCGGGACCCCCTGCGACAGCAGCAGCGTGGTCACGAGGTTGCGGCGTTGACGGGCGCGCAACGCGACGATGTCCTGATCGTCCGTCGGTCCCTCGACGCCGTGGTTCCACGACCGGTTGTGCGACTCGCCGTCCTGGCCGCCCTCGCCGTTCGCGTCGTTGTGCTTGTCGTTGTACGACACGAGGTCGCGGAGTGTGAAGCCGTCGTGGGCCGTCACGAAGTTGATCGACGCGGTCGGGCGGCGCGTGTCGGCCTCGTAGAGGTCGGAACTGCCGGTGAAGCGGTAGCCGAACTCGGCGAGCGTCGATGGTTCGCCCCGCCAGAAGTCGCGGATCGTGTCTCGGTACCGACCGTTCCACTCCGACCACTGCGGCGGGAAGTTGCCGACCTGGTAGCCGCCCTCGCCGATGTCCCACGGTTCGGCGATCAACTTCACCTGGGACAGCACCGGGTCCTGCTGGACGAGGTCGAAGAACGCCGAGAGCCGGTCGACGTCGTACAGCTCGCGGGCCAGCGTCGAGGCGAGGTCGAAGCGGAACCCGTCGACGTGCATCTCGAGCACCCAGTAGCGCAGGCTGTCCATGATCAGCTGGAGGACGTGTGGGTGCCTCATGTTCAAGCTGTTGCCGGTCCCGGTGAAGTCGAGGTAGTAGCGCGGGTCGTCGTCCATCGTGCGGTAGTAGGCGAGGTTGTCGATCCCGCGCATCGACAGCATCGGGCCCAGGTGGTTGCCCTCGGCGGTGTGGTTGTAGACCACGTCGAGGATCACCTCGACGCCCGCTGCGTGCAGCGACTTGACCATCGTCTTGAACTCCTGCACCTGGCCCAGCGCGATCGACGACGTGTAGCCGTTGTGCGGCGCCAGGTACGCGATCGAGTTGTAGCCCCAGTAGTTCCGCAGGCCGCGCTGGACCAGATGGTGGTCGTGCACGAACTGGTGGACCGGCATCAGCTCGACCGCCGTGACACCCAGTCGCTTGAGGTGCTCGATGATGGCCGGGTGGGCGAGCCCCGAGTACGTGCCGCGCAGCGGCGGCGGAACGTCGGGGTGGTGCATCGTGAGGCCGCGGACGTGCGTCTCGTAGATGATCGTCTCGTGCAGCGGTCTCGCCGGCGGGCGATCGTTGCCCCAGTCGAAGAACCGGTCGCTGACCACCGCCTTGGGGACGTGGGGCGCGCTGTCGTCGGTGTTCGGCCGCTCGTTGTCGTCGAAGTCGTAGCCGAAGCAGGCCTCCGACCAGTCGATGTCGCCGGCGATCGCCTTGGCGTACGGGTCGAGGAGGAGCTTCGACGGGTTGCACCAGTGGCCCTTGGAGGGCTCCCACGGGCCGTGGACCCGGTAGCCGTAGCGTTGGCCGGGTCGGACGTCGGGGAGGTAGACGTGCCAGCAGTACCCGTCGACCTCGGTGAGCTCGACGCGGTGTTCGTCGATCGGGCCGTGGTCCCGGGTGTTGCCGAGCCCGCTTTGTGACCCGTCGTCGTCGCCGAGCAGGCACAGCTCGACACCATCCGCGACGCTCGAGAACAGCGAGAAGTTGGTGCCCGACCCGTCGTAGCTCGCGCCGAGTGGATACGGGTTGCCGACCCAGAGTCGTCGACGCCTCTCTCCGAATGCATGCACGACGTGCAGTCTGCCCGCTCCGCGACCAGGGGAAACGACGATGCGACCCCCATCGGGGGCTGTTTCGTCCGTGGTCCAGCGGGAACGGACCCGTACGTGACGGTGTTCCTCGTGGTGACGGTCGTGTCGGGCTCACTGATCGTCGGTGCGGGTCTCGGCGTCTCGGGCCGGCTGCCCGACGCCATCGAGGGCCTCCTGGTCGCGCTCGCCGGCGGGGCGCTGCTCGTGTCCACGAGTCTGGAGCTGTTCGAACCGGCGACGGAGATGATCGAGGTCTGGGTACTGGCCCTGGCCGTGCTCGCCGGCGCGGCCGCCTTCAGCGCCCTCGACCGCGTGGTCGACGAGACCTGGGGCAGTGATTCCGGTGGCGGGCTGCTGGCTGCGATCACGCTCGACGGACTGCCGGAGAACCCGGCGCTGGGCGTGTCGCTGATCGGTGCGGGGCGCGCTGGGGGCGGCGGCGCTGTCCGGTTCGATCCTCCTCTCCAACCTCCCCGAGGCAGCGGGGGGAGCGAAGTGGGTCCTGAGACCGCATCGAGACGGCCGCTGAGCGGTGCTCGCGGTTGTGTCCGGACGCGAGTGGGTACCGCCCGACCATGGTGAGGCTCGTGATCTCCGCGGCCCCACCTCCCGACGAGGAGATCTCGGAGTCGGCGAAGTCGCTGTGGGAGGCGACCGTCGATGCCCTGCCGAGGGTGGGTGTCGCCGCCGCGATCATCCTGGTCGGTTGGCTGCTCGCCCGCGCGATGCGCTGGCTGCTGCACCGTCGATTCTCGCGGACGAGAACGGCGAGCTTCGCCAGGGTGATGAGCAAGATCGCCTCGTGGATCCTCGTGTTCCTGGTGGTCCTCGTCGCGGTGGCGATCACGTTCCCGTCGGTCAAGCCCGTCGACCTGCTCGCGGGACTGGGCTTCTTCTCGGTCGCCGTGGGCTTCGCCTTCCAGGACATCCTCGAGAACACCCTGTCCGGCATCTTGTTGCTGTTCCGCCAGCCGTTCCGTTCGGGCGACCAGATCACGGTGATGGAGCGGTCGGGTACGGTGCAGGGCATCACCATTCGCGAGACCAAACTCGTCACCTACGACGGCGAACTCGTCGTGATCCCCAATCGTGACGTCTACAAGAACGTGATCGACGTGCACACCCACCA
>Ga0316576_10000584_pt1 | contig 17368 bp, 14 predicted proteins | sample S0NA_FD_203075 | JGI IMG/M metagenome (GOLD analysis project Ga0316576, IMG submission 203075) | Rhizosphere microbial communities from salt marsh grasses in Alabama, United States - S0-2_050615r3r5 | ecosystem: Host-associated > Plants > Roots > Rhizosphere | place: USA: Alabama | collected... | reverse complement strand
GCCACCGTGGTCGACGAGCTCGGCGGTGTGGACGTCCTCGTCAACAACGCCGGCGTCTCGGCCGTCGGCGACGTCGCCGCCAACGACGACGAGGAGTGGGCCCGCGTGCTCGACGTCAACGTCACCGGGATTGCCCGCGTGACGCGGGCGGCGCTCCCGCACCTGCGGCGCTCGGCCTATGCCTGCGTGGTCAACACGTGCTCGGCGGTGGCCTTCGTCGGGGTGCGGCAACGGGCGTTGTACGCCGCGAGCAAGGGGGCGGTGCTGGCCCTGACCTTGGCGATGGCCGCCGACCACGTCGGCGAGGGGATCCGCGTGAACGCCGTGGCGCCAGGGACCGCCGACACCCCGTGGGTGGCGCGCCTGCTCGCCGACGCCGACGACCCGGCGGCCGCCGCGGCCGCCCTGCGCGCCCGCCAGCCGCTGGGCCGGCTCGTCACCGCCCAGGAGGTCGCCCACGCCGTCGTCGCCCTCGCCTCGCCCGCCGCCGCGTCCACCACCGGCACCGTGCTGCGGGTCGACGGCGGCATGACCAGCCTGCGCCTGTGACCCGCGCCGCCACCCCTGGAGGACCGATGCTGCCCCGAGCGACCGACCTCACCATGCCCGAGCAGGTTCGCCTGCTCTCCGGCCAGGACTTCTGGCACACCGAGGCCGTCCCCGCGGCCGGCATCCCGTCGATGATGATGAGCGACGGCCCGCACGGGCTCCGCGTCCAGGAGGGGGCCGGCGACCACGTCGGAGCCACCGCGTCCCGTCCGGCCACCTGCTTCCCCACCGCGGTGACGATGGCGAGCACCTGGGACGAGCAGCTGCTCGTCGAGGTCGGGCAGGCCGTCGCCACCGAGGCTCGGGCGCTCGGGGTCGGCCTCGTCCTGGGGCCCGGCCTCAACATCAAGCGGCACCCCCGGTGCGGCCGCAACTTCGAGTACCTCTCGGAGGACCCGCTGCTGTCCGGACGTCTGGCCGCCGCGCTCGTGACCGGCATCCAGAGCCGTGGCGTCGGGGCCTGCCTCAAGCACTACGCGGTCAACAACCAGGAGAGCCACCGGCTGGTCGTCGACGCCGTCGTGGACGAGCGCACCCTGCGCGAGATCTACCTCGCCGGCTTCGAGCACGCCGTCGCCGCCAGCGGACCGTGGTCGGTGATGGCCGCCTACAACTCGGTGAACGGCCAGCCCTGCACCGCGAGTCGGCGGCTCCTGGCCGAGATCCTGCGGGACGAGTGGGGGTTCGACGGGCTCGTCGTCAGCGACTGGGGGGGCACGGCCGACCGGGTCCGCGGGCTCGAGGCGGGGCTGGACCTCGAGATGCCCGGCAGCGGAGGCGTCTCCGACCGTGACGTTGAGGCAGCGGTCCACGACGGGCGGCTCCCCGCCGACGCCGTGCCGGCCTGCGCGCAGCGCGTCCTCGACCTGGTCGAGCGCGCCCCCCGGAAGGCCGTCGGCGAGATCCCCGTCGACACCCACGACGCCCTCGCCCGGCGCGTCGCCGCCGACGGCTCGGTGCTTCTGCGCAACGAGGGGTTGCTGCCCCTGCCGGCCGAGGCCTCGGTCGCCCTCGTCGGGGCGTTCGCGCAGTCGCCTCGCTACCAGGGCTACGGCAGCTCGGTCGTCAACCCCCTTCGGCTGTCGAGCGCCCGGGAGGCCTTCGCCGCCCGCGGCACCGACGTGCGCTACGCCCCCGGGTACGACCCGGGCGCCTCGCCCCCTGACCAGGGGCTCATCGACGAGGCCGTCGACGCCGCCCGCGCCGCCGACGTCGCAGTGGTCGTGGTCGGGCTGCCCGGCGGCCACGAGAGCGAGGGCTTCGACCGGGACCACCTGCGGCTGCCGCCGCAGCACGACGCCCTCGTCTGGGCGGTGTGTGCCGCGAACCCGAGCACCGTGGTCGTCCTGTGCAACGGCGCACCCGTCGTCATGCCGTGGCGGGACCAGCCGGCGGCGATTCTCGAGGCCTACCTCGGGGGCCAGGCCGGAGGTGCCGCGCTCGTCGACGTCCTGCTCGGCGACCGGGAGCCCGGCGGCCGGCTCGCCGAGACCTTCCCGGTGCGGCAGGCCGACGTCCCGTCCGACCCGTTCTTCCCGGGCACTCCCCACCAGGTCGAGTACCGCGAGGGGCTCTTCGTCGGGTACCGCCACGCCGTCACGGCCGGGGTGGTGCCCGCGTTCCCGTTCGGTCACGGCCTGGGCTACACGACCTTCGGCTGGGAGGACGCCCACCTGGACCGTACGAGCGTCGCCGCCGGCGAGGGCGTCACAGTGTCGGTGCGGGTGTCGAACACCGGGGGCCGGCCCGGCTCCGACGTCGTGCAGGTCTACCGGCACGACCGCACCGCTGTGGTGCTGCGACCGCGCCGGGAGCTGGTCGGCTTCGCCAAGGTGCGGCTCGACCCCGGGGAGAGCACCACCGTCACCATCGACGTGGCGCCGCGGGCGTTCGCCTTCTACGACGTCGAGGCCGCCGACTGGCGCGTGCCTTCCGGGCCCTATGACCTGGAGGTGGCCCGGTCGAGCGCGGACGTCGTCCACACGCTGGACCTGGAGGTGACCGGTGGAGTCACCAGTGCCCCGGAGCCGCCCTCGACCCCACCGGTCGCCTACGCCGACGACGACTTCGTGCGCCGGCTGGGCCGGCCGATCCCGGTGCCGCGCCCGGTGCGCCCGTTCACTCGGGACAGCACCCTCGCGGAGATCCGCGACACGTGGCTGGGTGGACTCCTGTACGCCGCAGCCCTTCGCGCCGGTCGGGCCGGGCAGGAGGATGCCGAGGACGCCCCCATGATCGAGCGCAGCCTCGACGAGCTGCCGCTGCGCGCGGCAGCCCTCTTCTCCCACGGCAGGATCACGTGGGCGAGGCTGGACCTCGTGCTGGACCTGCTCAACGGCCGCCCGGCCCAGGCCGGTCGCCGGGCTGCTCGGGCAACGGTAGGGCGCCTGGGGCGCCGCTGACGGGACCGGTGGGCGCCGCTCTACAGATAGTCGCCGGGCGGGTGCTCGCGCCTGGGCCTTCGCGCCCCCGACTTGTCGCCCACACCCGACGATGTGGACGGAGCAGCGCGCGGCCCGGGGTACGACTGGTCACCGCACCCGCGATCAGCGCGGGCGAAGCCGCACCATCGGCAGCGACGCGCCGACGCGGCGGTAGCCCTCCTCGGTGCCGTCGGCCTCGTAGCCCATGAGCCCGCTGAGGCTACGCGCGGCGCGCGGGTGCCGGCGCGCGTAGTCGACCATCTGCTGCCCGGCATCGTCAGTCTCGAGCACCTCGGCGTGGACGGACATCCGGGTGCGGCCGAGCTCGATCTCGACGTCGGGGGTGGCGAGCAGGTTCTGGTACCAGTCCGAGCGAGGCCCGAACCCGGAGGCCACCACCACCGCGCCGGTGTCGGGCTCGCGGGCCACCACCTCCACGACGACCTCCCGCGGCAGCCCGCTGCGTCGCCCGACGTGGTGGATGAGCACGAACCGCTGCCCCATCAGCCCGCCGAGCCCGAGCCGGTACAGGTGGATGGGCAGCCGGAACAGGTGGCGTCGCAGCCCCGTCGGAGGCGCAGGCGTCCGGGGCTCGTTCATCGTCTCGGTGCCGGAGCGTCCAGCTGGTCCGCAGCGCCACCGGTGGGCGCCCGCAGCGCCCACCGCTGGGCCACCCAGCGGCGTCCGACCAGGCCGACGGCGAGCACCCCGGTCGCGACGGCCAGGAAGGCGGGGGCAAGCCCCTCGCCGAGCAGACCGCGCAGCAGGATGCCGCCCGCCATGGTCCAGACCAGCAGCCAGGCGCCGAAGCGAACGGTGCGCGCCCGGGCCGCGGCCGACATCCCCGCGCAGGGCGCCCGCAGCCACCCGGCGAGCAGGCCGAGCACGAAGGGCGCGGCCGTGGTGGCGGTGCCCGTCACGAGGTCGCCCTCGGTGTGGGAGATGCGGCCGAGCAGTGCGAACACCAGGACCACGGCGACGTCGGTGGCCAGCGGGACGGCCCACGACCGCGTCGTGGCGTCGGCACCGTCGCTGAGGTCGGGGAGGTCGCACCGGTCGGTCCGCACGGCCCCATCATCCCTGCCGTGGTGCCACCATGTCGACGTGCCCGACTCCGCTGCCCTCGTCGACCGGCTCGGCGCCGCCCGGCCCGGCGCCGGGCGGCGGGCCGGAGGCACCGCAGCATCGACCGAGAGGACTGCACGATGAGGATCGGAGACAACGTCTGGGTCGTCACCGGAGCCGGCGGGGGGATCGGCCGTGAGCTCGCGCTCCAGCTGCTGCAGCGGGGGGCGCGGGTCGCCGCCGTCGACATCAGCCCGGACGGACTGGCGGGGACGGCGGAGCGGGCCCCGGCTGCCGACCTGCTGTCCAGACACGTCGTCGACATCACCGACCGGGACGCCGTGCAGGCGCTCGTCGGTGCCGTGCTGGCCGTACACGGGACGGTCGACGCCGTGGTCAACAACGCAGGCATCATCCAGCCCTTCGTCCCGTTCACCGACCTCGACGAGGCCTCCCTGCACCGCGTGCTCGACGTCAACCTCATGGGCACCATCCACATGACGCGGGCCTTCCTGCCGGTGCTGCTGGACCGCCCGGCCGCGCACCTGGTGAACGTCTCCAGCATGGGCGGGTTCTTCCCGTTCCCCAACCAGACCATGTACGGGGCGAGCAAGGCGGCGGTGACGCTGCTCACCGAGGGCCTGTTCGCCGAGCTGCTCGACACCCCGGTCTCGGTGTCGGTGGTGTTCCCCGGCCCGACGGACACCGGCATCGCCAGCAACCTCGGGCTCCCCGCCGATGCCGCGCAGCAGAGCCGGATGCCCCTGACGTCCGCGGCCGACGCGGCGCGGATGGCCCTCGACGGCATCGAGAGAGACCGCCTGCACATCTACCTCGGCACGATGGCGCGGCTGGCGAACATCGCCATCCGCATCGCCCCGCGGGCGGCGATCACGTTCGTGCGGGCGCAGATGACACGCCTCATGGCCGACGCCGTCCCGCAGCAGGCCGACGAGGTGCTCGCCGCGAGTCCCACGGACTGACCACCGGCCCCGCCTCAGAGCGGCCAGGACCCCAGGCGTCCCCAGGCGACGAAGGCGGCCAGCCCGCCGAGGAGCACGTTGACGACGATCAGCGGCCACTCGCCGCGGCGCGCGTGCGTGGCGGCCGCCCCGAGCATGAGCAGCGCCAGCCCGATCGCAGCGACCGGTGTGAGGACCGGCGCGACGCCCGTGAGCCCGGGAAGCACGAGCCCCAGGGCCCCCAGCACCTCGGCCACCCCGATACCTCGCACGTGCGTGTGCTGGAAGTCCTCGACCCATCCCATCGACCGAGCCAGGGCCTCCCGTGGCCGCAGCAGCTTCTGCAGCCCCGCGACGAGGAAGGCCCCGGCCAGGATGCCTTGGACGACCCACAGGGCGACGTTCACGGGCTCCTCCTAGTTGACGGCTGTCTCGTCCAGCGTCGCCCACGGGGGTCGGACGGTCGAGTGGACTCCCCGACCCTCATCGGTCGCCTCATCGTCGCCTCCGCAGGCTGCCACCACCAGCTCGGCGACCACCAGGGTCGTGGCTGCGGCTCGCCGCCTGGTCACGTGGCCGTTCGGCATCGCAGTCTCCTCTCCAGCGGCCGACGGTCGGGTCGTGGACCCACGACCGTAACCATCATGGCGATGCCCCGCAGCCGGGGCGGCCGAATCCCTTGCACCGCGCCCGACCGTCTTCGATGATCACTGGGGTGTCGGCCTGGACCAGGTCCGCCGCAACCGCGGACCCGAGCGCGGCGGCCTACCGCGCCGCTGTGGCCGGGCTGCAGGACGAGCTCGGCGCGCTTCCCGCCGGTGAGCCCGTCCGGCTGCGCAAGCGCACCTCGAACCTGTTCCGGGTGCGCCGCCGCGCCGGTGGCTCGGCGCTCGACGTCGACGCCTTCGCCGGCGTGCTGAGCATCGACCCGGACGCGCGCTCGGCCGACGTGCTCGGCATGACGACCTACCGCGACCTGGTCACCGCCACCCTGCCGCACGGGCTCGCTCCCCTCGTCGTGCCCCAGCTCGGGACGATCACCCTCGGCGGTGCGGTGGCCGGGCTCGGGATCGAGTCCACGTCGTTCCGCGCCGGCTACCCGCATGAGTCGGTGCTCGAGATGGACGTCCTCACCGGAGACGGTCGTGTCGTGACGGCCCGACGCGACAACGAGCACGCCGACCTGTTCATCGGGTTCCCGAACTCCTACGGCTCGCTGGGGTACGCGCTGCGCCTGACGATCGCGCTCGAGCCGGTCGCCCCCTACGTCCGCCTGCGCCACCTGAGGTTCTCCGACCCCGAGCCCGCGGCTGACGCACTGGCGTCCATCACGCGGACGCGCACCTGGCAGGGCGAGCCGGTCGACTACCTCGACGCGGTCGCCCTGGCTCCCGACCGGGTCGTCGTCGTGCTCGGCCGCGGTGTGCCGTCCGCCCCCTACACCAGCGACTACACCGGCACGAAGGTGTTCTGGCGCTCGCTCGCCGAGCGCTCCGAGGACTACCTGAGCATCCACGACTACCTGTGGCGCTGGGACACCGACTGGTTCTGGTGCTCCCGCGGGCTCGGGGTGCAGCACCCGGCGATCCGACCCCTCGTGCCGCGGGCGCTCAAGCGGTCGGAGGGGTACTGGGCCGCCATCGCGGCGCTGCGTCGCAGCCGTGCCATCGACGCCTACGACCGGGTGCGGGGCCGCCAGCGGGAGTTCGTCATCCAGGACGTCGAGATCCCCGTGGGGCGGCTGCCGGAGTTCCTCGCCCGCTTCGACGCCGAGGTCGGCATGCGGCCGGTGTGGCTGTGCCCGATCCGTCAGCACGACCCCGGCGTGCGCTGGACCCTGTTCTCGCTCGACCCTCACACCACCTACGTCAACGTCGGCTTCTGGGGCAGCGTCGACGTGCCGGTGGGGACGCCTGCCGGCACCCTCAACCGACGCGTGGAGGCCCTCGTCACCGAGTGCGCGGGGCACAAGAGCCTGTACTCGGACTCCTTCTACTCGCGGGAGGAGTTCGCCAGGCTCTACGGCGGCGAGGACTACGCCGAGCTCAAGGCGCGGTACGACCCGGGCTCGCGGCTGCCCGACATGTACGACAAGTGCGTAGCAGCGCGCTGAAGGAGACCAGCCATGGGACTTGCCAGCCTGTTCGCCGACCTCGTCGAGCCGACGATCCCCGTGCGCTTCGAGGCGTTCGACGGGTCGTCGTGGGGGTCGACCGACCCCGAGGCGACGATCTCGCTGCGATCGGTGAGCGCCATCCAGTACCTGGCCACCGCCCCCGGTGACGTGGGCCTGGCCCGGGCCTTCACCACCGGCGCGATCGAGGTGGACGGCGACCTGTTCGCCGCGCTCGTGGCCCTGGTGCGCCACCGGGCCCAGGACGTGCGCTGGTCGCAGCGCATCCAGGTGCTGCGCGAGCTGGGGCCGCAGGTGCTGAGCCGTCCGCCGATCCCGCCGGAGGAGTTCGAGCCGGCATGGAGGCGCGGCCTGCGCCGGCACTCCAAGGAGCGGGACGCCGCCGCCATCGAGCACCACTACGACGTCTCCAACGACCTCTACGAGATCCTGCTCGGCCCGACGATGACCTACACGTGCGCGCTGTTCCCGTCCCCGGGGGCCACCCTGGAGCAGGCGCAGGACGCCAAGCACGAGCTGGTCTGCCAGAAGCTCGCGCTGCGCCCGGGCATGCGGCTGCTCGACGTCGGCTGCGGCTGGGGGGCGATGGCCCGCTACGCCGCGGCCCACCACGGCGTCGAGGTGGTGGCGGTCACGCTGTCGCGCAGCCAGGCCGAGTGGGGCCGCAAGGCCGTCGCCGACCAGGGCCTGGACCACCTCGTCGACCTGCGCTACGGCGACTACCGCGACGTGACCGAGACCGGGTTCGACGCCGTGTCGTCGATCGGGCTCACCGAGCACATCGGCGCGGCCAACCTCGGCTCCTACGCGCGGTTCCTGACTGGGAAGCTCCGCCCCGGTGGGCGGCTGCTCAACCACTGCATCACCCGACCGCACGGGCTGCACCGGGCCCGCGCCGGCCGGTTCATCGACCGCTACATCTTCCCGGACGGCGAGCTGCTCGGGCCCGGGACGATCATCTCCGCGCTGCACGACAACGGCCTGGAGGTGCGGCACGCGGAGAACCTGCGCGAGCACTACACGCTGACCTGCCGGGCGTGGCTGGCCAACCTCGAGGCCCGCTGGGACGACTGCGTCGACCTCGTCGGACTGCGCAAGGCCCGGGTGTGGCGGCTGTACCTGGCGGCCTCGGCCGCCGGGTTCGAGGTCAACCGCATCCAGCTGCACCAGGTGCTCGGCGTGCGGCTGGACGAGCGCGGCCGCTCCGGCTTCCCGCTCCGCCCGGCCTACTGAGCCCCGCTGATCACGTTTGGCACGTTCGCGTCGGCTTCCCACGGTCCCGGGGCCGTGGAAAGTCCACCTTCACCGTGCAAGGGCCGGCGGGGACGAGCTCCCGTCCGTAGGCCGCCTCCGTCGACCGCTCCGTAGGCTCTCCCGGTGGCAGAGACCGTCTCACCGCGTCACGGGCTGGCGCCGTGGGTCGCGGCCCTGCTGGTCTTCCTCTCCTCGGGCGCCGTGCTGGTGCTCGAGCTCAGCGCCCTGCGTCTGCTCGCGCCCTACCTCGGCCTCACCCTGGAGATGTCGACCGCCGTCATCGGCGTCGCACTCGCCGCCATCGCGTTCGGCACCTGGGTCGGGGGCCGGGCCGCCGACCGCGTCGACCCGGCTCGCGCGCTCGGCCCGCTGCTGCTCGCCGCCGGCGTTCTCACCTGGCTCGTGCTCCCGGCCGTGCGCGGCGTGGGGGAAGCCTCCCGCGGCCAGGACGTCAGCCTCGTGCTGCTCATGTCGATGCTCACCCTGTTCGTCCCGGCGGCGCTGCTGTCGGCGGTCACGCCCATGGTGATCCGGCTCGAGCTGCGCTCGCTCGACCGCACCGGCTCCGTGGTCGGACGGCTGTCCGCCGTCGGGACGCTCGGCGCGCTGGTGGCCACGTTCGGCACCGGCTTCGTGCTGTTCGCGCTCGTACCGACCAGCCGCATCCTCATCGTCCTCGGCGGGCTGCTCGTCGTGGCCGGCCTCGCTCTGCTCGCCTGGCAGCGCCGGGCCGCGCCGCTCGCCGCCGGGGTGGCCGCCGCCGTCGCTGCCGGCGTGCTGGCACAGCTCGCCCCCGACCCCTGCGACGTCGAGACGCGCTACCACTGCGCCCGGGTCGACACCGAGGCCTCGTCCGGACGGGTGCTGGTGCTCGACCGGCTCCGCCACTCCTACGTCGACCTCGCGGACCCCACCCACCTCGAGTTCGCCTACGTGCGGGCCGTCGCCGCCGGCATCGACGCCGCGTACCCCGATGGACGTCCGCTCGACGTGCTGCACCTCGGCGCCGGTGGGCTCACCCTGCCCCGCTACCTCGAGGCCACCAGGCCGGGCTCCACCGGACTCGTCCTCGAGATCGACGAAGGTGTGCCCGACCTGGTCCGCGACGCCATCGCCCCAGAGCCGGCAGGGGTGCAGGTGCGCATCCAGGACGCCCGCCTCGGGCTGGCCGGCAGCCCCACCGGTACCTACGACGTCGTCGTCGGGGACGCCTTCGGCAGCGTCGCTGTGCCGTGGCACCTCGCCACCCGGGAAGCCGTCGTCGAGGTGCGTCGGACGCTGACGCCGGGCGGGCTCTACGCGCTCAACGTCATCGACCAGCCGCCGCTGGCTCTGCTGCGCGCCGAGGTGGCCACCGTCGCCCACGTCTTCCCCCACGTCGCGCTCGTGTCGGACCGTCCGACGCTGGCCGGCGAGGACGGCGGCAACGCCGTCGTGCTCGCCTCCGACGAGCCGCTCCCGCTGGAGCGACTGGAGGCTCTGGTCGAGCAGCGCGACCCCGACCAGGCGGTGCTCACCGGCGACGGGCTAGCGGCGTTGGTCGGCGGCGCCTCCGTCCTCACCGACGACCTGGCTCCTGTCGACCAGCTGCTGACCCCCTACGTCCTCGAGCGGTAACCCCTGGCCCCGCCGCGTCCGGCCTGCTGATCGCCTCGGCACGCCTGCGTCTGCCGCGACCGACCCGCGGGCCATGGGAGGCGGATGCGGTCTGGCGCGGCCCCCGGCCCGGGCGCACGTCTGGGATGCTGCTGGCCATGCGATGCCTCGAGGTCCGACGGGACGACCTGCGCACCACCCGAGTCGTCGACGAGCCGACGCCGCAGCCAGCCCCTGGCCAGGCCCTGCTGCGCATCGACCGGTTCGGGCTGAGTGCCAACAACATCACGTACGGCGTCACCGGCGGCTCGATCGGCTACTGGGGCTTCTTCCCGGCCGCGGACGGTTGGGGCCGCATCCCCGTCTGGGGGTTCGCCGACGTCGTTGCCTCGGACGTCGACGGCATCGAGGCAGGCACGCGCGTGTTCGGCTACCTGCCGATGGCCACCAACCTGGTCGTCGAGCCGAGCCGGGTCGGCCCTAACGGCTTCACCGATGGCGCCGCCCGCCGGGCCCAGCTGCCCGCGGTCTACAACCGCTACCAGCGCACCGACGCCGACCCGCTGTATCGCCCCACGGCCGAGGACCTGCACGCCGTCTTCGTCCCGCTGTTCGTCACCTCGTTCGTGCTCGACGACTTCCTCGCCGACAACGACGACTTCGGAGCACAACGCGTCCTGGTGTCCAGCGCGTCCAGCAAGACCGCCGCCGGAACCGCCCTGTGCCTGGCCCGCCGAACGGGCGACCGACCGGCCGTCGTCGGCCTGACCTCGCCGGCGAACGTCGCCTTCACCGCCGGGCTCGGCGTCTACGACGAGGTCGTCGTCTACCCGGATGTCACGACGCTGGACCCCGCCGTTCCCACGGTGTTCGTCGACGTCGCCGGCGACGCGAGGGTCCGGGAGGCCGTGCACCTCCACCTCGGGGACGCGTTGCGCTACAGCTGCGCTGTCGGGTTGTCCCACTGGGACGCGCCCCGGGTGGACGGGCCTCTGCCGGGGCCGAAGCCGTTGCTGTTCTTCGCTCCCAGTCAGGTCGAGAAGCGACTCGCCGACTGGGGTCCGGTCGGCTACCAGCGGCGCCTCGCCGAGGCGTGGGGAGAGCTGCTCGACGTGGCCGGCACCTGGGTCACGGTGACCGAGCTCAGCGGGCTGCCGGCACTCGAGGACGCCTACCGGCGACTGCTCGACGGGCAGGCTCGTCCGGACGAGGCGGTCGTCGCCTCGCCGGAGCCCTGAGCCCGGCGACCGGGCAGCACCTGCCGGACAGCCCCGACCGCCCCGCCTGATCTGGGAGGAGACCATGACCATCGCCGTCCTGGGAGCCACCGGCCGCACCGGCCGACCTCTCGTCGAGGAGCTGCTGCGCCGCGGCCACGCCGTCACCGCCCTCGTCCGGGACCCGGCCAGGCTCGGCCCGCTAGGCGAGAGGGTCACCGTCGTCACCGGCTCGAGCACCGACGCTGGTGCGCTCGACAACCTGCTGGACGGCGCCGAGGCGGTGGTGTCGGCGCTCGGTCCCACGAGCCGGGACTCCACGCTGCAGTCCGACACGGCCCGCGCGCTCGTTCCCGCGATGGGACGCCACGGCGTGGCCCGGTTCGTCGGGGTCAGCGGCACGGGCGTGGACGTCCCCGGGGACCGCAAGTCCCGACGCCACCAGGCCATCTCCTGGATGGTCCGACGCCTCGGTGGGGCGATGGCCACCGACAAGTCCACCGAGTACGAGGTGTTCGCGGCCAGCGACCTCGACTGGACCCTCGTCCGCCCGCCGCGGCTGCTGGACGGCCCCGCGACCGGACGGGTTCTCCACGACGCCCGCACCCCCGGGCGGTCGTCCTCGATCCGCCGCGCCGACCTCGCCGTCTTCCTTGCCGACGTGCTCGACGAGCACCTCTACCCGCGGCAGGCCCCGTTCGTGTCGCAGGCCTGAGCGGTCAGCCGCCCTCGGCGAAGAAGGCCACCGCCCGCTCGGCGTACCAGGGCGTGCGGGTGCCGTGCTGGTGGAATCCCACGTGCCCCCCGTGCGCGGTCACCGCACGCCGTACGAACCCCTGGCGCTCCAGGCCGTCCCAGTCGATCGAGCGGTACGGGCCGCTGGGCACCACCGGGTCGTCGAGGGCATGGACGACCAGCGTCGGGACGGTGATGAGCGGCAGGTACTGCGCAGCAGAGTTGACCGCGTAGTACTCCGCGGCGTCGCGCCACCCGTTCTGCCGGGCGGTGAAGGCGTCGTCGAACTCCTCGATGCGGCGGGCGGACCGGACGGCGGCCCGGTCGGCCGGTGTCATCGCCCCGGCGAACTGCTCGATGTCGGCGCGCAGCCCGCGCAGCATCGCCCGCTCGTACACCCCGAACGCCACGTGGTGCAGGAACTCCGCTCCGGCGGCCAGGTCGAGCGGGGCCGACACGCTCACCCCGGCCACCACGGGCAGGCCCTCGAGCGGCTCGCCGAGCAGCTTGAGCGTGACGTTGCCGCCCAGGGAGAACCCGACGATGCCGAGGGTCGGCGGGCTCGACCGGCGGGAAGCCTCCGGCGTGTCGGCCAGCGCCCGCAGCACCGTGCGGACGTCGGCGGTGCGGCCCGCGTGGTACATCTGCTGGGTCGCCCCGTTGGTTCGGCCTGCCCCGCGCAGGTCGAGCCGGGCCGCGGCGATCCCGGCCCCCAGCAGCGCGGCCGCCGTGGCGAGCACGTACGGCGACTCGGCGCTGCCACCGAGCCCGTGGACGAGCAGCACCAGCTGGGGGGCGGGCTCGTGCGCCGGTGACGGCCGCGGCGTGTGGACGGCGACCCGCAGCGCGTCGCCCGTCCCGTCGTCCATCGGAACGCTCAGCACCCGGGTGCTCGCCATCGCGTGGGTCGGTGCCGGCGCAGGACGCAGCCGTGACCTCAGCGTCTGCATGTGTGCCGACCGCCAGCCACGAGGGGCGTCGAAGGTCGCGTTGACGAGCGGGTCGGGCACGGCGAACACCGTAGGTGCAGGGGCCGCCGCGACGCCGTCAGGAGGGGACGGAGTCGAAGGACGGGGCCTGCTCGCTCGCCACCGCCCGCCGGCGACGCACTTCCTTCTCGACGATGGCGGTGGTGGGGGCGACGAGGGCGAGCGCGATGACGCCGAGCCACTGCGGGCCACTCAGCCCGACGGTGTCCAGCCAGCCCTGCAGGATCGGGAGCTCGACGGAGACCGCGACGAGCGCGGCACCGGCCCCGAGCCAGGCGAGGTAGGGGAACGGCGGGCCCTCGTTCGAGCGCCCCGGGTCGCGGCGCGCCGCCCAGCCGAGACCGAGCGCACCGAGGGCGGACACGGCGAAGGCCATCGTCATCGACACCGACGGGCCGTCGACCCGCGGTTCGTCCGGCCCGAAGACGAGCGGGATCGTGCCCGACATCGCCAGCAGCAGGCCCATGATCGCCCAGCGGGTCACCGTGCCTCGGTTGACCACCCGCGACGCCGGGTCGCGTGGTGGCAGGCTCATGATCCCCGGGTCGACCCCGTCGGAGATGATCGCCACGACCGGGAAGATGCCGATCGCGAAGTTGATGAACAGCAGCATCGCCGGGGTGAGCGCGATGCCGCTGTTGATGTCGAACACCGTCGCGATGATCATCAGCAGCAGGACGCCGAACAGCCCCTGCAGCTGGTAGCGCAGGTAGCCGCTGATCTTGCCGTAGACGTCCCGGCCCAGCTCGATCGCGCGCACGAGCGTGGCGAAGTTGTCGTCGGTGAGGATCATCTTCGCCGCCTGCTTCGACACCTCGCTGCCCGAGCCCATCGCCACGCCGATGTCGGCCTTCTTCAGCGCGGCGGCGTCGTTGACGGCGTCCCCGGTCATGGCCACGACCATGCCGTCGCGCTGCATGAGGTCGACCAGCCGCAGCTTGTCCTCCGGCGCGACCCGGCCGAACACGTGCAGGTGGGGCAGCCGCTCGAGCAGCTGCTCGTCGCTCTCCCGCTGGAACTCGCTGCCGGTGAGGATGCCCTCGCCCAGGCCGAGGTCGTCGGCGATGGCGCGGGCGGTGATGGCGTGGTCGCCGGTGATCATCCGGACGTCGATGCCGGCCTTCAGCGCCGTCGACACCGCGGCCTTCGCCGACGGGCGCAGCGGGTCGATGATCCCGACCAGCGAGACGAAGGTGAGCTCGGAGACGTAGGACATCGGGTCGGCCTGCACCGAGGGCTGCTCGGACTCAGGCATCCACCGCACCGCGAAGGACAGCACCCGCAGCCCCCGCTCGGACAGCGACCGGTTCGCCTCCTCGATGTCCTCCCGCACCTGCTCGATCGGGACGACCTCGCCGTGCCAGAGCGCGTGCGTGCAGCGATCGAGCACGACGTCCGGGGCGCCCTTGACGGCCTCGACGAGCCGGTCGGTCTCGCGTCGGGGCGCGATGTGGAAGGTCGCCATGAACTTGTAGGCGGAGTCGAACGGCACCTCGGCCAGGCGGGGGATCTCCCGACGGCTGACCTCGGCGTCCACCCCGACCTTGGCGGCGAGAACGACGAGCGCGGCCTCGGTGGGGTCGCCGACGACCGTGCCGTCGTCGGCCACGGTGGCGTCGCTGCACAGCGTGAGCCCGAGGGCGAGCGGGGTGAAGTCGGGCGTGGTGTCGCCAGCGGCGTGCAGGATCGCGCCGGACTTGGCGTACCCGCTGCCCTCGATCCGGAACCACTGCCCGCCGGTGAGCATCTGCACCGCGGTCATCGCGTTGAGCGTGAGCGTGCCGGTCTTGTCGCTGTTGATGGCGCTCGTCGAGCCCAGCGTCTCGACGTCGGTGAGGTTCTTGACGACGGCCTTGGCCTCGGCCAGGCGGCGCGCCCCGGCCGACAGCATGGCCTGCACGAACGTCGGCAGTCCGGTGGGGATGGCCGCGATCGCCGTCGAGACGGCCAGCAGTACGAGCGTGCTGAACTCCAGGCCGCGCGCGAACCCGACGAGCACGATGACGGCGACGGCCAGCCACGAGATGAGGCCGAGCCACTTCGTGACCCCGTCCAGCTCCTTCTGCAGCGGCGATCGGGACCGCTTGACCGAGGTGAGCAGCCCGGCGATCTTGCCCATCTCGGTGCCGGCGCCGGTGGACGTGACGAGCACCGTGGCCGTTCCGCGCGTGACCGACGTGTTCTGGAACAGCATGTTGTGGCGGTCCCCGAGGGCGACGTCCTCGTTCGGCAGCGTTCCAGGGTCCTTGGCCACCGGCGCGCTCTCGCCCGTCAAGGCCGCCTCGGCGACCTCGAGGGTGGCCGAGGTCGCGATGCGTCCGTCCGCGGGCACGAGGTCGCCCGCCTCGAGCGCGACGACGTCGCCGGGCACGATGCCGAGCGCGTCGATCTGGGCCAACGAGCTGTCCCGGACGACACGCGCCGTCGGCACCTGCAGCTGGTCGAGGGCGGCCACGCTGGCCTGGGCCTTGCGCTCCTGGTTGGTACCGAGCACGACGTTGAGCAGCACCAGCGCGCCGACCATCAGCCCGGTCCCGGCCTCCCCGACGAGCAGGCTGATCACCGCGACCGCGACGAGCATGATGTTCATCGGGTCCCGCAGCTGCGTCAGCGCGATGGCCCAGCCGCTCGGCGGCGGCTCCTTGGGGATGGAGTTCGGGCCGTAGTCGCGCAGCCGTCGCTCGGCCTCGGCGCTGCTCAGCCCGGTGCTCGGGTCGGTCTGCAGCAGCCGGGCGGCGTCCTCGACGTTGACCGCGTACCAGGCGCGGTCGGAGGGGTGGGTGCTCGTCGGCGCCACGGGACGCCTCCCTCTCTGTGGGCGTTGCGGGATGCGGGCGAGCCTAGTAGCGCTGCTCGGTGGCCCGTTCGCCGAGCGTGACCTGCGTCCTGGCGGCGGCCCGGGGCCAGCGAGCAGTCAGCCGGCAGCCGGCTCCACCAGCGGGGCGAGGTCGACCATCTCGCTCGACGCCGAGAGCATGCCCGGGAAGCTGACCTCGGGGCCTACGGCCACGACCTGGCGGGCCTGCCCCTCGTCGGCTGCGTCGAGGACGGCGACCACCTGCAGCAGGGCGCGAAACACGTTCGCGGTCTTCGTGCGTCCGACCCGCCACTGCGGCACGCTCCAGTCGACGAGCCCGGGGAGCGTGAGCTCGAGGTTCGTCTCGGCATCCCCGGTGACCGCGCGCGCCGTCTCGAAGTCGGCGGCGTCGAACCACACGTCCAGGTCGACGGTGGCGCGGAAGGTGGATACCTCGCTCGGCTCGCTCATGCCTCCTTCCTACCACCCGCCCTACTGTGGGGTGCCGACGTCGACGACCGAGGAGGCCCACGATGGCGGTGGACCCGCAGTACCGGGCGGTGGGCTGGGTGCTTCCCGGGCCGGGAGTCACCCCCCGTCTCCTTCCCGTCGTGCGGGCGTCCACCGGCCTGTCCACGTGGGCGATGCGGCCGGCGGCCGGCGTGAGCGTCCAGGAGGAGTCCGGTGACGGTGCGCGGGTGCGCATCTACCGGCCACCGGTGGTCGCGGCGCCTGCCGCGATGCTGTGGATGCACGGCGGCGGCCTGGTCCTCGGAAGGCCCGAGATGGACGACCTGAGGGTGTCGGGCTACGCCGCCGCCCTCGGCATCACGGTGGTGTCGGTGCGCTACCGGCTCGCTCCCGAGCACCCGTTCCCCGCTGCGCTCGACGACTGCGAGGCCGCCTGGCGCTGGCTGCAGAGCAACGCTGCCCGGCTCGGGCTCGACCCCGGCCGCGTCGTCGTCGGTGGCAACAGCGCGGGCGCCGGGCTGGCCGCGGCGCTCGTCCAGAGGCTTCACGACGCGGGGGGCCGGCAGCCGGCGGGGCAGCTGCTCGTCTACCCGATGCTCGATGACCGCACGGGCGCCGACCCGGAGCAGGACTCGGTGCGGCACCTGGTCTGGACGGCGCTGAGCAACCGCACCGGATGGTCGTCCTACCTCGGCGGGCCGCCCGGCGGCGACGAGGTGCCGGCCTACGCAGTGCCCGCCCGCCGCTCCGACCTGTCGGGGCTTCCTCCGGCCTGGATCGGTGTCGGCTCGGCGGACCTGTTCGTCGACGAGTGCCGCAGCTACGCCGCCCGACTGCAGGAGGCGGGCGTGCCGACCGACCTCGTCGTCGTCGACGGAGCCCCGCACGCGTTCGACGCCGTCGCCGCAGCGCGACCGTCGCAGGACTTCCTCGCCTCCCAGCTGGAGTTCCTGTCCGAGCGGCTCGACCTGCCGCCGGACCTCCCGATCATCGGGGTCTCCCCGCCCGGCTGGATCGAGACGGCGCCGATCAGCGTCGAGCAGTCGGTCGAGGTGGCCGCCCCGCCGTCGGCGGTGTGGCCGTGGATCGCCGACCACGCCGGCTGGCCGCGCTGGTTCGCCGGTGCGAGCCGCGTCGTGGTGACCGGCCGCGGCGCAGGGGTGGGGGGACGCCGGC
>Ga0316576_10000582_pt1 | contig 17387 bp, 11 predicted proteins | sample S0NA_FD_203075 | JGI IMG/M metagenome (GOLD analysis project Ga0316576, IMG submission 203075) | Rhizosphere microbial communities from salt marsh grasses in Alabama, United States - S0-2_050615r3r5 | ecosystem: Host-associated > Plants > Roots > Rhizosphere | place: USA: Alabama | collected... | reverse complement strand
AGGTCTGGCAGTGGGTGAAGCGCTCGTAGTGCCCGAGATCGAGATCGGTCTCCGCCCCGTCGTCGGTGACGTAGACCTCGCCGTGCTGATAGGGGCTCATGGTGCCCGGGTCCACGTTGATGTAGGGGTCGCACTTCATCATCGCGACCTTGAACCCGTGGCCCTCGAGGAGCGCGCCGATGGACGCGGAGGCGAGGCCCTTTCCCAGGGACGACACGACCCCGCCGGTCACGAAGATGTACTTGGTCAAACCAGTCTTCCCTTCTCCGGGGCCAGGAGCGCCCTGACGCGCTCGAGGTCCTCCGGCGTGTCCACGGCGGGACTGCTCTCCCCTTCCATCTCCACGACTCGGATCCGCATCCCGTGGTGCAGTGCCCGGAGCTGCTCGAGGCCCTCCGCCTCTTCGAGGGGGGAGCGGGGAAGGGAGGCGAAAAGAGCCAGCGCCTGGCGCCGGTAGGCGTAGAGGCCGACGTGCTGGCGGGCGAGGCCCCGGGCGATGACGTCTGCGGCCGCGGCCCTCGGGTCTCCGGCCCGGGCATGGGGGATGGGAGCTCGCGAGAAGTACAGCGCGTTCCCGGCCGCGTCCGTCACCACCTTGACCACCGAGGGGGCGAGCATCTCATCCTCGGATACGAGGGGCAGCGAGAGGGTGGAGATCGGCAGGTCGGGGTCGTCGACGAGGGCTTCCACCGCTGCGTCGATCCCGGCGGGGTCGAGCAGGGCCTCGTCTCCCTGGACGTTGACGACGATCTCGGCCTCGATGGTGCCCGCCGCCTCGGCCAGACGGTCGGTTCCGCTCGGGTGCCGGGGCGAGGTCAGAACCACCTCTCCCCCGAAGCCGCGCACCGTCGCAGCGATCCGCTCGTCGTCGGTAGCCACCAGCACGCGGTCCAGGCTCCTCGCGCCGCACGCCCGCGCGTGCACCCGCTCGATAAGCGTCTTTCCGTGAATAACCGAGAGAGGCTTCCCGGGCAGGCGTGAAGAGCCGTAGCGCGCGGGAATGATGCCGACGATGGCCAAATCTTGCTCGGGGCCCGTGTACGAGGCATGGTACCCAGCACCTCATTGGCAGTCAAACCTGGGAACCCGTAGACTCTCGCTCTGAGGCGATGGCCCTGTCCTTCCGAACGCGGCGCGACCTGGCGGTGGCGGGGGCAGCCCTCCTCCTCTGCGTCCTGCTCTATCCGGGAGCCCTGCTCCGCGGAGAGCTCTTCTTCGAGAGGGACCTCCACCTCGACTGGTACCCCCGTCTCGAGATGCTCTCGGGCTGCTTGCGGGCGGGCGCGTGGCCGCTGTGGGACACGAGCATCGGCTTCGGGCAGCCCCTGCTCGCCGATCCCGGAGCCCAGGTGGCCTACCCCGTCACCTGGCTCGCCCTCGCCGCTCCCCGGTGGGCGGCGTACTCGGTCTTCGTCCTCGTCCACCTGATCGCCGGGGCGGTGGGCATGTCGCGCCTGGCCGGGAGGCTGGGCGCGGGTCGCCTCGGCGCCCCCGTGGCGGCGGTGCTCTTCGTTCTCCTCGGGCCGGTGCAGTCCAGCCTGAACCTCTGGCACCACTTTGCCGGGCTGGCCTGGATGCCGTGGGTGCTCCTGGGCGTGGACAGGTGTGTGCGCCGCCCCAGACCGAACGCCCTGTTCGGCCTCGTCGCCGCGGCGACGCTGCAGATTCTCGCCGGGTCCGCCGATGTGTGCGCGATGACCTGGACCCTCGCCGCCGTGTGGACGGCCTTCCGCCTGGTCAAGGGTCACCGAGGACATCCCGCTCGGGCCCTCGCGCGCCTCTTGCTGGCGGCCGGACTGTGCGCGGGACTGAGCGCCGTCGTCTGGTGGCCCGCCGTCGACGTGGTCTCGCGGTCTCCGCGCCAGGAGCTCCCCGAGGACATCCGGACCGCCTGGTCGATCCCACCCTTCGGTCTGTGGCGCCTCGTGGCGCCCCTGGATCCGGATCGCGTGCCCTTCTCTGCCGAGACCTGGACCGCTCTGTACGATCGTCCGGAGCAGCCCTTTCTCGCTTCGCTCTATCTCGGCCTGGTCGTTCTGGCGGCGGCAGCAGCGGCGATCCTGTCGCGTCGCGATCGACCGCGGGCCCTGCTCCTCGCCGCCGCGGTCATCGGGGGAGTGGCGATCGCCCTGGGCCCGCACGGCGGCGTCTATCCCATGGTCGTCGAGCTTCTGCCGGTCCTGAAGGTCTTCCGCTACCCTTCGAAGGCGACGCTGCTGGTGGCGTTCGCGGTGGCGCTGCTCGCCGGCCTCGGGACCGGGGCGGTGGCTCGTGGTCGGCTGTCCCCGCGCGCCCTCCTGGGGCTTTCGCTCGCGGTGCTTCTCACGGCGTCGGCGGTTGCCGTGGTCGGAGCGAGCCTGTGGGGATCGCCGGGGCCTCAGGCCAGTCCGGCGCTGGCGGCAGCGGCGGCCGTCGTGCTCGCGCTCGGGGCGCGTGGGAACCTGCGACCTCGACTCGTGGCGCTGGCGCTGGCCGGCCTCGGGGTCGGGGACCTGCTCCTCGTTCACGCGGCGCTCAACGCCACCGCTCCCGCGGCCCTGATCTTCGATCCGCCTCCCGCGGTCGCTCGGGTCGATCGTGAAGGTCGAAGGCGCCTCTACGTCTACGACTACCACTCGGTGCCCGGGACGGCCGAGCGGCACCTCGGGAGAGTGAATCCGTACCCGGTGGGCCCCCTGCCGCCGGGCTGGAGAAGGAAGCAGGTCGAGGCCGTCAGCCTGCGCCTCTATCTCCTGCCGCCGTCGGCTGGTCTCTTCGGCCTCGAGGGAAGCTACGACTTCGATATCCGCGGGTTGTATCCCCGACCCCTGAATGACCTCACCTTCTTCCTGAGGCACGTCGAGGGAACGTCTGTTCACACGAGACTCCTGCGCCTGGGCGGGGTGGGGACCGTGCTCTCCCTCCACGACGACGGTCTCGAGGGCCTGCGGTCGGATGGCACCCTCGACAGCCTGTTCCCCGAGGCCATTCGCGTGTGGAGGGTCCCCGGGGAGCCGGCGCGGACCTGGGTGGTGGGCGGCGTCAGGGTCGCCGACGAGCGGGAGGCGTTCGAGAGCCTCGCCGACCCCTCCTTCGATCCGGCAATGGAGGTGATACTCCCTGGGGGACGGCCCCGGCGCACTCCGACGTCCTTCGTCGGGACGAGCCGCATCCTCGGTCTGGCCCCCGACCGGGTGACGTTGGATGTGGACGCCTCGGCCCCGGGCTTCGTGGTTCTGGCCGACGCCTTCGATCCCGGGTGGCGGGCCACCGTCGACGGCCAGCCCGCCCGGGTGCATCGGGCCAACGTGGCCTTCCGGGCGGTGGCCGTGGCGGAGGGACGACACGTCGTCGAGATGGTCTATCGGCCGCGGACCGTCCCTCAGGGCCTCACGCTCTCCACCCTGTCGCTGCTTCTGGTCCTGGGTGTCGGCGTCGCCGGAGTCCAGCGAGAGCGACGAGAACGACGAAGGCGGAGACGCTGACGGCCACACTCGGCACCAGGAAGGGCGGGCGGTACCGCAGGACCACCACACAGTTTCCCCCCGGCACCGGGATCGCGCGATGGCGGCCGTCCGCGCGCCTCACCGGCGTCGGCGCACCGTCCACCCACGCCCGCCAGCCTGGCGCCCACCCGTCGCGGACGACGAGCACGGTGGGGGAGTCGGACTCGACCTCGATCTCGAGTCGATCCGTCCCCATCTGCTGACGCACGACCCTTCCCCGGGCGCTGGCCACTTCGCCTGCCCCTTCCACCGCCGCGGCGTCGGCCTCCAGGGTGCCCCGCTCGGCCGCCCGCCTCGCTCCCTCGGCCGCGTCCTCGACCGGGGCGACCCGGGACGCCACCCGCACGCGGGGCAGCGGATCCAGCAGGCGGTAGAGGTGCACGCGGAGTGGGGCCAGGCGCCCCGGAGACAGAACCCGGGGAGGTCCGAGCGCGGGGTGACCGAGAGGATCCGCGCTGGCGATCCAGTGAACGCCGGCCTGGCGCAGGCGTGGGAGGATGGCGTCCAGGTCGCGGCAGGCCGCGTCGGTCGGGGACAGCACACGGGTCTCGGGCACCAGCATCGTGAGGTCGGCGCTCATCGCGGTGGGCACGTGCAGCGGCACGTTGAATGCCGGTGTCAAGGTCTCGAGCGCCACCGCGAACGTCCACGTCTCGTGGGCCGTTCCCCTCGCGAGGCGCGCCTCCCGGTAGGAGGGGCTCTCCTCGAAGCTACAGGTGAAGACGCGTCCCGCGCGAAGGGAGTCCAGCTCCGCGGCCAGCTCCGGAGACGGGAGGAAGAAGCTCCGGGTCACCATCGGGTTCAGCCCGGACCCGGCTCTCAGGAGGTCAGCGGCGACGATGGCGACGACGAGGAGGGCGGCCCGGGAGGATGGCAACGTCCGACGAAGAGCCAGTCCGGCGACGGCGGCCACCGCGAGGGCCATCGCTCCCCCGGTGGCGGCGTCGACCAGCACCCGGTGAAGCAGGGCGGTCCTGGCTCGGGGGTCGAATCCCGGGGGGAAGAACGCGGTGGCGAAGGCGTCCACGGTGGCCGGGGCCACATGCGGGAGCAGCGGGGCCAGCGCGAGGACGGCCCCCAGTCCTCCCGCGCCCCCGGCCAGGCGCATCCACCACCTCGACTCGGCGGAGGCGAGGCGGGAGAGGCCGAGGGCCACGAGCAGGGCGAGGGCCAGGTGGACGGTGAAGAACGCCTTGACCGGGTAGCGGAAGGCGCTCAGGACGGGCAGGGCTTCGACGACCGCGGCCAGCCCGGCCCAGCGCCCCACGCACAGCACCAGGCCGACGAGCCCGAGGAGCACCAGACGGGAGCGCAGGGCGTGGCACGCGGAGGCGCCGACCACGGCGAGGGCGAGGGCGGCGGGGCCGAGGTAGAGGCTCAGGATGTAGGGGAAGCCTCGGGGGAAGAAGTTCTGCCCCCACCACTCCCCGGCGAGGTTGGCGAGGTTGCCGTAGAGGCCGGCGACCAGAACCTGCAGGAGGGTGAAGGGGTGGACGGAGTGGGCCAGGACGACGTCCGTCGCGAACCCCTGGCTGCGCACGCTGCCTCCGACCTGCGAGGCCAGGAGGCCGAGGACGGGTGCGGCGAGGAGGACTCCCAGGGTCAGCGCGACGCCGGCGCCGCCCAGTGCCCTCACGGGCCCTCCTGCCCGCGGACGGAACCGGCCTGCGGCTGGCTGCCCTGGCCAGGGACACGAGCCCGTGCCCGCGACCGTGTCCCTGGCGGGCCGCAGGCCGAGGACGAGACCCACGACCACGGCCTGGGCCACGATCTCGACACCGGTCGTGGACAGGGCCGCCCCGACCGCGAGGGCGGCTCCGGCCACGGCCCGCGAGCTCCCGGACCTCATGGCCTCGGTCAGGGCGAGGACGACCAGCGGCGCCCACGCCGCTGCCTCCAGGTAGACGTACAGGTTGACCGTCGACAGCACGAAGCCGCCGAGCGCATAGACGAGCGCACCCCCCGCGGCGGCGGGGGCCGGGGCTTCGACGAGGCGCCGGGCCAGGGCGTAGAAGGCGACCGCGGCCAGGGGCACGTGGAGCGCGAGCACCAGCGAGATCCCCGCCTCGTCGGGCCGCAGCAGCTGGAGCAGGTCCAGGGGGTAGCCCACGGCGGGCAGGGAGAGGGGCACGCCCTCGTGCAGGTACGGATTCCACCAGCGCACTTCCCCGGAGCGCAGCCCCTCGAGGGCCAGCCGCCGCAGGGGGAGAAAGTAGAGGGCGAGGTCGCGGAAGTAGAGGCTGGCTCCGGAGACCGCGCCGCGCAGGAAGGGAAGGAAGGCGGCGGTGCCGACGAGCGTGGCCACGAGGGCCTCTCGTCGACCGGCGGCACTCACGGCCGCAGGGGCTCCTCGTCGATCGGTCGCAGAACGCGCGCGGGGACGCCCCCCACGAGAGTGGCCGGCGGCACGTCCTCCGTCACCACGCTGCCGGCGGCGACGAAGGACCGGGCCCCCACCCGAACCCCCGGCAGCACCGTGACGTTCGCTCCGAGGAAGGCCCCGGTCTCCACCACGACCGGAGCGGCCATCGCCGGGAAGTGGGCCTGGAGGGGATGGTCCGCGTACCCGACGTTCGTGTGGGTGAGGAGGAGAACGCGCTCGGCCAACGTGACCTGCTTCTCCAGGCGAATGCCCTCGGCGAGGTCGAGGAGGCACTCGTCGCCGAGAAAGCACTCGTCCCCGACCTCGAGGCCGGACAGCCCGCGGCGGTAGAGGTTGAAGAAGCGCACGTCGTGAACGATGACCCGCCGTCCGAGTCGCGCCCCGAGCAGGCGCAGCCACGGGGCCCGCAGCTGGGGCACGAGGGCCAGTCGATAGGGGACCATGGCGAGGGTGAAGAAGCCGAACCGGAGCGCCTGGCGCCCGCCGATCTCGCCCAACGCCTTCACGGGGTTCGCTCCTTGAGCTCCTTCCGGAAGCGGAGGAGCTGCCGGAAGTAGCGTGCCGAGTCGCTCAGCCCGCGCACCGTCGACGTCTTGTCCGTCCGCCGGATGTAGGCGCCCGGCACCTCCTCGACGGTGAGCCGGCGGCGGGCGGCCCGAGCCATGAACTCGGTGTCCCAGAACCAGCCCGCATCCTCGATCTCGTCCAGGAGAGGGAGGACGGTCTCGCGGCGGAAGAACTTGTACCCGGTCTCGGTGTCGCGGAAGGGGACCCCGAGAAGGTGGCGAACCAGGAAGGAGTAGCCCCGGCTCATGAAGTAGCGATCGAGGGAGCCGATCTGGAAGGCGTAGATCCGCTGCACGGTGGCGATGTCCGCGCCGCTCTCGATCGCGCGGACGAGGGAGGGGATGTAGCGGCAGTGAACCTCGAGGTCGACGTCCAGGTATCCGGCGACCGTGCCGCGAGCGGCCCGGAAGCCGTCGGTCACCGTGGCTCCCCGTCCCTGGTTCTGATCGTGCAGGATCAGACGAAGGTCGAGGTGGCGATGCGACTCGACGATGTGCTGGAGGATCTCGCGGGTCGCGTCGCGGCTCATGTCGTCGACGAGCAGGATCTCGAACGGCCAGCCGGTCTGGGTGAGGGTGTCCCGGATCTCCGCGAAGCTCTTCTCGATGTGCTCCGCCTCGTTGTAGCACGCGAGCACGACGCTGACCCGGGGCGCGGGGTCGCTCACCGCGGGCCTCCCGTCTGCCTCACGCTCTCGACGACGTGGTCCACGTCCTCCTCCGTGAGCAGCGGGTGCAGCGGCAGCCGGAGCAGGGTGGCCGCCACCCGGTCGGTCACCGGGAGGGCGGTGTCGCCGGCGCCGATCGCCCGCCCCTGCGGGGCCGAGTGGAGGGGGACGTAGTGGAAGGACGCCATCACCCCCCGCGCGCGCAGGGTGGTCAGGGCGGCGTCCCGGCTCTTGCCGTCGGGATAGAGCAGGTGGAAGACGTGGTGGTTGGGCTTCCGGTCCGGCAGCTCCGGGGGCAACCGCACACCCGTCCGGGACGACCAGCTCTCGAGACCGGCCCGGTAGCGAGCCACGACCGCCGCCCGGCGCGCGTCGATCTCGGGAAGCTTGTCCAGCTGAGCGTCGAGGATTGCCGCCAGAACGTCGGACAGCACGAAGCTGCTGCCCTCGGCCACCCACGTGTACTTGTCGACCTCGCCCCGCAGGAAGGCGGACCGGTTCGTGCCCTTCTCGCGGATGATCTCGGCTCGTCTGGCCAGCTCCGGGTCGTCGATGGCGACCGCGCCACCTTCGCCGCACGTGATGTTCTTGGACTCGTGGAAGCTGAAGCAGCCGGCGTCGCCGAGGGTGCCGAGGTGGCGTCCCCGCCAGCGAGCGCCCAGGGCCTGGGCCGCGTCCTCGACAACTCTCAGGTGGTGGTGGCGCGCCAGGTCGAGGATGGACTCCATGTCCGGAGCCACCCCCGTGTAGTGGACCGGCATCACCGCCGCCGTGCGCCCGGTGATCCGGCGCTCGACGTCGGCGGGGTCGAGCCCGAGGGTCGTCTCTTCGATGTCTGCGAACACCGGCCGGGCGCCGACCCGCAGCACCGCGTTGGCCGTGGACACGAAGGTGAAGGAGGGGCAGATGACCTCCTGGCCCGGCCCGACGCCGAGGGCCATGAGCGCCAGCTCCATCGCGTGGGTGCACGAGGTGGTCAGGAGCACGCGGCGCGCGCCCAGCGCTTCCTCGAGACGCCTCTCCACGCGCTTGCCGATCGGACCATCGCCGGCCACCCGTCCCTCGAGCGCGACCCCGACCGCGGCGTGCTCGCGGCCGTCGAACCAGGGCACCGAGAACGGCACCGTCCGTGTCGAGCGCTCGTCGCTCACCGGTCCGCCTTCCCTCCCTCGGGAGCCGGGCGGGCCCGGCCGGGTGTTCGGGAGTAGATGGTGATCGCTGCGGGCCCCGCTCCGACCCCGGCCACCCGCTCGAAGCGGGTCCGGGGGCCCAGCCAGGCCACCGGTCGTGGCCCGGCCTCGCCGGGCAGCATGAGATGGGTGACGCCCCGTCGGTCGAGGATGCTCGCGCGCTCGTGCGCGCTCGTCGTCGCGTCGTAGAAGCGCGAGGCCTCGGCGAGTCGGTCCTCGTAATCGGATATAGCCGGGTGGGCGAGGACCGCGTGGCAGGAGGAGAGGCCGATGGCGTACAGCCCTACATCGGGGTGGGCGAAGACCAGGTCTCCCGGTCGACACGTGTCCCGGAGCACGGCCGCCGCCGCCATCCGCGTGCGGGGCACGAACCAGTGGGGGTCGTCGGCGAGGACCACCCGGGTGGCGACCACGGCGGTGGTGCCGAAGGCCACCGCCGCGAGTGCCGTCCACCTCGGCGCGAACGGAGCGAGGCCCACCGCCCCCAGTGTCAGGAGCGGCACCCCCATCCCCACGAGGAACTGCAGCCCGAAGGTCCCCGGCTGGGCCACGACGATGGCCAGTGTCACCGTCACCCACACCCACAGGTGGACACGTGCACGCCGAGCGCCGTCGTCGGAGACGGGGGCCTTCCCGGCGAGGAGGGCCAGGAGCAGGGCCGGGGCGAGCGCCGGGACGAACGCCAGGCGGGGCGGGAACTGACCGCCGCTCCGGAACGAAGCGAATTGGTCGCTGCCGAAGAACACCCACAGATCATAGGCGACGACGGGCGCGAGGCCGACGAGGGGAGCCAGCTCCCGGGGCCAGCGGCGCGGTGGCTCGGTCGCCGCCACCCCGAGAACGCGAATGAGCCCGAGCAAGGCGAGATCGTAGGGCCGCACCAGGCCGAGCGCCGTGCCGAGGCCCACGCCGAGCAGTGGCCCGGCGGGGGCGGGCATCGCCACGAGGGCGTACAGCGCCCAGACGAGGAGCGCGGTGCCGGCGACGAAGTGGGGGTTGGCCAGGATCTCGAGAGAGGGAAACAGCGCGAGCGTCAGGTCCCCGCATTGCCGGACGGGCAGGTCGGTGGCCTCGAAGAGCAGCCCGCCCAGGCCCCCGCCGAGGGAGACGAGGGCCAGGGCCGGGAGTCGGTGGGAGGCCGGCAGCCCGGCGCGGGCCAGCCACCGCTCGACACCGGCCACCAGCGCGAGGGTGAACCCGATCGCCAGAAGCCGATAGGCGAGGAAGGGCCGTCGGCCGAGCCCGAGGGAGACCTTTCCGATGAGCCACCACTCGAGGTTGACGAGCTCTGGACGAGTCCGGCCCGGCTCGAGAAGCTTGTTGCGGAAGGCCCACGCGCCGTCCTCGGACTGCTGGACATACGAGGCGTAGTTGTAGAAGTCGTCGATCCAGTGGAAGGTGCCGACGAAGACGCGACCCGGGGGGGGATCGACGGCAGCGCGGAGGTAGAGGCTGCCGGCCCAGCAGGACACGAGCAACCACACGAGCACTACCGCCCGCGTGCGCGACACGGGGCGGATGCTACCATCTGGCCCGACACATGGGCAAACTCGCGCTGCCCGGCGCCCTCACGTGGCTCGCCGCCGTCGCCTGGGTCTTTGCCGGGCCCCTGTTTGCCGGGCGCGTCCTCTACTACCGCGACGTCAGCGTCACCTATTTCCCGGACTTCGTCTTCGTCGCGGGGGCCCTGCGCGAGGGCATCTGGCCGCTCTGGCACCCGGGCGTCGACGGCGGAGCCCCCTTTCTCATGGCGTACCCGGTCCACCTGCTCCTGCTCGCGGGGGCGGGGGCCCGTGCCACCCTGGCCGTCTCGCCTGCCCTGCACGTGCTCCTCGCCATGGTGGGGATGGGGGCGCTCGCGCGACGGCTCGGCGCCGGCCCCGCCGGCATCGTTCTCTCCGGAGCCGTGTTCGGGCTGTCCGGGTTCATGCTCGGATCCGTGCTCTACCCGACGTTCCTGGCGGCGGCGTGGGCGCCTCTCGCCCTGACGCTCTTCCTGTCCCTGGTCGAAGAGCCCACGCCGCGGAAGGTGGCCGCCCTCGCCCTCGTCCTCGCCCTGCAGGTCTCGACCTTCGGCGCGGCGGTGGTCGTGCAGACGGGGCTAGCGGCCCTCGTCCTCCTACCGTCCCGGCCTGGCCGCCGCGCCGTCCTGGCGGCCTCGGGCGCGCTCGCCCTTGCCGGGGCCCTCGCCGCACCGGCACTGCTCGGCGCCCTCTGGCTCCTCCAGGGCACCGCGCGGGGGCACGGCTTCGCTCCCGAGGTGGGGCTCAGCTACTCGGCGTCGGTTCCCGTCCTTCTCGAAGCGGTGCTACCCCGGTTCCTCGGCGACCCACTGACCTTCAGCGACGTGGGCTTCTGGGGGCAGCCCTTCTTTCCGGGAGGAGCGCCGTTCTTCCTGAGCCTGTACCTGGGGCCCCCCGTCCTGCTCCTGGCCACCCGGGCCGGTCGCCTCCAGTGGCGCCCCTGGACCCTCGTTGCCCTGGGCGTTCTCCTGAGCCTGGGGGCCCACGGCCCCCTGGCCCCGGGGCTCGCGGTGCTGCTCCGGCCCGTGCGGGGGCCGGTGAAGTTCTTCATGCTGGCGACGCTGGGCCTGTCTCTCCTCGCCGGCCGCGGCCTCGAGCGGCCGGCCCGCGAGGGTTCCCGCCGTGGCCTGCTTCTGATCCCTGGCCTGCTGGTGCTGGCACTCGCCGCCGCGGCCTGGACCGCCCCCGCCCTCGTGGCCTCGGGGTGGGCGGTCGTGGTGCCCGAAGCCGCGCACCCGCGGGCCCTGGACGTGATCGCGCGCCAGTGGCCGCGCGAGCTGGCGGTGACCGGCGCCCTCACGCTGGGCGTGGGGCTCGCCGTGCTGGGTGGTCGCCGCTGGCTGTCGGTCGCGGCCCTGCTGGTCGTTCTGGACCTGCTGCGCGTGAACGGGGGTCTGAGCCCGTCGGCGGAGGGGAAGTTCTACGACCTTCTGCCCCAGGTGCAGGCCCTGATCGGGAAGACAGAGCAGGAAGGCGGCCCCTTTCGCTGGTTCTCCTACGGCGTCGCCCACTCGCCCCCGCTCACCTGGGATCCGGCGGTGGCCAGACAGGGCTCCGCGGTCTGGCTCTTCTATCTCGATCGCCAGTCCCTGCTGGCCCGGACCCACGTCCTGGATGGACTCGAGGGGGCCTTCGACATCGACCGGATGGGACTCGCCCCAACGGGCTCGACCCTCGCTCCGGCCGAGGCCCATCCCGGGCGGTACCGCGAGATCCATCCGCGCCTGAGGGCCGCCAACGTCCGCTGGGTGCTGGCGTTCCATCCGCTCCCGGAGGACCTGGTCCGGCGGTACGGTGAAGCCCGCCTGCCCGGCGTCCGGGAGCCGCTCGTGCTCTACGAGCTGCGGCGGCCCCTCCCGCGGGCGTTCTGGGTGCCGGACGCGGGGACCCCGGAAGCCGCCCCCCCCGCCGGCGCCGACGTGCGGTATCGGCGCCTCGATCCCCACACGGTGGAGGTCGCGGCCTCGACCCCACCGGGCTTCATCGTCGTTGTCGATGGCTACCACCCGGACTGGATGGCCGAAGACCGGTCAGGGCCGATTCCCCTCCACCGGGCCTTCGGGCGGTGTCGGGTCTTCCCGACGCCGGGAGGAACGCAGGTATTCACTTTGCGGTACCGCCCCTCCTGGCCCCGTCTGGCCTTCGCCCTGGCGTTTCTGGGCCTCGTCGGGCTCGTGGTCCTCACCCGCCGCCAGGCCGCTGTGTCGCCTCTCACTTGACCGGGCATGGCCCGTGCTATTCTTCTCCGGCGTGTACGGAAAGCGACAGAAAATCGGACAGATGGGATCGTGGACGGAGCTTGACTCTGTCTAGACCAAAGCGTTAGCATCTGACGACTAAATTGCTGTAGGAACTAACTTTTTCGGCTGAGAGCGAATGCCCGTCAGACTTGGTGAGTTGCTGCTGAAGGAGAACATGGTGACTCCTCAGCAGCTTCAGGACGCCCTGAATCATCAGAAGACGAATGGGGGGAAGCTGGGCAAGGCCTTCGTCTCGCTCGGGTTCGTGAAGGACGAGGAGATCACCAGCCTGCTCTCCCGACAGTACGGCGTGCCTTCGATCAACCTCGATCACTTCGAGGTGGATCCCGCGATCATCAAGATCATTCCGGCCGAGACCGCCCGGAAGTACCAGGTACTGCCGCTCTCGCGCTCCGGGGCGACCCTCACGATCGCCATGGCAGACCCGACCAACGTCTTCGCCATGGACGACATCAAGTTCATGACCGGCTACAACGTGGAGCCGGTCGTGGCCTCGGAGACGACCCTCGAGGAGTCGATCGATCACTACTACGGGTCGACGCGCTCGCTCGAGTTGCGTCGCGACTCCGGAATGGGGCTCCCGAGCGGGGGCGACAGCCTCAAGGACATGATGGAGGGCCCCGGTCTGACGGTGGACGACATGGCCGGGATCGGCGGGCTCTCCGAGATCGACCTCGACTCCATGAGCGACGCCGAGGCCGACGTGGAGACGGTCAAGCAGGAAGAGGACGAGATCGACCTCGGGGAGCTCAGCAAGTCGGCCGACGCCGCCCCGGTGATCAAGCTGACCAACGTCCTGCTCGTGGACTCCCTCAAGCGGGGGGCCTCCGACATCCACATCGAGCCCTACGAGAAGGAGTTCCGCGTCCGGTTCCGCATCGACGGCATCCTGTACAACGTGATGGCGTTGCCGATGAAGCTCAAGGACCCGCTGACCTCCCGCGTCAAGATCATGGCCAAGCTGGACATCGCGGAGAAGCGTCTCCCCCAGGACGGCCGGATCAAGATCAAGATGAGGGTCGAGAACCGCACTCGCGACCTCGACTTCCGCGTCTCGTGCCTCCCCACCCTGTGGGGCGAGAAGATCGTGATGCGGCTCCTCGACAAGTCGAAGCTCATGCTGGACATGACCAAGCTGGGCTTCGAGCCGCACTCGCTCGAGCGCTTCAAGAACGCGATCTCCAAGCCCTACGGGATCGTGCTCGTGACCGGACCCACCGGCTCCGGGAAGACGAACACCCTCTACTCCGCCATCGCCGCGCTCAACAAGCCCGAGACCAACATCATGACGGCCGAGGACCCGGTGGAGTTCAACCTGGCCGGAGTCAACCAGGTCCAGGTTCGCGAGAACATCGGGCTCAACTTCGCGGCGGTCCTGCGCTCCTTTCTGCGCCAGGATCCGAACATCATCCTGGTCGGAGAGATCCGCGACTACGAGACGGCGGAGATCGCGGTCAAGGCCGCCCTCACCGGGCACCTCGTGCTGTCGACGCTCCACACCAACGACGCCCCCTCCACCGTGTCGCGCATGGTGAACATGGGTATCGAGCCGTTCCTCGTGGGGACCGCGGTGAACCTCATCCAGGCCCAGCGTCTCATCCGCCGGGTGTGCAAGAACTGCAAGATCGAAGACGACGTGCCCTCGAAGACGCTCATCGACGTCGGCTTCGCCCCCGAGGAGGCGAGCGAGGTCAAGGTCTACAAGGGCAAGGGTTGCGGGGCCTGCAATGGCACCGGCTACAAGGGCCGCATCGGCCTCTACGAGGTCATGGAGATCACCGAGGGAATCCGCGACCTCGTCATGGTCGGGGCGACCGCGGTGGAGATCAAGAGAAAGGCGCTCGAGGAGGGAATGCTGACCCTCCGCCAGAGCGGCCTCGAGAAGATCAAGGCCGGGACGACCACCATCGAGGAGGTCCTCAGGGAGACCATCCTCTAGAGGCGACCAGGTACGTGTCGGGCCGAGTCCCAAACGGGGGGCTCGGTCCGGCCGTCGTGACAAGGGGGTTCTGACGTGGCCGTCAGCCTTCACCAGCTGCTCAAGACGATGACCGAGATGGCGGGGACCGACCTCCACGTCACCACCAACTCCGCCCCACAGATCCGTGTCGACGGGAAGCTGCGTCCGCTCGACCTGCCGCCGCTCAACGCGGTGGAGACCAAGCAGCTCGCCTACAGCGTGCTGACCGACGCTCAGAAGCACCGCTTCGAGGAGAGCCTCGAGCTGGACTTCAGCTTCGGCATCAAGGGCCTCGCCCGCTTCCGCGCCAACGTGTTCATGCAGCGAGGGGCGGTGGCGGCGGTCTACCGGACGATCCCGTACGAGATCAGGGGCTTCAAGGAGCTCGGTCTGCCTCCGGTGGTCGCCCAGATCTGCGACAAGCCGCGCGGGCTGGTGCTGGTCACGGGCCCAACCGGCTCCGGCAAGTCCACCACCCTCGCGGCGATGCTCGACAAGATCAACTCCGAGCGCCACGAGCATATGATCACGATCGAGGACCCGATCGAGTACCTCCACCAGCACAAGAAGTGCGTGGTGAACCAGCGCGAGGTCCACGCCGACACCCACGGCTTCGCGGCCGCTCTGCGCGCGGCGCTCCGCGAAGACCCCGACGTGGTGCTCATCGGAGAGATGCGCGACCTCGAGACCATCGAGTCCGCGCTCCGGATCGCCGAGACCGGCCACCTCACCTTTGCCACCCTGCACACGAACTCGGCGTCCCAGACCATCAACCGCATAGTCGACGTCTTCCCCTCGCACCAGCAGTCGCAGGTGCGGGCGCAGCTGTCGCTCGTGCTGGAGGGCATCATGTGTCAGTCCCTCCTTCCCCGCGCGAGCGGCACCGGGCGCGTGTTGGTGATGGAGATCCTCGTCCCCAACCCGGCGGTGCGTAACCTGATCCGCGAGGACAAGGTCCATCAGATCTACTCCGCGATGCAGACAGGCCAGGAACGGCACGGCATGCAGACGTTCAACCAGTCCCTGGCCAGCCAGTACTTTGCCAAGCAGATCAACCTGCAGACCGCCCTCGGGGTGAGCTCTAACCCCGAGGAGCTGCAGGACATGATCAACCGCGGTGCCGGCCTCGCCCCCGGGGCGAGCCGTCCGCAACGGCCGGGGACGCGCTAGTCGTCCCGGGAGGAGCTGATGCCAGCCTATGTCTGGAAGGGCAAGACCCAGGACGGCAGGGCCGTCTCGGGCGAGCGCGTGGCCGACAACAAGGACGCGCTCACCGCGCTGCTGCGGCGGGACCGGATACTGGTCTCCTCGGTGAAGGAGAAGGGGCGGGAGATCTCCCTGCCGAAGTTCGGCGGCGGTGTCCCGGCCAAGGACCTCGCGATCTTCACCCGGCAGTTCTCGGTGATGATCGACGCCGGTCTGCCCCTGGTCCAGTGTCTCGAGATCCTCGGTAGCCAGCAGGAGAACAAGACCTTCGCCAAGGTCCTGCAGCAGACCCGGATGGACGTCGAGGGGGGGGCGAGCCTCGCCGACGCCATGCGCAAGCACCCCAAGGTATTCGACGACCTGTTCACGAACATGATCGCCGCCGGTGAGGCGGGCGGTATCCTCGACACGATCCTCAAGCGCCTGGCCACCTACATCGAGAAGAACGTCAAGCTGAAGGCCCAGGTCAAGGGGGCCATGGTCTACCCGGTGGCGGTCCTGGGAATCGCCGGCATCGTCATCGCCGTCATCCTCTGGAAGGTCATCCCCACCTTTGCCGCGATGTTCGCGGGACTGAACGCGGACCTTCCGCTTCCCACGCGCTTCGTCATCGCCCTCAGCAACTGGTTCGTCCGGCTGCTGCCGTTCCTCGTCATCGGCGGCGTGCTCGCGGTGTTCGCGTTCCGGCGCTACTACGCCACCCACGGCGGGCGGCGGGTCGTCGACAAGATGATCCTCAAGCTCCCGATCGTGGGCGTGCTCATGCAGAAGATCGCGGTGGCGCGGTTCTGCCGCACCCTCTCGACCCTCATCTCCTCGGGGGTGCCCATCCTCGACGGCCTCGAGATCACCGCCCGGACGGCCGGCAACGCCATCATCGAAGACGCGATCATGGCGGTGCGCAAGGGCGTGGAGAGCGGGCTCACCGTGGCCCAGCCCCTGAAGGATAGCGGGGTGTTCCCGCCCATGGTCGTCCAGATGATCGGCGTGGGGGAGCAGACCGGCGCCCTCGATGCCATGCTGAGCAAGATCGCGGACTTCTACGAGGAAGAGGTGGACCAGGCGGTGGCGAACCTCCTGACCCTCCTCGAGCCGGTCATGATCCTCTTCCTCGGTGTGACCGTCGGCGGCATCATCATCGCGATGTACCTGCCGCTGTTCGACCTCATCAGCAAGCTCTCCTGACGGTCGGGGAGGGCCGCTGGCGCCCCGGCGGCACCCGCCGTCGGGGCGCGATCCTGGCCCGGGGGCCATGCAAGTCGATCTGGAGGCGCGCCTCAAGAGGCTGATGTTCTTCAGGGTGGTGATGGTGACCACCCTGCTCTTCATCGCGACCTACTTCGAGGCCGTCGTCTCGGAGACGCTGCCCCGCTTCAACCCCCTCTACTTCGTCATCGGCGCCATGTACGCCCTCACCGTGGTGCACGCCCTGGCCCTGCGGTTCATTCCCTCGAGGACGGCCCTGGCCTACGCCCAGGTGCTGGGGGACCTCCTGATTCTCACCGTGCTGGTGTACGTGACCGGCGGCGTCCGCACCGGCTTTCTGCTCCTCTACCCCCTGTCTGTGCTCTCGGCCACCATGCTGGTGCCCCGCCGGGGGGCCCTCGTCCTGGCCGGGGTCGCGACGCTGCTCTACGGGGGACTCCTCGCCGCCGTGCGCCTGGGCGTGATGCCGCCCGCCGACCTGAAGGACGTGCTCGACGCTCCCGCGCGTGCCCTCTTCTACTCCGCCTTCGTCCTCGGCGTGGCCTGCGTGACGGTGGCCCTCCTGGGCTCGTACCTGGCCGAGGGCCTCCAGCGGGCCGGACGTCAGCTGGAGGAGGCAGCGGTCGAGGTGGCGGACCTGCGGGAGCTCAACCAGGTCATCGTCGACAGCATCCAGAGCGGCCTCATCATGACCGATGCCACCGGGCGCATCCGCCACGTCAACTCCTTCGGGGCGGGCATCCTGGGGCGTTCGGCCGGGGAGCTTCTGGGCCTTCGCCTTCGCGACGTGCTGGACTCGCCCCTCCTCGGGCAGGCCGAGCTCGAGGCCCGGGCCGCCTCGCGGGCCCTCGCCCGTCTCGAGATCACCTACCGTCACCCGAAGGGAAACGACCTGGACCTCGGCGTCTCGGTGACCCCCCTGGCCACCGCCGACGAGGC
>Ga0316576_10000581_pt1 | contig 17388 bp, 18 predicted proteins | sample S0NA_FD_203075 | JGI IMG/M metagenome (GOLD analysis project Ga0316576, IMG submission 203075) | Rhizosphere microbial communities from salt marsh grasses in Alabama, United States - S0-2_050615r3r5 | ecosystem: Host-associated > Plants > Roots > Rhizosphere | place: USA: Alabama | collected... | reverse complement strand
GCGCTCGCCGACGCCTACGAGCTCTACTCGCGCCCCGTATTTTCTTTTCTGCTGCGGTTCACAGGTGACCGGAGCACCGCCGAAGACGTCCAGCAGCAGGTATTCCTCGAGGTCTGGCAGAAGGCCTCGAACTTCGACCCCCGTCGAGGCAGCATGCTGACCTGGATCATGACCATCGCCCGCAGCCGCGCGCTCGACCACAGCCGCCGCCGGGTTCCCGAGCCTCACGATCCTGCTTCGGCCGCCGATCTCGTCGAATCCGGGTCTGGCGGACACTCCGAGATCGACCGTGCGGTCGACGACTGGCACTTCAGCCAGCTGATCGACCAGCTGCCCGAGGATGAGGCAAGACTTCTGAAGTACCGGTTCCATGGCGAGCTGAGCCAGTCCGAGATCTCCGAGAAGACCGGTATCCCACTGGGCACCGTCAAGTCGAGGATGGTCAGCGCACTTGAGAGACTTCGAGTCCAGATGGAGGTGGAAGCATGAGTTCCGACCAGCGTCAAAGCGTCGTCGAGTACCTGCTCGGCGAACTCGGCCCCGAGGATCTCGACCGCTTCGAAGCCTCCCTGCTGCTCGACGCCGGCCTGCGGGCCGAGGTCGAGCGGCTCAGGCCGGTGGTCACCCGGCTCGAGAACCACCCCGAGGATGCGTGGCAGCCGGTCGAACCGCCGCCACTCGACGCCGCCGCGATCGTCGGCGCCGGCGAGATGGCGGTCGCCGCGGCCCCTCGAGCACCGGTCGAGCACCAAGTCTCACCGTCGCGCTCCGGCGACGAAGCGGCGCCGTCGGAGACGATCCGGACAGAGTCGCGCCGTCCCCGGCGCAGCTTCGCCGAACGCCTCGGCTTCGGCTGGCCCGGCTTCGCGGCAGCCGCCTTCTCGGCATTGCTGATCCTCGCGGTCGGAATCGGCGTCGGGACCCAGCTCGGAGGCGACGGATCTTCCTCTCCTGGCGAGCCCGTGACGACCCTTTCCCTTGACAGGATCGGCAACGAAGTGCCCGAAGATGCCTCAGGGGAGGTGCTGCTGACCGGCGACGCCGGGGACCAGCTGACCCTTGATGTCTCGGGTCTCGAACAGACCGACGACCGGGAGTACTACGAGCTCTGGCTGCTCGGTGACGAGGGCGAACTCGTATCGCTCGGCTCGTTCCGCGTCCCACCCGACGGCAGATCGCAGATCGAGGTTCCGCTTCCGGTGAACCCCGGCAAGTACAGCTACTTCGACGTTTCGATCGAACCCGATAACGGCAGTCCCGGCCACTCCGGCCGTTCTGTGCTCAGGGGCCTGACCCCGTCTTGAACCCGGACCACGTCGTCCTCGGGAGCGGCGGCGTCCTCGGCGACACGTGGATGAGCGGCGTGATCGCCGGCCTGCTCGACGCGGGCGGGCCCGACCTGAGGCACGCGGGCCACTTCATCGGGACCTCGGCCGGCTCGATAGTCGCCACGCGGCTGGCCGCCGGAGAGGACCTGCGCAGCTACGTCGAGAGGCGATTCGCCGTCAACGGAGCGAGCGGCGAGAAGCGGAGGCGAACGGCAGCCGGCTCCTCTGGCGCGAACCCCGGAGTGGGGTCCGGGGCGGTCTCTGCTCCTGCCGCGGGACTGCTTCGAATCTCTGCTCCGGCCGGCAGGCTGGCGAGGAGGACTGCCCTGAGGGCCGTCCCTCGGGGCGGCGAGGAACTGTCGAGGCTCGGCCGCACGATCGCGGGGCTGATGCCCGAATGGGATCCCCGCCTCAGCGTCGTCGGCGTGAACCTGAAGCGCGGCAACAGGGTCGTTATAAACGCAGGCGACAGCCTCGGCCTTTCGGTCAGCGAGGCCGTGCTCGCGTCGTGCGCGATCCCCGGCGTTTTTCGCCCGGTAGAGAGTGCCGTCGGTCCGATCGTCGACGGCGGGGTTTGGAGCCCGGTCAACCTCGACGCGGTGACCCCGCCCGCGGGTTCCAGGGTCCTCTGCCTGTACCCGTCCGGGTATCGCAGCCGGCCGAGTCGCCGGAAGCGCTTGATCGCCGGCCTCTCGAGGACGCGGGTCTCGCTCGAGGCAGCGAGCCTGAGGTCCCGGGGCGCCGAGGTGCTGGCCGTGAGCCCTGATGCCGCGGCCGCCCGGGCGATCGGGCCTGATCGCATGGACCACGAGCGCGACCAGGCCGTGGCATCGGCCGCGTACCTGCAGGGTGCCGGGCTGGCCGGCAGCCTCGACCGCTGGCTGACCGACGCGCCCCGAGACGCCGTGGCCGCCTGAGAGACGACTGTCACGCAGGTCCCTGCATCCGATCGCGCAGCCGCGCGCGTATTGCCAGGTAATGAAAGTCGCGGTAATCGGAACAGGGATCTCGGGCCTCGCCGCCGCCCACCGGCTCAAGGACCGTGCTGACCTCACCGTCTTCGAAGCCGACCGCCGGACCGGCGGGCATGCGAACACGGTCGTGGTCGAATCAGAGCGCGGCTTCGAATCGGTCGATACCGGCTTCATCGTCTTCAACGACCGCAACTACCCGCAGTTCACCCGGATCCTCGAAGAGATGGAGGTCCCGTCGCGGCCGTCTTCGATGAGCTTCTCCTATACCGACGGCGAATTCGAATACGCCGGACGCGATCTGAGCGGCCTCTTCGCGCAGCGCAGCAACGTCTTTCGCCCGTCGTTCATCCGCATGCTGGCCGAGTTCACCCGTTTCCAGAGGCTGCTGCGTCAGCTCGTCGAAACCGGAGAACAGGGCCCGTCGCTGGATGATTTCCTGGCCGAGAACCGCTTCAGTCCCGCGCTGAAGGACCGCGTCGTCGTTCCCCTCGTCGCATCCGTCTGGTCTGCCGATCCCGGCCAGATGTCGAATTTCCCGGTCGGCTTCCTGGCGCGCTTCCTCGACAACCACGGACTGCTCTCGCTGAAGGGCCGCCCGAGGTGGCGCACCATCGAAGGCGGCTCGTGGCAGTACGTCGAGGCACTAACCGCCCCGATCAGGGACCGCCTGAGGACCGGAACGCCGGTGGATCGCGTGATGCGCTTCGACGACCACGTGGAGGTGGTCCCGAGGGGCGGGCCCGCCGAACGCTTCGACGAGGTCGTCATCGCCACCCATTCCGACCAGGCCCTGCGCATGCTGTCCGACCCCAGCACCGCCGAGCTAGAAATCCTCGGTGCGATCGCGTACCAGAAGAACCACACGGTCCTCCACACCGACGACTCGGTCATGCCCGGACGCCGCGCTGCGTGGGCCTGCTGGAACTACCGTCAGACCGGAACCGGGACCGGGCGGGCGACGCTGACCTACGACATGAACCGGCTTCAGGAGCTGACCTGCAGGCGGCGATTCTTCGTGAGCCTGAACATGGCCGAGCTGATCGACCCCGGTTCTGTCCTCGCCGAGTTCGACTACGAGCACCCGGTCTTCACGCCGGAGACCGTCGCCTCCCAGCAGCGCTGGGACGAGATCAGCGGAGTGCGCAGGACCCACTTCTGCGGGGCCTACTGGCGAAACGGTTTCCATGAGGACGGAGCGTTCAGCGGCATCCGCGCGGCGCGCGCGGTCGAATCCCGCATGGAGGAAGGCGGCACGGGGCGGGGCAGGGAGGTCCCGAGCGAATGGGCCTGAACAGCGCGATCTATGAAGGCCGCGTGCGTCACCGCCGCTTCGGTGACGTGCAGCGGGAATTCTCGTATCGCGTCTACATGATGTATCTCGATCTGGCCGAGATCCCGCAGGTCATGGCCGTACACCCGCTGTGGTCGACGCGCCCCCGTTCGCCGGTCAGCTTTCGCCGGTCCGACTTCCTCGGCCCCGCCGACCGGCCTCTCGCCGACTGCGTGCGTGATCGAGTCGAGCAAGGCTCCGGCGTGCGCCCGGACGGCCCGGTGCGGATGCTGAGCAACCTCAGGCATTTCGGGCTGGTAGAGAATCCGGTGACCTTCTACTACTGCTTCGACCGCTCGGACACTCAGCTTCAGGCTGTCCTCGCCGAGGTCACCAACACGCCCTGGGGAGACAGGCACTGTTACGTGGTCGACGGCGTGAAGAGCGGCGGGGCGGTTGTATCCTCGCGGGTCGACAAGGCTATGCACGTCTCTCCGCTGATGGACATGGAGCACACCTACGAACTCACTTTCGGCCTGCCCGGAGCTTCGTTGCCGGTCCACATAGACAGTGAGAAGAACGGCCGCAAGGCCTTCGACGCGACGCTGAAGCTGTCGAGGACTGAGATCGACCGCAACGCGCTGAGCCGGCTGATGCTGCGCCACTCGCCCATGAGCTGGAAGGTGCTGGCCGGGATCTATTCAGAGGCGGCGAAGACGTGGCTGAGCGGGGCCCGCTTCCACCCCCGGCCCGCGGCCGGTAGCGGCGACCCGCAGCGGCAGGCCGCAGTCGTCAGGGACTCCGGAGCACGCGCGGCATGTCCGGTCTGAATCCCGTCCGCCCGGCGGTGCTGCGATTCCTCGACGGGATCCGGTACGGCTCGATCCGGATCAGCGAGCAGGGTCGCATCCACGTCATCGGCCGCGGAAACCCCGGCCCGGAGGTCGACGTCACCGTCCACTCGCCGAAGCTGTGGAACCGCATGCTGAGGGGAAGCACCGGAATGGCCGAGAGCTACATCTCGGGTGAGTGGGACTGCGAGGATCTGGTCGGTCTCGCCGCGATCGCCGGTCGTAACCTCGGGCGTCTCGATCGAATCCGCCGCCCGGTCCACGGCCTGGTCGGGCCGATCCAGCGACTGGGCCTGACCATGCCGCGCACGACCAAATCGAGAGGTCGGCGTCAGATCGCCGCCCATTACGACCTCGGCAACGAACTCTTCTCCCTGTTCCTCGACCGTTCGATGAACTACTCGTCCGGCGTCTACCTGGATCCCGGTGACGATCTCGAGGCGGCACAGGTGAACAAGATGGACCGGATAGCCGGGCAACTGGAACTCCGTCCGGATCACCACCTGCTCGAGATCGGCACCGGTTGGGGAGGTCTGGCCGTGCACCTCGCGCGCAGCAGCGGTTGTCGCATCACCACCACGACCATCTCGAAGGAACAGGCGGCACTCGCCCGCAACAGGGTGGAGGAGGCGGGTCTCACCGACCGGATCGAGGTGATCGAGGTCGACTACCGCGACCTGTCCGGCCGATATGACCGGCTCGTCTCGGTCGAGATGATCGAGGCCGTCGGCTGGAAGGATTTCCCGACCTACTTCGCCAAGTGCTCGTCGCTGCTGGAGCCGGATGGCGCGATGCTGCTCCAGGCGATCGTCATCGACGACGATGCCTACGAACTGGAGAAGGCTTCTCGAAGTTTCATCAGCCACTTCATCTTTCCCGGTGGATGCCTGCCCTCAGTAGCTGAGATCACCCGCTGCCTCGAATCCGGCACCGACATGCGCACGGTCTGGATGGACGAGATTGGCGACGACTACGCGCGTACCCTCTGCCACTGGCGCGACCGTTTCCTGGGCGTGACCGACCGGCTCGAGAGGCTCGGCTACGACGAGCGTTTCCGCCGGATGTGGCTTCTCTACTTCGCTTTCGCCGAAGGCGGCTTCCGCTCGGGCCGGAACGGCGACGTACAGATGCTGCTGGCCAAACCCGGTTTCCGGGCATCGGCGGCGACCGGCGCTCAGGCAGCCCGAGGCCTGACCCAGCCGTCAGGGAAGGCGCCTGCCGGAACCAGCCCCGCGTAGTCGGGAAAGTTACGCCGGGCGACCCGTTCGGCGGCGCTTCCCTGGAACAGCGGCTGCAGGTCGCCCACTGTCAGCAGCACCCTCACCGTCGCCCCGATCTGCAGGTCGGCGGCGGTCGGCTCGGCCCCGTCGATCAGGCCTTCTTCGGCGAAGCCCTCTATCCGGTCGATCATGGCCGGCAATGCCGCCAGGTCTTCGGCCATCTGCACGGCGGAGATGCCGTGGTACTTCCACGTCGCGCGGATGAACTTGATCGCATAGTCGGTACCGGGCGGATCGAGGGCCCCCGCTCCGCCGAAGCTCCCCATCGACTCGGGGCGGAAGTGGAGCGCCGACCACGGCAGTCGGCGGCCGAAGTCCTGAAAGTCGCCGTCGGCCCAGAGCTCGGCCTCTCGCACGGCATCGCGGACCGCCTCGGGGTAGAGCGTATTCTCGGGAAAGTCCTGCTCCAGCCTCCAGAGGATCGCGGTGGACCCGTGCACGGTCTCGTCACCGATCGTCATCCCCGGAACGGTGCGCCTGCCTTCACCGTAGATCCGTTCGACCTCCTCCTGGTGCTTGCCCATGGCGAGGTTGACCAGCTCGTAGGTCAGGCCCTTGTGCTTCAGCGCCGCCTCGGCTGTCATGCAGGGATGCGAGGGCGGCAGGACGTGGAGGGTGATCGGCACCGAACTGGACATCGTCAAACCCTACGCCGCAGCCCGACACATCTGCAACCCGGGTACGAAACGGTACGGTTCAGCAATGAACGCCCGAATCGCAGCCAACGTCGGTTTCGGTCTCAGCCGCGTCGCATTCGGGATCGTGGCGGCAACGGTCCCCCAGAAGATCGGCGAGACGTGGGTGGGCGAAGACGCCTCCCGGCCGTCGAACAGGACGATCTTCCGCGCGATGGGATTTCGGGACGTCGCCCTGGGCCTCGGCGCAACCGAGGCGGCGCTCCGGGATGAGGCCGGGCCCTGGCTGGCCGTTTCGCTGGCCGCGGATGTCGGCGACGTGGCCGCGACGCTCCTCTCGGCCGGCGTGATCGACCGCAGGGGAGTGGTCATGACATCGGCGCTGGCCGGCTCTGCCGCCCTCGCGGCCGCGGCCCTTCTTGCGATCGACATGAACTCGGAGTGAGATCAGGAACGTGTCCGGCGCAGGCGAGCTGGAATCGTCCGGGCAGGCAGTCGCGGCACCGGTCGCCGGCGGCTCTTCAGGTTCCGGGCGGTTCGAACTCGGGCCGGCGGCGCGCGGGCCATGGAGACCCGACGCCGCGCACGGTGGCGCGCCTGCAGCCCTGCTGACCCGCGCCATCGAATCCTGCGGAGCGCCGGCAGGGATGAGGCTGGCCTCTTTCCAGAGCGTCTTCCTCGGTCCGGTGATGCTGGGCGCGGTGGAACTCGAGACGGAAGTCCTCAAACCCGGCAGGCGCCAGATGGTTGTCGCCGCGAGGCTGACCGACGGCGACCGCACGCTGATCGAGGCGAGGGGGGTTCTGCTCCGGTCCGGGAACGTCGAGCTGCCGCCCGGGGCCGGTGAGGACGCCGCGGACGGGCGCGACGCGATGCCGTCGCCCGACGGTTTCGGTGCCGCCGAGGGGCGCTGGGGAAACGACGGAGAGACCGCCTTCCACAAGACTTCGAACACCATCCGTATGGTCAGGGGCGGCCCGGAGCAGTCCCGGCCGGACGGGGCCGCGTGGTTCCGGCTCGACTGCCCGGTAGTCCCGGGGGAAAGGCCTTCTCCGGCCCAGCGCGCAGTGGCGGCCGCCGATTTCGGCAACGGACTGGCTCACCCGGTGCCGTTCGGCGATTACGTATTCGTCAACTGTGATCTCAACGTCTGGCTCCTCCGCGAGCCGGAGGGAGAGTGGATCGGCCTGCGCTCTGTGACCGAGGTGTCGGAGAACGGCTCGGGTCTGACGCGCACGGCGCTCTACGACACGAGGGGCCGCGTCGGCACCGCGGGACAGTCGCTCTACGTCGACGTCGCCGGCTGACGGACGAGGGTCTCGAATAGCCGCGAGAGCTCGGCCGCGGGATCGGCCGTCAGCCCGGCGTGGACCTCGGACGGCTGGATCGCGGTAGACGACGGCGCCACGAGCCAGCCGAAGCGCTCGGACTGCGGCAGGCCGGCGAGAGTGCCGGCCTCGGGCTCACCCTCGATCACGGCGGCGATCTGATCGAGCCGTTCGGCCATGGGCCCCGGGTCGATTCCGGGGGCGAAGGCTTCCAGCCGATCCGGGTCGACCCCGGTCTTCATCGCCAGAAAGCCCCGCTGGCGGCAGTAAAGGACGACGCCCACGTTCAGGCACTCGCCGCGCTCGATCGAGGGCACGGCTCTGAGAAGGGCGTAGGAGAACGGCAGTTTCTGGTCTTCAGGCATCCGGCATCAGGTCCCCTCTGATTCTCTCCCGGCTCTCCAGCCTCGCTTCGAGGAACAGCATGAACTGCTCCCTCGCGGCCTCCGGACCCGGACCGAGCCATTCTGACGGAACCGAGCCGATCGCAGCACCAGCCGCACGGCGCACGGGTTCCTCCAGCCGGTCGGCCGCGGCATCGAGCGGGCCGGCATGCGGCAGCAGCACGTGCTCGCTGAGCATCGGCGTCGGACGACCCGCGGTCAGGGACAGCGGCACCGGACCGTGCTGGCGGAAGAACGCCGCGCCGTGGTCGATCAGCCAGACGCGACCGTGCCAGGTCAGCAGGTTCGGGTTGCGCGGGGTGCGGTCGATGTTGGTGATGAGCCAGTCGAACCAGACGACCGAAGCCGCCTCGTCGGGGTCGATCGTGCCTCTTCCGGCCGAATCGAACGGGAGCGCGCCGGGAAGGAAGTCCATGCCCAGGTTGGTCCCGTGACTCGCCTCGATCAGTTCCTTGATCTCGGGATCGGGTTCCGCGTGCCCGATCTCCGGGGCGATGTCGATGACCACGAGTTCCGGTACGTTCAGGCCGATCGCCCGGCCCAGTTCGCCGGCGATCACCTCCGAGACCAGTGCGCCGGGCCCCTGGCCCGCACCACGGAACTTGACCACGTAGAGGCCGTCGTCATCGCCCTCGACGAGCCCCGGAAGCGAGCCGCCCTCCCTGAGGGCGGTCACGTACCTGGTTGCCTCGACATGGCGCATCGCTGAAGCTTCGCAGGTGGGTAGGCTTCAGCGGTCTCGATGTACCCGTGTTCCTGATTACTGACTAAAGAAGGGTCTTGATGTCCACGTTCACTGAGGCGGCCTCGTCTGCCCGAGTTCCAGTTATCGCCGATGTCTTCGCCAGCAGCCGCGTACGCACCGCGCTGATGGTCCTGGGCGGTGCCCTGTTCACGGCGCTGATGGCCCAGGTCACGATCCCGATGACCCCGGTCCCGATGACCGGCCAGACGCTCGCGGTCGTACTGGTCGGAGCATCCCTCGGATGGAAGCGCGGCGCCGCGGCCCTCGCGCTGTACGTATTCCTCGGCTTCTTCCTCCCCTTCTACGCAGACGGCTCGAGTGGTGCCGAGAACGTGCTCCAGGTGGGCAGCATCGCGGGCGCAACCGCGGGGTACCTGATCGGCTTCATCTTCGCGGCCGGCATCGTCGGCTGGTTCGCGGAGCACGGCTCCGACCGCAGGGTGCTCTCGGCCTTCCTCTCGTTCGTGCTCGGCCAGCTGGTCATCTTCGCCTTCGGCCTGGCCGGCCTGAAGCTCGCCGCGCCCGAGCTCGTCGAGGCAGGCTTCATGACCAGCGCCAACTGGAGCACCGTGATCCACGACGGCTTCACGATCTTCATCGTCGGCGGTCTGGTCAAAGCCGCGTTCGGAGCTCTCCTGATGCCCGCCGCCTGGAAGATCCTCGAGGCGAACGGGGACGTCCGCGACTGACGGTACGGCCGGCCTGCCGCGGGGGCGGATAGGCTGGCCTGACAGGGGCCGCCCGCATCGGCTGGCCCGACAGAGTGACTGAAAGGAAACGCCCTTGCTTCTCGCCGCATACGACCTCGGAGACGCACTGCTCACTGCGCTTGCGATCTTCTTCTTCGTGATCTGGATCTGGATCGTCATCGCGATCCTGATGGACCTGTTCCGGGACCACGACATCAGCGGCTGGTCGAAGGCCGCCTGGGTGCTGTTCTTCATCCTGCTCCCGCCGTTGACCGCGCTCGTGTACCTGATCTTCCGCGGCTCCGGCATGAGGGAAAGGGCGTTGAAGGACCAGGTCGAGTCCCAGAAGCAGTTCGACGAGTACGTCCGCCAGACTGCCGCGACTTCACCCGTCGACGAGCTTCACAAGCTGGATCAGCTCAAGCAGAGCGGCGGGATCACCGAAGAGGAATACCAGCAGATGAAGGCAAAGATCCTCGCCTGAACCGTCACCTGAGCGACCTGGACACCGGCCGCGCGAAAGCGCGGCCGGTCTGCTTTCCGGGCGCATGGCCGGGCGGAAGCGCTCAATAGACTTGCGCGGTGTCCAGAGCGCTGCTGACCATCATCTCACTTGCCGTCGCCCTGATCGTCGGCATCGTGGCCGTGGCTGCGCTAGGTCCGGCTGATGAAGAGGCGGCTCCGCCGCCGACCGGGAATCCCTCTCCGGATCCGGGTCGCGCCGCAGAACTCGCGGACGCCGGCGGGTTCCTCACCGGCTTCAACCTCACCGCCTATACGACCGGCGGCTACGCCTCCCCGGAAGTCGAGGCTGACCTGGACCGGCTCGTCGCGCTGGGCAGCAACACCGTCGTCCTCGTGCCGACCTGGTACATGGAGCGGGCCGACTCGAACAGGATCGAACCCGACGACTCCAAGACCCCCGACGACGCAGGCCTCTCGCAGGTGATCGCCTCGGCCCGGGCGGCCGGCCTGAAAGTGATGCTGAAGCCGCACGTCGACGTGCTCGACGGCACCTTCCGCGGGGACATCCAGCCATCGGACCCGGAAGCCTGGTTCAGGTCCTTCGGGAGCTTCGTCGGCCGGTATGCGGACATCGCAGCGTCGGGCGGCGCAGAACTGTTTGCCGTGGGCACCGAGTTGAAGTCGCTCTCGACCGACACCGAGGCCTGGAACTCGTTGATCGATGCCGTGCGCAAGAGGTTCCCGGGCGAGATCACATACGCGGCCAACTGGGATGAGGTCTGGCAGGTCCAGTTCTGGGACCGGCTCGACATGATCGGCGTCGATGCCTACTTCCCGCTGTCACAGGAAGGGGAACGGCCGACGCCGGAATCCCTGGCCTCCGCATGGCAGCCGAACGTCGACGGCCTGGCGGCACTGAGCGACCAGTGGGGCCTGCCGGTCCTCGTGAGCGAGATCGGCTACCCGAGCCAGGTCGGTTCGACCGCGCATCCCTGGGAGGTCCGGAACGGCGATCCGCCGGACCAGCAGCTTCAGGCGATGGCGTATGAGGCGGCTTTCGACGCTTTCTCCGACAAGCCATGGCTGCGCGGGATCCTGTGGTGGAGCTGGAGGGCCGACCCGAAGGCCGCCGAGCAGCTGGAGCTCGAGTACACGCCGGAAGGCAAGCCTGCCGAAGCGGTTTTCGACTCCCGGGCGCGTTCCTGAGCGGGGGAAGACGCGAGAGGGCCGTCTGGGCGGACGCGCGGATCCCTCCGGCTGCAAGGCATGTCCCAGCCGCGTCCGGCCCGACCGGCCCGGCGCAGCATCCGGCTAGCTTGACTGTCCGGCCGGCAGCGGCCGACCCAGATGCGACGACGATTTCCAGAGACCCGAGGCGGCATCCGCCGCCAGCGTGCGATTGCGGCCGCCTCGATGGCGGCCGTGTTCATCTGCCTGCTCTTCCTGGCCGGTGACCCGGCCGGCGCCCTGACCCCTCAGCAGCGATACGACCGCGCGCAGGAGAAGCTCGCCGACATCGCCGGATCCGTCGACGAGCTGCGCTCCCAGATAGCTGCCGACAACAGGCGTGTCGACGCGCTGCTGGGCCAGCTGGCCGGTTTGCGCAGCAGGGCCGCGGCGCTCACCTCGGAACTCGAGGCCAAGCAGGCCGAGCTGGACCGGATGGAGGCCGAGCTCGATGCGGAGAGGGCCCATCTGCGAGAGGTGAGGCGCCGCATGGAACGCGCCCTCGACGTCCTGCGCCGGCAGCTGGTATCGCTGTACATGGCGGGGACCCCCGACGTATCGGAGATGGTCCTCGGTTCTTCGGATTTCTCCGAGATCGTTTCCAGCAGTGAATACGCGGAGAGCATCCAGGATCGGGACGAAGCCGTCGTCCGCAGGGTCAGGAGCCTGCGCGAGCAGATCGAGCGGGCAGTGGCGCGCATGGAGGTTCAGGAAGAGCGCCTTCAGCAGGCGCGCGACCGGATCGCGGTGGAGCAGAAGGCTGCGGTCGAAGCCCGTGACCGAGTCGTAGCCCGGCGGGCAGAGTTTCTCGCCACCCGCGACATGCGTGAGCAGAGGATCGCCGCCCTGCAGGATCGCGCGGGCACTATCGAAGGCAACCTCCCGGACCTCAGCCTCGACCCGGCCAGCAGTTCAGCCCCCGCGGCTCCGGCACCGGTCTCGGGACAGACCGCCGTGCTCGGAGAAGACGGGCTCGCCGCCGCTCCGGCCGGTGCGCCCCAGGCGGTGAAAGACGCGATCGCGGCGGCGAACGCGATCGTCGGCATGCCATATCTGTGGGGAGGCGGCCACGGTTCCTTCGAGTCTTCGGGTTACGACTGCTCGGGCGCCGTCAGTTACGCGCTGCATGGGGCCGGTCTGCTCTCGAGTCCTCTCGACTCGACCGGACTGACCACCTGGGGCGAGCCGGGGGAGGGCAACTGGATTTCCGTCTACGGCAATTCCGGTCACGTCTACGCCGTGATCGCCGGCCTGCGATGGGACACCTCCGACACCGGCGGCACCGGCCCCAAGTGGCATACCGACCTGCGTGACAACGCGGGCTTCATACCGCGTCACCCATCAGGTCTCTAGGTCTGACCGGAGTTTCCGGCGTCGCCGCCCGGCTCCGAGCCGGAGAGGAACTTGCGCGCGATGGCACCGGTCAGCATCGAGATGAAGGTCACTCCGGTCAGCAGGATGACAACGGCCGTTATCTCCGATCCGACCGTGGTGGTCTCGATGTCCGAGCCGAGCGTCGCCATCGTGGTGATTGCCCAGTAGATGCTCTCCCACTCGCCGACGTCCTGGTTTTTGGCTTCGAAGGCCCTGAACAGGGTTCCTCCGGAAAGGGCCACGACCAGCGTCATGAGCGCTGCGTAGGCGAGGCCCTGACTGGAGAAGAGCGACCTCGAGAGCTTCTCCAACTCGAGCAGCCTGAGCAGCCTGAGCAGCCTGAGCGCCCTCAGTGCCTGAAGGCTCGGGGGCAGCACCGGCGGCGTGAGGAATACGACGATCACGTCTATCGGGTGATGTCGCAGGTACTTGCGCCGGTCGGGTACGAGCGCGAGCATCAGGGCCAGGTTGAAGGCGAAGACGAGCCAGGTCCCCCAGTTGAGGACCATGGCCAGGTCCGACATCAGGCCGCGATCCGTGGTTTCGCTGAGGATCACGCTCGGAAGGGTGAGCAGGGCCGCGATCATCAGCGGCGCGTTCATCAGGTCCTGGGCCCGCCGGGCGCGCGGACCCACGACGCCGTCGTCGGCCTCGAAGCGGCCCGAGAGCTCCGCGCCGGCGCTGTGGACGACCTCCTTTCTTCGCTCGTGGCGTTCCATTCGCGACGATGTTCGGCGAATCCACGCGGTTGCCTGTAAACGCAACCGATCACTCACCCGACCGGCGCAGAAGCTCGCCGAATCTATGTCAGACATAGCGACAGACAAACTGTCAGACGGCTTCGGGATGCTCGGACGCAAGACGCATCCCGATCGGCCGGTCTGCTCATGCTCTAGCCTGCTGGAACCTTGATCCACTCAGCGCACGGGTACTGGATCGACGAGGCCGGCCCGCCGGCCCCGACGCCTCCTCTGAGCGGGGACCTCGACGTCGATGTGGCGATCGTCGGTGGCGGTTTCACCGGCATGTGGACCGCCTGGCATCTCTCCGGCGCGGAACCGGATCTCAGGATCGCTCTGGTCGAGTCTCACCGGATCGGATGCGGGCCGAGCGGCCGCAACGGCGGCTTCGTCGATTCGATGTGGGTCACGTTCGAGAAGATGAAGCAGCGATACGGGTTGCCCGGGGCACTCCGGCTGGCCCGTGCCTCGGAGGATTCCGTCCGCCAGATCGGCGAATTCTGCGAGGAGCAGGGCGTCGACGCCTGGTACAGGCGGGCCGGGTATCTCAACGTCTCCACCAGTCCGACCCAGGACGGGATCGGCGTGGCGAACGCCCGCGCCGTCTCCGAGGCCGGCGTCGAGGGTGAAGTGAGCATCCTCGATCCGGGCCGCGTGGCTGAGGTCTGCGACTCGCCGCGCTTCCGCGGCGGAGTCTTCTACGAGTCGGCCGCCACGGTCCAGCCGGCGCGGCTCGGTTTCGGCATCCGCGCCGCGCTGCTCGATCGCGGCGTCAGGCTGTTCGAATCCAGCCCGGTCACGCGGGTCGAGGACGGGCCGGACCGGGTCGTGGTCCGGACCGGGGGCGGACGGGTGATCGCAGATCAGGTCGTTCTCGCCTCGGGGCCGGCACTGGCCGGGCGGGGCTCACCGATCCGGAACAGCGTCACCATCGCGTCGAGCCACATGGTCATAACCGAACCGGTACCCGAGGTGATCGACGAAATCGGCTGGACCGGCGGCGAGGCGATCAGCGACTTCCGCTCCCTGCTCGCCTATTTCCGCACCACGCCCGACGGGAGGATCGCCTTCGGCTGGGGAGGCGGCAGGATAGCGGCCGGCGGGCGCCGCTTCGGCCGGGCCGAAATTGACCCCGAGGTGGTCGAGCAGGTCCAGGTCTCGCTGCGCGAGTACTTCCCGGGGCTGGCCGGAAAGCGAATAGAACATGCGTGGGGAGGCCCTATCGACGCCTCCGCGACCCACCTGCCCCATGTGGTCCGCCTCTCCTCAGGCCGTGGCTACACGGCGTTCGGCTACACCGGCAACGGCGTCGGGCCTTCGCAGATGGTCGGCCGCTGCATCGCCTCTTCTCTGCTCGGCAGGCAGGACGAATACTCGTCGCTTCCGATAATCGAACCGGCTTCGGCCCTGACCAGGGTGCCGCCGGAGCCTTTCCGCTGGATCGGCGGCACGATCATCCGTGAGGCGATCGGCAGGAAGGAGCAGGCCGAGTCGCAGGGCCGTTCCGCCGGGGCGCTCGTCTCCGCCTTCGCCGCGGTGCCGGAGCTGATCGGCTTTCACATAGGCCGCTGACCGCGCGTGCCGGAACCGGCCCGGGAGCGGCCCCGGGCCGCGCTCCCACCGCGCCGGTCGAGACGGCCGCCCGGATCAGGCGGCCGTCTCGAACCGGAGATGCGGACCCGGACAGACTCCGGCCGGGAGGCAGGCCGCTACTCGATGTAGCCCGCTTCCTTCAGGTAGTCGGAAGCGACCTGCGCCGGCTGCTGCTTGTCGATGTCCACACGGGCATCGAGTTCCTGCATGACCTCGACCGTGAGGCCGCTCTGCACCTTCTCGATCGTCTCGGCGTAGTCGGGGCCGGCCTCGTCGATCGTCTGCTGCTTGGTCATGAAGACGACGTTGCCGGCCGGCAGCACGCCCTGGTCGTCTTCGAGGATCGTGTACTCGTCCGAGGCTCCCAGCTGGGCGTCGGTCGTGAACACGATCGACAGGTCAGCCTGCCCCTTGTCGAGCACCTCGTAGCGCAGGCCGATGTCGACCGGGGTGAACGACTTGAACTCGAGGCCGTAGTTCTCCTCGAGCCCGATCAGGCAGTCGATCCTCTGCCGGCATTCGGGCGAGCCGTAGAGCGCGAGATCCTGGCTCTTGCCTTCGAGGTCCGAGATGGTCTCGACTCCGAGTTCCGCCGCCTCGGCAGTGAGCAGGCCCACGGCGTTAGCGCTCGAGAACGGGGTCGGCGGCAGCGCCACCAGTCCGTCTGCCTCGACCTCCTGGCTCACGGCGTCGAATGCCTCGTCCGGGTCGGCAGGCACCTGGTCGGCGTCCTTCCCGTAGAACGACGTCAGCGCCGTGCTCACGTATTCGGGGTAGCCCGAGATCTCATCCTTCTTCAGCGCCTGGAGGGCGATCGTCTCCGAGCCCAGGTTGAGGTCGGTGCTGACGTCGTAGCCGGCCGCCTCGAGCCCCTGGGCGTAGATCTCGCCGAGCACGATCTGCTCGGTGAAGTTCTTCGATCCGATGGTCAGGCTGACACCCGAGTTGTCCGGGTTCGACTGGATCAGATCACCGCCGCCGGAGGAGTCCCCCGAGGTTGAATCGTCTCCATCGTCGTCGCCGCAGGCTGCCAGCCCGAGCGACAGGGCAAATACGGCGACCAGCAGCAGGTACTTCAGTTTCCTGATTGGCATTCTTCTCCTTCGTTGGTGGGTACGGATCGGTGTTGAGGACTCATGACTTCTGGAGCTTCAGCCCTTTCGATGTCATGGCCCATTGGACTCCGGCAAGTGTCATCTCGAGCGCGATCGCCATCAGTGCGACCAGAACCGCTCCGGCCAGCACTCCCGCGTCGCCATAGACGTTGCGGGAGATGATGAAGTCTCCGAGGGTGAGTATTCCCGCAAGCGGGGCGATCGTCGCCGTGGCGATGATGTTGATCGCAGACGTGCGCACCCCGCCCATGATCGTCGGTATCGCCAGCGGCAGCTCGACCCGGGTCATGATCTGGCGGTCGCTCATGCCCATGCCGCGGGCCGCCTCGACCGAAGACTTGTCCACCTGCCTGATGCCGACGAAAGTGTTGGTGAGGATCGGAGGGATACCGAGGATGGCGAGTGCCACGACGAGGTTGAACAGGCCGACGCCGATGGCCGCGGCCATCAGTGCGATCAGCGCCAGTTCCGGGATCGCACGTCCCGCGTTGCCTACCGAGACCGCCAGGAATTCGCCCTTGCCGAAATGGCCGAGGATCAGGCCGGCCGGCAGGGCAAGCAGCAGCGAGACACCAAGCGCCAGCAGCGTCACTTCGAGTTGCTTCGTCGCGAGCTCGATGACCTGGTCGGGCCCGCCGACCATGACACCTCCGGTCGCCGCCTCCTGCTGGTTGAACACGAAGTCGAATGCCTCACCGAACAGCCCGAGCGCTGCGAAATTCGAGTAGATCAACGTGCCGCCTTGGTCCAGGGAGTGAGCAGCCGGCCGGCCAGCAGCAGCAGGGCGTCGAACAGGATCGCCATCAGCACGGCGATCGATCCGGCGACGATGATCCCGGTCTTGAATGTGATGTTCGAGCCGACCACGATCTCGGTCCCGAGCCCGCCGCCGTTGGCGAAAACGGCGAGCGTTGCCAGTGCGACGGTGCTGACCGTCGCGATCCTGAGTCCGGCGATGATCTCGGGCATGGCCAGCGGGATCTCGACACGCCAGAGCAGCTGTTTCCTTGTCAGGCCGACACCGCGCGCAGCGTCGGTCACCTCGCTGGGCACATTCCTGAGGCCCGTGGTCATGTTGCGGAAGATGATCTGGAGGGTGAATGCGGTGAGCGCGATGATCGCGGTCACCGCGCCGCGGCCGGTGATCGGCAGCAGCAGGAAGAAGAACGAGATCGACGGGATCGTGTAGAGCACGCCGGTCGCAGCCAGAAAAGGCGAGGACAGCCAGCGGTGGCGGTGGGCGAGCACGGCGAGGGCGAAGGCGATCAGGAATCCGGCGGCCACCGCACTGACCACGAGCACGACGTGCTGGAGGGTCGGGTCGACGTAGCGGTCCGCGTTGTCGACAACCCACCCCGGGCAGAACAGCC
>Ga0316576_10000580_pt1 | contig 17409 bp, 10 predicted proteins | sample S0NA_FD_203075 | JGI IMG/M metagenome (GOLD analysis project Ga0316576, IMG submission 203075) | Rhizosphere microbial communities from salt marsh grasses in Alabama, United States - S0-2_050615r3r5 | ecosystem: Host-associated > Plants > Roots > Rhizosphere | place: USA: Alabama | collected... | reverse complement strand
GACTCGCGGATCTGGGGCTGCAGCGTCGACCGGGCACGGCGGGAGTTCGGTCGGCAGCTCGCCCGCGAGCATCCCGTCGAGGCGGACTGCGTGTTCGCGGTGCCCGACTCCTCGAACTCGGCGGCCCTCGGCTACGCGGAGGAGTCGGGCCTCCCGTTCGAGCTCGCGCTGATCCGGAACCATTACGTGGGCCGGACGTTCATCCACCCGACCCAGACGGGGCGCGACTTCAGGGTGCGCGTGAAATACAACCCGGTCTCAGAGCTCATCGACGGGCGCCGGGTGATCGTGGTGGACGACTCGCTCGTCCGCGGCACCACGAGCCGCGGCCTCGTGGCCCTGCTCCGGGAGGCCGGCGCGCGGGAGATCCACTTCCGCGTGGCCTCCCCGCCGATCATCTCGCCCTGCTACTACGGGATCGACATGCCGACCCGCGAGGAGCTGATCGGGGCGAACCACACGGTCGAGGAGATCCGTCGCCACCTGGGCGTGGACACCCTCGGCTACCTCTCTCTCGAGGGCATGCGTTCTGCAGTGTCGAACTACGGCCCGTTCTGCGACGCCTGCTGGACCGGGAACTACCCGGCCCCGCTGGTCGACATCGAGCACGGCCACGCGGCGGTCTCGACGACGCGCTGATCCTCCCGCCGCGGGGCCTCCAGGAGACAGGAAGCCCCCATGAAGTACGTGTACTTCTTCGGACGCGGGCACGCGGACGGCGGCAGGGAGTTGAAGACCCTGCTGGGCGGCAAGGGCGCGAACATCGCCGAGATGACGAACCTCGGCGTCCCCGTTCCGCCCGGGTTCACGATCACGACCGATGTCTGCCGGCACCACCTGATGAGCGACGAGCTTCCCGACGGGGCGCGCGAGCAGGTCGACGAGGCGCTGCGAAGACTCGAGAAGGTCGCCGGCAAGAAGTTCGGCGGCCACGAGGATCCCCTCCTGGTCTCCGTGCGCTCGGGCGCCGCCGTGTCCATGCCCGGCATGATGGACACGATCCTGAATCTCGGCCTCAACGACGCGAGCGTGGCGGCCCTGGCGCGGGTCTCGGGCGATGAGCGGTTCGCCTGGGACAGCTACCGGCGGTTCCTGCAGATGTACGGGGATGTCGTCCTCGGGGTCGAGCACGCGGGCTTCGAGAAGATCCTCTCGAAGGTCCGGACGGCGGCGGGCGTGGAGAGCGACGCCGAGATTCCGGCCGACGGGCTCCGGGACGTTGTGTCCCAGTACAGGGACCTGATCGCCCAGCAGGGGACGGACCCCTTCCCCGATTCCCCGGTCGACCAGCTGTGGGGTGCGATCGGCGCCGTGTTCCGGAGCTGGCGGAACGAGCGCGCCATCGCCTATCGGAAGACCTACGGGATCCCCCACGACCTGGGCACGGCCGTCAACGTCCAGGCCATGGTCTACGGCAACCGCGGCCCCACCAGCGGCACCGGCGTCGCCTTCACCCGGAACGCCTCCACGGGAGAACGGAAGCTGTTCGGCGAGTTCCTGGTCAACGCCCAGGGCGAAGACGTGGTGGCCGGGATCCGTGACCCGCTCTCGATCGATGACGTCGGCGACCACCTGCCGGGGGTCTACGAGCAGCTGACGGAAACGGCCGAACGGCTCGAGGCGCACTACAAGGAGATGCAGGACCTGGAGTTCACGGTCGAGGACGGGACGCTGTACCTGCTGCAGACACGCACGGGGAAGCGCACGGCCCGGGCGGCGGTCCGGATCGCGGTCGAGATGGCCGCGGAGGGCCTCATCGACCGCCGGGAGGCCGTCAGCCGGGTGGAGCCGGAGCGGCTCGAGCAGGTGCTCCACCCGATGGTCGACCCCGATGCCGACTACGTGCCGCTCGCGGTCGGGAATCCGGCTTCGCCGGGCGCCGCGACGGGCCGCGTGGTGTTCACCGCCCGCGAGGCGGTCGAGAAGGCGGCGGAGGGAGGCGACCCGGTCGTGCTGGTCCGGACCGAGACCTCTCCGGACGACTTCGAGGGCATGGTGGCGGCCGTCGCGATCGTCACCTCGCGGGGCGGCAAGTCGAGCCACGCGGCCGTCGTCGCCCGCGGGATGGGGAAGACTTGCGTGGTCGGCACCAAGTCGCTCACGATCGACGAGGAGGCGGGGGAGATCCGGGCGGATGGGCGCACGGTCCGCCGCGGCGAGTGGATCACGGTGGACGGCTCGTCGGGCGAGGTGATCCCCGGTCGGGTCGCGACCGTCCAGCCGGAGCCCGGGGAGTTCTTCGACCGGCTCATGGGCTGGGCCGACGAGTTCCGGCGCCTGCGCGTGCGCGCGAACGCCGACAACCCCGAGGACGCGTCGACGGCGCGTCGGTTCGCGGCCGAGGGCATCGGACTCTGCCGGACCGAGCACATGTTCTTCGGGGACGAACGGATCGACGCGGTCCGTGAGATGATCCTGGCGGCGGACGGAGCGGGACGACGGCGGGCCCTCGACAAGCTCCTGCCGATGCAGCGATCGGACTTCGAGGGGATCTTCCGGGCGATGGACGGGCTCCCGGTCACCATCCGCCTGCTCGACCCGCCCCTGCACGAGTTCCTGCCCACCGAGCCTGGGGAGATCGAGCGCGTCGCGCGCGCCCTCGACCGCTCCATCGAAGACGTGGAGGCGGCGGTCACGCGTCTGATCGAGGCCAACCCGATGCTCGGACACCGCGGCTGCCGGCTCGGCTTTTCGCACCCCGAGATCAGCCGGATGCAGGCCCGGGCGATCTTCGAGGCCGCGCTGGACGCGAAGGCCGCCGGGGCGGACGTCCGTCCCGAGGTCATGGTCCCCCTGGTCGGTCACGTGGCGGAGCTGCGCAATCAGCGCGATCTCGTGGAAGAAACGGCCCGGGAGGTGTTCGCCGAGCGTGACGACCGGGTGGACTACCTGGTGGGGACGATGATCGAGCTCCCGCGCGCCTGTCTCACGGCGGGTCCGATCGCCGCGGCGGCCGACTTCTTCTCGTTCGGCACGAACGACCTCACGCAGACGACGCTCGGTCTCTCCCGGGACGACGCCGGGAGCTTCCTGCCGCTCTACATCGAGGCGGGCGTCTACGCGAAGGACCCGTTCCAGAGCCTCGACATCGAGGGAGTGGGCCGGCTGATGCGGGCGGCCGTGCGGGAGGGACGGGCCGAGCGGCCGCATCTGAAGGTCGGCATCTGCGGCGAGCACGGAGGCGACCCCGACTCGGTCGCGTTCTGTCACGGCCTGGGCATGGACTACGTGTCGTGCTCGCCGTTCCGGGTCCCTGTCGCGCGGCTCGCCGCGGCCCACGCCGCCCTGCGCGAGGCGGCGGAGACCGAGCGGAGATAGCGCGCCGGCAGACCCCGACGGCGGACCTCCGTCGGGGGTCCGCCACTCCCGTACGCGTCGTGACGCTGGACGTACGGGACGGAGATGGAATCGATGCGCGACTGGTATTGCGTGAGACCGTAGCACGGCGCAATCTGTCGCCCGACTGCAACCGGTGAGACCCTGGAAGGCACATCCCCATGACCGGGTCGCGGACAGCGGACCTGACCCCCCGACCGCTGCGCGAAGACGCGCTCGTCGGCCGGTCCCGCTCATCCATCCTCTGCAGTTCCAACCGTTTCACCCCTCAGGTTCGGAGGAGTCCTGACATGCGCTTCAGATCTCGTACGTTGCTGCCGGTGCTGCTGGCGGTCCTCGGCCTTTCGCTGCACGCGGCTCCCGCGCTCTCACAGAGCGCGACGACGGGCGCCGCGTCCGGCGTGATCACCGCGGAGGACGGGGCGCCCCTCGCGGGCGCCGCCGTGGAGTTCACCTACGGCCCGACCGGATTCCGGTCGACCGCCCTCACGAACGCGCGCGGCGCGTACCGGCTCCAGGGCCTCGAGCCCGGCGGCCCGTACACCGTGCGCGTCTCGCTGCTCGGCTACCGCCCAGTCACCCGGCAGGACGTGATGGTCGGCCTCGGCCGGACCTACAACTTCTCGACGAGCCTCGAGGTGTCGGCCGTAGAGCTGGAGGCGCTCGTCGTCGAGGCGGACGCCATGGCGTCGCAGTTCTCGCCGACCACGCAGGGGACGGAGACGTTGATCGACGAGGAGCAGCTCGAGGCGCTGCCGGCGCTCGATCGCCGGTTCGAGAACCTCGCGCGCCTCACGCCGCAGATCGTGGCCACGGACGCGAACAACGGCCTCGGCCTGAGCGTGGTGGGCCAGAACAACCGGTACAACACGATCCAGATCGACGGCGCGACAGTGAACGACCGGTTCGGCCTCGGCGCCACCGGCACCGCCGGCGGCCAGGCGCGTGGCAAGCCGATCGGGTACGACGCCGTCAAGGAGTTCCAGGTCCTGCTCTCGCCGTACGACGTGCGGCAGGGAAACTTCACGGGCGCCCTCGTGAACGCGGTGACGAAGAACGGCGGCAACGAGTTCTTCGGCTCCGCCTTCGGGTACTTCCGGAACCAGGACCTCGCCAACGACCCGCTGGGCCAGACGGAGTTCGAGAATTGGCAGTTCGGCGGCTCGCTCGGCGGTCCGATCGTTCGGGACAAGGCATTCTTCTTCGGAAACCTGGAGTTCCAGCGCGCCAACACGCCCGCGAGCGGCCCGTACATCGGGGCCCCGTCCGGCGTGTCCGGGGTGATCCCCGACGCGGATGATGTCGCCGAGTTCAACTCGGCCCTCGAGGCGTACGGCCTGACCCCGGGCAGCGCGGGCGCGGTCACGAACGAGAACCCGCTCACGAACATCACGCTGCGGGCGGACTGGAACATCTCGGACCGGAACCGGCTCGTCTTCCGCTACAACTACAACCGGGCCCAGGACGACGTGTTCAGCCGAACGACGTCGACGAACACGCCGGGCTTCCGGTTCCAGAACAACGCCTACCAGTTTCTCAACAACACGCACAACCCATCCGTCCAGCTGTTCACGAACTTCGCGAACGGCTCCCTCAACGAGCTGCGGGTGAGCTACAACCGGATCCGCGACGAGCGCGATCCCTTCGTGGCCGAGCCGCAGGTCCTCGTCGAGGGCTTCACGACCGGTGCCGAGCAGGAATACGGCTTCGTGACGGGCTCTGAGCAGTTCTCTCAGGGGAACCGTCTCGACCAGGACATCTTCGAGATCACGGACAACTTCACCTTCGCGCCGATGGGGGACCACACGATCACGATCGGGACGCGGAACGAGATCTACTCGCTCAGCAACCTGTTCGCGCAGTCTTCCTTCGGCGTGTACACGTTCGACGCGCTCGACGACTTCGTGGACGGCGGCTTCGGCACGGCGTCCAGCTACACGGTGAGCGGCCAGCTGACGGGCGGGCCGGTGCTTCCGGCGGAATTCACGAGCGCCCAGTTCGGCCTCTACGCGCAGGACATGTGGCAGGCGACGGAGAAGTTCTCGATCACCGCCGGCCTCAGGGTCGACATTCCCGTCTTCTTCGACCAGCCGACATTCGCGGACCAGGTGATCCAGGACTTCGGGGACCAGGATGTTCCCTCCGGCCAGGTTCTCTTCAACCCGCGGCTCGGATTCAATTACGAGCTCGGGGGCGAGGCCCAGCAGCAGCTGCGCGGCGGCATCGGGATTTTCACGGGTAACCCGGCCTACGTCTGGATGTCGAACGCCTACGCGAACAACGGCACCGGCATCGGGATTCTCAACTGCGGCGTCAACAATCCGAACGGGCTGGCGCCGGAGTTCAGCCCCGATCCGAACGCCCAGAACCTGTTCTGCGTCGACGAGAGCGGGAACCCGACGGTCGGGATCGGCGACGGGGAGTTTCTCGGCGAGATCGACCTGATCGACGACGACACGAAGTTCCCGCAGGTCCTCCGGGCGAACCTGGCGTACGACCGGCGCCTGCCGGCCGGCCTCCTGATGACGCTCGAGGGGATCTACAACTGGGGGCTGAACGACTACTTCATCGTGAACCGGAACCTCGGCGCGACGGGCAACGGGGAGGCCTACGCCGTCGATCCGAACACGGGCCGGGTGCTGTACGGGACGGTTGACGAGTCCGGCCGCTCGAACCCGGTCTACTTCCGTCCGTCGGTCTACGGAAGCGGCAGCGTGGGCGTGTTCGAGCTCCGCAACACGAGCGAGAACTGGTCCTACAACCTGACCGCCGGGCTCCAGAAGCTGATCGGGGACGACGTCCGCCTCGCGGGCGCCTACACGTTCTCGAAGGCGAAGGACGTCCAGAGCTTCACGTCGAGCCGCGCCACGTCGAACTGGCGGTACGGCCGGATGAACGCGGGTGACCAGCTCGCGCAGACGGCGACGACCTCCTCGTTCGACCGGCCGCACAAGGTCACGCTCTCGGGTACGTACACGTTCCCGTGGGAGAGCTGGCCGACCGAGATCTCGCTCATCTACATCGGATACTCGGGCACCCCGTACACGTACATCGCCGGCGGGTCGAGCGGGCGCGGTGACCTGAACGCCGACGGCCTGAACTACAACGACCCGCTGTACATCCCGACGGGCCTGAACGACCCGCTGATGACCTTCGAGAGCGCGACCGACGCCCAGGCCTACGACGCGCTGATCGGCAGCCTCGACTGCATGAGCGAGCAGCGCGGCCAGATCATGAAGCGGAACAGCTGTCGGAACCCGTGGCAGAGCTTCCTGGACCTGAGCGTGAACCAGGGCCTGCCGATGTTCGGGAAGAACCGGTTCTCCGTGCAGCTCGGGATCTTCAATTTCCTGAACCTCCTGAACGACGACTGGGGCCAGATCGAGACGGCGGGCGGCGGCGTGTTCGACAGCCAGACCGTTCTCCGCGTCGTCGACGCTCCGGGCGGCGACCCGGTGTTCACCTACAGCGGACCGGACGTCCTGAACGACGGCGACGACGCGCTGTACGACAACAACGGCGACCCGCGGAACTCCTGGCAGCTGCAGCTCTCGCTGCGATACGAGTTCGGCGGCGGCTCCTGATCCCGGAAGTCTGGCACCCTTCCGGCTCGCCGCCGGAAGCGAGGAGGGGGCCCGGCATTCCGCCGGGCCCCCTCTTTCCGTTTCGATTCCCGTCCTGGCCGTGGCGGGTCGGGCGAGACCCGACCGATCGGGGGACTCAGTCCTGCGCGGCCTCGTCGCCCGCGAGCACCGTCCCGGCGAAGTCCACCCACTCCCGGTTCCCCATGAACAGCGGCGTGCGCTGGTGCAGCGCCTCGGGCTGAATCGAGAGGATGTCGCGGGTCCCGTTGGTCGCCCGGCCGCCGGCCTGCTCGCACAGGAAGGCGAGAGGCGAGGCTTCGTAGAGCAGCCGGAGCTTACCCTTCGGGCTCCGACGATCGCCGGGATACATGAAGATCCCGCCGTACAGCAGCGTGCGGTGGAAGTCCGCTACGAGGGAGCCCACGTAGCGTTGAGAGAACCCGCCTTGGCCGTTCGGGCCCGTGCCCCGGAACCACTCCACGAGCTTCTGCTGCCCGGTGCTCCAGTACGGGAAGTTCCCCTCGTTCACGCTGTAGATCCGCTTTCCGGGGTCGGGAATCCGGATCTCCGGGTGGGAGAGGAGGAACTCGCCGATCGACGGATCCAGTGTGAACCCGTGGACCCCGTTCCCCGTGGTGTACACGAGAACCGTCGAAGAGCCGTACATCACGTAGCCCGCGGCCACCTGCCGGGATCCCGGCTGCAGGCAGTCCTCCAGCGTGCCGTCCCGGGCCTCGGTCACGCGGCGATGGATCGAGAAGATCGTCCCGATCGAGATGTTCGCGTCGATGTTCGAGCTCCCGTCCAGCGGGTCGAACAGCAGCACGTACTCCCCGGTGGGGAATTTCTCGGGGATCGTGATCAGGCCCTCTTCTTCCTCCGAGGCCATCACGCAGAGGTTGCCGCCGTGGTCCATCGCGTTGAACACCACCTCGTGCGCGTACTCGTCGAGCTTCTGCACCTCCTCGCCGTGCACGTTCCCTTTCCCCGTCTTGCCGAGGATGTCCACCAGCCCCGCCTTGGTCACCTCGCGGTGGATGAGCTTCGCGGCCAGGGTGAGGTCGTAGAGGACGGAAGTGAGGGCCCCGGTCGCGCCCGGGTGCAGACGCTCCTCCTCCAGGATGAACCGACCGAGGGTGACCACGTAGCGATCCATGCCAGCCTCCCATGCGTTGGAACGGCGACGGCACCGACCGGTTCGGGCGAGCCGGGGCGACCGGCGGAGTGCACAGCCCCGACGTTCGCGCCGGACCGGGTCGGCGTCAACCGCGAACGCATTCAATCTCCGTGCCGCCCAGCGGCTCCCGCGGACGCCGGGTCGCGCCACCTCGATTCTCCGCGCTTCCGCCAGCTCCCGTCCGGTTCGATCTCGACGCAGAGACTGCCGTCGTGGTCCGTCCGCCACACCTCGCCGACCCCGGCGGCGGCCAGGCGCCGGAGCACTTCGGCGTGGGGGTGACCGTATCGGTTTCCCGGCCCGGCGGAGATCGCGGCGATCGTCGGGCGGACGGCCGCGAGCCATTCCGCGGAGGAGGAGGTCCGGCTCCCATGGTGTCCCACCTTCAGCAGGTCCGCCCGCAGCGACTCGGAGGGCCACGCCCGGAGCAGGTCCTCCTCTTCGGCCTGCGTCGCGTCCCCGGGATTCAGGTAGCGGAATCTCCCCACTGCGACCCGCACGACGAGGCTCGTGGCGTTGGCCCGCGCGCCCGGCCCCGCACTACCGCCGTCGCGGTCTCTCCCGATCGCCGGCCTCTCCTCGACGGGCGGACCGAGCACGTGCAGTTCCACGCCGTCCACGGTGAGGCGCGTCCCGGCCCGCCCCTCGATCCAGGGGACCCCCCGTGCGTCCAGCGCCGCGAGGAGACGGGCGTACGCCTCCCTCGGCAGGGCGTCGCCGCTGTCCAGGAGGGCCCCGACGGGAAACCCGGTCACGACGGGCTCGAGGCCCGCCAGATGATCGAGATCGGGGTGCGACAGGACGACCAGAGCCACCGCGCGGGCGCCCCGCCGTCGAAGGCCGGACGCGAGAGACTCGCGTCCGGTGCCCGCCGTGGCGGAGGGACCGCCGTCGAACACGATCCACCGGCGGCCCGGGGTGCGGAGGAGGGCCGCGTCTCCCTGTCCGACCGCGAGCGTGCACAGCAGAGCGTTCCCGGCGGGACGGAGCCGCGCGGCGACGGGCCCGGCGAGCAGGGAGAACAGGGCGAGGGCGGCCGGGACGAGCGCCCGGGCGGATCGCCCGGAGCCGGACCATCGGAACAACGCCACCCAGCCGGCGCCCCACGCGAGCCACGTCCAGGGCCCGGGTGGCAGCGACGCCCCGTGCCCGAGCGGAAGCCCTGCCATCAACTCGGCGAACCGGTGCAGAGCTCGGATCGCCAGCGTGGCCGCGTCGGCGCCGAGGCCTCCGGGGAGACCCGGCAGAAGGGACGCGCAGAGCCCGAGGATCGCGAGAGCCACCAGGGGCGTCCCCGCGAAGTGGGAGACGAGAGAGACCGGGGCGACCCGTCCGAAGTGCGCCGCGGCGATCGGAGCCGTGGCCAGGAATGCGCCGGTGCCCGTAGAGGCGACGAGGACGGCGCTCCGAGCCACCTTCCGGAGCCCGGCCCCTCTCCGCGATCGGGAACGGGGGCGTCCGTGTCGAGCGCCGACCGCGCCGGCGGCGAGCACCACCCCTCCGAAGCCGGCGAACGAGAGCTGAAAGCCCGGCTCGACGATCGAGGCCGGGGCGGCGACGAGTGCGGCGAGGGCCGCCACGCCGGCGAGGTCGCCGGTCCGCGGAGGGCGACCGCGAGCGCGTCCCAACGCCCATCCCGCGAAGACGAGCCCCGCCCGGGCGGCCGGCGCCGGGGCTCCGATCGCCACCACGTACGACCCCACGATGGCGGCGGCCGCGAGCGGCCGAGCGGCCCCGCGCGCGACGGTCGAGACCAGGGCCAGCACGAGCGCCGCCAGAATGCCGATGTGCATGCCCGAGATCGCAAGGAGATGGGCGAGGCCCGCATCCGCGAAGCGGCGCCGGACCTCGCCCCCGAGTTCGTCCCGCTCCGCGAGAAGCAGGGCGCGTGCGGTGGGACGAACGTCCGCCGGGAGCCCCCCCGAGAGACGGCGGGAGGCGGCGGTGCGGAGGCGAGTGGGCCACGCCGTCGCCTCCTCCACCGGACTTCCCCCTGCCGCGCCGCCGGCCCCGGCCGGTTCGCGTCGGGCCTCCACGACGATCCCGGCATGCCCGGCGGGCTCGGGCCACGCCCCCTCCTCGGGCCGCAGTCGAATCCAGGTCCCGCCCGCCCGAATCGGCTCGCCCGCCCGGAGAGCACCGATCTCGCCCTCGAGAAACACGGTGAGGGAGCGGACGCGACAGGAGCGGGCGCCCGCGCGGATCGTCACGTCCCGGAGCCCGACCCTGTGCCCCGCCGACCGGGATCCGGCCGTTGCATCCGCGTCGGCGAAGAGACGTCCGACCACGCGGATCGCCTCTCCCGTCCGGAGCGACGCCTCGCACCCCGAGCGGAGGACCGCGCCCGCCCGGACCCCGGCGAGCACGCCGGCCACGAGGCAGAGCACGAGCGGCACCGTCGGGGACCCGTTCCGGCGCACGCCGGAACGGCGGCGCCCGACGAGCGCCCGGTGGAACGTGAGCAACGCCGCGAGGACGAGGGCCGGGGGCAGGAGGCCGGGCCGAAGGAGACCGAGCGCGTCTCCCGTCGCGTAGGCGAGCGCCGCCGCCAGAAGGGGCGTGAGGCGGAGTCCGGTCAGCGATCCCCGGCGGCGGATGCACGGAGCGCGGCCGGGGGCCGTTCACGCCGGGTCAGGCGCGGTCGTCCTCCGGGTCCGTCACTTCGTCCCGCCACCCCTCCCCCAGGGCCTCACGATACCGGCGCAGCATCCGACGTGTCTTGAGGTCCGCTCTCAGGCCCGCGAAGAACACGAGCGCCATGCCGAGCAGGATCGAGAGGAATACGACCGACGTCAGCGGCACGGAGCGGAAGCCGACGATCCCGAGACGAAGCGGCACCCGCGTGCCGGCGTTCAGGAGCGCGAATCCCGCGGCGAGCGCCGAGCAGGCCGCCACGATGCCGATCCGAGCCCATGCCCCGTTCATCGTCCCCCCGCTTCCGGGCCGGAACACCGGGTCGCCCTCACGTCACCTCCCGCCCGACGAAGGTGGCCCCCGTGGTGGAGACCAGCCGCACCCGCCGGTACGAGCCGATGGCGCACGGCGCTCCCGGGAACGCGACGACCTTGTTTCCGGACGTGCGCCCCAACACGTCGCCCTCGCTTCGCGCCTCCCGCTCGACGAGCACCTCCCGCACTTCGCCGAGCTCGGACTCGGCGATCTCGCGCTGGATCCCCCTCTGCAGGTCGATCAGGCGCGCGAGCCGGTCCGCCGCGGTCGGGTCCGCGACGGAATCCGCGGCCGGGAGCCGCGTCGCCGGCGTGCCGTCCCTGGGCGAGTACCGGTAGAGGTACGCGTCGTCGAACCGTACCTCCCGCAGCAGATCGAGCGTCGCCACGAAGTCCTCTTCCGTCTCGCCCGGAAACCCGACGATCACGTCCGTGCTGAGGGCGATGTCCGGCATCGCCGCGCGAACCCGCTCGACGGTCGCGACGAACGCGTTCCGCGTGTACCTCCGCACCATCCTCTTCAGAACCCGGTCCGATCCGGACTGAACCGGGAGGTGGAGCTGACGGCACACGGCGGGCTCCCCGGCCATCGCCTCGACCAGCCGGTCGTCCACGTCGTTCGGGTGCGGCGACGTGAACCGGACCCGCCGGATCCCGGGCTCGCGGGCGACCCGTCGCAGGAGCGCCGCGAAGTCCGTCTCGCCGTGCCGGTACGAGTTGACGGTCTGCCCGAGCAGCGTCACCTCGCTGAAGCCGGCCTCCACCGCGGACCGCACCTCCGCGAGCACCGCGTCGGGCTCGCGGTTCTTCTCCGGCCCCCGCACGTAGGGCACGATGCAGAAGGTGCAGCGGTGGTCGCAGCCTCGCTGGACGGTGATCCAGGCGGTGACCCCCTCCTTCCGCGCCGCGCCCATGCCCTCGTAGTTCTCCTCCGCGTCGAGGTCGAGGAGCAGCTGGCCACGGGCCACTCCACCGTCGCGAATCCCGTCCACGAGCTCGCCGAGCCGACGGTACGAGTCAGGCCCCGCCACGAGGTCGACGCCGGAGCCGTCGCGGAGCAGCTCGTCCCCCAGCCTCTGGGCCATGCACCCCGTGACCGCGAGCACCAGGTCGGGCCGGCCCCTCCTGTGTCTCTGCAGCTGCCCGATCCGCCCCAGCACCCGCCGCTCGGCGTGCTCGCGGATCGCACAGGTGTTCACGACGATGACGTCCGCCGAGTCGGGGTCGTCTACGAGGACGTACCCGCGGCCCGCCAGGGCGCCGGCCATGATCTCGGCGTCCCCCAGGTTCATCTGGCAACCGTACGTCTCGATGAACGCCCGTCGAAGGATCGGCGCGGGAGCCGGCCTCCCGTCGACCCGGGAACGCCCCTTCCGTCGCAGCGGGATCAGCGACTCGGTCATGCCCTTCCGTGCTCCGTGTCTGTCCTCGTTCGATCAACGCTTCCGCAACAAGAAGCGCTCGAAGGTACGGCGGACGAGGCCCGACCGGAAAGCCGCCCGCCGGGGGCCCCTTTGCCGAATCGGCCCCTCTCGTCTAGGATCGGGCACATGGTGACGCGCGATGCCCGGACACTCGACGGCCGGCCGGTCGCTGTGGAAATCCACGACGGCCCCGGCGAGCCGCTCCTTTTCCTGCCCGGCTACGGGGTCCACCCGTCCTACTACGCGGAGGGCATCCAGCGGCTCGCACGCCACTTCACGGTGGTCTGTCCCGACCTCTCGTTCCGCTCGGGGGTCACGCTGCCCGAGCGGATCGCGCGATACAGGTCGCTGCTGGAGGAGGTCGCCTGGCGCTACGCGCCGGGGGCCCCCAGGGCGGGTCACTCGTTCGGCGGACTGATGGCGCTGCTCGGCCCCGACCCGGCCGTCGCGCTCTCGCCGATGATTCCGATTCCGCGCGGCTGGCCGACGAAGGTGACCCGGGCCCTGCTCCTGCAGCTGCGCGAGTACGCGGGTCTCGACGGCTGGCGCGGGGTCGTCTGGGCCGCCCGGATCGCGGGGGACTACCTTCGGACGGCCGTACGACGACCCCGGTCGCTCTTCCCCGCCGTCTCCGAGACGCTCGGAGACGTGATCGAGGCGTTCCTGCCCGTCGCGCCCCGCGCCGTGATGATCCTCGCGACGCACGATGTCATGTATCTCCCGGCCGAGTACGACCGCTACCTGGCCCGGGCGGGAGCCGATCGCATCCGTGTCCGGCGGGTCCCGCGGGGCCACGACTGGCCGGTCACGCACCCGGCCCTCCTGGAGTCGGAGCTGGTGCAGACGCTGGGCGGCGGGCTCAGGGCTGGGTGACCGACAGCGACAGGGAGAACCGGGTGAAACTCTCCTCGACGCCCGAAGCGGCGAGATCGCCGCGGCTCCCGAGCTCCAGGGCGGCGTCCATCGTCGCGATTCCGCCGGCCACGTCGATCCCGGCGCCGAAGGTGAACGCTGTCTCCGTGATCGGATCCCGATCGACCGGGTGGAACGGGAGCCCGGTTCGGCGGAATCCGGCGCGCACGGGGAGCCCGGCCCCGAAGAGGCGGAGCCCGAGCCACTCCGCTCCCACCCCCAGCCACCACACGTCGGAGGCCTCGGAACTGACGAACGCGTCCCCGCTCCCTCCCCAGCCGGCCCAGCCGCCGGCCGCGCTCACCAGGAGCCGGCTCGCCACGCGATAGCTGCCGCCGAGGGCCCACTCGACGGGCATCGGGATCTCGTAACGGGCGACCTCGCGTGCGGCCGTGTCCTGCTTCGCCTCGAGGTCGCCGGTCCAGCTCAGCATCCCGGAGACGCGGAGACCGGGGGAAAGCTGGGTCGCGAGCCCACCGCGGAGCCGGAAGGCGGAGTAGCCGAACCGGGCCTCTCCCCGCGCGACCCCGATTCCCACCGTGGGGTCCTCGATCGCGGTCTCGAAGTTCCGGAAGAACGTCTGGCGGAGTCCACCGGTCAGGAATCCGGCCTCGATCCCGGCGCCGATCGAGCCGATCGTCCGCGCCACGGTCAGATTGACGGAGCTGAGGCCGCCGTCGTGCTCCCTGCGCTCCTCGAACGGAAACGTGCCGAACGCGGTCGACAGGGTGTCGCTGAGCTGGATGGACCAGTCCTGGTCCGTCTCCGCGACGAAGCTGGCCCCGAACGCCCACGACCCGCGCGGGACGACCGCCACGACGACCGGCACCCGGCTCCGGCCGGTTCCCTGCGATCCGCCCTCGGTCTTCACCGAGACGCCCTCGGGAGAGATGGTCATCCCGAGCGCCGGGCGGGAGAAGCCCGTGAGGTCCGCCGGATTCAGGACCGAGAGACTCCCCCCGATCAGGCCCAGCCGCGCGCCGCCCATGGCGGCCGCGCGCGCGTCCGCCGCGGGGACGGTCTGGCCGAGCCCCGGCGCCGTCGCCGGCGTCTGCGCGGCGGCGGGCGCCGCCCTCAGCGACAGGAGCGCGAGGGCCAGCGCCGCGACGGCGCGCCCTCCCTTCCGTGCGGGGCCCTTCGTTCGCGTCCTCACGGGAGCCGGAAGGGAACGCGCGGTGTGACGAGCATCCGGATCGACGGCCGCAGCCCCGCGTCCGACGAGGATCCCAGCCTCTGATAGCCGAGCGCGCCGCCCTCCGGGTCCGCGATGAGTCCTACCCGCAGCGCCGGCGCCGAATCGGGATCCGCCACCGCCCACAACGCCACCAGTGACGTGATGGGCACGACGAGCTCTCCCCCCGTCTCGCCGAGGCCCTCGGGGTCGAGCGGAACGCTTCCCGAGGAGAGCGTCAGCCCCACCGGCGTCTTCGGGCCGATCACGAACGGGTCGGCCAGGAGCTGGACCGCCGTCACGGCGAGCGTGGACATCAGGGTGAACGGCGCGGGCTCGGACGGCCCGGCCCGGAACACGAGCGCGGCGCGGTTCACGGTCGACCCCCGGATCGGGACGTCGTCCCAGGTGTCGGGGAGGTCGAAGGACGTGTAGATCCGGGCGGCGGGCAGCGCTCCGAGCCGCAGCGCGGACCCCGGCGCGGGCGTCTCGGGGTCGAACAGCATCGTGGCGCCGCCCGGAGTCCGGAAGCCCGAGACCAGCGTGTCGATTCCAGTCACCGACGCCTCGAATCCGAGGGCCAGGGCCCGGACATCGAGCACCGTGCCCGCGCCCGTCACGCGGACCACGAATCCCGGCTCCCCGTTCGAGCTCCGCCACGAGCGGAGCAGCGAGTCGGCGTCGACCACCACCGGCACGACCAGCGTGTCGCGGAGCGAGTCGAACGCCGCCGTCGCGAGGAGAGCCCCGAGGTCGCCCCCCGGCGTCGTCCACGGCTCTCCGTCGGCGGCGAGCCCCCACGTGGCCTCGCGCTGGACGTACGGCGTTTCGATCGCGAAGACCTCGACCTCCGCCCCGCCGGCCGCGAACACGGTGTCACCCGTCTCGACGAGGAGCCGGAAGAACGCCGCATCGAAGCGCTCCACGGCGCGCGTGGTATCGGTTACGAGGATCGAGTCGGGCAGGTTGAAGACCCGACCGAGGACCCGGGCCTGGAGGTCGGCGGAATCGGCCAGGAGCCGCAGCGAGGAGGTCGCCGGAATCGCGTAACCCGCGTACGCCGTGTCCCGCCAGAACGGGAGCGCATCGACGGGGATCTCGATCTCGACCGTCGGCGTCGACTGGCCGGGCGCCGAGGCCGGATCCACCTCCTCGAGGGGCGTCTCGGTGCAGGCCGCCGCGATCGCCGCGATCGCCAGCAGCGACACGGCACGGCCGGGCAGAACACCTGCGCTCCGGGCGGCCGCCGTGGCCTTCACCGGTCCTCCGCCGGGCGCGCCCGGAGCTCCGGGCGCAGCGCGAACCGGTCCGGAAGCAGCTCGCCCAGGTGCCAGCTGCGCACTCGGCCCCCGGCGCCCTCGCTGACGACGACGATGTCGGGCGCAAGCTCGGCGAGCGCCTGCCGGCACATGCCGCAGGGCGCGATCGGATCCTCGGCGTCGGAGCAGAGGTGGAGCCGCGTGAAGGATCTCCCGCCCGCGGCGACCCCGCTTCCGAGGGCCACACGCTCCGCGCAGAGGGTCACCGGGTACGAGGCGTTCTCCACGTTGCACCCCGCGAACCGTCGTCCGTCCGCGGCCTCGAGCGCGGCACCCACCCGGAACCCCGAGTACGGGGCGTAGGCCGCGGCGAGTGCCCGGCGGGCGATCTCCCCCAGCGTGTCCGACCCGGCTGTCCGCTCCTCGCGCATTCCTCTCCCGTCCCGGCCGCCCGGCCGTGTCAGACGGCGGCGCCCGCCGGCCTGTCGATTCGGGGGAGCCTCCGGCTCCAGCCCGTGAGGATCTCGTAGTCGATCGTACCACACAGCTCCGCGAGCTCCGCCAGTCCGATCGTGGCCGTCCCGTCGCGCCCGAGCAGCGTCGCGACGTCTCCCGGACGCACGTCGTCGCGTCCGCTCACATCCACCACGGTCGTGTCCATGCAGACGACGCCCCGGATCGGCGCCTCGCGGCCCCGCAGCAGTGCCCGGCCCCGGTTCGAGAGCTCGCGCCTGAGCCCGTCCGCGTACCCGATTCCCAGCGTCGCGATCCGGGCCGGCGCCTCGGCCCGCCAGGTGGCACCGTAGCTGACGGTCGTCCCGGCGGCCACGTCCCGCACCTCGAGCACCCGCGCTCGGACGGTCGCCACGGCGCGCGCCGCCGGCTCCCAACCCCCGCCGCCGTAGAGACGGATGCCCGGTCGCACGAGGTCCGCCGACATTCCGTCGTACAGCATCGCGCCCGCGCTGTTCGCCGCGTGTACGATCCCCGGATCGAGTCCGGCCGTCCGCATCGCGTCCAGCGCCGCGAGGAACCGTCTCCACTGCTCGCGGGTCGCCGCCGGATCCGTGTCCGCGGAGTGGAAGTGCGTCAGCGTTCCGCGCAGCCGCAGTCCGCCCTGCGCGACGCGGGTCGCCAGCTCGGGCGCCCAGTCCTCCGCCTCCGACCACGCGAGCCCGAACCGGCCCATCCCGGTGTCGATCTCCACGTGGACCGACAGCGTGCCGCCCGCGGCCCGCGCGGCGAGCCCGCATGCGAGCGACGCCTCGAGGCCGGACACGACCGGCTCGAGGCGCCTTTCGAGGAGCTCCGGGACATCGGACGGCAGCACTGGCGCGAACACGACCACCGGCCCGGCCCAGCCCAGCGAACGGACCTCCGCGCCCTCGGCCGAGGTCGCCACGCCGAACCCCCAGGGGCCGAGAGGCGTGAGCGTCCGCACGGCACGCTCCACCCCCGTTCCGTAGGCGTTCGCCTTCACCATGGGAAGGACGCCGCAGCCGGGAGGAAGTCGTCCCGCGATGGACTCGAAGTTGGATCGGAGCGCCCGACAGTCGACCTCGACCCAGGCGCGCCGCGTCGGCTCGATTGACACGTTT
>Ga0316576_10000579_pt1 | contig 17410 bp, 18 predicted proteins | sample S0NA_FD_203075 | JGI IMG/M metagenome (GOLD analysis project Ga0316576, IMG submission 203075) | Rhizosphere microbial communities from salt marsh grasses in Alabama, United States - S0-2_050615r3r5 | ecosystem: Host-associated > Plants > Roots > Rhizosphere | place: USA: Alabama | collected... | reverse complement strand
CCGATGAATTGGAAAGCCTGCTGGAAACCGCGCACCTCATGCGGTCCCCGAAAAACGCCGAGCGTCTCCTCGCGGCAATTGCCAGAGCTAAATCGAATGAGCTGAAGCCATCAACGATCGAGGATCTCCGAAAAGAGCTCGGCCTTGGCCAAGAAACGAAGTAGAACGAAGGCGCCAAAGAGCCTCCATCAATGGGTGGCCGTGTTCCAGCCAGAGTTCATCGAAGACCTGAAGTACTGGGTAAAGACGAACCGAAAGGTCTCCCTCCGAGCACTTGGCCTCGTTCAAGCGATATTGCGCGATCCGTTCTCAGGGATCGGAAAGCCCGAAGCGCTCAAATACCTGCCGGGCGGGACATGGTCGCGACGGCTGACCGAAGAGCATCGAATCGTCTGCTTGGTTGGTGACGGACGGATCGACTTCCTGCAAGCGAGGTATCACTATTGATGCTCCCGCCTATCCAACGCGTTCCACGGGACCGACATCCGCGCGAGCGCGGCTTTCGTCCCGTGAACTTGGACCGTTAGGTCCTCATGAACATGGAGCACCAGATGCGTTCTGCACCCTTCAGGCTGGTGACCATGGCGGCGCTTCTGCTGGTGACGTCTTGCGCAATAGTCGACAACTACACCGGAGAAGGTGACAACAAGCCCATACGCGAGGAGGGGTTCCCCGCATCCGCCCAAGTTCTTGAGATCTGGGATACCGGAGTCAGGCTCAACGACAACCCGGTGGTCGGTTTTCGTCTGCTGGTCACCCTCGACGACGGATCCTCGTACGAAGCAACCACCAAGAATGTGATTTCGATCGTGCACATCCCACAGGTCCAACCCGGCGCCATTCTGCCCGTCAAGGTCGATCCTGAGAACCACGAACTCGTCGCTCTCGACATCTACAAGGGACAATAGTGGGCTACTCGACCACAATGAGACCGAGCTTCAAGTTCGAGGTGCGACACACGCGTAACACACTCGTTCACAGGACTCTATTCGCGCGAGTGCAACTCACGTCTCGTGAACCCGGACCGTCAGGCGTTGTGGCATCGACTTTTCCGGGCGAGAAACGTCCATCATCCCAATGGGACACCGATCATGAAATGCCCTGAATGTGGAACCGAGATGGAAAAGATCACGAAAAGGGGCGTGACTCTCGACTCTTGCCCAGGCTGTTCTGGCCTCTGGTTCGACATCGAGGAGGTCTACCAGTACGCTTCGAGAATCACGCCCGCCCCCTCTTTCATCCCAAGCGACGATTGGTTCTCCATGCACACAAAGGGCATAGGCGACACATGTCCTTGTTGTGAGAAACACGCGCTTGAGATAGGAGGCATCGTCGGGCAGACATACTGCCGTTGTACATGGTGCGGCGGAATCTTCATATCGAAGAAAAGTCTCGAAGCTGTCCTGAACCGCAATCGAGCGGCCGCCGACAACCAGCTCTCGCCAGGAGACGTTGTTCTCGGCGGCCTCGAGGTCATTGGTTTGGTGTTCGATTTCATCGGGATCTTTCGATGATCGCGTCGAGGTTCGAGTATGAGTATGACGAACGACACTCGCTCGACTCACCCGTTTCACGGGGGCGAAACCCGCGCGAGCGCGGCTCGCACCCGGTGAACGCCGGTCGTTTGGCCATCACGTGGGAGCCCACTTGGCACGTCGGATCTTCGCGCTGATCGCAGTCGTTGCTGCGTCGTATGGCTGCGGTTCAGAGTACGAGCCACGCGACGGGGATATTATCTTCCACACTTCCCGCTCTCGTCAGAGCCTCGCAATCCAGAAGGCGACGCACTCCTCTTACAGCCACATGGGCGTCGTGTATGTCAGGGATGGACAATCGTTGGTTTTCGAGGCAATCGAGCCAGCGAAGCTGACGCCTTTGGATGAGTGGGTCGCGAGGGGAGAGGGCGGTCACTTCGTGGTCAAACGATTAGCCAACGCCGACAGCATTCTCACGCCTGCCGCTCTCACGAAGATGTACGAGGTCGGAAAGGCCTTTGAAGGCAAACATTACGATCTCTACTTCGAGTGGTCGGATGACCGTGTGTATTGCCCAGAGCTCGTATGGAAGATTTTCGACCGCGGTCTCGGAGTTCAGGTTGGGGAACTGCAGACGATTGAGGACTTCGATCTCTCCGACGCCGTCGTTGCGGCCAAGGTCAAGGAACGGTGGAATGGGCCTCCTCCAGGCAACGAGATCGTCATTTCTCCGGCGGCGATTTTCGCGAGCCCGGAGCTGGTCACCGTCTATGAGAACTGACCGGCCCGACCGGCCCATTCCGGCGGAGCGGGGCCCGTGCGGGAGCGAGCACCGTCCGCTGGATTCTCGTCGATCGGCCGCGGCGTGAGCTTCCTTCGCAACCTGCTGGGCCCTCGAAACCCGACGCTCGGCTGGACGCGCGATCCATCGCGCAGCATTGAGCTGGACCTCGATTCCGATTCCCTTTCGGGCGTACCGTTGGACTCGGAGTTCGACTGTCTCGAGTTCCTGGGACCCGCCCGAAGATCGACGGCAAGTCAAGGGCTCTGGGAGTTCTCGCCAATCGGAGTCGTCGTCGAGGTACATGCCGCCCATATCGTGGGATATCTTGTCGTGCCGATTCCAGATGAGCATTTCGGAGTCGAGCCGTACACCGGAGAAGTGGCAATCGAAGGCCGCCGCGTGCCGATCGCCTGGATTGGTCGCGAGCGAGATGTGACACAGGCTTTTGGAAAACCCACACGCCGGGACGAGGACATCGACGAGACGGTCCTCTTCTACGAGATCGGAAACGTGGAACGCCAGATCGAGCTGACACCGGACGGCCGGATCAAGACAATCGCGATCTTCTCGTATCCGTAGCCCGGATTCTTCACCAGGGTTCGTCGTGAGGACACGCGGGAGAAATGCATCCACAACCTCCGGGATTCGTGTAGGCTCGTACAACGATGCGATCGGGTTTCAGGAATCAACGCTCGGAGGTGCGCCGATGAACCGCCTCGTCCCAGTCGTTGTTGCCATTCTTGCGGGGACCGTTCCCTGTTTCGCGGAATCCCCTGCGAACGAGCCGGCTTCGCCTGAAGAGAAGTTCGACTTCGAAGCCGAGATGGCGCGCCTCCGATCCGGGGACACGTCGGTGGACTTCACGAGGCTCCGTTTCGAGCTGGCGGAGTCCGGAGCCTTTTCGCCCTTCGCAACCGCCGAACGCGGGCTTCGTTCCGAGCTCGTCGCCGCGGTCAACGCCGACCAGTGCGAGAAGGCGCTGACAATCGCGGACAAGATGCTCGAGATCAACTTCTTCTATCCGGACGCCCACACGGGGGCGATGATCTGCGACGACGCGCTGGGCAACTCCAGCCAAGCGGCATTCCATCGCGCCGTTCTCAAGAGCCTGTTCGAGTCGATCTGTGCGCCGGAGGCCGGGCTCGAGGACAGTCACCCGTGCAAGGTGATTGCGATCTACGAGGAGTACTTCGTGTTGCAGACCCTGGGGCTTCAGTTCCGCGGCCAGTCAATGCACAGCTGCGCCGGAGCACCATGTGACAGGATGACCGCCGTCGATCCGGAAACCGGCGACGAGATCACGCTCTACTTCGACATCACCATCGCGAACGAAGCGATGCAGCGGTAGGATCGCGGTTCGGACCCGCCGGCCGAATCTAGCTGGCTCCCGATCCAGAAACGGCGCTTTTCGGCAATCTTGGCGTCAACCTGCGGGTTTCCTTGAGCGGCGTACCGAAGTACGCCTCCGCGCAAACCCTTGGTTTCCTAAACCTTGCTCGAAAACCGCTCGTTTCTGGATCGGGAACGACGCTGTTCCCACCAGTGTTTCTGGATGGGAACTGGCTACAATCCAGCTCGTGACTGACGCTCTTTCCGTCCGACTCGACATCTGGCTCGACGTGGCATGTCTGTTCAAGACCCGGTCGCAGGCCCAGACCGCGTGCAAGCGAGGCCGGGTGACGGTCAACGGCGACCACGGCAAGGCGCACCGGGCGGTGCGGCCCGGCGACGAGATCCGGATCTCGCTGCCGGGTGGCCGGACCCGGATCATCGAGGTCATCGAGCTCGAGTCGGTCAATGTCCCCAGGGCCCGTGCTCGCGAGCTCTACGTCGACCACACCCCGCCACCCACGCCGGAGGAGATCGAACTTCGCAAGATGCAGCGCCTGTCGATGCCGCCGCGGCGCGCGCGCGGCCTGGGTGCGCCCAAGAAACAGGAGCGCCGCAAGCTGCGTCAGCTCAAGGAAGGCGAGGAACCGTAACAGGATGGCAGGGCTACGGCCACGGTGCTCGGCCCGATCCGATACAATCACCCGCGTTGCGCTCGTTCGGGCGCAGCGGGAGGAACGCGATGCTCGACTCATCGAACTGGGATCTGCTCGTCGTCGGTGGAACCGTGCTCACCATGGAACCGGGAAGCGAGCCCATCCCTGACGGTGCAGTCGCGGTGGCGGACGGCCGCATCGCCGCGGTCGGCCTGGCGGAAGACCTGCTCGAGCTCGCGCCCACCGGGGAGGTCGTCAACGCCGGCGGCTGCCTCGTGTTGCCGGGCTTCGTCAACACGCATTCCCACCTCGCGATGACCCTGCTCCGCGGCATCGCCGACGACCTGCCCCTGAAGGACTGGCTCGAGAAGCACATCTGGCCGGCCGAGAAGACCCACATGAACCGCGAGGCGATCCGGCTCGGCACCGAGCTCGCAGTGGCCGAGCAGCTGCTCGCCGGCGTCACCACCACGACCGACATGTACTTCTTCGCCGACGACGTCGCACAGGTGCTGTCGGAAGCCGGCATGCGGGGGGTAGTGGCCGAGTCCCTCATCGACTTTGCAACACCGCGCTGTGCAACCCCCGACGAAATGTGGCAGAAGCAACGCGAGCTGGCCGAGGCCTACCGCGAGCACCCGCTCATCACCCCGTCAGTCGCGGCTCACGCGCCGTACTCGGTGTCAGCGGCGAACTTGGTCCGCGAGGCGGAGCTCGCCGAGGAGTTCGGCATTCCTTTCCAGGTCCACCTGTCGGAGACCCGATGGGAGGTGGATAAGCTACTCGAGGAGAAGGGCCGGTCTCCCGTCGCCTACCTCGCCGACCTCGGAGTACTCTCCGAGCGAACGGTCGCCGCTCACTGCGTTCACGTATCGCCGGACGACATTGCGGTTCTCGCCGAGTTCGAGGTCGGCGTCGCCCACAACCCTGTCTCCAACCTCAAGCTGGCCTCGGGGGTGGCGCCGATCCCCGCCATGATCGCGGCCGGGATCAAGCTCGGCATTGGAACCGACGGTACAGCTTCGAACAACACTCTCGACGTGCTCGGCGACGCCCAGCTCGCCGCCCTGCTCCACAAGGGGATGGCCGGCGACCCGACGGTCCTGCCGGCACGGACCGTCATCGAGATGGCGACGATCGGCGGTGCCCGGGCGCTCGGGCTCGACCGTGAGATCGGCACGCTCGCCGAAGGCAAGCAAGCCGATCTGGTGTGTCTGAGCCTTGACGGACCGCACGCAACGCCGGTTTACGACCCGTTCTCGCACCTCGTGTTCGCCGCCCGGGCCTCGGACGTGCGCCACGTGCTGGTGCGCGGGCGGCTGGTGGTGGGCAACCGCAACCTCACAACCGTCGACCTGGAACGCGTCGAGGCCAACGCCCGCGACATCGCCCAGCAGATCAGACGCTGATCTCAGACGACGCCGTTGTGGCCGTCGTTCAGTCGTCGAATGTCGATCTTCGCTTCGACGAGGCTTCGGTGCTCGGGCCGCGTGATGGCGGGGGGAAAGGAGTACTCGATCGCGGCGGCCAGCTTCGAATCGACGCCGAGAAACTGCACGCCGACGCTGTAGACCGGGCGACCGTGTGCCCCGGCCTCGGTCTTGCCAACCAGTCGACACCGGGTCACCTTGGCCCGCAATCGGACAGGTCCGTCCATGAGCGGTAGGGACAGCCGGTACTCGAGCTTCGGATTGAGCGCGGACGTCACCTCCAGGAGGGCGCCATCGGCCGAGATGTTCACCAATCGCGCCGGCCGGCTGCCGAAGATGGTCACCGTGACATCGTTCTCTGGTTGGTTCCGATTCGCCCCGCGGCGTTCCATGATCGCTCCCTCCGTTGCACATTGCGACGGACACTCGTCACCCCGCGGCCCTCGCCGCGGCGCTCGGTGTTGACTCGCAGTACACTTCTAAGGTACTCCCCCGGATCGCTTTCGTCCAGTGGGACGACGGGCTATCATGAGGCGCTCGATCATCGGGAGGCAATCATGGCCAGCACGCCCAGGAAGATCCTCGTCCCGACTGACTTTTCGACCACGGCAGACCGCGCCGAGAAGCTCGCCTTCACCCTCGCGGACCGGCTGTCGGCCGAGCTCCACCTGCTGCACGTACGGGTGATTCTCGAAGATCCGCACATGGCCGAGGAGCACCAGCTCGAGATTGAACGGCTGCGGACCTTCACCGACGAAGCCACCGAGGTCGCCCTCGCCCAGGCCGGCCAGGCCGGACCACACCTGAAGGTCGAGACCCACCTGGTCCGGGGAATCTCCGCCCCCGAGGCGATTGCCGAGACCGCAACCGAGATCGACTGTGACCTCATCGTCATGGGAACCCACGGACGCCGCGGCATCAAGCATCTCCTGCTGGGATCGGTGGCCGAGAACGTCGTCCGAAGCGCGCACATCCCCGTCCTCACCGTCCGTCCCGATGCGAAGCTGCCAACCGCCGGTCTGTCCCGGATCCTGGTGCCGTACGACTTCTCCGAGCCGTCTGCGATCGCGGTCCAGACCGCAGCAGCCTGGGCCGCCGCCTTCGACGCCGAGCTGACGCTCATCCATGTGGTCGAGCCCGTCGCCTACCCTGAGTTCTACACCATCAACGTGGTCTCAGACGACGTCCTGGCCAAGCTCCGCGATCGTTCGACAGAGGCCCTCGATCGCGCAGCCAGTGAGCTGCTGGGTGACCACCCGGTCGACACCGAGGTTCTGATCGGGCGCGCCGCCGACACCATCGTCACCGAGGCCGAGTCCGGTTCCTTCGACCTCGTGGTCATGGGCACGCGCGGGCTGTCAGCCCTCGAGCACTTGGTGCTCGGGTCGGCCGCAGAGGCGGTGCTGCGGCGGTGCCCGGTGCCGTTGCTCACGGTCGGCAAGGCCAAGAGCGAGGACTGAGAACGCCAGAAGATGATCGACGGGAACCAGCCTGAACTGCTCACCAGACTTCTGTTGCGGTCGGCTATGCACAACACCCAGCGGCGATTGACGACCTCAGCGTGCTCGACGTACTGTCGCTCGAGGCTCTCGTCATCCGACCTGCCAACCTTCTGACCCCTCAGATCTCAGGTCTCACACGCTATCGGTGCCCGGCCCGGCAACGTCAGCGCGGTTGAAGCGGTTCATGGCCGCCTGGATACCGGCGGTCACGACGACCTCGACGGCGTCCGCTGCCCGAGCGATGCCCGCCGCAGCGTCCTCGAGCTCGTGGTCCTCGAACACCGACGTCACCCAATCGGCGAGATCGACGGGCGCCGAGTCGCCGCTGACCCCGACCCTCAGCCGCGGGAAGTCGGTTCCAACCGCGTCGCACAGGTCGCGGAGCCCGTTGTGGGTCCCAGGCCCGCCACTCGGCCGCAGCCGCAGGCGACCGAGCGGCAGATCGAGGTCATCGACCACCACCAGCACCGCAGACGGCTCGAGCTCGAAGCGCTCGAGAAGCCAGGCCAGGGCGGCCCCCGAGCGATTCATGTAGGTCGTTGGCTTGGCCGCGATCACGACCCGCTCGAGTGGCAGCCGGGTCAGCTCGCAGAGGGGAAAGCTCCGCCAAGCGGGCGAGCCCGCCCGCCGGGCGAGCTCGTCCACGACCCGGAAGCCGAGGTTGTGTCGGGTGGCGGCGTAGCGCGGCCCCGGGTTGCCGAGGCCGAGCACCAGTTCCACGACCATGGTCGCCGGCAGCGGCTACTCGTCCGCCTCGTCCTCTTTGCCCCTGCCGATGACCTCAGGCTCGGCGCTCTCCTCGATGACCATCTCTCCGGCCGCCTCTTCCTCTTCCGCCTCTTCGGCGGTGGCGGCGCGCGGAGCCTCGACGAGAACGACGACGCGGTTCGGATCCTCGAGGAACTTGCCACTCTCGGGCAAACGTTCCTCGAGGTCGGCCACGGTGATCACGTCACCGATGTCCATCTTCGACATGTCGATCTCGATGTGATCGAACATGTGCCGGGGTAGGACCTCGACGGCGAGCTCGCGGGAGATGAAGTCGATGCGACCGCCATGGCGCACGCCGGCACAATCGCCAATCAGATCGATGCGGATCGTGACGTTGAGGGCGTGCCCCGCCATCACTCGGATGAAGTCGATGTGAACGAACTTCCCCGAGATCGGGTCGGCCTGCAGCTCTTTGATCATCGCGCGACGCTCTTCCTTGGTGCCCTCGAGCTTGAGCAGGAAGATGGTGTTCTCGCCGGATTCCTGCTTGAGAATCTCGCGGACCGCAGCCTCGTCGACGGAGATCGGCACGGGCGGCTTGTCGCCGCCGTAGACCACAGCCGGTACGCGGCCCGCGGCGCGGAGACGGCCGGACGGCCCAGCGCCCTTGTCCTCTCGCTTTGCGACGGTCAGAACGATATCAGCGGTTTCGATTGTCGTTGCCATACTCGGTTTCTCCTTAGGATGAAGCCCTTCCGCAGCGGTGACACCGGCACGGTCGGGTCAGACGAACAGGCTCGATACGGACGCTCCCTCGTGGATTCGGCGGATCGCTTCGCCGAGCAGCACCGCCAGCGAGAGCTGCTCGATCTTCGGGCTGCGCCCGGCGGCTTCGCTGAGGGCCAGCGTGTCGGTCACCATGACCTTCTCGATCGTGCTGCCGTTGATCCGGTCAACGGCCGGCCCGGACAGCACAGGGTGGACGCCGGCCGCGAACACCGCGCGCGCACCGCGCTCGACGAGGGCCGCTGCCGAGTTCACCAGGGTCCCGGCGGTGTCGATGATGTCGTCGACGATCACGCAGTTGCGACCCTCGACCTCGCCGATGACGTTCATGATCTCGGCCTTGTTGGCCTCGGGACGGCGTTTGTCCATGATCGCGAGCTCGGACTTGAGCCGCTTGGCGAAGGCACGGGCACGCTCGACACCGCCGGCGTCCGGTGACACGACCACCAGCCGATCCAGGTTCTTGCGCCGAATCGCCTCGATGAGGATCGGCGCCGCATACAGGTGATCCACCGGAATGTCGAAGAAGCCCTGGATCTGCGCCGCGTGCAGATCGATGGTGAGCACGCGGCTCGCGCCCGCCGAGGTGATCAGGTTGGCCACGAGCTTCGCGGTGATGGGAACCCGCGGGGCGTCCTTCCGATCCTGACGGGCATATCCCATGTAGGGCATCACCACGCAGACCCGAGACGGTGAGGCGCGTCGGAACGCGTCCAGGATGATGAGCAGCTCCATCAACGACTCGTTGGCAGGCTGACCCGTCGACTGGACGATGAAGACATCGGCGCCGCGCACGTTGTCCTGGATCTGGCAGTAGATCTCGCCGTCCGAGAAGTTCCCGAGGCGGAGGTGACCCATCTCGATCTGCAGGTAGCCGCAGATCGCCTCCGTCAGTGCCGGGTTGGCTCGACCGGAAAAGACCAGGATGGGGTTGTCTTTGAGCATCATCACTCCTGCCTCGTGGCTGGGGCGGCAGGATTCGAACCTGCGAATGCCGGTTCCAAAGACCGGTGGCTTACCGCTTGCCGACGCCCCAAGCGTCGCGGATTATATCCGACCTGGTCCGCATCAATCATGAGTGATCCGGCCAAGTCCGCGCAACTCGGGCGAATCCGCGACCGACACGCCGGGAACCCGGTCGATCACTCGGCGTCGAGGTTCCTCCTGTTCACGTCGATGGTCCAGTAGTCCTCGCTGAACAGCTTCGCCGTCAGCCGGTCCATGACGCTGCCTTCACGTCCGTGCCGGCCCTTTTCCATGTTTTCGGGATCGGGCACCGCGAGGTTCCGGACCGCGTTGTCGTACTCCTCGAGGACCCGCCGCTCGATCTCCTCGCGGGTCTCCTGGTTGAGCGGGTGGGCGATGTCGCGCATCTGGCCGTTGCGCGCCTTGCGGGCGGGCATGGTCACGAAAAACTGCTTCTCCCGCCCCTCCATGACCCGAAGGTCGTTGATGATGAAACAGTCGTCGATCACGATGCTTGCGAACGCCCTGATCCTGCCGCCCTTGGCAGGGCTGATGCGAACCTCGGTCACCTTCATCTCTCGCCTCCGTCACGGGCCTTCGACGGCCCCGCCTCGCACCCCCGACCCACGGTCCAGCGGTCATCGGGACGAGCTCAGGTCTCGCGACGACGCACCGACGAGACCCTGGCCGGGCACGAGCAGGACGATCGAAACCGACCACCCGTGATCGAACCGACTGCCCCGCAGAGCGACCGCGAAGGCATCTACAGTAGCTTCCTGAGGTTCCCAGGTCAACAACGCAGCCGCGGGAGGGGCCGCCCGGCGCTCGTCATCAGTCCTCGCAGAGGGGCAGCTCGGGAAGATCGGGAAGCTCGAGTGCATTCGGCCACTCGAGTCGAGCGAGGTCGAGCTCCGCCCACCGGCCGTCGGGGTGAACGATCCGAATCCGGCCGGGCACCGAGCTCGTATGATCGTCGAGCTCGATTCTCCAGCCTCGTTCCCCATCGGTCGTCCGCTCTTCGACCTCGACCACCCGCCACGGCCCTGCGGCCAGTCGAACCGCCGCCGCCCACCCGAGGCCGGTCACGACGACCTCTCCGTCGCTGCCGACCTCGATGAGGTCTCCTGCGACAGCCGGCAGCCGGCCACCGAGGAGGCGGGTGGCCTCGGCAAGGGGCAGAGCTCCCACCCCGAGCACCTCCGCCAGGTCCCTCACCTCACGCCGGCACCCCTCACGGAGATCGAAGAAGACCGTCGGCGCCTCGGCTTGCCAGGCGGTCAACGACACCGCCGATCCGAAAGGCTCGGAGATCGTGAGCCGCCCCGCCTCGTCGGTGGCAGCCACTGCCAGTCGAAGACCACCACTCTTCGCGACCCTCATCCGGTACAGGGCTGCGAGATCGCCTGGAAGAGGTCGGTTGAGCCGTGCCACGCCCTCGTCGAGTTGTCCCGGGTCGACGACGGTCGCGGGCACGCTGGCACACCCGACGACGGTCGCCGCCACCAGTGCTAGGGCTTCGAGCCGACGGTGGGTCGAGCTACTCGACCGGGCCATGGTCGATCGTGTCGAGCAGGGACCGCACCCGTTCGGGGTGCTCGCTCCCTCGTTCCAGGGCGACCCTGAGGAAACGCTTGCCTTCGTCGATCTCGCCGCGGGCGACGAGCACCTCGCCGAGGTGGGCGAGCACCGTGCCGTCGCTGTCGTCGATGGCGATGGCCCGCCGGAGCCAGAACTCGGCCTGCTCGAGGTTGCCGAGGCGGAAGTTGACCCAACCGAGCGAGTCCAGGTAGGCCGGGTTCTCCGGGTCCTTGGCCACCGCCCGGTTGATCAGCTCGAGCGCCTCGTCGAGGCGCACATCACGGTCCGCCCAAAGATAGCCGAGGTAGTTGGCAATGCTGGCATCGTCGGGATCGTCCTCGAGGAGCCCGAGGAAGACCGCCTCGGCGTCGTCGAGACGGTCGAGGCGCTCGAGCGCCGAAGCCCGCGCGAATCGCAGGTCGCGATCGTCCGGAAACCGCTGCAACGCGGCCTCGGTCTCCCGCTCGATGTCGGGCCACCGCTCGAGGGACTGGAGAACCTGGATGCCGAGGAGCACGTTCCGCAGCATGTCGCTGTCGAGCAAAGGCCGCAACCGCTGCCATGCGCGCGGATCGGCGGCGCGAAAACGGAGCTCCGCCTCCACGGCCTCGGCCGCGGAGCGGGCATCGCCGGTCAGCCTCGGCTGCAGCCGCACCATGGCGCTGATGCCGTCGGACCAGTCCTCCTCGCGCCGGTATGACTCGCCGAGAAGACGCACGTAGTCCTCACCGGCCTGGGTCGGGTCGGCGACCCGCGCGAGCCAATTGCGGGCGAGCATCGGGTTGCCGGCAACGAGCTCGACGCGAGCCCCGGTGACGGCGCAGCGAACCGCGTCAGCCGAGCCGGCATCCTCGGCCACCCTCTCCCAGGTCCGGTCGAGCCATCGCCGCGCCTCGTCGAGATCTCCGGACTGCGCCACCGCCCAGGCCATTGACAGGCCCAGGTCGACATCGCCGGGGTTCTTCTTGAGCAGCGCCCGGAACTCGTCCGCCGCCTCTTCGAAGCGTCCGGTGGCCGACAGCAGGTGAGCCTTGAGGGTCCGTCCGCGCTCCGAATCGGGGACCTGGCGAAGCACGCGATTGACGACCTGCAGGCCCTGGGTCGGCCGTCCAGCGTCCCAGAGCAGGAAACCCGCACGCATGAGCTCGTCGAGATCCTCGTCGCTCGCGGTCGCGAGCACGAGGTCGGCCGCCTCGCCGGGTCGGTCAAGCTCGATCAGGAGGTCGACGGCCGCGTCTCTGCAGAAGGTCGCGGTGACACCGCTTGCCGCACAGCCGGCGAACAGCTCGAGTGCCTCCTGCTTCCGATTGAGCTGGCGCAGCAAGGTGGCATGGTAGGACACGAGCTGGGGCGAGCTCGGGTGGTTGCGCCGAAGCTCGGCGATCACCTCCTCCGCCTCCTCGATCTTGCCCATTCTGTGCAGCAGTTGGCCGAGTGAGAGCAGCAGGTTCGGATCGTCGTCGCGCTCCTCGAGCACACTCCGGAGTGCCGCTTCGGCCTCCTCCATCCGCTCTGGCTTCTGAACCGAGAGCTGGGCGAGCGCGAGGGCAAAGATCCGGCGTCCGTGCCAGTCGAGCTCCTGAAGACCGTCGAGGAGCGCGACCGCGCGCTCGGTCATTCCCAGCCGATACAGCAGATCGGCGTAGCCGACCTTGACCTCGACGACGGTCGAGTCCGCGGCCAGGGCGCGATCGTAGGCTTCGAGCGCGTCTCGGTAGCGGTCCTCGCTTTCGAGGGTCCGAGCCCGGAGGAAGTCCACGAGACCCGCGGGCAGGGGGTTCTCGTCTCGAGCGACGCCGCCCTCGGTCGGCTCGCCGGACTCGACAGACAGGACCTGGCCGACGCCGCAGAGCAGGAGGATCGTCGCCGCACCAGCGGTCACGATCCGGCGCTTGGTGGTTCGGGTGCTTTTAGACATCATCCTCATCGATATTCAAGCCTCTTCATCCCCGGCTTGTTCCCGAGGACGGGACCCGAGTGTACCTCCCCCGGAGTCGGGCGTGCGATGCCATCGCCAGCATTGTCCGTCCGGGGACCCTCCTCGGGGTGCTACACTGGCGCGCCATGAGTCAGGATTCCTCCGAAAGCTCCCTGTTCTCCGACCTCAGCTTCGACGACACCGACCTCCCCGCAGATCTCCGACAGGCCGTTGCCGAGCTCGGCTTCACGAGGCTCACCCAGGTTCAGGCGGCAGTGCTGCCTCTGGCCCTTTCCGGTCGCGACGTTGTCGCCCAGGCCCAGACCGGGTCCGGCAAGACCGCAGCCTACCTGCTCACGGTCTTCGCCCGGATGCTCGGCGACGATCGCCGGTCCGAGCTCACGGATCCGCGAGCCCTGATCGTCGCACCGACCCGCGAGCTCGCAGTCCAGATCGCATCCGACGCGGACAAGCTCGGCCACGTCGCCGGCTTTCGAGTGCACGTCGTCTTCGGCGGCATCGACTACAAGAAGCAGCGCGATCGCTTCGCCGAGGGGGTTGACCTGCTCATCGGCACGCCGGGTCGGCTCATCGACTACCACCGGCAGGGCGCGTACTCCCTGCGAGACACCGAGATGGTGGTGGTCGACGAGTGCGACCGACTGTTCGACATGGGTTTCGCCGACGATCTGCGGTGGCTGCTCCACCGCTTGCCACCGCCGGACCGGCGACAGTCCCTCATGTTCACCGCCACCCTGTCGCGACGGGTCATGCGGCTCGGGTGGCGGGAGATGACCGATCCCGCCGAGATCGTCATCAACCCCGAGCAGCTGACCCCGGAGACCGTTCACCAGGAGCTTTACCACGTCGCCGCGCACGAGAAGCTGTCCCTGCTGCTCGGGCTCCTGGAGCGTGAGGGCGGCCAGCGCATCATGATCTTCCTCAACACCAAGCACGCGGCCCGGCGGCTCGTCGAGGACCTGCGCCGCCACGGCTACGTGGCCCGCGCCCTGACCGGCGACGTCATGCAGACGAAGCGGCTCCGGGTTCTCGACGACTTTCGTGACGGCACGCTGCCGATCCTGGTCGCCACCGACGTCGCCAGTCGCGGCCTCCACATCGAGGGCGTCACGCACGTCATCAACTTCGATCTGCCCCAGGACCCCGAGGACTATGTCCACCGCATCGGCCGGACCGCCCGGGTCGGCGCCGAGGGCAAGGCGTTGACCCTCGCGTGCGACGACTACGTGTACTCCCTCGATGCCGTCCACAGCTACATCGGTTATGAGATCCCGGTCGTCTTCGCGCCGGACGAGCTCTTCGCCGAGGTCATCCCCTACCGCCCCAAGCCGCGAGCGCGGTCGGGATCAGGAGGACGACGGTCGGGCGGAGGCCGGCGCGGCGAGCGCCGCGAGAGCACCGGCAAAACGGACCGGCCGCCCGCGGCCGAGGGCGAGGCGCCGACGAAGAAGCGACGCCGGCGGCGGCGGAAGAAGAAGCCGCCGGTAACCGGCGGCGATCAGGGGCAGTAGACGCCGGCGGATTCGCCGAGAAACGCCGTTTCTGGACGGGAACGAGCTACAGTGGAAGCCGTGAAGCAGATCATTTCAGCCTTCGTCGTTGTCGTCGTGCTCGCCGTTGCGCCGACCTGCCTCGCCAAGAGCCACCCCCCGGCCGGCGTCCTCGCCGCGTCGGTCGGCGACACCGTGGTCATGGTTGAAGCCGGCAGCGGCCTCACCGCGTCGGTCGACACGGGACCAGTGGGCTGGCTCTACCCGGCGCCGGGTGGGCTGCTCTTCGCCCCGGACGTCGTCGACGGCCGCACGACCGTCATCGATCTCCGCACACAGCAGGTGTCAGAACGCCTCGACGGCCTCACCATGCCCTACTTCGGCGAGTCCGGGGATCGCTACATTGCCCTGGCGGGCGAAACCCTCCTGGTGAGCTATCCGCAGCGGGCGCTGATCGCGAGGATCGGCACCGAGATCACAAACCCCTGGCAGGTGATCATCGCCCCGGACGACAGCGCACTGCTTGTCCTCGAACGCCTGCCCGATGGATCCACCGGGACCCACATCAGCACCGTCAACCTCATCTCCCGTCAGCCGGTAGCACGACAGCCGCTCCCGGGCGACGTGGTGCACATGGCATTGTCGTCCAAGATCGGCTTGCTCGCCCTTGCCGACGCCGCCGCGAGCCGGGTTCGGCTGGTGGCCCCCGGTGCCCTGTCGCCCGTGGCCGACCGACCGCTCGGCGGCCGGCCCGTCGATATCGCCTTCGCCGACGACGGCGGGCTCATGGCCACCGCCGTGGCGGTCGCCGGCGACGGCGGTGTGCTCGACCTCGCGACCTTCAAGAGGAACAAGCACGGTCTGCGGCTCACCAAAGAACATGCCGTACCGCTGGCGACGGCGCCGGTCCGTCTTGCTGTGTCTCCGGACGGCCGCTACCTGGCGGTGGCGCTCGACGACGGCGCGGTCATCGTCCTCGACGCCGACAAGAAGGAAGTGGTGGCACGCCACCGTTTGCCCGGGGCGCCGCGTGACCTTCGCTGGTGCGACCCGACGCGACCGGGGCCGATCCAGCCCGAGTGGTCCGAGGACGATCCCGCGGAGCTCGACCTCGAGCCGTTCAAGGCGCCGAAGGGAAACCGGTCGCAGAGCGGTTTCAATCCGCATCATTCATGAGCGATCTGCTGCACGTCGCGCCGCACGGCGCGTGGCGGAGCTCTCTCGAAACGGTCGCCCGACGGACCGCAAGGTTGCCTTCGCTCCCGTTTGCTGCGAGAAACGGCGCCACATTTGCATCTCCCGCCGTTCTTGACGAACCCTCATGAAGGAACCGGGCCAGCGGACGCTGCCAGCGAAGGCGGGGCTCACCCGGGAGATCAAGAGGGCCGCCCGCGATGCCGGCTTCGACCTGGTCGGCGTTGCCGAGGCCGGGCCGGCCGAGACGACCAATCGCCTCGAGCGCTGGCTTGGCGCCGGCCGACACGGCGGGATGGCCTACATGGCGAACACCGCCGGCCAAAGGGCGGACCCACGCAGACTCCTCGAGGGTTGCCGGTCGCTGGTCATGGTCGCTGTCAGCTATCACGGCTCGCAGCCCGAGTCCTGCGAGGCACACTCCGGCGATCACCGGGTGTGGATCTCGCGTTACGCGTGGGGGCGGGACTACCATCGGCTCGTCAAACGACGCCTCATTGCCCTCGGCCGGCATCTCGATGAGCTGCGGCCGGGCTGCCGGTGGCGGGCGGTGGTCGACACCGCCCCGTTGCTCGAGCGCGAGTGGGCGGCCCGCGCCGGCCTCGGCTGGATCGGCAAGAGCACGATGCTGCTCAACCGCCGTTTCGGCTCGGAGCTCTTCCTCGGCGCGGTGCTCACTGATCTCGAGCTCGAGCCCGACGGACCGACGACCGCCCACTGCGGCCGCTGCACCGCCTGTCTCGACGCCTGCCCAACCGGCGCCTTCGTGGCGCCCTACGTGCTCGACGCCCGGCGCTGCATCGGCTACCTCACGGTCGAGCACCGCGGAGAGATTCCGGCCGAGCTCGCGTCCGCAATGGCCGACATGGTCGCCGGCTGCGATCGCTGCAACGAGGTCTGCCCCTGGACCCGAAAGGCGCCGACCGACCTCCACCCCGAGCTCGCGCCGGCGCCGCACCGGTTCCGCCCGCTCCTGACCGATCTCGAGGCGCTCGACGAGGCCGGGTGGCGCGAGTGGCGGCGGGGCAGCGCGCTTGGCCGCATCCCTTTCGAGCAGCTGCAGCGAAGCCTGGCGGCGGCTCGGGCGAACCTCGAGCAAGGCCGGGGCGGCGCATCGCAGACGTGAGCCGGATGGGCGCGAGCAACGCGAAGACGTCCCAGCAGATCACTCATAAGTGATGCGGGCTAACTCGACGGATACCGCCCCGATGAGCCCACGCCCACGAGTGTACGCGTCAGCCTGCCACCCTCTTCGCCACGAGAGCGACGAACGCCCCACTGGTGGTAGGGCCGAGGCGGAGCCGCTGTGCTCCGAGCACGGCGGGCCGGGAAAGCGGGCAGGCGCGACGAGCACAGGTGCTCGGAGAGACCGACCACTTCCCCGGTGGCGGCGGTTTCTGACCGCCGCCGACTCCGCCGTCCACGCACCTTGCGATGCCTGTGCGTCTTTGCGTTTCGATTGTGATGGTGCGATGTCTCTGCGCCTCTGCGCCTCTGCGTCTCTGCGTGAAGACTGCGATGTCTGCGATGACTGCGACGCTCTCATACCGTTGTCGTCTTCGAGCGTCGA
>Ga0316576_10000578_pt1 | contig 17411 bp, 14 predicted proteins | sample S0NA_FD_203075 | JGI IMG/M metagenome (GOLD analysis project Ga0316576, IMG submission 203075) | Rhizosphere microbial communities from salt marsh grasses in Alabama, United States - S0-2_050615r3r5 | ecosystem: Host-associated > Plants > Roots > Rhizosphere | place: USA: Alabama | collected... | reverse complement strand
GACGCTTGGATCGCGGCTCAGCTCGGGCCGGGTGTTCCCGAGCCACAACAACGGATGGCGCGAGCCGCGGTACTGGGTGGCGTGGTCGAGGGCTGGGTGGCCGTCTGGTCGGGGCGCGTCGACGAGCCACTGGGCGAGCGCATCATCGCGGCGAGTCTCTCACCGGCACCCGAGCCGGCACCCTTGTCGATGGTGCCCCAGCGGATTGGGCCGTGTTGTCACCGCCTCGTTCGATCGATCGCGAAGGTCCTTCGGGGGAAACCAGCGGAGCGCCCCCATCAGCCTGCCGATCCGGGACGGACGTCATGACACGAACATCCTCGGTCCGTCATCCCGACCCTGGGTACCGTCGAGTCATCTACTTCGGTCTAGTGCTCCTCACGACGCTCGGCGCCATGAGTTTGTTGAGCGGCGTGTTCCAGGAGGGTGGGACCACACCGCTGGAATTCATACTGCTGCTGCTCTACGCGGTTCTGATTCTCTGGATCAGTGCGTCCTTCTGGACGGCCGCAATCGGTTTCATCCTGCTCCTGCGTCAGGACCACGGGCAACCCGCGAGTGACGACGTCCACGCCAGCCGTCCCAAGGACCCTCCCATGGGTTTCAAGACAGCCCTTGTGATGCCTGTGTACAACGAGGATCCCGCACGCGTCTTCGCGGGTCTGCGCGCGATCGAGCAGTCGTTGCAGGAGACCGGGCGGGCCGCTGGGTTCGAGATCTTCGTGCTCAGTGATACGCGAGACCCCGACATCTGGGTCGAGGAGGAGATGCAATGGCGAAAATGGGCTGTGGAGCTTGGCCACCCAGCGCGCGTCTTCTATCGCAACCGGGTCGAAAACACCAGTCGTAAGAGTGGGAACCTCGCCGATTTCTGTCGCCGATGGGGCGGTCGTTACCGCTACATGATCGTTCTCGATGCCGACAGCCTGATGTCCGGCTCCACCGTCCTCGAGATGGTGGCCCGCATGGAACAGCACCCGGATGTGGCCTTGCTTCAGGTTCCACCGGTCCCTGTCAATCGGGTGTCTCTCTTTGCCCGTGTACTCCAGTTCGCAAGCAGCCTCTACGGGCGCATCTTCGTTGCCGGGTTGAGCTACTGGCAGGGCGACACAAGCAACTACTGGGGCCACAATGCGATCATCCGGGTCGAGGCTTTTGCGGCTCATTGTGGATTGCCGGAGTTGCCCGGGCGGGAGCCTTTTGGTGGGGAGATCCTCAGCCATGACTTCGTCGAGGCGGCGCTTCTGCGTCGCGCCGGCTGGAAGGTCTGGCTTGCATACGACCTGGGCGGCAGCTACGAGGAGATACCGCCGACCCTGATCGATTATGCCAAACGCGACCGACGGTGGTGTCAGGGGAACCTCCAGCATGTGCGGCTGGTCTTTGCCGAGGGGTTCAAACCTTTGAACCGGGTTCACCTCGCGATGGGGGTGATGTCGTACATGGCATCCCCGCTGTGGCTGTTGTTTCTGCTGCTCACCGGTGTTCAGGCATATCTGGACAGCCTGGACGCACCAGTTTATTTCTTCGGGGATTATCTGCTACCCATCTGGCCGGTGTCCTACGTGGTCGAGATGACCACGGTGCTTTGGGTCACCCTCGCCATGCTCTTTCTGCCGAAGCTCTTTGCTTTGGTGCTGCTCGGGGTCCGGCCGAGGTTGAGGGCGGCCTACGGCGGATTGCCGCGGGCAACGCTCAGCGTCCTGATCGAGAGCCTGCTCTCGGTCCTCTACGCGCCGGTCCTCATGCTCTTTCAGAGCAAGTTTGTCGGCGCGATCCTGCTGCGCCGGATCGTTGGCTGGCCGCCGCAACAACGCGGTGACCACCAGACCGGATTCGCCGAGGCGCTTGCGGCCCATGGCGACCAGACCCTATTGGGTGTCGCCACCGGGGTGCTGACCTATTTCTATGTCCCGGCGTTTTTTTGGTGGTTTACGCCGGTGCTGGCAGGGATGCTGCTCGCAATCCCGGTCTCGATGGCGACCAGCCGGGTCTGGCCGGGCCAGCGGGCCCGTGCGGCCGGGCTCTTTCTCACCCCGGAGGAATCCATGCCGCCACGCGTGTTGCAGCTCCTGTCCGAAAACCTGGGAGCCGTCGCTGGCCCACTCTGCTCCGGCGAGATGGCAGGAGATCTCTGGTACCGCGCCGTCATCGATCCCTGCGCCTATGCGCTGCATGTCTCACTCTTGCCGGAGGAGGTCCCCAATCGCCGGCGTCGGCACTATCTGGAGGGCTTGATCTTCCAGCTCCAGGACGAGGGTCCGCAGAGCTTGACGCCATCTGAGAAGCGGGAGCTCTTGTCTCATCGCGACGGGCTCGAGGAGCTTCACCTGCTTCTCTGGGCGACTCAGCCGGCCCCCATCTCCCTCGCTCCACTCCCCGCCCGCGCGACTTGAGAGGGCGGGTCGAGGTGGCCTTGCGAGCGCCCGTCCCTGACTTATTCACCGCTTCGGCCACGCGTATTGAAGGCGATATTCCAGTGCTGGCCGGGAGCGCCGACCGGGATGGCCGTGAGCTCCAAGGTCCCGACCTCGGTGACCGTGGCCTGTAGTCGGACGGCAACCACCTCGCCCTTCTTATGGTCTTTGGCGGGCAGCGTGGTCTGGATCTCGTCAAGCTCGTCCAGCTCATCTTCGGGCCACTCTTCGAGCAGCTCTCCGACCTGGTCTTCTCGGCGAACACTGGATCCGAAGAAACGGAAACGCACTGGCTCGCCGACCACGAGGCCGAACTCCTGGGGCGCAGCGACCGGCTCCGAGCCCTCTTCCAGCCCGAAAGGCACCAGACAGAGTGCTTGGATTTCGGGCTCCATGCCCGGGATGGCGGGGGCTGCGCTTTCCACCCCGACATAGTACGAGTGGGACGTGCCGCCGCGGATCCGTACCCCTCCATGTCGACGTACATGGGCGTAGAAAGCAGCCCCGCGGGCGACGGCCAGGTCGAGATCTTGAGCTTTCAGCAGGCGTGCCGGCGGTGCGTCCTCGGCGGCCAACCATTGGTTGAGCACCTCGACGACTCGCGCCTGCAGTTGCTCCGCCTTGAAGACGCCGCCGTTGAAAAGGACGGCGGTCGGATGGAGAAAGCTCGCTCCCGCTGCCGGTGCAACGAACCCGGCGAGGTCTTCCGTTGCCCCGGTCTGACGGCCCAGGAACGCGGCGAGGTGGCGTGTGACGGCGGGGTCCTGCGCATATGGCAGACCGACCTTGGTGAGCGCACCGCGAGGTCGATTGGCTGGCCGACTGCTTGAATCGACCGCTGGGAAAAACCCCTCGATCAAGGTCGACTGCACCTCTTCGCGGGTCAGCTCGGTGCGGATACTGCCGCCGATCAGGCGCGAGCCGCGGCTGGGCACCACCACCGGGATGCGGTCGAGGTCGGTGTCGGCGAGCAGGGACTCTTTGGCGATTCGGCAACCATGCGTGAGGGCCTGCAACTGCCAGCGGTCGAGCTCGACACCCGTTCTTCCCAGTTTCTGCTTCAACAGGTGTGCCAGTGTGAGATCCATGTTGTCGCCGCCGAGGAGGATGTGCTCGCCGACGGCGACCCGCGTCAGCTCCAGAGCGCCGTTCTGCTCGGTAACCGCGATCAGAGACAGGTCGGTGGTTCCCCCGCCCACGTCCACCACGAGGATGACGTCGCCGACCCGCACCTGCTGACGCCAGTCGCCGCTGCTTGCGTTGACCCAGCTGTAGAGGGCCGCCTGGGGCTCTTCGAGGAGAACCAGGTGCGCGATACCGATGGCGCGCGCGGCCTCGGCGGTGAGCTCGCGTGCGGCCGGGTCGAAGGAGGCCGGAACGGTGACCGTGACCTCCTGGCGACTCAACGGATCATAAGGAAACTGCCCGTTCCAGGCGTTGCGAAGATGCGCGAGGTAGTGCACCGTCGCATCGAACGGCGAGATCTGCGGGATCTCATCCGCCGCGCCAGCCGGCAGAATCGCCGCCTTGCGGTCGACATCCGGATGGCAGAGCCAGCTCTTGGCGCTGGAGACCAGACGGATTGGCGTTGTCGTCCCTTGATTGCGCGCCAACTCGCCGCAGATCCGGTCGGGTTCCGTCTCCCAGGGCAGTCCCAAATCCGTGGCCTTGAATTCGTCCGGGTGGGGGAGATAGAGACAGGAGGGCAACAGCGGGCGCGCCTCCACAGACCCAGGTGCGGTGAGCTGTGGAATCGCGACGAGACCCTGCAGGATGTCTTCGCCCTCGCTCTTGTCGGAATCCACGAAGGCCAGGGCGCAATGCGTGGTTCCCAGGTCGAGGCCGACGGCATAATGTTTTTCGCTCACAGCTCCACCTCTGCCGCTGCCAGGATGCGCAAATCATGCCCGCCGGTGACTCGCGGCAGGTCCATTTCGACGACGCGCCAGCCACGGTGCACCAGCGCACCCACGAACGGCGGGTCCCCGACAACGTTGCCTGTCGGACGCATCGCCGATGCATCGAAACCCGGCTCCAGGGTCACGCGACTGCCCTCAGGCTCGTCGCGCACCGGGGCGATCTTGAGATGCGCGTTCAAGACCTGCTGACAACCTTGGTGCACGATCCGCGCCGCCGCGCCGACCTCTTGGTCTGAATAGGTCTTGATATCCTCCTTCAGAAAATCCAGCAAGCGCCCTTCCTTTTGCAGCAGACCAAGCAGCAGGAGAGCAGAGTCCGGTTGAGCCGCCGCCAAAGGCACAGTCGCGGGGCCGGCCGGTCGCGCCTGGGGACGACCCGCCTCTGCCTTGGCGAGCGCGGAGACGGCCTGGGCGAAGCCCGGATCCTTCAAGGCACGCCGAAAACTCGTAAAGGCGATGAATGCCCTCCGAAAAAAGGAAGGCGCTGCTGAGCCCATGAAAGCATCCTCTTGACTGTCGAGATAACTGATTGCCGAGGTCTCGCCCGCTCGGGCCAGCCTGCGATGTGCATGTTACCGCGCTGCTCGCCGCCGCTCGACCTGCGATTGTGGAGGGGAAACGCAACGCGCCTTCCAGAGGCCCCCGATGGCATAATCAGCACTCGAGCAAACGCCAGAAACAGGTCAGATAGAGGTGTCCCGGCCGATGAACAGACCTCGCCCACCGGCCCCGATGGCTCCAACCGCTGAGCAGCGTCACGAGATGATCGCGATTGCAGCCTATTATCTCGCCGAGCGGCGGGGTTTCGCTCCCGGCGGGGCGGATGAGGACTGGCTGCGTGCCGAGCGGGTCATCGACCGAATGATCCGAGACCATCTGTTCCCTCCATCCCCGGCCGACGTGGTCGAGGGGATCCGCAATGCGCTTAAGCTGAGCACTGAATCCTCGCCTTGGTCGCAGCACATCTGATTCCCCAAGCCCGCACGCGGCGCTCGGGAGACGCTGACGTATCGGCCATGCTGGCGGAAACTCAGCGCGGAACCGGAAGGCAGGGTCTCCCGCTTCCTTCATTGTCAGCCGCTTCAGCGCCTGAAATCGGAGTGCATCCCTTCCCGACCCGGCACGACGACGGTCTGCCATGTTACGACCCGGGTCCTGTCCGAGACGGAGGCAAAAAAAAGCGCGACGGGCGTCGCGCTTCGAAGTTACCACCAAAGGAGGATGGAGGAGTGCACCGAAGCCGGTAGCTTCAGTACATCAACAGTTTCTTATGTGCTGCTTCGCTTGTCAACCCCTTTTTCAAGGTCCGTCCCGAGCTGTTGCGAAATCGATGGCGCCCCAACCTCCTGGCATGGAGGGGGGCCGGTGCGCTGAGGCGACCGTTGCGGCTCGGTGTCTTCGGCGACGGTGAGATCGCGCTTCATCAACCGGATGGGAGAGCAACCGATGGCAATCGAAACGGCGACGCTTGGCGGTGGGTGCTTCTGGTGCCTCGAGGCGGTGTTCCAGGGCCTTCAGGGCGTGCGGTCTGTTGTGTCCGGGTATGCAGGGGGGGCGAGCGGACAGCCCACCTACGAGCAGGTCTGCTCGGGCAAGAGCGGCCATGCCGAGGTCGTGCAGGTGACCTTCGACAACGAGCGGATCGACTTCGAGACCCTGCTCGACGTCTTTTTCACCATCCACGATCCAACGACCCCGAACCGTCAGGGAGCCGATGTCGGCACCCAGTATCGGTCGGTGGTCTATTCCCACTCGGAGGCCCAGCGCGAGGTCGCGCGGCGGGTCATTGCCCGGCTGCAGGCGGAAGGTGTCTGGTCGCGGCCGGTCGTGACTCAGGTCGAACCGTTGCCAGCCTTCTTTGCGGCCGAGGCGTACCATCAAGGCTACTATCGCCGGAACCCCGAGCAGGCTTACTGTCAGGTCGTGATCTCACCCAAGCTCGCCAAGCTTCGCTCAAGCCACGCCGCCCTCTTGGCCGAGTCAGCGCCGCCCACCCACGCCATGTGAGCGGCGCGCGACCGTCGTCTATGCCCGACCCCGGCTTCCGTCTCATCACACTGGATCTCGACGATACGGTCTGGCCCTGCGCGCCCGTGATCGAGGCCGCCGAAGAGGCCTTGCACGCGTGGCTTCGCCGGCGTGCGCCACGGCTGGCCAATGCCCACGATCTAGCGAGCCTGCGACGCCACCGCCGGAGCCTGATGGACGCGATGCCCGAGATTGCGCATGACCTGGGGCAGATCCGCCGCCGCTCGTTGGTCGCATTGCTGGAGTCGTTCGACTACGCTGCCGCCCTGGCCGAGGAAGGCATGGCGTGGTTCGACCACCATCGCAATCGAGTCGAGCCTTTTGCTGACGTCGGCCCAGCGCTCCACCACTTATCGACACGCTACCGATTGGTCTCACTCACCAACGGGACCGCAAACCCCGAGGCGACGCCTCTGCGTGGTCTGTTCGAACGGAGTCTCACGGCCGCCGATGTCGGCGCCGCGAAACCCGATCCCGCGCTCTTTCTCGGAGCGCTCGCGCATGCCGGCTGCGCGCCAGGCGAGTGTCTGCACCTCGGGGACGATCCTTGGAGAGACGTCGAGGCTGCGCGTTCTGCGGGCCTGACGGCGGTCTGGGTGAACCGCTACGGACGGACCTGGCCGGACGAGCTGGCGCCGCCGACACTCATGGTGACAGATTTTCACCAGGTCCTGGCCTGGCTCGATGTTGATCCCGACATGCCTGTGGCGGCCGGCATCGATGCGGTTTGATCTGCTGGCGAGTGATGGATTCGCCCGGCGCGGCCGCCTCACCTTCGCGCGCGGGACGGTCGAGACCCCTGCCTTTATGCCGGTCGGCACCTATGGGACGGTCAAGGCCATGACACCCGAAGAGCTGGTCGAGCTGGGTGCTGAGATCGTTCTGGGGAATACCTTCCATCTCATGCTGCGACCCGGCACAGAAGTCGTCCGCTGTTGTAGCGATCTGCACGGTTTTATGCATTGGGAGCGACCGATCCTGACCGACTCGGGGGGCTTCCAGGTGTTCAGCCTGGGCGAGCTGCGCAAGATCACCGAGGAGGGGGTGCACTTTCGCTCGCCGGTCGATGGCAGGCCGGTCTTTCTGAGTCCCGAGATCTCGATACAAGTCCAGCGCGAGCTGGGATCGGACATCGTGATGGTTTTCGACGAATGCACACCCTATCCGTGCGATGAGGCCCAGGCGCGGGAGTCCATGGAGCTGTCGTTGCGCTGGGCGGTGCGGTCGCGGGTGGCACATGCCGACCATACCTCGGCCTTGTTTGGCATCGTCCAAGGCGGCATGCATGAAGGGCCGCGCGCTGACTCACTGGACGGACTCCTGTCGATCGGCTTCGACGGGTATGCGATCGGCGGGCTTTCGGTCGGTGAGCCCGCGGCCGAGCGTCTGCGGATCCTTGACTTTCTCGCCGACAAGCTACCGAGGGATCGCCCGCGTTACCTGATGGGAGTCGGCACACCGGAAGATATCGTGGCCGCAGTGGGCCGGGGTATCGACATGTTCGACTGTGTCATGCCGACGCGCCATGCGCGAAACGGCTATCTCTTCACGCATCAGGGCACCGTGAAGATCCGTAACGCGGCGCATCGCCGTGCCGAGGGTCCGCTGGACCCCCTGTGTGGTTGCTATACCTGTCGCCATTATAGCCGCGCATACCTGCACCACCTTGATAAGTGCAGGGAGATCCTGGGTGCACGCCTGCAGACGATCCACAACCTCCACTACTACCAGAGCCTGATGCGCGGCTTGCGTGCGTCGATCGCCGGCGGCGGCTACGCCGAGTTCGTGAGCGATTTCAACCGCCTCAGGCGACTCAACGCCTCTCCCCAATAGGGTTGCCGGCAGCGGCCATGCGCCTCGTTGCTTCGGTTGGGTCCCGGGCCGCCTTCCGCGCGCTGTGGTCGGCGTTGAGGCCAGCCCCAGGCGATGGCGAGCGGCGGGCCGGTTGCGGAGGGCTTTCGCGCGCGCTCCCGCCTGGCGACGCTGCAACTTGACCCATGCTATGCCATAATTCGGCGCCGAGTTTTCAGTCGGGCCATTGCGCCCTTTCGGCTCCGTCTTCATTTTGACCGCTGGGTCGCGGTCGCGCGATCCTCAGACCAAAGGCAATCGACAATGAGCTTCCTGATTCCCGATGCACTCGCCCAAGGCGAGGCTGCCGCAGCCGGCGGTGATCCCTTATTGGCCTTACTCCCGCTGGTCCTGTTTGCGGTGGTCTTCTACTTCTTGCTGATCCGCCCGCAGGCCAAACGTCAGAAGGAGCACCGCAAGATGGTGGAATCCTTGGCCAAGGGTGACGAGGTGGTAACGGTCGGGGGCATCGGCGGGCGCATCGCCGACCTGGGCGACAATTTCGCCCTGCTGGAGATCGCCGACGGGGTCGCCGTGAAGATTCGGCGCGCCGCCGTGGAGTCGGTCATGCCCAAAGGGACCCTGAAAGACCTCTAAGGCGTCGCTTGCGCTCGTCCGCGATCCGGCGGCGTCTTGAGCGGGGCCCGGTCCTCGCTGCCGCGTGGCCTTCTCGGCGCCGGCCAGTCATCCGGATCCTCCCGGATCACGCCCGTTGTTGCGACTGGAATTGCAATGAACCAATACCCCCTGTGGAAGAACCTGCTGATCATCGGAGTCGTCCTGGGCTCCCTGCTGTTGGCGGTGCCCAACCTTTCTTCGCAGGACCCTTCCATCGAGATCACCCCCGCGCGTGGCTCCGAGATCACGGAGGCCAGTGTCGGCGAGGTCCGGGCGGTTCTGGAGAACGCCGGGGTGCCCTTCAAGCGCGTGGAGACCCGCGAAGGCGGGAAGCTGCTGGCACGTTTCCCGACTTCCGGTGATCAGCTGCGAGGACAGGAAGCAATCGAGCGTGCCTTGTCGGAGCGTTATCGGACCGCACTCACGCTGTCTGCTGATCTCCCCAACTGGGTGCGGGCGCTTGGCCTCAATCCCATGTCGATGGGGCTCGATCTGCGCGGCGGTATCTATGTGGTGATCGATGTGGACATGGAGGCCGCACTCGATCAGGCCCTCGAGCGCTATGTCGGTGATATCCGCACCCAGCTGCGGGACCGGAAGATCCGTTATCTCACCGTGGTGCGGGACGGCTCGCGCATCCTGATCAAGCTGAACGATGCCGCGGCCCGTGATGCCGCTGAACGCGCCCTGAGCAGAGAGTTTCGCGATCTGGATATCCAGAGCCTCGAAGAGGGAGGCGACCTCCTGATCGCCGCCGCCCTGCCGCCGCCGCAGCAGGAGCAGATCCGCAGCTTCGCGCTGGAGCAGAACATCACGACCTTGCGCAATCGTGTCAATGCATTGGGCGTGGCCGAGCCCAGCATCGCCCGACAGGGCGACCGTCGGATCGTCGTCCAGCTGCCGGGTGCCCAGGATCCCGGGCGCCTGAAAGAGATCCTGGGGGCAACCGCCACACTCGAATATCGCTTGGTCGATACCGAGAACAGCGTCGCCGATGCCCTGGAAGGCCGCGTGCCGGTGGGGAGCCGGCTGTATCGCGAGCGCGACGGTCGCCCGATCCTCCTGAATCGGCGTGTGATCGTGACCGGCGATCAGATTACCGACGCCTCGGCCGGTTTCGACAGCCAAACCGGCAGTCCGGCTGTCTTCGTCAATCTGGACGGCCAGGGTGCCCGGCGGATGCGTGCCATCACCACCGAGAATGTCGGGAAGCCGATGGCCGTCGTGTTCATCGAAAACCAGACCACCACGGAGGTGGTCGACGGAGAAGCCGTCAAACGAACCCGGAAGGTTGAGGAGGTCATCAGTGTAGCGACCATCCGCGAGCCATTCGGGCGCCGTTTTCAGACCACTGGTCTGGACAGCAGCAACGAGGCCCATAACCTCGCCTTGCTCCTCCGCTCGGGCGCCCTGGCGGCGCCAATCCAGATCGTCGAGGAGCGCACCATCGGCCCCAGTCTGGGCCAGGACAATATCGACCAGGGGTTTCGTTCGGTCATGATGGGCCTCGCCCTGGTTCTGGTCTTCATGGCGCTGTATTACCGGGTCTTCGGTCTGGTCGCGAACGTCGTTCTCGTGGTCAACCTGGTGATGATCGTCGCGATCCTCTCGCTGTTGCAGGCGACCTTGACCCTGCCGGGAATCGCGGGGATCGTGTTGACCGTCGGCATGGCGGTGGATGCCAATGTCCTGATCTACGAGCGAATACGCGAGGAGATCCGCAACGGCAACTCACCGCAGGCAAGCATCCACGCGGGGTTTGACAAGGCCCTGTCGACCATCGTGGATGCCAACGTGACGACCCTCATCGCCGCTGTCGTCCTGTTCAGCTTCGGAACCGGGCCGATCAAGGGATTTGCGGTTACCCTCTTCATCGGGATCCTGACCTCGATGTTTACCGCCATCCTGGGCTCGCGCGCACTGATCAATCTGATCTACGGGGGCCGGCGTGTGAAAAAACTGGCGATTTAACCCGCGTCCTCCAGTGTGAACGGACGTGCGAGTACCAGCCAACCCAGGTGGCGACTTCAATCAAGGGCGAATCGATGAGAGACCTGAGCGTCATTAACGAGCTGAATGTCGACTTCATGGGCATTCGCCGCCCTGCGGTGGTTCTGTCCGGGGTCGTGCTGACGCTCTGTATCCTCGCGATGTTGCTGCGCGGCTTCAACTTCGGTCTGGACTTCACCGGGGGCACTGTGCTGGAAGTCGGTTATCAGGATCCGGCCGAATTGAGCGACGTACGCGCCGCGCTTGAGGCCAAGGGCTTCACCGGCGCGACGGTGCAGCACTTCGGCGCGCGCACCGACGTCCTGATTCGTCTGTCCCCCGAGCAAGGGGAGGAGGCGAGTGCGCAAGTCAGCGAGCAGGTCTTTCAGGCGCTCAGCCAGGCGGCTGAGGGCCGGGTCGAGCTGCGGCGGGTCGAGTTCGTCGGACCGCAGGTCGGCGAGCAACTGCGCGAGCAGGGCGGACTCGCGGTCTTGTTCGCCCTCATCGGCATCCTCGTCTATGTCGCCGTGCGCTTCGAGTGGCGTTTCGCGGTCGGTGCCGTCGTGGCCCTCATCCATGATGTGATTTTCACGGTGGGCATCTTCGCGCTCTTCCAGATCCCGTTCGATCTCACTGTCCTGGCGGCGGTCCTGGCGGTGATTGGCTACTCACTGAACGACACCATCGTCATCTTCGACCGGATCCGCGAGAACTTCCGTAAGATGCGCAAGGGCACGGTGATCGACATCACCAATGTCTCGATCAACCAGACGCTCTCCCGGACCATCGTCACCTCCGGGACGACCCTGCTGGTTCTCCTGGCGCTCTACATCTTCGGCGGTGAGGCGATCAGCGGATTCTCGCTCGCCTTGATCATCGGCGTGTTGGTCGGAACCTATTCGACGATCTTTGTCGCCACCGCTGCTGTGATCCTCCTTGGCGTGAGCCGCGCGGATCTGCTCCCGACGCCAAAGGAAGGTGTCGAGACCGGCGGGACCCTGCCTTGAGGAAATGCGGGCAAGGCCCGCGCCTGACACCTTATCCAAGTCACTGTAGGAGCGGCGCGACTCTCGAAGGGCGGCCTGTTTGACCTGCCTGCAATAGAGCGGGGGCTGTCCCCGCGGGAGTCGCCGAGTGATTCAGCGATGCCTCAACGATATCGGCGCAGGTACAACCATTCGAACCCGCGTTTCAGCCAATGGAACGGCCGCATCGCGGGGAGAACGAGGTTATGCTTTTCGGTGCGCATCACCAGCATTCCGGTGTCGTTTGCATCGACGATACAGATGAGCTCGACCTTGAAGGTCTTGGTCGGCGCCTGACCCCGAAGCTCGGCGAGCAGGTTCTGCGCGGCCGCCCGCGCCTGCAGGTCGGCCATGTGGGCCTGCTTGGGCATCCAGTCCGGACCGGGGAAGCTGCCCGAGTCGCCCGCGACATAGACGCGCTCATATCCCACGACACGACAGTGTGCGTCGGCCTGCAGGAGTCCACCCGGCGAGCGCGGGAGGTCGGTGTTGTCGAACCAGGCATTCCCGGTCATCCCGGGCATGAAGAGGATCAAATCGGCGTCGAATTCGCCACCTTCGGTGACGATCTTTGACTCTGAGAACGATTTGAGCTTGTGGCCCAGGTGGGTCTCGATGCCGCGGCGCTCCATCTCGACGAGAAGGCTGTCGACCGCTTTCGGCCCCAGCCGATTGCCCGGGCGCTCGGCGGGTGTGAAGAAGATGAGACGGAATCGCTCGCGCCGCCGCTCCCGGCGCAGCTGGCTGTCCATACCGAACAGGAACTCGAAGATGGGCCCACCTCGCATCGAGCTGGGTTCGTTGGGGTTGCCGGCGAATCCCATGGCGATCGTGCCCCCCTCCATCGCCCTCACGCGATCACGGATGGCCTCGGCGGCGGCGATCCCCTCACAGGGCGTGATCGCGTGCTCGATGCCCGGGAGCTTCTTTAGAAAGCGACCGCCGCTGCCGATCAGGAGTCCGTCGTTCTGGACCGGTCCGATGCCGGTCTCGAGGGTTCGTCCGTCCGCGCTCAGCCCGGTAGCCTCTGCCTCCAGATGATGGATGCGCATCCGCTCGAAGAACGGGCGAAGCGCCACGCGCAGGTCCTCACCCCGACGAATCCCGCTCGGGATCCAGATGAGGCCCGGATAATAGACGAACTCGGCCTTTGGGCTGACAAGCGTGATCTCGGCGTCTTGATCGCCGCGCCGGATACTCTGAACGGCCGTTAGTCCGGCAAAGCCGGACCCGACGATGGTGATTCGGTGCATGGGTGACTCCAGTGACCTTCGGGACGGGGTTTTGGTTGCCGCGAATTGTAGGGGGTTTGAGAGGCCGAGGTGAGGCCGGCGGTGGCTGCACGCTGGTTCCCGCCTCGCCGGCGGCCGGCGCTCGGCCGCCAACCTGAACCCTGCCATCCTCGACCCACCCTGGGCAGGACATCAAAGCAGCTCCGGTGTTGACCCCGTCACCCCGGTACAGTTTCGCCTCGCCCGCGTCTATTGCTGTGTGCCGCCAGCGCTTGGCGGCAACAATCGCTCCAGGACCGGCCAGACATTCCCCAGGATCCGCGGCTGCGCCTCGGCAGTCGGGTGGAGTCCGTCGGCTTGCATGAGGGTGCGGTCCTCGGCAATGCCCGCGAGGAGATCCGGGACGAATGCGACCTTCTCGGCCTCGGCAACGTCGCGAAACACGGCTTGAAAGCCCACCGTGTAAGCCTCACCGTAATTGGGCGGGAGGGGCACGGCGATGAGCAGGATGCGGCTGTCGGCAGCCTGGCTGCGCCGGATGAGTGCGATCAGATTGCCTCGCATGATGTCGAATGACAGTCCGCGAAGGCCGTCATTGGCGCCCAGCTCAATTAAGAGCACCTCAGGCTGATGCTGACTCAGCAGCGAATCCAGGCGTGTCAGTCCCCCGGCGGTCGTCTCCCCCGAGACGCTCGCGTTGATCACCCGGTACGGCATGCCACGCTGGCGCAGCCGCTCCTCGAGGAGTGAGACCCAGCCAAGCTCGCGATCCAGGCCATAACTCGCACTGAGGCTGTCTCCGAGCACCAGGATGGTCGGGGTCGTAGGCAGGGCTGTCGGCGTCGTGCCGATCGCCCCTTCGGAGAGGAACAGAAAGGTCAGCAGGAGAAGTCGGATCATGTCGGCACAGAGGGTGGAAACCGTGTCGAAAGCGGTCGGGTTGGGCAAGCATGTTAACGGCCCGGCCGGCGGCTTGACCATCCTCGAGCGGCTCGACCTGGAGATCCGGGCCGGAGAGGCCGTCGCCATCCTCGGTGCCTCGGGTTCGGGCAAGTCGACCCTGCTGGGTCTGCTGGCCGGTCTCGACAGCGCGAGCGCAGGTGAGGTCTGGTTGTGCGGCCAGCGTCTGGGTGACCTCGACGAGGATGGACGTGCCGCGCTGCGCAGCGGACGCGTCGGCTTCGTCTTCCAGAGCTTCCAACTGTTGCCGACCTTGACCGCGCGCGAAAACGTGTTGCTCCCGCTCGAGCTGACCGGCGTGCGTCACGCCGCGCGCCGCGCAGACGAGGCGTTGGAGCGGGTCGGCCTGATCCCGCGTTCTGGACATTACCCGCGCCAGCTCTCCGGTGGTGAGCAACAACGCGTCGCCATCGCCCGCGCTTATGCACCTCGCCCGGAGGTCTTGTTTGCTGACGAGCCGACCGGGAACCTGGACCAGATGACCGGCGAGCACATTATCGATCTGCTCCTGGACCTGCGCGCCGACGCCGGCGCCGCGCTCGTCTTGGTCACCCATGACCCGCGCCTCGCTGAGCGCTGCGATCGCCGCCTCCATATGCAGGCCGGCCGGCTCGAGCCAGGGCCATGAAGACCTGGCGGATCACACTGCGCTTGCTGAGCCAAGACTGGCGCAGCGGCGAGCTCTATCTGCTCGCCTCGGCCCTGATCCTGACGGTCGCCGCCATCACGGCCGTCGGCTTCTTCACCGATCGCGTGGAAACCGCCATGGCCCGGCAAGGCGGCGAGCTGATCGCGTCGGACCTTGCCCTCGAGTCCTCCACGCCGCTGCCCACCGAATATGTCGCGCAGGCCGGCCAAGAAGCGCTGGCCACTGCAGGGACTATCGAGTTTCGGAGTGTCGTCGTGGGCGAGCAGGGTCCCCAGCTCGTCCAGGTCAAGGCGGTGGACGCGGGCTACCCGATGCGCGGCCATCTCAAGATTCGCGATGGATTCGACCAGCCGGACCGAGAGGTTGGGTCGGGACCGTCCCCAGGTGCGGTCTGGGTCGAGGCGCGCCTCCTTCGGCTGCTCGGGGCCGATCTCGGGGATCCCGTGGCTCTCGGGAAGTCTCAGCTTGCGATGGGGGCCATCCTGAGCTACGAGCCGGATCGCGGCGGCGCCTTCGTCGCTCTGGCGCCACGGGTCTTGATCAATCGAGCGGATCTGGAGGCAACCGGGCTGATCACCGAGGCGAGCCGTGCCGAGCATCGGCTGTTGGTGTCGGGCGAGGCGGCCGCCGTGGAGCGCTTCAAGAAGCGGGTCCTCGCCAATCTGCCGGCCGGTGTCCGACTGATCGACGGCAGCAGCGCCCGCCCCGAATTCGAGACGGCGGTCGAGCGGGCCTCGCGTTTCCTTCATTTGGCGACACTCGTCACCTTGCTGGTCGCGGGCGCGGCCATCGCACTCGCCAGTCATCGTTTCGTCGAGCGCCAGACCGACGCCGTCGCCGTCATGCGTTGTCTCGGTGCCCCCCACCATCTGCTCATGCGTGTCTTCATGCTCAGGTTGCTCCTGTTCGGACTCGCCGCCAGCCTGATCGGCTGTTTCCTGGGATGGGGCGGGCAGCTCGGACTCATGGCGATGCTGTCCGACTGGTTCGCGACGGATCTGCCGGCAGCTTCACTGTCGCCCGTCTTGGTCGGCGTCGCCACAGGCCTGGTCGCGCTCCTTGGCTTTGCGCTCCCGCCCTTGTTCCAGCTGGCCCAGGTCTCACCCCTGCGCGCCCTGCGTCGCGATCTCGGTGCGCCGCGGGGGTCGGCGATCTTGACGGTGGTGGGTGCCGCAGCGGCACTGGCCCTCTTGATCGTCTGGCAGGCCGGCGACCTGCAGCTTGCCTGGAAGCTCCTGGCCGGTGTGTTGGGTGCGGTCGCGAGCCTGGTCGTCGCCGTCCTGTTTCTCGTGCATGTGGCTGGTGGACTCGCCGGGCGCGCCCGCGGCGTCTGGCGGCTGGGGCTGGCCGCGCTGGCGCGACGTCCCGCCGGGGCGGTCTTGCAGATCTCCGGGTTGGGGCTCGGCATCCTGGCGTTGCTGGTGCTCGCGGTCGTGCGCGTCGATCTGCTGCGGACCTGGCAGGAGAGCCTTCCCGAAGGCGCTCCGAATCACTTTCTGATCAACATCCAGCCGCAAGACGTCGAGCCACTGCGCGAATTCCTGAGTGCATCGGGTATCGACGAGGCCGGGATCTATCCGATGGTCCGCGGCCGGCTAGTGCGGATCAATGACCACGCTGTGGTCCCGTCGGATTATGCGAATCCGCGGGCCGAGCAGCTCGCCTCGCGCGAATTCAACCTCAGTCATGGTGTCGTGCTTCAGTCCGACAACCGGATCCTCACCGGTGACTGGTGGGGCGAGGCCGGGGCATCGCCCCAGTTCTCGCTCGAGCAGGGCGTTGCCGAGACGCTCGGCATCTCATTGGGCGACCAGATCGCATTCCTGGTATCCGGGCGCGAGCTGAGCGCCCCGGTCACCAGTCTGCGCCAGGTCCAATGGGACAGCTTCAACGTCAACTTCTTCGTGATCGCGTCCCCGGCGCTCCTCGGCTCGGAGCCAGCGACCTACATCACCAGCTTCTTTCTGCCCGAGGACCGCGAGGCCATGATTCCGGATCTGGTGAGGCAATTCCCGAGCGTCACCCTGCTCGATGTGGATGCCTTACTCAGCCAGGTGCGGCAGGTCGTCGAGCGCGGCGTGCTCGCCGTGGAGTACGTCTTTCTGTTCACCCTTGCAGCCGGGATTCTCGTCATGTACGCCGGGATCCAGGCCAGCCTCCAGGAACGCCGACTCGAGCATGGCATCCTGCGTACGCTGGGGGCGGGGCGGCGGACACTCCTGCTCAGCCTGGCGGTCGAGTTCACCGCTGCCGGTGTCTTGGCCGGACTGTTGGCCTCCATCTTCGCGGAGCTGACTGGCTGGCTTCTGGCCGAGCAGCTGTTCGCACTGGAATTCAGCTTCAACCCCGCTGTATGGGGAGTCGGGGTCTTCGGCTCCGGGCTCCTGATCGGTGTCGCTGGAACGCTGGCGACCTATCCGCTCCTCATTCGCCCGCCTCTGCAGACCTTGGCGAGGGCAGCGTAGGCGTCGCCGAAGGCCTCCCGTCCCGCTCGAACCCCGTCCCCTCCAGCACCGTCAAGCCGCATCGGACGGGTCAGCGAATCGATCCTTTGGTGGGGAGCGAACGGCCCCGGGGCGTGCGCCGCTCATGGGCGGCGGGTGCCCCGATCGGTTGGACACAAAAAAGGCGGGTCACCCCGCCCGTGTCGACACGTCGAATCAGACTCAGGCCTTGACCCAGTCCTCGAAGTTGTCCGTGTTCTTCTCTTCCCCGTCGCTGAA
>Ga0316576_10000577_pt1 | contig 17415 bp, 17 predicted proteins | sample S0NA_FD_203075 | JGI IMG/M metagenome (GOLD analysis project Ga0316576, IMG submission 203075) | Rhizosphere microbial communities from salt marsh grasses in Alabama, United States - S0-2_050615r3r5 | ecosystem: Host-associated > Plants > Roots > Rhizosphere | place: USA: Alabama | collected... | reverse complement strand
CTTCTCGTTGCCGTTGGCCATCTACACCCTCGTTGCGTTCTTCAGGGAGATCCCCTGGGATCTCGAGCAGGCTGCGCAGGTGGACGGAGCGACCCCGCTTCAGGCCTTCAGGAAAGTGATCCTCCCTCTGGCGGCGCCAGGAGTCTTCACCGCAGCGATCCTGGTCTTCATCTTCGCCTGGAACGACTTCCTGTTCGCGATATCGCTGACCAGCTCCGACGCCTCGCGCACCGTACCCGCAGCGCTTGCTTTCTTTACCGGGGACTCGCAGTTCACACAGCCTTTCGGCAACATCGCCGCCGCAGCCGTCCTGGTGACCATCCCGATCATCGTCTTCGTCCTGATCTTCCAGCGCCGGATCGTGGCCGGCCTCACATCCGGTGCCGTCAAAGGCTAGAAGGAGCAAAGCATGTCTGACATCACTCTCGACAAAGTCACCAAGCGCTATCCCGATGGCACCGAGGCCGTGAAGGACCTCGACCTGAAGATCGACGACGGCGAATTCCTGATCCTGGTCGGACCGTCGGGTTGCGGCAAATCCACTGCGCTGCGAATGATCGCCGGCCTCGAGGACATAAGCGACGGCGAGCTCGCGATCGGCGGCGACGTGGTCAACCAGAAGGCCCCCAAGGACCGCGACATCGCGATGGTCTTCCAGAACTACGCTCTTTACCCGCACATGACGGTGCGAGAGAACATGGAGTTCCCTTTGAAGATGGCGGGGCTCGATCAGTCCGAGATCGACGAGAGGGTCAACAACGCCTCGAGCATCCTCGACCTCGACGAGCACCTGGACCGCAAGCCGTCCAACCTTTCGGGTGGCCAGCGCCAGAGAGTCGCGATGGGCAGGGCGATCGTGCGCGAGCCGAAGGCTTTCCTCATGGATGAACCGCTGTCCAACCTCGACGCGAAGCTGCGGGTACAGATGCGCACCGAGGTATCCCGAATCCAGAACAGGCTCGGAACGACAACCGTCTACGTCACCCACGATCAGACCGAGGCGATGACACTCGGGGACCGCGTGGCGGTTATGCGCAAGGGACTGCTTCAGCAGGTCGGCAGTCCGAAGGAACTGTACGAACAGCCGACGAATATCTTCGTCGCCGGATTCATCGGATCGCCCTCGATGAATTTCGTGCCGGTCGAGATCGCCGACGGCAAGGCACGTCTTCCTTTCACCGAGGTCGAGCTCAGCGATCGTGCGCTCGCGGCATTGGCCGACGCCGGCAACGACCTTATGGTCGGTGTACGGCCCGAGCATTTCGAGGACGCGTCACTGGTTCGCGACAAGGAGGGCCCGACCTTCAGGGTCACCGTGGACATACTCGAATCGATGGGGTCTGAGCTCTACATCTACTTCACCACCGAGGGTGAGGGTCCGAGGGCAAAACAGCTGGAGGAGCTGGCCGCGGATCTGGGGGAAGACGACGCCGGGTCCGGCGAGATCCAGATCGTGGCCCGGCTCGACGCCTCCAGCGAGGCGGCGAAGGGAGAGGAGATCGAACTGTGGCTGGACCCGCAGCGGCTCCACTTCTTCGACGTCGAATCGGGGGACCGGATCGCCACGGGCGACGAGGGTTCGGCCTAGCAGCTGCCGGAAGACCGCCGCCGGCGAACCTGGCGGCGCCTAGTCGAGCGACTCGCGCAGCTTGTCTATGACCTCTTCGCTCCAGTCGTGGGTGCGCAGCAACTGGTAGCGCTGGTCGGCGACCCTGAGGTAGGCGTCGGCATCGGTTCCGTGACCGATCAGGTCCGCTTCGGTGAGCGCTTCGACCACCGGCTCGAATTCGTCCCTGAACCAGGCTGAGGCCACCTCGCGACGGTCGAGCGGCTCGCCGAGGCCCTGGATCAGCCTGAACCCCCACGCCTCTACACCTTCGGCGAGCATCGCGTAGCCGCGCTCCGGTTCGCTGAAGCTGATCCTGGCCAGAGAACCGCTCGGCAGGGGCACGCGCTCGACGAACAGCCTTTCGTGGCTCTTGGCCGGCAGGTCGCTGAGTTTCAGGGTCTCGCCCGGCGAAATCCTCGTCCGGACCTCGACGACGTAGGCCTCGATGGTCTCGTTTCCCAGATGCCTTGCGACCGAAACCCGGTGGTGGCCGTCCTCTATGAAGTGCAGGCCGCCGACCCTGAAGACGTCTATCGGCGGCATCCCCTCGCCCTGCCGCTGGGCGGCGTTGATCCGCTTCCATCGCCGGCCGGCACGCCCGGTTCGCGGTCTCATCGCCGCGTCGAACTCCCCGGCCCGGTCCACCGATCCGACGACCGTATCCAGGCGGATCGTCTGAAGGCCGAGTCGGCGCTCACCTGTCCGGCCCAGCGCGGCGACGACCTCCTCGAAGGGCAGCAGGGTGCGCACGTCGCCGGCCTGCCCGCGCAGCCTGCCTGCCAGTTCGCCCAGGGCCGCGCGGCGTCTGGCACGAGCGAAGTCGTCCGACGCGTCCTGGCCTGAGAAACCGGTGTCAGCCATCGCGATCATGATCGCATGCCGCCGCAGGTCCTCCGCGAAAGGAGCGGCCCGTCTGTTGCGCGTGGTCGCCTGTGAGTGCCTAGGCCACGGCCTCGCCGAGCAGGTCGGCCTGGGCGGGGTCGCCAGTGCAGGGGAACATGATCAGCTCCTGACAACCGGCCCCTTCGAAGCCGGCCAGATAGGCCTTGACCGTGTCAGCGTCGGTGGCGGCGCTGCCGGCGATCATCTGAGCCACTTCGTCGCCGAGGAAGGCGTAGTAGTCGGTCAGGTAGTCGTGGGCGTGCTGCTCGGCGTTGTCGCCGAGCGAGAAGTAGGCGAGACCGGCCAGTCGCGGCTCGCCTTCGCGGCCGGCTTCCGACCAGGCCTTCTTTGCACCGGCGGCCATTTCCGCGAACTGGTCCGGGGAGGCTCCGCCGGCGATCCAGCCCTCTCCGTATCGGGCGGCGCGCTTGAACGACGCTTCGACCGAACCGCCGATCAGGATGCGCGGGGCGCCGGCTCCGTCCGGGCCGATTGACGCATCGTCGAAGGTCTGCTCGACGTAGTCGAGAAACGTGTCGAGCTTCTTCCCGATCTCCTTGTGCTCGACGCCCGATGCCTCGTAGTCATCACCGCGCGCTCCGAGCCCGACGCCGAGGGTCAGGCGTCCACCCGAGAGCTGGTTGATGCTCAGCGCCTGCTTCGCCGTCTGGACCGCGTTCAGGCGCAGCGGCCCGAGCATGACCGAAGTCATCAGTTCGATCTTCTCCGTCACGACGGCCGCGGCGGCGAGCGCCACCAGGGGCTCGTAGTTGCCGTAGACGATGCGGTCGATCGTGCCGAGGCTGCTGAAGCCCTGCGCTTCGGCCCGCCTGGCGAACTCGGTCAGGTCCTGTCCGCTGACATCCGGCACTGCATTCGGCAGTCCGATTCCGACTTTCATCTCTTCTCCTCGGTTGTTTATGACTGGCCGCTCGGGGCCGGTGACGCTGTCCGTGCTCAACCGTATCGCGCCGGAACCGCTACTTCCACTTGATCCCGCATCCGACCGGCTCGGTCGCGGCCGGTTCGGGCTGCTCTCCCGCGAGGACGGCGTCGAGCGCGCCGCGCAACCAGGCGGCGTCGCGGGACGGGTCGTCATAGTCATCGTCCGGTGCACCGCGGTAGCGCAGCCCCAGGTCCCGGTCGAATACGAAGACGTCGGGAGTCTTCAGTGCGCCGAACGAACGCGCCACCTCCTGGGTCTCGTCATGGAGGTAAGGATTCGGCCAGCCGCCTTCGCTTTCCACCCGGTCGCACATCGCTTCGAAGGAATCCGCGGGGTGGGTCTCGGCGTTGTTCGAGTTGACCGCCAGAACCCGGACCCCTCTGTCGGAGTACTCGCGCGCCACCTGGTGGATCCTGTCCTGCCAGGCCAGCGCGTAGGGACAGTGGTTGCAGGTCCAGTAGACGACCGTGGCCGAAGCGGATCGGTCGGCCAGATCGTGGTTTCCTCCGTCGGTGCCCAGCAGCGTCGCATGCGGCATCCGGTCTCCGATGTCGATTCCGCTCATGTCCCCATCTTGGCAAATACGTCGCGCAGGTCTTCGGGGTCAGGCAGCGGCGAGACCCTGCCGTCGCGTCGTCTGTAGACCCGGCAGGTCAGGCCCGTCGGCTGTTCGGGACCGGGCGGCTGGATGTCCTCGCCGTCGACGAGGATCGTCGGCGATCCGGGAAAGCCATGCCGGGCGGCGTCGGCTTCGTCGATGATCTCGACCACCTCGAGCGTTTCGGGATCAAGGCCCTGTCGGTCCATCTCGTCGCGCACCATCGAAAGTGCCCGCCGCCAGGAAGGGCAGCCCTGCCACCACAGCACGACCACGCCGGTGCGCGTCCGATCGTCCGGGCTCACCAGCCCTCGCTCCCCGGCTCGCCCTTGATCGGGCCGGTGATCTCGTCGGTGATCCACCCACCGTAGAAGCCCCCGGGCTGCGGCCGGACGAGCTCTCCGGCCAGGCGGCACTCGACCAGCGCCGGGTAGAACGAGTAGTGGCCGGCTAGCCTCTCGAACCCGGGCGAGGGCGACGGATAGGTCCAGGCGGCGCGTTCGATGCGCCGGTCGCCCGCCACGACGTCGAAGTACGAAGCCACCCCCTTCCACTCGCAGTACGTGTTGCCGCCGCGGGACGGTTCCAGCGAGCCGGGGGCGATGTCCTCCTCGGGCAAATAGATCACTGGTGCCCCGGCGGTCTCGCAGACCCTCAGCGCCCGCTCGCTGGAGGCGATCTCTCTGCCGTCGGCGGAAACGAGCACCGGCCTGGTCTCCGGGCCGACCGAGGGTGGCCTCGGATACGACCAGACGGACTCATAGGGACGGCCGTTGGGCGCGGTACCGGTCTTTTCCTCCGGTTCGGGACGGCCCAGATGCGGGAAGCGGGGTCTCATCGTTTCAGCGTAGTGGCCGGCCGTCGCCGGCCGGCAATAGAGTCGTGTCTGAACGGGAGTCTCAGAGAGAGAGGGGCCGGAGTTGGGATCGCAGGAACCGCAGCGTGCGCGCATACCGCGCAGCCCGGAGGACGACTACAGCGACGACGCAGCCGGCGCTCGCATCGAGTTCGTGCGCAAGCAGACCGGGATCCGGCCCCACCATCTGGGCAGGTACTCACTCGATCCCTCCACTCTCCCGGGAAACGTCGAGAACTTCATCGGCGCGGCCCAGGTGCCGGTCGGACTCGCCGGGCCGCTGCTGGTCAACGGAGAGCATGCCGACGGCGAGTTCTTCGTACCGCTGGCCACCACCGAGGGCACGCTGGTCGCCAGCTACAACCGCGGGATGAAGCTGACCCGCGAGGCCGGGGGTGTGACGACCACCGTTGTCGACGATGCCATGCAGCGGGCACCCGCGTTCGTCTTCGACAGCGCCCGCGAGGCCCGCGATTTCGGTGAATGGCTCGTCGAGCACTTCGACGAGATAAAGCGCGAGGCCGACGCGACGACGGGCTCTGGCAGCCTGCGCGATATCCAGCAGTTTCCGGCAAGCCGCATGCTGTTCACGCGCTTCAACTACACCACCGGCGATGCGGCCGGCCAGAACATGACCAGCAAGGCGACCGCATTCGCCTGCCGCTGGATCGCCTCCCAGCGGCCCGAGATCAGGGACTTCATGCTCGAGGCCAACTTCGCGACCGACAAGAAGAGCTCGCAGGTCAACATGATGCATACGCGCGGCAAGCGCGTGATCGCCGAGGTCACGCTTCCAGCGGACCTGATGCGCGAACAGATGGGCGTCGAGGCGGCGCAGCTCTTCGGGAAGCGGCTCGTCTCCAATCTCGGCTCGTTCATGGCCGGGGCCGCGAGCAACGGCGCCCAAGCCGCCAACGGCATCACTGCGATCTTCATCGCGACCGGGCAGGACGTGGCGAACGTCGCCGAGTCATCGGCAGCCTACGGTTTCTCGGAGCTGCTGCCGAACGGCGACTACTACGCATCAGTGACTCTTCCTTCACTGATCGTCGCGACCTACGGAGGCGGCACCGGACTTGCCACCCAGCGCGAGTGTCTGGAGATGCTCGACTGCTACGGCGAGGGCAAGGTCCGCAAGCTGGCCGAGATAGTCGCCGCGACCGTACTCTGCGGAGACCTTTCTCTCGGCTGGGCCGTGGCCGTGGACGAATGGGTCGCGGCCCACGACCGTCTCGGACGAAACAGGCCCTGACTCGCTGCGGAGATTGCGCAACCCGCGAACCAGTGGTTAATTAAGGGCCGATGGCAAGCGCGCGCGGTCGGGACAGATTCTTCGAGAGCGACGACTTCGAGTTCATGTTCTCGCTGGCGCTCGGTGCCGCCTACCACCGCGGATCCGACGTCGGGGAGTGCCTGTCGACCGCTTCCCGGATCCCGGACGGCGACTTCGAGCGGTGGTACGGCGAATGGAAGGCGACCGGCGACCGGCTGGCGGCCGCGGCCAGGGCCAGCGAGGACGGCGGGCACCGGGTCAGCGCGCGCTGGCAGTGGCTCAGGGCGGCGACCTACTACGACACCGCGACCCCGTTTCTGGACTCGACCGACGACCCCACCCGCTTCCGGCCGACCTGGGATCTCCACCGGGAAGCGTGGGAAGGCTTCGCCCGCAATTCGTCGCCTCCGGTCGAGAAGGTGTCGATCCCGTACGAAGACGTCGAACTCGAGGGATACCTCTTCCGGTCGCTGGTCGGCGAAGCACCACGGCCGCTGCTGATCCTGAACAACGGCTCTGACGGACCGGTCTCTGCGATGTGGCTCCAGGGGGCGGCGTCTGCGCTGCAGCGCGGCTACGACTGCCTGACCTTCGACGGCCCCGGCCAGGGTGCTGCGCTGTGGCGGCAGGGGCTGCACTTCCGGCCCGACTGGGAGGCGGTGATCACTCCGGTCGTCGACTTCGCCGTCGGACTCGACGGAATCGACTCCGGTCGACTGGCGCTGCTCGGGGTCAGCCAGGCCGGCTACTGGGTGCCGCGTGCGGTCGCGTTCGAGAAGCGCATCGCCGCGGCCGTGGCCGATCCAGGTGTCTGGGAGGTGGGCGCTTCGTGGCTCAGCCACCTGCCGCCGCCGATGATCGAGCTGCTGGAGGCAGGCGATCGCGAGAAGTTCAACCAGTTCATGAAGCAGGGCGCCGACGAATCGCCGGCGAGAAGGGGGACCCTGGCCTTCCGGATGCGGCCGTATGGCGGCGACACGCCGTATGACGTCTACAAGTCGCTGGCCGACTACAAGCTGGACGACGTCGCCGGCAAGGTCGAATGCCCGATCCTGATCACCGACCCCGAGAACGAGCAGTTCTGGCCCGGTCAGCCCAGGAAGCTCTTCGAAGGCGTCTCCACTCCCGATCCGGAAAAGGCGCTGGTCGGCTTCACCGCGGCCGAGGGCGCCGACTCCCATTGCGAGCCGCGCGCGCTCGGCCTGCGCGACGAACGCATCTTCGACTGGCTGGATTCGAAGCTCGGCGCCGGCTGAGGGCTAGTTGAGTGCCATCGCCAGTCGCCGGCGCTGTTTCGCGGCGAGATCGCTCTCCGGGCCGAGCTCGGTGAAGCAGCCGACCATCACCCTGCGCAGCAGGTCACGGCGGTCGGCGTCGGCTTCTGCGACTTCGCCGAGCAGCAGCTCGAGCGACGCCTCGTGCTGGCCGAGATCCCAGGCGGCGAATGCCTCGGCCGGAGGGTTATCGGAGGCGGCCAGCTGCGCGCGGGCGTTCAAGCCTCCCACGATCAGGTCGGCTCCGGCGAGTGCTTCGGTGACCGCGGCAGCCTCTTCGTGCTCGCCGCGCTCGAGCAGCAGCCTGGCCAGCGCCGCAGTCGCCGCGGCGTCGGCGGGGCGGGCGGCGAGGAGCTCGCGAAGCGCCTTTTCGTCGCCGGAATCGATCGCGGCTTTCGCGGCCTCGTCTTCCTCGGAAGGCACGATGCGATCGAGAAAGGCCTCGATCTGCGCGGGCGGCAGCGCGCCGGTGAACTCGTCGACCATCTCGCCGTCCCGGAACGCCTTGACGGCCGGGATTCCCTGAACCCTGAAGGCTGCCGCGAGCTGCTGGTTCTGGTCGACGTCGACCTTGGCCAGCTCGACCTTGCCGGCCCGGGCGCTGACCGCCTTCTCGATCGCCGGGCCCAGCGTCCTGCAGGGCCCGCACCACTCGGCCCAGAAATCGACCACGACCGGCAGCTCCTTCGAGCGCTCGATCACCTGCTGCTGAAAGTCGGCTTCGCCCACGTCCTTGACCATGGCACGAGGATAGAGGACGGCTCTATGATCGCTCGCGTGGCGGCATGGCCGGAGCTGGTCCATATCTGGGGCACGAGCGAGGCCGAAAGGCTGCGCCCGTACCCCTGCGACGAGATGCTCCGGGACCCCGACCAGGTCATGTTCAGGGCCGTCGACGTCGAGGCACCGCAGGGCCACGTCTTCAGGTGGCTCTGCCAGCTGCGGCTCGCCCCCTACAGCTACGACTGGATAGACAACTTCGGCCGCCAGAGCCCGCGCAGGCTCGTGCCCGGACTCGACGAGCTCGAGACCGGACAGACGTTCATGCGCATCTTCGAGCTGGCAGGTTTCGAGCCCGGGACGTCGATCACCCTGGTCTCTGATACGCCGCGAGGAGTCAGGTCGGTGGTCAGCTACGTTGCCGAGCCGCACGGCCCGGCGGGATCGCGGCTGCTGGTCAAGTACGGCGTCGAGTACAGCCGTCCCCGGCTCGCCGCGCCGCTGCGCCTGGTGCTGCCGCCCGGTGACCTGATCATGATGCGGCGGCAGCTCCTGAACCTGAAACGCCTGGCTGAGGCATCCCTTGCCGAGACTGGCTGAGAGCCCGGACATGGGTCGGCTAGAATTCTCCGCGTAATGGCAGGCAGCGGGGGATACGGGAGGTAAGGGGTAGTGCAGGTACGGAGCTTTGAAGCGGCAAGACGGGCCGGCCTGATTCTGGCCGTCGTGCTCGGCGCGGTCGTTCTGGCATTCGCCGCGGCGACATCTGGCGCGGATGCGAAGTCGAAGAGAGGACCGCGGCCGGTGCCGCTGATCTTCGTGCACGGACAGTCCGGCTCGGTTCAGCAGTTCGAGTCCAACGCGATGCGTTTCGACAGCAACGGCTTTCCGAAGAACAGGATCTTCGCCTACGAGTACGACACGAACGAATCGACCAACGACGTTGCGATCGCAGGGCTCGATCCGTTCATCGACAGGGTCCTTTCGAAGACCGGGGCCAGGAAGGTCAACATCCTCGCCCACTCCCGCGGCACGACCGTGATGCACAGCTTTCTGTCGACGCCGGAACGCGCCGCGCGCGTCAACCGGTACGTGAACTTCGACGGACGCTCTGCGGACAGCCCTCCGGGCGGAGTGCCGACGCTGGCGGTCTGGGGAGAGCTCTTCAGCGGTACCGGCCCCGACACCCGCGAGATCGTAGGCGCGAAGAACGTGCGCTACCCGGAGAAGTCTCACACCGAGGTGACGACTTCGAAGCAGGCCTTCGGCGATGTATACGAGTTCCTGCTCGGCCGTAAGCCGAAGACGAGGAACGTGGTTCCGGAGCCGCCCGGACAGGTGACCGTCGCCGGACGCGCGTCGCTGTTTCCGGCCAACACCGGTATGGACGACGGCACGCTGAAGGTCTTCCAGGTGAAGGCGCAGACGGGACAGCGCAAGGGCCGGGCGATCTACCGCAAAGAACTCGGCCCTCAGGGCAGGTTCGGACCGGTGAAGGTCAACGGCAGGAAGCACTACGAGTTCGTCGTCACGAGGCCCGGCAAGTCGACGATCCACAACTACCCCGAGCCGTTCGAGCGCGACGACCACTTCTACCGCGTACTCTCCGCGCCCGGCCTCGAGCCCTTCCTCGACACGAGCCCCGACCACACCAACGTCGCGGTGACCCGGATGCGCGAATTCAGGGGGGACCAGACCGGCGCCGGCGCAAACGACCGGCTCAGCTTCAACGGCCTGAACGTCATCAACGCGGCGATCGCACCGCGGGGCCGCAGGGTGCTTGCGGTCTTCAACCTCGACCGCAACTCCGACCGCGTCACCGACACGGGTACCTCGCTGTTCCCGTTCAACGCGCTCTCGTTCCTGACCGGCGTCGACAACTACATGCCGTCGAGCCCGGATGCGAGCGGACGGATCGCGGTCCGCGAGGTGATGAGGCAGCCCGGCGGGCAGACGAAGACGATCAACGTCCCGAACTGGCCTTCCTCGGAGCACACGGTCTCGGTGTTCTTCAGGGACTACGCGGCGAAGGCGTACGCCAAGCCGCGCAAATGCCGCAAGGGCAAAAAGGGCAAGAAGTCCCGCAAGTGCCGAAAGGCGGGCAGGAGCAACACCGGCAGTTGACGAGTCGGGGCGGTCGAGCCGCATCGGCCCTGCCCCTCTAGCATTCCCGCGCAGTGTTCTGGCGACCAAGAAAGGGCAACTCCGGCAAGCGCGGCGGCGGCCTCAACCTGACAGCCCAGCAGTGGGTCGTTGCTTTCCTGATCGGTATGGCGACGGTCTTCGCCGCGGGCTACGGCTGGCGGGCCGCCCAGATCGGCAGCACCGCGGCCTATGACGATCGCCAGTCGATCTCGGAGTCGATCAAGGTCGAGCAGCAGCAGATCGGAGTCGCCCTCTCGGTCACCGACGATGCCCGCAATTACACGCGCTACCTCGCCGACTATGCGAAAGCCGCCGAGCTCGACAACCAGGCCGAAGGACTCGGGGCCTCCGGCTCCGCGGCTGCCGATCTGCGAGACGAGGCCCGGGCCCTGCGCCGCTCGGCGACCGAACGCGCGGCCGATCAAGGGGTCTTCGGCCGGGCGACGATCGCCGACGATCTCGCCCGGCCCGGGCCGACACCCCGGTCCTTCGACATCAATGACCGGATCCGCGCCCGCACGGCCGAGGTCCGGACCGGGATCGACTCGCCCGGGCAACTGAACCCCAACCGCTGGGCCGCTGAAGCGGAAGCGATCCGGGACCGCATAAACGGGCTCGCGGTATGGGCCCTGGTCATGCTCGTGGCGGTGATGCTGTTCACGGTGGCGGAGGCTAATTCGGCGAGACGCCCGGTCTTCTATGCCGCGATGGGCCTCGGGATCTTCGTCCTCGTATTCGGCGCGACCGGCGGCCTGACGACGGACTTCTTCGCATGAGCGAAAGCGTTGAGAGCCCGGAGCAGGAGCGCCCCGAGAAAGGCGCCGAAGAGGAAGGGACCACGGTGCTCGGCCGGTGGATCGCGATCTCGCTTGCGACGATTGCGGTCATCGGGGCGTCGATCGGAATCCTCCAGACCGATGCGAGCGTCAACGAGTCGAACACGGCCCGGGAGACGACGCGTACCGCTGTCGCCGCACTGCGCGGAGGCGTCGTAGACGAGACGGGCGTTCTGCTCGAGCAGGACATAGATGCCGAGGCGAAAGCCCTGACTCGGGCGCAGGATTTCCTGGCGGCCCAGTCGGGAGAGGCCGCCGCTCCGCTGAGCCCCGAGGCGCTGCGCCGGATGTTCCCCGACGGCACCGCGCTCCAGGGCGCCCGGACGCGCGCCGGACTGCGCAGGATCGCGATCGACAGCGAGCGGCTCTCTCTGAAGCAGGCGGCGCTCGCCGAAACCCGGGTCACCTGGAACGACCGCGCGACGCAGTACACGACCGCGATAGCGGTACTCGCCTTCGCGCTGTTCCTGGTCGGCTTCTCGCTCGCGCTGAGGGGGCAGCGGCGGGTCGTCTTCTACGGGCTCGGAATCTTCGTCGCGCTGCTCACGGTCGCGGCGACCGTCTACGTGAAGCTGCTGCCCATCCCCGAGACTGCGGAATCGGCGATCGTCGCGACCGCAAGAGGGAACGTCGCGTCGGACGAGCGCGAGCAGGAAAAGGCGATCGCCCTGTTCGACCAGGCGATCGAGGCCGATCCCGACTATGCGGTTCCCTACGCGGGCCGGGCGCGGGCGCGGGCTCTCGCTGCGAACCCCGACTTCACGCGGACCGGCGCCTTCGTCGGTGAGGACGAGGCTTTCAGGGAGGCTGTGGACGACGCCCGGCGCTCTCTCGACCTGGACCAGGGCAGGGACTTCCTCACATACGCCTTCCTGTCGCTGGCCGCCCTGTACGCCGGCGAGTACGAGCAGTCGATCCGCGCTGCAGACGAAGCGATCTCGATCAACCGCGACGTGCCCGACATCCGTCTGGTCAAGAGCGCGGCCGAGGTGGGCGCATTGCGCGACGATGCGGCGATCTCGTCTCTCGACGCGGCACGCCGGCTGATCTCGGGCAGCGATCCCTCGGAGCGGACGCGCGGTCTGGTGGCGAGCTACCTGACCTACCTCGAGCAGGTGGCGTACCGCGTCCCCGGGCAGCAGGAGGTCGTATCGCGGATCGAGCAGCGAATCATCGGCAACGAGACGCAGTTCAACCTGGGCCGGAGGGTGAGCGGCGAGGCTCCGTCCCGCGGCTCGGTGCGAGTCGAGGATCTCGGATACTCGGACGGAAAGATCCGGCTTCGCACGACCTGGAAAGACCTTCCCGAGGGCACCGCGCTGACCCTGATCGGTTTCGAGCGGCCGACGCCCGACAGTGGCTGGGTCCAGCCTCGCGAGCTGGCGTTGTTCCTGACCGTCGGCGGGAACGGGGAGCGCAGCGGGAGCGTTCCCATAACCCGCGCCTGCCGGCCGGTCGAGGTGCGCGCCGACGCCTACCTGGACGGGGCGTTCGTGAAGTCGTTCACCGGCCCGGGCGGCAGGCCCACCTGCTGAGGCAGCCGGACCGTTCCGCCACCCGGCCGGACCGCCGGATCAGCGGGCGATCGCGTCGGAAAGCCCAACCGGAGGCGCCAGGAGCAGCAGGGCGAGGGTTCCGCGGAGCTTCGAATCCGCCTCCCGGGTTCGTCTGCAGGCTGCCTGCAGGCCCGAATCGGGGATCGTGAATCGGGCCCATCCGAGTCGAAGAATCGGATAGGGTCGATGCATGGCAGATTCACCGAATGCAGGAGCGGTGGCACCGGCCAACGAGGAGGCGGTGCGCGCCTGGGACACGGTCCTTTACGAGCGCTGGAAGCAGAACCGCGAGGTGTTCGTCGGCGCTCTCGATGAAGTAACCGAGGAAGCTTTCTCGATGGTCCCACCGCCCGAAGGTGGACGCTGCATCGACATCGGCTGCGGCTTCGGCGAGACGACCCGGCGCATGGCCGAACTCGTCGGTCCCTCGGGCTTCGTGCTGGGGACCGACTCGTCTCCCCACTTCATCGAGGACGCCCGGGCCGAAGCAGCGGAGGCAGGCGTGTCGAACGTCGAGTTCGAGGTTTCCGATGCGCAGACGGCCGAATGGGACCAGAGCTTCGACCTGGCGTTCTCGCGGATGGGGACCCAGTTCTTCGCCGCTCCGGTGCCTGCCATGCGGGCGATCCGTCGGTCGCTGAAACCCGGCGGCAGGCTGGCGAAGATCTGCTGGTGCCGCAAGGACGAGAGCCCCATCTGGTCGGAGACTGAGCAGGTGGTCCAGGAGTTCCTCACCCGCCCCGAGGAGTACGACGCCGACACCTGCGGACCCGGACCATTCTCGCTGGGCAATCCCGAGACCTGTCGCGGCATCCTCGAGGCAGCCGGGTTCGACGAGGTCGAGCTGCGACGGCATGACTTCGACTACTACATGGGCGCCGACATGGACGAGGCCATCGATGCCCTGCTGGCCATCGGCCCCGGTGCGGAGCTGATCCGGCTCAACGGCGAGCACGGTGAGAGCCACCGGCCGGAGATCGCCGAGGCACTGGCCCGGCGCTTCGGCCCGTGGGAGACCGGGGACGGAACGATTGTCGGCCGCGCCGCCGTCTGGCTGGTTGCGGCCACCAACCCGGGCTGACCGGAAGGTCGCCGCAGGTCGCCGGCCCGGCAGTCGGTTCTAGTCGAGGACCTCGAAGATCCTCCATGAGCCGGGCACGCCCTTCAGGTCATGTTCGCCTCGATCAGTCAGGACCTGCCCGGAGCCGACCACCAGGTCCCTGACCGTTCCGCTCACGAGGATCTCACCGGGCCTGGCCAGGCCGCTGACCCTCGATCCGATGTGCACGGCGAGACCGCCGATATCGTCGTCCGGCAGGATCTCGCACTCGCCGGTGTGGAGGCCGGCGCGGATCTCGAGGCCGAGTTCGGCCAGGCGATCGCGGATCGCGGACGCCGCGTCGATCGCCCGGCTGGGTCCGTCGAAGACCGCCAGTGCTCCGTCGCCCAGCGACTTGACGAATCGACCGCGGTGCCGCTGGACCTCTTCCCGGACGACCGCGTCGTGTCGCTCGAGCAGCGATCTCCAGCGCCCGTCTCCGAGTTCGGCGGCCCGTCCGGTCGAGTCGACGATGTCGGTGAACAGGACGGTGGCCAGTACGCGATCGCTGACCGCCGGACGGCGCGTACCGGTGAGGAAATGCTCGATCTCGTCGGCCACCTCATCGGCGGCGCCCAGCCAGATCGGGCCGGCGCCGGAATACTCGAGGTAGCGCGCCCCGGGGATGTGCTCGGCGACGTAGCGGGAATGGAGCTCGTGGTAGGCGGTGTCGTGCTCGGGCCTCATCACGAGCGTCGGACACTGGATGCTCGGAAGCAGCTCACGGACATCGGTCTCGCCGTGCAGGGCGAGCGATGCCTCGAGCCCTGCCGGACCCATGGCGAGGCGTTGCCATCGTGCCCATGCCTCGCGGTGGCCGCGTTCGGCGACGCCTGTGATGAACCCCTCCTCCGACGTCGGCCTGCCCCACCTCTCGATCAGATTCCGGATCCTTTCGTTGCGTTCCTCGGCAGTCGGGGGGAACTCGTACCCCGGTCCTGATACCGGCCGCGGATTCGGCGCGATCATGACCATGGCCCTGACCACCTCCGGCCGCGAGGCCGCGAACATGGTCGCCAGAGAGCAGCCTTCGAGCATCGAGAACAGCGCGGGCTGCTCGACGCCGGCTGCTTCGAGAACGGCCGTGACGTCGTCGACCTGACCTTCCAGCGGCGTGGAGCCCGGAACGCCGTCCGACATGCCGTTGCCGCGGCGGTCGAACAGGATCAGGCGCGAGAACGAGGCCAACCGCTCCAGGAAGTCCGCGAAGAGCGGAAGGTCCCAGCTGAGCTCGATGTTCGATACCAGCGCCGGGACCATGACCAGGTCGAGTGGCCCTTCGCCGGCCACCTGATAGGCGATCGCGAGGTCGCCGCTCTTCGCATATCGGGTCTCGGGACGCTCCACGCGGCCAGTCTAGTCCTGCCCGGAGTACCGCCCGAAGGCCGGTCCGCGGCAGAAGTGCCGGGTGGCGATACCTTTCCGGCATGGCAGAGATCAGACCGGTTGACCCGACGGCCGAGCCCGGCCCGGTGCGGCGGGCGCTGATGCGGGCCTCGAATACCGACTTCGGCCGCAGCGTCGGAATCAATCTCGCCGCGAAGGTGGATCCTTTCCTGCTGCGCGTCTCGGGCGGGAGGGTGGCGACCACTGCTTTCTTTCCCGTGGTCGCCCTGATCGCGAAAGGGAGGAAGAGCGGGGAGGAGAGGCAGACGCCGCTGGTCTACTTCACCCGCGGCGACGAGGTCGTCCTTGTCGCCTCCAGCTTCGGCCGCGAGAAGAACCCGGCCTGGTACTACAACGCGACCGCGAACCCGGAGGTGGAGCTGCTGGTCAAGGGCGAGCGCCTGCCCTATCTGGTCCGGGAGACCGAAGGAGACGAGCGCGAACTCCTGCTCGACCTGGCCGAAAGCCTCTATCAGGGCTACGGCGACTACCGGCGACGAACTGCCGGCATCCGCGACATCCCGGTGCTCGCGCTCAGCCCCCGCTAGTGCCGGCTACCGACCCGGGCGCGGCGGAGGTATGCGAGCGCAGATGCGTGGTCGTCGGCTAGTTTCCCCCCATGCGCTTTTCTCCCGATCGCCCCCTCGGGGTTTCGCCCGCAACGGTCCTCGACTACCGCGAACTGGCCCGGCGCCGTATGCCCCGCCAGATGTTCGACTACATCGACGGCGGCGCCTACGAGGAGTCGACCATGCGGGCCAACGTCGCCGACCTGGAAAAGGTGCTGCTCAGGCAGATCGTGATGCGCGACGTATCGGTCCGCGAGCAGTCCTGCGAAGTCCTGGGACAGGCGCTCTCGATGCCGGTCATCCTCGGGCCGGTCGGCCTCGCCGGCATGTTCGCCCGGCGGGCAGAGGTGCAGGTCGCGCGGGCGGCCGAAGCGGCGGGTGTTCCGTTCGTCGAATCCACCGTCTCGATCTGCGGGATCGAGGAGGTTGCCGGAGCGGTTTCAGCGCCGCCGTGGTTCCAGCTCTACGTGATGCGCGACCGTGGATACGCCGAAGACCTGATGGCACGGGCAAGGGCCGTCGGCTCACCGGTCCTGGTCCTGACCGTGGACCTGGCCGTGATCGGAGCGCGGCACCGCGATACCCGAAACGCGATGGTCGGCGAACATTCGGCCTGGGCCAGGCTGAGGCGCGGTCTGGACCTGGCAGCGCATCCACGCTGGATCGCCGACGTGGCCGTCGGCGGCAAGCCGCTCACGTTCGGCAACCTCGAGAAAGCCGTGCCCGACGCCAGCGTGCCGCAGGACTTCAAGAAGTGGGTAGACGAGCAGTTCGATCCGTCGGTCACCTGGGATGACGTCGCCTGGGTGCGAGAACATTGGGACGGCAAGCTCGTGGTCAAAGGCGTGCTCGACCCCGAAGACGCCCGTCGGGCGGCCGATGCCGGAGTGGACGGCGTCATCGTGTCCAACCACGGCGGTCGCCAGCTCGATTCGGTGCCGTCGACCGCCGCCGCACTTCCGGGAGTCGTCGATGCGATCGGCGACCACGTGGACGTGCTGGCCGACGGTGGTGTCCGGACCGGCCTCGACGCGGTCAAGTTCAGGGCGATGGGCGCCAAGGCCGTGATGATCGGCCGGGCCTGGGCCTGGGCCGTGGCAGCGGGCGGGCAGGATGCGGTCTCGAAGATGCTCGAGGTGCTGCGGGCGGACATCGACACCGCGCTCGGCCTGACCGGTCAGAACTCGGTCGACGACCTCGACCGCTCGGCCCTGTACGAACCGGGCTAGCCCTTCAGGCCCGGGTCGCCTCGTCAAGAACGTTCAGGGCTCTGAGGCAGACGAGGTTGAGCAGGTTGGCGCCGTAGCGCAGGGCTTCCGGGCGGAAGTCGACCGCGTGCTCCAGCGCGTCCGGATCGCGAAAGCCCCCCGCCGTCTCCACGTGGAAGCCGTCGAAGAACTGGCCGTCGAACTCGATGAGTCCGTGGTTTTCCAGACCATCGTCGACCAGCATCCTCCACTGGTCGATCAGCGGCAGTCCGGCCTTTCTTACCGCCTGCCGGATCCGGTCGCTGGTCTCGCGGGCGAAGTCCCAGCGGCCGGTTAGATCGGCGTGGTTGAGCGCCGGCGGGATGGTGCAGACGACCGGGACCGGTCCGCGCCGCCTGATCGCCCGGACCAGTCTCGAGAGCTGGCGGGTCGTCCGTTCGGGCGAATGGCCGTAGTTG
>Ga0316576_10000576_pt1 | contig 17425 bp, 13 predicted proteins | sample S0NA_FD_203075 | JGI IMG/M metagenome (GOLD analysis project Ga0316576, IMG submission 203075) | Rhizosphere microbial communities from salt marsh grasses in Alabama, United States - S0-2_050615r3r5 | ecosystem: Host-associated > Plants > Roots > Rhizosphere | place: USA: Alabama | collected... | reverse complement strand
GAGGCACGCCCGGTAGTGCTCGGCCGCCTTGACGAACTGGCCGAGCAGCTCGTGGGCCCGGGCGATGCTGCAGCGGACCATGAAGTGCGGCTTGAGCGCGTGCGCCCGCTCGAACTCCCGGATCGCCGTGACGTAGTCCTGGCTCTCGAAGGCGCGGGTCGCCCGGGCAAAGGCCTCGGCCGCCTCGGCGGTCTTCTCCACGGCGGTCTTCTCCGCGGCGGGCCTGGACTGGGCACGGGCTTGCCCCTGGGGTAATGCCACACAGATCATCAACAGTGGGAGCACGCGCCGCATTGGATCCTCGCCCCGGGCTTCGCCGATCTTACCAGGCGGCCGGTGAAGAGCCAATCAGCGATAGGGATTGACCAGGACGTCCTTGTTGCCCAGGCGCCGCTTCTTGACCTGCGGAGTCGTCTTCGGCGCCACCTTCGGCGCGGGGAGGGCGGCGTCCGGGGTGGGGACCAGATCGACCCGCCACTGGCCGCCCTCGCTGAGGGACGCGGGAAAGCGCTGGGGCTGGTGTCCGGGGGCCGTGATCTCCACCGCCACCTGCTCCTGCCGCGCGGCGATCCGGGCGCGGAAGGGGTTGCTCACCGGCTTGCCGTCGATGGTGATCGTGGCGCTGGTCGGCGCCGCCAGGATCTCCAGGTTCACCATGGCGGGGCCGGTGTCCGGGGCGCGGGCGACAGCGCCGACAGCGTCGAGCGACACCGCAGCGTCCGCAGGGACAGCCGCCTGGACCCTGGTCGGTGGCCGGAGCGTGTCGGCCGGTCTCTTCTCCGGCAGCAGGAGCAGCACGACCATGACGATCAGCGAGAGGGCCAGGATCCCCGCGGCGACAAGGACCAGGACGCGCGGCCGGGCGCCCTTCGCAACGCTGGCCAGCCGCATCGAGGAGCCGCTCTGGGTCTCGACGTCGGGGACCACCTGGGGGTGCCGCTCCGCCTCGCACAGCAGCTGCTCCTTCTCCTGGATACGGTCGGCGAAGACCTCCTGCATCAGCCGCCCCACGTCCGCCTGCAGCACCGGCTCGCCCGAGCGGACGATGAAGCGCTCGAGGTCCTGCTGCAGCTCGTGGGCCGTCTGGTACCGCGCCTCCACCGGGCGCTGGAGCGCCTTGACCACGATCCGCTCCAGCGCGTCCGGATAGTCCTGACAGCCCGGGGCCTGGGACGGCCGGGCGATCTCGCCGTGCAGCACCTCGGCGATGGTGGCCGCGTTGTCCTTGCGCCGGAACAGGTGACGGCCCGTCGTGATCTCGAACAGCACGATGCCCAGCGCGAAGACATCGGCCCGCCGGTCCACCTCGATCTCGGGCCGCAGCTGCTCGGGGGCCATGTAAGCGAACTTGCCCTTGATCGACCCCTCGGCCGTGCTGTGGATCATGCCCTGGGCGCGGGCCACGCCGAAGTCAGCGACCTTCACCGCGCCGTTGTAGCCGATCAGGATGTTGGTCGGCGAGACGTCCCGGTGGACCACCTGCAGCAGCTTGCCGTCCCTTCCCTTGAGCTCGTGGGCGGCGTGCAGCCCCGCCGCGGCGTCCGCCACGATGCGGGCGCAGATCGCCGGCGCCGGGCGGCCCCGCCGGATCAGGGCCGAAAGGCTCTCGCCGTCCACGTACTCCATGGCGATGAAGTGGGTCTCGGCCACTCTCCCCAGCTCGAGGGTGTGGATCACGTTGGGGTGGCTGACCCGGGAGGCGAGGCGCGCCTCGTCGATGAACATCTCGATGAACTGCGGCTGCCGGCCGAGGTGGGGGTGGATCGCCTTGATCGCCACCAGCTTCTCGAAGCCCGCCGTCCCGCTCAGGCGGGCGAGGTAGACGTCGGCCATACCGCCGGTAGCGAAGCGGTACAGCAGCGTGTAGCGGCCGAAGTTGCGCCCCTCGCCCTGGATGATCTCTGCCGCTGCCTCTCCAGACATGCCTCTGACCTTGTCCGGGAGGATACCAGGGATCCGGCGCGCGCGATAATCCGAGCTTCGCCGAGCCTACAGCGCGACCCCGACGGTCAGGCCCGAGCTGAGGCCCCAGAGCAGCTCCGGGTCCCGCCCGATCTCCTCGTTGATCGGCACGAGGTACAGGTCGAGGGAGAGGGCGTCCAGCCGCAGGACCAGCTTGCCGAGCTCCAGCACCACGCCCGCCGGGTGGAGGTTGACGATCACCATGTCGATGTTGTCGATGGTGTCCGGGATGAAGAGAAAGCCGAGGTCGCCGCCGAAGCTCAGCCGCAGGGGCCCGATCCGGGGGCCGATCTCGCCCCCGCCACCCAGGTAGTAGCCGGTGTTGTCGCCGAAGTAGGCCCGCAGGAGCAGCCCCGCGCTGTAGATGCTCGACGTCGCCCCCGCCTCGAGCTCCACCATCGGCCCGCCGCGATCCCAGCTCTTGAGGTAGTAGCCGCGCAGCCCCGCGGCGAGGAGCGCGCGGGTCTCGCCCCTGGAGCGGGGCCGCGACGCCGGCTTCGCCACGCTCGGAGCCGGCGCCGGCGTGGGGGCGACCGTCGGCGCTGGCGGCGGGGCCGGGACCGTGGGCGGCGCCACGGCGGCGGGCTGGCTCGTCGGCGCGGGCTGGCTCACCGGCGCGGGCTGGCTCGCCGGCGCGGGCTGGCTCGCCGGCGCGCCGCCCAGGCCATCGACGGCCTCGACGGCGAGCTGCTTCAGCGTGGGGAGCATGCGCGCCGCGGGGACCGTCGAGCGCTGAGTCACCGCGCCGCCCGCGGAGGTGAACGCCTCGACCACGACCTCGACGCTCTCCCCCTTCGCAGAGAGGGTCGCCTCGACGATCCAGTCGGCGAGCAGGCTGCGGGCGAGCCCGGGCCGGTCGCCCGGACCGACCATCTTGACCATGTCGCTCACCGCCTCGGGCGAGACGAGGGCGCAGCCGCCACGCCCCTCCAGGGCGCCGCGCAGCGACTCGTCGGCCAGCGGGACCAGGGAGGCGGGCACGCCGCTCGCACGCACCGGCAGCGCCACGCCCTTGCAGGGAGCCGCGTGGACCGGCCCGGCCAGCGCCAGGAGCAGGACCGGGGCGAGCCACCTCATCGCTTGCTCCTCAGCCGCCAGGCGAGGGCGACGAAGGCCAGGACGAGCAGCAGCGTGCCCCGCTGCCAGGGCGCGACGAGCAGCCCGGCCTCCACCGCGGCGTCCGCCGCACCTCCGCCGGCGTCCAGCGGCACCGGCACCGGTGCGGAGTCGCCCGCCGCGGAGTCGCCGGCCGCGGGATCGCCGGAGCAGCCGCCACAGCCGTAGCCCAGGCCGAAGTCCTGCGCCGCCGCGCCGGTGCTCGCCCCCTTGGTTTCGGGCGTGGCGAGCGCCGTGGGCGCGCCCGGCGCCGATCCGGAGCTCCCGGTGAGCGGGGTCCCGGGCACGCTGTCGCTCCCCGGGGCGAGGGCGCCGCTCGCGCGGATGCAGCCGCTCTGGCCACACGAGGTCCCCGTCGGGCAGCAGAACGAGCCGCAGCACTGGGGGTGCGTCGTCGGACAGTAGAGGCCGTTGCCGCAGCAGGTGCCGCCCTGGGGCGCGCAGGTGCCGTCGCTGCAGCAGGTCGCCCCGGCCGGGCAGCAGCTGCCGCCCCCGCAGTCGGTGTCGCCGGGCGCGCAGACCTGGGCGCCGGAGGGACAGGAGGCCGCGTCGGCGGCGCACCCGCCCCCGGCGCAGCAGACCGGCTCGGTGGGTGGGCAGACGCTTCCGGCGCCGCAGCAGGTGGAGCCGGCCGCCTGGCACTGGTCGTCGCAGCAGGCGCCGCTGCAGGCCTGGCCGCCGCAGCACAGGCTCCCCGCGGCGATGCACGTGCCGCCGCAGCAGAGCTCGCCCGGGTTGCAGCAGCCGGCGGCGCACTGCTCCTGCCCCGCGGGGCAGGCGGGCGGCCCGGTAGGCGGTGGCTGGTCGGGCAACGCGGCGCAGTACTGGCCGACGAACATGGCGCAGGTGCCGTCCCAGCAGCAGTAGGGGTGGTCGGCGGGGCAGCACAGGCTGCCGCAGGAGTGGGGTTTGTCCGCCGGGCAGCCGCACTGCGGGTCGCTCGCCGGGCAGCAGATCCCGTTGTCGAAGCTGGGCAGGCTCGCCGGGCAACAGGCGCCCTGACCGACACACGTCTCCCCCGCGGCGCAGTAGCCCGCCGCGCCGCAGCAGGTCGCGCCCTGGGGCGCACACCCACTGCCGCAGCACTGTCCCCCGGCGGGGCAGTAGCCGTCGCCGCAGCAGGTCGCGTCGCTCGGGGCGCAGACCCCGGCGCAGCAGAGCTGATCCGGCTTGCAGCAGCCGCCGCCGCAGGGGTTCTTGCAGCCCGAGCTGCCGCCGCCGGTGCACCACTCGGCAGCCTTCTGCGCCGCGCTCTGGCAGTTGCACCCGGGGTCGCAGTTGTAGCCGTAGCCGTCCGAGCGCTCGTACCAGCACTGCCCGTCGGAGCTCGCGCAGCTTCGGAGGCTCTGCCCGTTGTTGCAGGCGACCCAGGGGCTGCATCCGGTCAAGGCTTGGGCGCGGCCCGGCAGGGCGATGGCCCCCAGGACAGCGACAACACAGAGGGCGCGCACGACGTCAGTATGGTGAGTGCGCCTGGCGAACGTCAAGTGGCGACCGCGGGAGTCACTCAACGAAGCGCTGCTATCTGCGCGGGCGGTCCAGCATCTCGCGGACCTTGAGCGACAGCGTGCTGCGCGTGAAGGGCTTGCGGATGAAGTCCGCCCCGTCCGCGCTCAGGGGCAGGACCTCGCGGTCGGTGTAGGCCGACATGAAGAGGATCCGCGTCCCGGGGAACCGACGCTCGACGATCGCGGCCAGCTCGACGCCGCTCATCCCGGGCATCACCACGTCGGTGATCAGCAGGTCGAAGCTCCTCTGCCCGAGCAGCGCCAGCGTCTCCTGCGCGGAGGCCGCGATCTGGACCCGGTAGCCGTCCAGCCCGAGCAGCCGGGCCGCCGCCCTGCGCACCTCGCCCCGGTCGTCGACCACCAGGATCCGCTCCTCGCCGCGGGCGCCCTCCTGGAGGCGGGGCGCCACCGGCTCGACGGCGGCCGACGGTCGGGCGCCGGGCAGGGTGACCTCGAAGCTCGCCCCCGCGCCGGGCGCGCTCTCGACCTCGATGACCCCGCCGTGCCCCTGGACGATGTCGAGGATCGTGCTCATCCCGAGCCCCGTCCCCTCGTGGGGCGCCTTGGTGGTGAAGAACGGCTCGAACAGCCGCTCCCGGGTCCGCTCGTCCATCCCCTCGCCGTCGTCGCGCGCCAGCAGGAGCACATCGCCGCCTTCGCGGCGCGAGACGCGGATCCACAGGTTGCCTCCCTGCGGCATGGCGTCCCGGGCGTTCGCGGCGAGGTTGAACACAACCTCCTCGAGCTGGGTCCGATCGCCCCGCACGAGGCAGGGCACCTCTGTCAGCTCGAGGTGCAGGTCCGCCCGCTCCCCGAGCAGGATGACCAGCAGGCCCTCGATGCCCCGGAGAACCTCGTTGAGGTCCAGCACCGCCCGCTTGGCCTGCTCCTTGCGGCTGAAGCCGAGGAGCTTGCGGGTGAGGAGCGCCGCGCGGTGGGCCGCCTTCTCCGTGGTGTCGGCGATCTCGCACAGGGAGGAATCCTCGCCCGCGCGCGTCTTCAGCATCTCCGCGCCAGCGAGGATCACGGTCATGATGTTGTTGAACTCGTGTGTCACCCCGGCGGCCAGACGGCCGACGACCTCCATCTTCTGCGAGTGCCTCAGCTCCGCCTCAAGCTTGCGCTGCATCGTGACGTCCTGCATCACGAGGAGCGTGACCGGCAGGTCGTCAAGGTCGAAGCGGGAGGCGGTGACCTTGGCGACGACATTCTGGCCCCGCCGGGCGCGGAGCTCGAGCTCGGCCGGCCCGTCGAGCTCGCCCGCCGCCATCCGGGCGTAGACCTGCCGCGCGGAGGGCCAGGCCCCCGGCTCGTGGAGCTGCTCGAGGGAGAGCGACGCCAGCTCCTCGACGCCGTGTCCGGTGAGCGCCCCCGCGGCCTGGTTGGCGAGGAGGATCGCGCCGTCCTCGAGGGTGGCGATGATCATCGCGTCGGGGCTCTGCTCGAACAGGAGGCGGTACCGCGCCTCGGAGCGGCGCAGGACATCGAGGTCGCTCAGGTCCTGGACCATCGCGAGCACCTCGGCGGTCTGGCCTTCCTTGTCCTTGATCGGCATCGCGGTGACGTAGAGCACGCGAGCGCCCCCGTCCCGGCGGAGCCACAGCTCGTCGCGGACCGCGTGACCGTCGCCCAGCGCGCGGGACACGCAAGACGGCGAGTGGTCCGCACCCAGCGACTCCCACAGCGCACCGACGGGGTGGCCCACCACCCGCTCCTCGCCCCTGCCCGACCGCTCGAGCACGGCGCGCAGGGCGGCGTTGGTCCAGCGGACGACCTGCTCCCCGTCGACGGAGAACATCGGGGTGTCCGACTGGTTGACCAGCGCCGCGAGCTTCTGCCGCTCACGGTCGAGGACCTGCATCTGGCCGTCCATCAGGTCGAACCAGCGTCGGAGCTGGGCCAGCTCGGCGAGCGCCGCGGCGAGCCGTGGGTCCGCGGAGTCGGTCATGGCGCGGACGTGGCCGCCCGATCGCGGTAGGCCCGGGCCAGGACAGCGGCGACCCGTTCGACCCCTTGCACCGTCGCCCCGTCAAAGGCAGCCAGGGTGTGGCTGTCGATGTCGATCTGGGCGAAGATCGTCTCGCCGTCGCGGATCAGCACGACGAGCTCGGAGCGGGTGTCCGCGCTGCAGGCGAGGTAGTTGTCGACATCGCGCACGTCCGGCACGTTGATGTTGCGCCGCTCGGCCACGGCGGTGCCGCAGATCCCGTTGCCCACCCCGATGAAGACGTGATCGGTGGGAGCGCCGACGAAGGGCCCGAGCCGGAGGACGTTGTCGGGGAAGAGCTCGTAGATCCCGGTCCAGTCGAAGAGCGGGCTCGTCTCGTGCAGCTCGCGCACGGCCGTCTCGAGGATCGTCGACAGCGCGTCATCGCCCGCGACGCGACGCTCGAGCTCACCAACGAGGTCGTCGATGCTCGTCATCTTCCGGCGATTGTGCCCGATCTGGCTCGACCGGGACAAGCCCGGAAGGCGCGGCTAGCGCGGAGGGACGCAGTTGACCAGGTAGGAGACCTGGACCCGGTATTCCCGGTGGATCCCGTCCTTGCCGCAGTCCACGTGCCACTTGCCCTTCTTCGACTTCATGTCGAGGAAGCAGTAGCGGATGTGAATCTTGCCCGTGAAGTGGTTGGCGAACATGAAGGGGTTGTTGGGGTTCGGCTGCTTGTTCCGCTTCCGCTCGGCCCACTTCGTGCGGCAGGCACGGCCGGCCTGCTGCTCCACGTTGGGTGTCATCTGGAACACCGCCTTGAGCGCTTCGTTGCACCCCCCCTTGGTGTACACCTCGCCGCCGCGGGCGCCGATGACCTGGGTGTCCAGATCGGCCCGCTTGCAGACGTGGGTCGGGCTGGGCTTGGCGGGCGGGGGGTAGCTCGCCGCGAGCTCCGTCGGGCGCACGGCTTTGGTGGTGTAGGTGTTGTCGGGCTTGACGTCGACCCGGACCATTCCTTGCTTCACGATCTTGATCGGATCCGCGCTCGCGGTCACGGAGACAAGCATGACGCAGGCGAGCGCCAGACAGGCGACAGGGCGCACGATGGTACCTCCTTGGTTGGGGCTGGAATCAGCCGAGGTGCGGCGCGGGGGCCTTGCCCCACGTGGTGCCCGGCTTCTCGACGGTGTAGTAGACCTTGATCTCCTCCTCGTCGAAGATCTGCGGCACGAGCTGGACCTCCATGCCGATCTTGATCTCCTCCTGCTTGATCGTCTCGCCGAACCAGCCGACGAGGCGGCCGCCGCCCTCCATGTCCACCACCGCGAGGATGTAAGGGATCACGTCGTCGAAGCCCGTCGGGGCCGCGTCGATCCGGGTCCAGGTGTAGAGCGTCCCCTTGCCCGAGTGCTCGACGAACTCGAACTCGCCGCTCAGGCACTCGGGGCAGTCGGCGCGGGGCGGGATCGTCTTGTAGCCGCACTTCTTGCAGACCGAGCCCATCAGCCGGCCGTCCTTGAGGTGCACGGCGAAGTCGCTGACCTTGGAGTAGGGTACGAAGCTGACCTTTCCGAACCAGCTGAACATGGCTTAGTCCCTCCTGAAGACGTGGACGAAGCAGTACTGGCCGATGCCGCCCACGTTGTGGGTCAGGCCCACGTCCGCGTTCGGCACCTGGCGCTCGCCGCACTCGCCGCGTAGCTGCTTGACGATCTCGTAGGCCATCGACACGCCGGTGGCGCCGATGGGGTGCCCCTTTGACTTGAGGCCCCCGTCAACGTTCACCGCGACGTCGCCGCCGATGTAGGCCCGCTTCTCCTCGATGAACTTGCCGCCCTGACCCTTCTCGCAGAAGCCGAGGTCCTCGTAGGCCATCAGCTCTGCGATGGTGAAGCAGTCGTGCACGTCGGCGACCTTGATGTCGCTGGCCTTGACCTCGGCCATGCGGTAGGCCTGCTCCGCGGCCTGCTTGGCCGAGGGGAGGCCGACCAGGTCGGGCCGGCGCAGCACGCTCATCGAGGCCGTGGCGCAGCCCACGCCGTCGAGCCAGACGATCTTACCGTCCTTGCGCAGCTCCTTCGCGCGGCTCTCCTCTGCGAGGATCAGCACGGCGGCGCCGTCCGCGTTGGCGCAGCAGTCATAGACGCAGAAGGGGGTCGAGACCGGATCCGAGGCCAGCGCCTTCTCCAGGGTGATCTCCTTCTGGAACAGGGCGTTCGGGTTCTTCGCGCCGTAGTGGTGGTTCTTGATCGCCACCTGGAGCAGCTGCTCACGGGTCGTGCCGAACTCGTGCATGTGCCGCGTGGCGAACATGGCGTAGTAGCCGGGGAACGTGGTGCCGAACACCGACTCCCACTGGACCTCGCCCACGCGCCCCATCAGCGCGAGGATGTCGGCGGTCTCGAGCTCGGTCATTTTCTGGCAGCCGATCACCGCGACCACCGGGTGCAGGCCGCTCTTGATCGCCATGTAGGCCGTACGGATCGCCGCGCTGCCCGAGGAGCAGGCCACCTCGGTGAGCCAGGTGGGCAGCGGGTTGAGGTTGAGGTACTCCTGGACCACACCGGCCACGGAGCGTTGTTTGTGGTACTCGGGGACCGCGGCGATCACCGTGGCGCTCAGGGCGTCGCGCCCGATGCCGGCGTCCTGCATCGCGTAGCGGTAGGCCTCGAAGGCGAGCTCCTGCACGGTGGCATCGCTGCGCCGGCCGAACTTACCGTGCCCGATTCCGATGACTCCAACTCGTGACATGTCTCTCTCCTTGGCCTAGATGTACTGCCCGCCGTCGATCTTGATCACCTCGCCGGTGACGTGTCGCGACAGATCGGAGCAGAGGAAGGCCACCAGGTGCGCGCAGTCCCCGGGGGTGGCGAACCGTCCGACCACCGTCTCGGCCAGGGCCTTGTTCTTGAACTCGGGGGGGATGGCCTCCATCATGTCGGTCAGCACCATCCCCGGCGCCACCACGTTGACGTTGACGTTGAACCGGCCCAGCTCGCGGGCAAGCGACTTGCTCATCGCGATCTCGCCGCCCTTGCTCGCGGCGTAGTTGGCCTGGCCGAACTTGCCCCGCAGACCGTTGATCGACGAGATGTTGACGATCTTGCCGTACTTCCGGTCCTTCATCACCAAGGCGGCGGCCTTGTTGTAGTTGAAGTAGCCCTTGAGGTTGACAGCGATCACCTGGTCCCACTGCTTCTCGCTCATCTTCCAGATCACGCCGTCCCAGGTGATGCCCGCGTTGCAGACCATGATGTCAAGGTGGCCGAACTGCTCGACCACCTGCTCCACCATCTTCTGCGCGTCGTCGTAGGACGAGACGTCGGCCTTCACCGCCAGCCCCTTGCGGCCCATCTTCTCGATGTCAGCCACGACTTGCTTGGCCTCGGTGTCGTGCCTGCGGTAGTTGACCGCGACATTGCAGCCCTCACGGGCCAGCTCGAGGGCCACGGCCCGGCCGATCCCCAGGCTGCCACCGGTAACGATCGCGCCTTTACCTTGGAGTCCCAGGTCCACGGGTTCACCTTCCTTTCTTGGGATATGGGATCCTGCTTCGGGTGGGGTTGATACCTCGAAGGCATACAATGGGTCAAGCCGCCCCGGTCCTGCTCCTCACCCCGTCTCGGCTCCGCGGAGGTGCTTTGCTTTTTGCGGACAGCTCTCTTTTGAAATAACATGGGGATCGCTGCACTTGGAGATCCACGGCGGATGCAAGCCAAGACCATACTGGTGGTTGGCGCCGAGGAAGTGTTCGTCCAGCTCATCGAGCACTTCTCGCCCCTGCAGTATCCAGTTGTCTTCGCCCCCGGAGCGGAGGAGGGCCTGAGCGCCCTCGATCGCAAGAGCCCCGGCCTGGTCGTGCTGCCCCTGGGCGAGCCGGAGCTCGCCCCCGTGCTCGACGCCGCCCGGAAGCGAAACGCCCGGATCCTGGGCCTGCACAGCGGTCCGGACCGGGACGCGGCCGATGTGGAGAGCCAGCTCCCACGGACCGAGCTGAAGCAGATCGTCCAGGCCGCGCGGGCTCTCGCCGACAAGGACCAGGACCGCGGAGACCTGGAGCCGGTCCCGTTCACGGAGGTCCGGTCCGCCAGGCCCAACGAGGCCGGCAAACGCGACTCCACGCCGAAGCCCGCCGGCACGGCGCCCGACACGGCGCCCCCCGGTCCTGCGCCGAAGGAGCCCACGTCGGCCCTGCCGGCCAGCCTCGAGCCCCAGCCCAGGTTCAAGCCCGCCGCGCCCCCCAAGCCCGCCCCCAAGCCCGACCCGGCCCCCAGGCCCGTCCCGGCCCCACCCCCCAAGCCGATGGCCGCCAAGCCGGCTCCCAAGCCCGCGGCCTCCAAGCCGGCTCCCAAGCCCGCGGCCTCCAAGCCGGCTCCCAAGCCCGCGGTCGCCCCCAAGCCCGCCGCGCCCAACCCCGCCGCGCCCAAGCTGGATCTGAAGCCGCTGGCCCTGGGAGGCGAAGCCGCGGCCGGGGGCAAGAGCGCGCCGGCGCTGTCGGAGCTGACCCAGCGGGTGGAGGTGCTCTCGCAGCAGCTGGAGCAGACCCGGCGTGAGCTGGGCCAGCGCTCCTCCTCCGACGGGGTCTCCGCCCTCCAGCAGAAGATCGAGGAGCTGACCTGGGATCTGTCGGAGGTGCGCCAGGAGGCGGCCTCGTCGCGAGAGGAGCTCCTGAAACGCGTCGACGCCCAGGCCGAGCTCATCGTCGCGCTCCAGGAGCAGCTCGAGCTGCTCGCCGAGCGGGCGGCGCAGCAGGAGAAGGCCCGGTCCGACCTGATCGAGTCCCTGCGCGCCGAGCTTGGGTTGCAGGAGGCCTCGGCGCTGAAGCTCGAGGCCCAGGGTCCGCTCCTCGGCCCTCGCCGGCCGGCTCACACCCTCTCCGGCCCGGGGCAGATCGACGAGGAGGCCGACACCGGCATCTATAACGACGACGAGGTCACCCAGCGCGCGGACATCGACGTAAAGCAGCTGCTGGGGGAGACGCTGGAGCCGCCCCGGGCGCTCGAGCACCTGCCGGAGGAGGAGGACGACGGCCGGCGTCAGCGGGGGGAGACGCCGCCCACGCTCTCCGTGGCGAGCCCCGCGGTCGGTGGAGACGAGGAGAGCGACGGCGGGGAGGACCTCGCCGAGCTCCCGGCCTTTGACGACGACAGCGACGAGGGCGAGTCCGACACGTTCATCGACAAGGGGGAGTCCTCGGTGATCATCCCCTTCGACGCCGTGGCCCAGGGAGGGGACCCGTCCGCGCCCTCCCTGCCCTTCACCACCACCGAGCCGCTCGAGGCCCCGACGCTCCCGCCCCCGCGCAGCATCTCCTGGCCGTTCCACGTCATGGTCGGTGCCGGCGTCTTGCTCCTCGCCGCGCTCGGGCTGCTGATCTACCGGTTCGCCTCCACGCCGTCGGACGCACCGAAGCCCCCCCGGGCGTTGTCGCCCGACGCGGGTCGGCCTGACCGGGCCATCGCCAAGCCGGACGTCAAGCCCGACGTCAAGCCGGACGTCGCGGTGGTCCAGCCAGACGCTGCCGCCGCTCCCCCCGACACCGGCGTCTCCCCGGACACCACGGCGCCGGAGCTCTCACCCCGTGCCCGCCGGCTGGCGGAGCTTCGACGGCAGCGGCGACACCGGGCCCTGCTCATGCGTCGGGCCCAGTTGCTCATGCGGCGCGGACAGCACGCCGCGGCCCGGGAGCCCCTGACCGAGGCGTTGAAATTGAAGGACGACTACCGCGTACGGATGCTCCTCGCGCGATCACACCAGAAGAGCAACGAGCTCTGGCCAGCAGCCCACCACCTGCAGAAGGCGATCGCCGGCGCTCCAATGGGGACGCGTCTGCGGCTCCAGGTCCAGCTCGGGCAGATCTATCTCAAGCTGGGCAAGAAGGCCCACGCCTGCCAGACGCTCAAGGGGGTCGCGGGCTACGGTCCAGCGGACGCGCTGATCGAGCGCAACTGCCGCTAGCCTGGCCTTCCTCCTCACCCGGATGTGAGCTTGATCGGACGCCGGTCGATCACGGCGACGAGCAGAAACGTCACCAGACTGACCAGCCAGGTGAAGTAGATCGGGTGGGGCAGCACGCGCCAGCTCGCCGGCGCCGCGAGCCAGAGCGCGAAGGCCGCCATCGTGCTGGCCAGGGTCCAGGTCGCCGCGCCGCGCCGGCAGAGCCGCGGGAAGAACATGGTCGCCAGCACCAGCAGCGTGTAAGCCGTGGAGAGCGTGAGCCCGATGAGCAGCGCCTTGAGGATCCCGCTCACGGTCAGCGCCAGCAGGAAGGTGGCCACGCTGATCAGCGCCACGGTGACGCGGCAGACGAGCTGCTCGCGGGCCGGCGACAGCTGCGGGGCAAAGAAGCGCTTGATCACGTCGCCGCAGACCAGGGTCGCGCTGCCCATGAGCAGGGCCGAGGCGGTGCTCACGTCGGCGGCCCACAGCCCGGCGAGGATCACCCCGGCGGCGATGGGCGGCAGGTCGAGCACCACGTTGGGCAGGGCCTTGGCCGGGATGATGCCCGGGTGGAGCACGGCCGCCGCCATGCCGATGATCGCGCTGATGAAGCCGATGGGCAGGATCAACGCGCCCCCGAGCAAGTAGGCCCGGGAGGCGCTCCTCGCGTCACGGGTGGCGAAGCCGACCTGGATCACCGACTGCGTCGAGTGGACCATGGTGATCATCACGATGAACCAGGCGAGGATCAGCCCTGGCCCGACCGCGAGGAGGTCGAAGCCGGGGTGGCCCGCGGGCACCCGCGTCGCCAGCGAGGACAGGCCACCCAGCTTGCCCACGGTGAGCGCGGCGCCGAGCACGATGCCGACGTAGATCACCGCCACGTTGATCACGTTGGTGAGCCCGGCGGCCCAGAATCCGCCGATGAGCGTGATGCCGACGAAGACCAGCGCGGTGATCAGCATCCCGGTGTTGAAGGAGAACGCCCCGGGGACAAGGGAGTGGAGGATCGCTCCCCCGGCCACGTACTGTAGCGAGGTGACCACGACCTGGATCACCAGCTGGCCCACCACCCCGACGACGCGGCCGGACACGCTGTAGTGGCGCTCGAACAGCTCGGGGACCGTGGTGATCTCCATCTGGCGGAACCGTCGCGCCGCCCCCAGGCCGAGCACGAAGGCGCCCGCGGCCCAGGCCGCGTTGTACCAGCCGGCGGAGAAGCCAGACGTGTAGGCCCGCTCCGCCACGCCGATGGTGGACGCCCCGCCCACCGCCAGGCCGGCCAGGAGCGCGGCCGCCACCCCGGCGGGCAGCTGCCGGCCGGCGAGCAGGTAGCCGACGAGGCCCCCCTTGCGCGCGGTGAGCCGCCGCGACCACCAGGTCACGCCGAAGAGCGCCAGGATGTACAGGGCGACGACGGTGAGCGGGACGGTGTGCGTCACGGGGCGCCTTCTGAAACGAAGGGCGGGAGCGGCGTCTGACCATCGTCCTTGCGGACGCTCGGCTTGCAACGGCCGGCCTCTTGAAGGCGGCACGGGGCCGGCCGCAAGCCTCGCTCGGACGCCGCGCCAACCGGATTCGAGGGCGCTGGTCGCCGGTTGTCACGGCGTACGCCGCTGCGGACGAAGGCGCAGCCGTCCGCTCCCGCCGGCAACACGTGGCTCACTTGATGCGGACCCGCACGTCCACCGCCGCCGGCGACTGCCCCTGCGGGTAGAGGAAGACCGGGTTGAGGTCCATCTCGGCGATCTCGGGGAAGTCGGCCACCAGGCGCGAGACGCGCAGCAGTAGATCCTCCGCCGCGGCCAGGTCCACCGCCGCCTCGCCGCGCACGCCGGTGAGCACCTTGTAGCCCTTGATCAGCCCCATCAGCTCCTTCGCCTCGGGGCGGCTGAGCGGGGCCACGGCGAAGGCCACGTCCTTCATCACCTCGACGAAGATCCCGCCGAGGCCGAACATCACCAGGGTGCCCAGGCCCGGCGACTCGGTGGCGCCGACGATCACCTCGCGTCCGGCGGGCTTCTGCTCCATCACGACGTAGCTCGCCCCCTTGCCGCTGAAGCGATCGCTCATCGCCTTGAACGCCTCGCGCAGCCCGGCCTCGTCCGCGATGTTCAGGGTCACCCCACCCTCGTCGGACTTGTGCACCACGGTGGTCGCGTCCACCTTGAGCACGCAGGGGAAGCCGACCTGCTTCGCCGCCGCGGCGAGATCGCCCTCGGTCTTGACGGCGCAAAGCTTCGGCACGGGGACGCCGTAGGCCGCGAGCAGGCCGAAGGCCTCGACCTGGGGCAGGTAGGCGTTCTTGCCCGCGTGGGCCTTGACGATCGCCTCGGCCTTGCCCTTCTCGACGCCGTCGAGCGCCGGGGCGGCCTCCCGCGGCCGGCCGCGGAGCTCGCTGTAGCGCGCCATGGCGGCGAGGGAGCGCGCGCCGTCTTCGGCGAACTCGTAGACCGGCAGGCCCTGCTCGCGCAGCAGGTCGATCAGGCGCCCGTACTTGGCGATGGTCTCGATCACCACGACCACGGGCTTCTTGGACTGGCTGGTCGCCTCCTTGATGCGCGAGGCGATGGCGTCCAGGTCGACGAAGGGGGCGGTGACGAAGAAGACCAGCACCATGTCGGTGCCCTCTTCCTTGAGCAGGGTGTCGACCGCGGCGTAGTAGTGGTCCGGTCCTCCGGTGGCCACGACGTCCACCGGGTTGCCGGTGGAGGCCTCGGCGTAGAGGCTCTCCTGCAGGCGCTTCTTGCCCGCGGGAGACCAGACCGCGATCTCCAGCCCGCTCTCCACCGACTCGTCCACGGCCTGGATCCCGGGGCCGCCGGTATTGGTGATCATCCCGATGCGCTTGCCGCTGGGCGGCTCCTGCATGGAGAAGGCCACGGCGGCCTTGACCATCGTCTCGGTGTCGTGAAACTCCAGCACGCCGGCCTTGCGGAACATGGCGGTGGCCATCGCCGCCTGGTCGACCAGCGTCCCGGTGTGGGAAGAGACGGCCACCGAGCCCGCGCGGGTCCGGCCGGCCTTGATGGCGAGGATCGGCTTGTGGGGCGTGATCGCCGCCGCCACCTCGAGGAAGGCCCGCGGGTCCTTGAACGACTCGATCTGCATCATGATCGCCCGCGTGCCCTCGTCCTGGCCGTAGTACTCGAGGATCTCGGGCATCGTCAGGTCACACTCGTTGCCGTAGGAGCAGTACATGCGGTGGCCGAGCCCGACGTTGTGCAGGTGCAGCTTGAGCATCTCGCCCATGCCGCCGCCCTGGGCGATGATCGAGACGTTGCCCGGCTTCATCGGCACGAAGGTGAAGTTCGCGTAGACGCTGACCCCCGGCGTGGCGTTCTGGATCCCCTGACTGTTCGGGCCAAAGACGCGCATGCCGTGCTTGTGGGCCAGCGCGACCATCTCCCGCTCGCGCTTGATGCCCTCCTCGCCCACCTCCTTGAAGCCGGCGGTGTGCACGATGCAGAACTTCACGCCCTTCTCGCCGCACTGCTCGATCACCGGCGGGACCAGCGTGTTCTTGACCGAGATGTTGACCAGGTCGACGACGCCGGGGATCTCGGTCACGCTCTTGAAGGCCGGGAAGCCGCGGATGTGCCCGCCCTTGGGGTTCACCGGGTAGATCGGGCCGTTGTAGCCGTACTCGTAGAGGTTCTTCACCACGATGTGACCGATGGCGAAGGGGTTGTTGGTGGCGCCGATCACCGCCACCCCGCGGGGCTTGAACAGTCCGTCCAGGTTGGTCATGCGTCGTCCTTCCTTTCCTGCTGGTCTGGCTTCCCTTGGTCTTGTTCTCTGGCGATCAGCGCCGCGCCGAGGGCCCCGGTGAGCTGGGGCAGGGGCGGGACCACCACCTTGCGTCCAATCCGCGCCTCGAGCAACTCGGCGATCGTCGGGTTGTGGGCCACCACGCCGCCGGTGAGCACCACCGTGCCCTGGTCCAGGGGGTGCATCTCCACCACGCGCTGGATCACCGACTGGAACGCGCCGCGGACGATCTCGGCCACCGGCACGCCCTGGCGCAGGTGCGAGAGGATCTCGGTCTTGGCGAACACGGTGCAAAAGCTGGAGAGCCGCACGCCCCGCTCGGCCCGGGCGGCCAGGGGCTCCATCTGCCCGAGCTCCAGGTCCAGGCGCAGGGCGATCTCCTCGATGAACGCCCCCGTGCCCGCCGCGCACTTACGGTTCATGCGGAAGTCGATGCGGCGTCCGTCGGCGTCGAGGAGGATCACCTTGTTGTCCTGCCCGCCGATGTCAACGATGGAGAGCGCCTCGGGCACGTGGTGGTAACAGCCCACCCCGTGGCAGTGGATCTCGGTGAGCGAGGCGTCGGCGAACTCCACGTTGTGCCGGCCGTATCCCGTGGAGACGCACCTGCCGAGCTGCTCGGGCCGGGCCCGCGCCGCGGCGAGGGCCGCGTCCAGGGCGGCCCGGGCCGTCGCCGCGTAGTCCACGCCCGAGGGGCGCACGTCGCGGGCCAGCAGCCTGGCCTCGCCGTCGATCAGAGCCAGCTTGGTCGCCGCGGCCCCGATGTCGACGCCGCAAAATATCCGTTCCACGGCTGCGCAGCGTACTACAGACGCCCTGAAAAATCAGGCCCCTGTTGCGCCGCGATCAACGCGGGTCCGGCCGAAACGCGTACATCTCCTCGCGCAGGACGCGGTAGAGCTCCATGTGCTCCTGGTGGTTCTGGTGCCGAAAGTCGGCGAGCCGCATCCGCGTGTCGGCGATCTCGCGGCGGGTCTCGAAGAGCTCACGCGAGACCCTGGCCTCCAGCGACGCGAGGTCCGTCCGGACCCCCTCCAGGTCCGCCTTCGTCGCCATCCCCTCCAGGTCCGCCTTCGTCGCCATCCCCTCCAGGTCCGCCTTCGTCGCCATCCCCTCCAGATCTGCCTTCGTCGCCATCCCCTCCAGATCTGCCTTCGTCGCCATCCCCTCCAGATCTGCCTTCGTCGCCATCCCC
>Ga0316576_10000575_pt1 | contig 17430 bp, 19 predicted proteins | sample S0NA_FD_203075 | JGI IMG/M metagenome (GOLD analysis project Ga0316576, IMG submission 203075) | Rhizosphere microbial communities from salt marsh grasses in Alabama, United States - S0-2_050615r3r5 | ecosystem: Host-associated > Plants > Roots > Rhizosphere | place: USA: Alabama | collected... | reverse complement strand
ACAGGAACTGCGCGACGCCCTCGTTCGCGTAGATCTTCGCCGGCAACGGCGTGGTGTTGGAGAACTCCAGCGTCACGTGCCCTTCCCACTCCGGTTCCAGCGGCGTGACGTTGACGATGATGCCGCAGCGCGCGTAGGTGGACTTGCCCAGGCAGATCGTCAGCACGTTGCGCGGAATGCGGAAGTACTCGACGGTATGCGCCAGCGCAAAGGAGTTGGGCGGAATGATGCAGACGTCACCGGTGTAGTCGACGAAGCTGCTCTCGTCGAACTGCTTCGGATCCACGATGGCGGAGTTGATGTTGGTGAAGATCTTGAAGTGCCGCGCGCAGCGCACGTCGTAGCCATAGCTCGAGGTGCCGTAGGAAATGCTGCGCGCGCCGTCGGCGGCGGCCCGGACCTGGCCGGGCTCGAACGGTTCGATCATGCGGGCGGATTCCGCCATGCGGCGGATCCAGCGGTCTGACTTGATGCTCAACGGTTGCTCCCGTGCGCAGCGCGCGAACCGGCGCGGTGCTCAGCTGCTCTGGATGTTGATCTGCGGCAGGTTCACCGCCAGGCTGCGCGGCGTCTGCGCGAGGCGCGCGGCCACGCGGCGCGCCACGTCGCGGTAGCTGGCGGTCAGCTCCGAGTCCGGATCGGCGACCACCGTCGGCATGCCGCGGTCGAGGTCCTCGCGGATCTGCAACGCGAGCGGCAACTGGCCGAGCAGCGGCAGGTCGTACTGCTCCGCCATGCGGCCGCCGCCGCCGGAGCCGAAGATCGGCTCTTCGTGACCGCAGGCGCTGCACACGTGGGTGCTCATGTTCTCGACCACGCCGAGCACGGACATGTTGACCTTGCGGAACATCTGCACGGCCTTGCGGGCGTCGAGCAGCGCGATGTCCTGCGGCGTGGTCACGATCACGCTGCCGGCCACCGGGATGTTCTGTGACAGCGTCAACTGGATGTCGCCGGTGCCGGGCGGCAGATCGACGACCAGGTAATCGAGACCTTCCCAGTTGGTCTCGCTGAGCAGTTGCTGCAGGGCCGAGGTGACCATGGGCCCGCGCCAGATCATCGGCGTGTCCTCGTCCACCATGAAGCCGATCGACATCACCTGCAGGCCGTGGGCGCGCATCGGCACGATGCGGTTACCGACCGTTTCGGGCGGCCCCGACACGCCCAGCATGCGCGGCATGCTCGGCCCGTAGATGTCGGCGTCCAGCACACCGACCCGCGCGCCGTCGGCGGCCAGCGCCAGCGCCAGGTTGACGGAGGTCGCCGACTTGCCGACGCCGCCCTTGCCGGACGCGACGGCGATGATGTTGCGGATCCGCTCGTGCGGCTTGAGTTCGCCCTGCACCGCGTGCGCCATGACTTTCCAGTCCAGGTTCACCACCGCCTGCGCGATGGCGTCGTCGGCCTCCAGCGCCGTCGTGATCTCCTCGGCCAGGGCCGCCTGGCGGTCGCCGAGGGGGTAGCCGGCGCGCAGGTCCACCGACACCCGGTCGCCGTCGATGCCGATCCCGCGCACCCAGCCGAGACCGGCCACGTCGCCATCCGAGTAGGGGTCGCGGACGCTGCCGAGCAGCGCGCGCACGTGTTCTTCCGTTAGGTTTGTCATGCTTTTTTCCTGCTTGCGGGGAACCCCTGCACGCGAGCGCCTCGGGGTAGCCCATTGTATCGTTCCGGGTGTCGATCGTGAACCGCGGTCATGCGATAATGGCCGATTCTTCAGAACCGGCGTACCGCCCGCAACCCCGGCACAACCGTATGACACAGAACAAACGACAGATCCTGGTCACCAGCGCGCTGCCGTACGCGAACGGCGCGATCCACCTCGGGCACATGCTCGAATACATCCAGACCGATATCTGGGCCCGCTTTCAGCGTTCTCAAGGCAACGAGTGCTACTTCGCCTGGGCGGACGACGCGCACGGCACGCCGGTAATGCTCTGGGCGCGCGCGGAGGGTAAGCCGCCGGAACAGCTGATCGACATGATGAACGAGCAGCACAAGACGGACTTCCGCGATTTCGGCATCAGCTTCGACAACTACACCTCGACGCACAGCGAGTACAACCGCGAGATCGTCGAGCACATCTACCGCGAACTCGACGCGGGCGGCTACATCGAGCGGCGGCCGATCGAGCAACTCTACGACGAGCAGGAAGGCATGTTCCTGCCCGACCGCTTCATTCGCGGCACCTGCCCCAAGTGCAAGACGCCGGACCAGTACGGCGACAGCTGCGAGGCCTGCGGCGGCACCTACGCGCCGACCGAGCTGATCGATCCGCGCTCCGCCGTCAGCGGCAGCACGCCGGTGCTGAAACAGTCCGAACACTATTTCTTCCGGCTGTCGGCCTTCGAGGAGCGCCTGCGCGCGTGGATGGATTCCGGTTCGCTGCAGCCCGAAATCGTCAACAAGCTGCAGGAGTGGTTCACCGACGGCCTGCGCGACTGGGACATTTCGCGCGACGCGCCCTACTTCGGCTTCCGCATTCCCGGCACCGAGGACAAGTATTTCTATGTCTGGGTCGACGCGCCGGTCGGCTACGCGGCCAGCTTCCGCGAGCTGTGCGAGCGCACCGGCATGGACTTCGACGCCTGGTGGGGGCCGGACTCGACCGCCGAGATGCACCACTTCATCGGCAAGGACATCGTCTACTTCCACACCCTGTTCTGGCCGGCAATGCTGATGGGCGCGGGGTTCCGCACGCCCACGGCCGTGTACGCGCACGGCTTCCTGACCGTCGACGGCGCAAAGATGTCGAAATCGCGCGGCACCTTCATCAAGGCGCGCACCTACCTCGACCACCTGCACCCCGACTACCTGCGGTACTACTACGCGGCCAAGCTGGGGCCCGGCACCGGCGACATCGACCTGAACCTCGAGGACTTCGTGCAGCGGGTCAATGCCGACGTCGTCGGCAAGGTGGTCAACATCGCCAGCCGTTGTGCCGGCTTCATCCAGAAACGCTTCGACGGGCGCCTGTCCGCCGAACTGCCGCGACCCGACCTGCAGCAGCGCTTCACCGACGCCCGCGCCTCGATCGCCAACGATTTCGAACAGCGCAATTACCAGGCCGCGGTTCGGCGCATCATGGCGCTGGCCGACGAGGCCAACCGCTACATCGACGAGGAAAAGCCCTGGCTGCAGATCAAGCAGGACGGTATGGCCGCCCACGTGCAGGCCGTGTGCACCCAGGGCATCAACCTGTTCCGTGTGCTGATCGCCTACCTGGCGCCGGTGCTGCCGTTCACGGCGGAACGCGCCGCGGCCTTCCTCGGCGTGGATGTCAGCGACTGGAGCCGCCTCGAGCAAGCCCTGCTGGACACGGAAATCAACACTTTCCAGCCGTTGCTCACGCGCATCGACCCACTCAAGGTACAGGCCGTCGTCGACGCCTCGAAAGAAAACCTGCAGGCCACGAACGCCGCGGCGGACGAACCCGAGGCGCCCGCCCCGGAACCGATCGCCGCAGAGATCGGCATCGACGATTTCCTCAAGGTCGACCTTCGCGTCGCCCGCATCGTCGCCGCCGAGGCGGTGCCCGAGGCGCGCAAGCTGCTGAAGCTGACGCTGGACATCGGCGACGGCACGCGCACGGTGTTCGCCGGCATCAAGTCCGCCTACGAACCGGACGACCTGGTCGGCCGTCACACCGTGATGGTCGCCAACCTGAAACCGCGCAAGATGCGGTTCGGCACCTCCGAGGGCATGGTGCTGGCGGCCGGGCCCGGCGGCGCGGACCTGTACATCCTCGAACCGGACGAAGGGGCGCGGCCCGGCCTGCGCGTCACCTGACCGGGTTCGGCGGACGCACCGGCACGGCATGGCGGAATACCTGCTGATCCTGGTCAGCACCGTACTGGCCAACAATTTCGTCCTGGTCCGTTTTCTCGGACTGTGCCCGTTCATGGGCGTGTCCAACAAGTTCGAGGGCGCGGTCGGGATGTCGGTGGCGACGATGTTCGTGCTGACGCTGTCCTCGGTCAGCAGCTACCTCGTCAGCACCTACCTGCTGCGCCCGCTCGGCCTCGAGTACCTGTCCACGCTGAGTTTCATCCTGGTCATCGCCGTCATGGTCCAGCTGACGGAATTGATCATGCGCCGGACCAGCCCGCTGCTGTACCGCATCCTCGGCATCTTCCTGCCGCTCATCACCAGCAACTGCGCGGTGCTCGGCGTCGCCCTGCTGAACGTGCAGCAGCAGCACAACCTGCTGCAATCCGCGCTCTACGGATTCGGCGCTTCCGCCGGCTTCGGGCTGGTGCTGATCATGTTCTCGGCCATGCGCGAGCGGCTCGCGACGGCGGACGTGCCGCTGCACTTCCGCGGCGCCCCGATCGCCCTGATCACCGCCGGCCTGATGGCCCTCGCCTTCATGGGCTTCAGCGGCCTGGCCCATTCCTGAGGAAAGCACGGATGGTCACGGCGGTGGTTTCACTGATGATTCTCGGCGGTCTGTTCGGCCTCGGACTGGGCTGGGCCGCGCGGCGGTTCCGGGTCGAATCCGACCCCGTGGTCGACCGCATCGACGCGATCCTGCCGCAGACCCAGTGCGGCCAGTGCAACTACCCGGGCTGCCGACCGTACGCGGAAGCCATCGCGAGCGGCGAGGCGCCGATCAACCAGTGCCCGCCCGGCGGCCAGGACGGCATTCGGGCGCTCGCCGACCTGCTGGGCGTCGAGGAACTGCCGCTGAACCCGGAGAACGGCGCGGCGGCAGCGCCGACGGTCGCCGTGATCGACGAGGCCGTATGCATCGGTTGCACGCTGTGCATCCAGGCCTGTCCCGTGGACGCCATCGTCGGCGCGACCAAGCAGATGCACACCGTGATCGAGGACGAATGCACCGGCTGCGACCTGTGCCTGCCGCCTTGCCCGGTGGATTGTATCGAGATGGTCGAACGACCCGGGCATGCCTGGCGGCGGCCGCGGCCGGACCGGGCGCCGTACGGTGCGGCGGGCCCGGAGCCGCTTGCGTCCGGCGGAGCGGCCCGATGACCACGCACGCGTTTTCGCCGCGTGACGACGCCCGGGCACGCCTGGCGGAAGACCGCCTGTACCGCTTTCACGGCGGGCTGCGCCTGCGGCACAACAAGAAGGTGTCCTGCGAGCTGCCGGTCGCGTCCGTGCCCCTGCCCGAGCGCCTGTTCGTGCCGCTGCTGCAACACGCGGGCCCCGAGGCCCGCGCGACCGTGGAACCCGGCCAGGCGGTGCTGCGCGGGGAGTCGATCGGCTGCTTTCGGCATCTCGGCGCCGGCTGCCTGCATGCGCCGACGTCCGGCACCGTCGAGGCGATCGTCGACCACCCGGCGAGCCGCGCGTCCGGCCGCGACGGCGCCTGCATCGTGCTGCGCCCGGACGGCCGCGACGAATGGCGGCCGCGCGAGCCGCTGGTCGACTGGGCGGCGGCCGATCCGGCCGAGCTGCGGCGGCGCATTGCCGGTTCGGGCATCGTCGGCCTCGGCGGCGCCGTCTTTCCGACCGGCTACAAGGTGGACCAGGCCAGCGCGCGCGGCATTCATACCGTGATCCTGAACGGCTCGGAATGCGAGCCGTGGATTTCCTGCGACGAGATGCTGATGCGCGAGGAACCCGACGCCATCGTGCTCGGCGCCCGCATCCTGCAGCGTGCGGTCGGCGCGGAACAGACGCTGATCGCGATCGAAGACCAGATGGGCGCGGTTTCCGAGGCGCTGCAGGGCGCCGTCGACCGCAGCGGCGCGGACGACATTCGCGTGGTCAAGGTCACGACGATCTACCCCGAAGGCGGCGAAAAGCAGCTGATCCAGGTGCTGACCGGGCTCGAGGTGCCCAGCGGGGGACGCCCGACCGATCTCGGCCTGCTGTGCCAGAACGTCGCCACCGCCACGGCGGTCGCGCAGGCGGTCACGGAGGACAAGCCGCTGATCGAACGCATCGTGACGGTGACCGGTCCGGGCATCGCGCGGCCGCGCAACCTGCTGGCGCGCATCGGCACGCCGATCGCCGACCTGGTGGCCTTTGCCGGCGGCTACACGCCGCAGGCCGCCCGCCTGGTGCTCGGCGGCCCGATGATGGGGTATCCGCTGGCGAGCGACGCCAACCCGGTCATCAAGGCCGCGAATTGCATCCTGGTGCTCGGTGCGGCGGACCTGCGGGCGCCGCAGGCGGAACTGCCCTGCATCCGCTGCGGCGAATGCGCCCGCGTCTGCCCCGCGGTCCTGCTGCCGCAGGAACTCAACCGCGTCATCCGCGCCAGCCAGTGGGACGAGGCCGCGGCCTTCGGCCTGCACGATTGCATCGAGTGCGGTTGCTGCGACCTGGCCTGCCCGAGTCACATACCGCTGGTCGAATGGTTCCGCTACGGCAAGTCGGAACTGCGCGAGCGCGCCATCGAGCGCGGCCGCGCGGAACACGCCCGGGCACGGTTCGAATCGCGCCGGGCACGGCTCGAGCGCATCCAGCGCGAACGCAAACAGCGCATGGCCGAGAAAAAACGTGCGCTGCGGGACGCGCAGGAGCGCAAGGCCAAGGTCGCCGCCGCCGTCGCCCGCGCCCGCGAGAAACAGGAGCGCAAGCCGTGACGCGGCAGTTCGCGACCGGCGCCCCGCCGCACGTCGCCCCGTCCGCCACCGTCGGCGGCGTGATGCGGCAGGTACTTTACGCCCTGGTACCCGGCATCGCCGCCCATGCCTGGTTCTTCGGACCGGGCATCTTCGTCCAGATCCTGCTGGCCACGGTGTTCGCGCTGGCGCTGGAAGCGCTGATGCTGCGCCTGCGCGGCCGGCCGCTGCGCCCTTTCCTCGGCGACTGCAGCGCAGTGGTCACGGCCGTCCTGTTCGCCCTGTGCATTCCGCCGCTGGCGCCGTGGTGGGTGGCCCTGACGGGCATGGTCTTCGCCATCGTCATCGCCAAGCACCTGTACGGCGGCCTGGGCAGCAACGTGTTCAATCCCGCCATGGTCGCCTACGTGGCGGTACTGATCGGATTTCCGCAGGAAGTGACGGCCTGGCTGCCACCGACCGCGATCGCGGCCTGGACGCCGGACCTGGGTGACGCCGTGTACGCCATTCTGACCGGCGACCTGCCGCGCGACCTGGCCTGGGACGCCGTCTCGGCCGCGACGCCGCTGGACACGATCCGCACCGCGGTGGCGTCCGGGCAAACCCTCGCGGAAGCCCGCAACGCGCCGCAGTTCGGCGACTTCGGCGGGCTGGGCTGGGAATGGATCGCGAACTGGTACGCGCTCGGCGGTTTCTGGCTGCTGTGGAAGCGGATCATCAGCTGGCACGCCCCGGTCGCCATGATCGGCACCGTCCTGCTGCTCGGCACCGCCGCCTGGCTGCTCGACCCGGGCAGCAACCCGATGCCGTTGCAGCACGTGTTTTCCGGCGGCCTGGTGCTCGGGGCGTTTTTCATCGCGACCGACCCGGTCAGCGGCTGCACCAGTACGCGCGGCCGCCTCGTGTTCGGCGCCGGCGCCGGGCTGCTGGTCCTCGTCATCCGGCGCTGGGGCGCTTACCCGGACGGCGTCGCCTTCGCCGTTCTGCTGATGAACATGGCGGCGCCGCTGATCGACCGCTTCACCCGCCCGCGGATCTACGGCCATGACTGATCGCCGGGACGGCATCTGGCGCAGTGCGCTGCTGCTGGCCGTGGTCGCGGTGCTCGGCACCGCGCTGCTCAGCGGCGTGCACGAACTCACCGCCGAGCGCATCGCGGCGCAGGAGCGCCGCGCCGTGCTGGAGCAACTGGCGCAGGTGCTGCCCGCCGAACGCTACGACAACGAACTGCTCAGCGACCGGATCGTGGTGCGCGACGAGGGCTTTTTTCCCGGCGGCCAGGCGGTCATCGTGTACCGGGCGCGGCGTGACGGCGAACCCGTCGCCCTGATCCTGCGCCATCGCGCCGTCAACGGCTACAACGGCGACATCGACCTGCTGACCGGCGTCGCCGCCGACGGCCGGATCACCGGCGTGCGCGTCACCCGGCACAACGAGACGCCCGGGCTCGGCGATGGCATCGAAGTGGAGAAAAGCGACTGGATCCACGGCTTCGACGGCCGCTCGCTGCAGGATCCGCCGGCCGACGGGTGGCGCGTGCGGCGCGACGGCGGCGTCTTCGACCAGTTCACCGGGGCGACGATCACGCCGCGGGCAGTGGTCGGCGCCGTGCACGCGGCGCTGCAGTACGTCGCGCAGAACCGGGCTACACTGTTCAGCCTGCCGGCCGGGACCGGCGAGGAGCGGACCGCGCAATGAGCGAAATCTCGTACCGGAAAATTTTCACCGAGGGCGTCTGGCAGCAGAATACCGGCCTGGTGGTGTTGCTCGGGCTGTGCCCCCTGCTGGCGGTGACCGGCACCGTGGTCAACGCGATCGGGCTGGGGCTGGCGACCACGCTGACGCTGGTCTTCTCCAACCTGGCCGTGTCGCTGTCGCGTGGCCTGTTGCGGCCGGAAATCCGCATTCCGGCCTACGTGCTGATCATCGCCTCGGTCGTCACCGTGATCCAGCTGCTGATGCAGGCCTGGTTTCACGATCTGTACCGGGTGCTCGGCATCTTCATCCCGCTGATCGTCACCAACTGCGCCATCATCGGCCGCGCCGAGGCGTTCGCTTCGCGGCACGCGCCGCTGCCGGCCGCCGTCGACGGGCTGGCCACCGGGCTCGGCTTCTGCATCGCGCTGATTGCGCTCGGGGCGCTGCGCGAAGTGCTCGGCCACGGCACGCTGTTCAGCCAGGCCCGGCTGATGTTCGGCGATCTCGGCCAGGCGCTGCAGCTAACGCTGATTCCCGAATACCGTGGCTTTTTGCTCGCGATATTGCCGCCCGGCGCGTTCATCGGGCTGGGCCTGCTGGTGGCCGGGCGCAAGTGGCTCGACGCGCGTCGGCCGCGCACGCGCCGCCTCGCCGCGGCGACCGAGGACCGGCACGAGGCGGCCGCATGAACGCCGCCGACCGCGAACGGTTCTTTCAACGGCTTCAGGCCGTCAATCCGCAGCCGAAAACGGAACTCGAGTACGCATCCCCGTTTGAATTGCTGATCGCGGTGATCCTCTCCGCCCAGGCGACCGACGTGGGCGTCAACAAGGCCACGGCGCGGCTTTTTCCGGTGGCGAACACGCCGCGAAAGATCCTCACGCTCGGCCTGGACGGGCTCAAACAGCACATTCGCACGATCGGCCTGTACAACGCGAAGGCCGAGAACATCATCAGGACCTGCCGCATCCTGGTCGACGAGCACGACGGCGAAGTACCGCGCGACCGGGCCGCCCTCGAGGCGCTGCCCGGCGTCGGCCGCAAGACCGCCAACGTCGTCCTCAACACGGCCTTCGGCGAGCCGACGATCGCGGTCGACACCCATATTTTCCGCGTCGCCAACCGCACCGGGCTGGCGCCGGGAAAGACACCGCTGGCGGTCGAAAAGAAACTGCTGGAGGTCGTCCCGCAAGAGTTCCTGAAGGACGCGCACCACTGGCTCATCCTGCACGGCCGCTACACCTGCAAGGCGCGCAAACCGAACTGCCCGGAGTGCATCGTGCGCGACCTCTGCGGTTTCAAGTCCAAGACCGGAATGTAATAATCGGGCGCTGCCGCCGGTCTACTGCCCTGAACCGGGTCGGTTCGCCGGCGGCGGTTCGATAGCACAGCAAAAACGGCATGCAAGCCGTAAACCACCAACTGGAGACTTTCACACATGTCTGAAAAACCGATGATCAAACCCGTATCCGCCATTGTCGGCGCCGCGTTCGTTTCCGCGATCGCGATTCCCGCCTCCGCGGCGGCCGCCGACAACCCCTTCGCAACCGCCGACCTGGATGACGGCTACATGCTGGCCGCCCATCACAAGAAAGGCGAAGAGGGCAAGTGCGGCGAAGGCAAGTGCGGCGGTGAGAAGAAAGCCGAAGAAGGCAAGTGCGGCGGCGAAAAGAAGGCGAAGGAAGGCAGCTGCGGCGGCGAGAAGAAGGCCAAAGAGGGCAGCTGCGGCGGCGAGAAGAAGGCCAAGGAAGGCAGTTGCGGCGGTGAAAAGAAGGCGAAGGAAGGCAGCTGCGGCGGTGCGCACGACTGAACCGCACACCGTGACCGGCCCGCAACGGGCGCCCGGGACCACCGGGCACCCGGTTGCCGGCGCCGGGCTCGGGCTGAGGCGGGCCCTGCTGGGCCCGCTCTCCGCCGACGGGCCCGGACCGGTCGATTTCCTGGAGGTCGCGCCGGAGAACTGGATGGGCGTCGGCGGCCGGCTGGGCCGGCAGTTCCGCGCCCTGACCGAGCGCGTTCCGTTCGTCTGCCACGGCCTGTCGTTGTCGATCGGCGGCCCCGCGCCGCTCGATGAGACCTTCCTGCGCCGCGTACGGCGCTTCCTCGACGAGCACCGCATCCGATGCTACAGCGAACACCTGAGCTACTGCACCGACGACGGCCACCTCTACGACCTGATGCCGATCCCGTTCACCGGTGAAGCCGTGCGGCACGTGGCGGCCCGCGTCCAGCGCGCGCAGGACATCCTCGAGCGCCGGATCGCGCTGGAAAACGTGTCCTACTACGCGGCGCCCGGCGCCGAGCTGAGCGAGATCGAGTTCATCAACGCCGTGCTCGAGGAGGCGGATTGCGACCTGCTGCTGGACGTGAACAACATCTACGTCAACAGCGTCAACCACCGATATTCGGCGACCGACTTCCTGCGCGCGCTGCCCGGCCACCGCATCGCCTACGGCCACATCGCCGGCCATTTCAACGAGGCGGAGGACCTGGTCGTGGACACGCACGGAGCGGACGTCATCGACGACGTCTGGGCGATCCTGGAGACGGCCTTCGAAACGTTCGGTGTTTTTCCGGTGCTGCTGGAGCGCGACTTCAACCTGCCGCCGCTGGCCGGCCTGCTGCAGGAAGTGGAACGGATCGCGCGGCTGCAACACCGCTGGACGGAGCGCAGCGATGCCCGCCGCCGACCGGCCTGACCGCGACGCCGGCCGCGACCGGCCCGCGCCGACCCTGGACGCGTTGCAACGGCAGTTCGCGGCCCACATCCGCGATCCTGACCGGCAGCCGGCGCCCGCCGGCATCGAGGACCGGCGGCTGCAGATCTACCGCGAGCTGTTCTTCAACAACCTCCGCTCGCTGCTGGCCAACAACTTCCCGGTGCTGCACGGCCTGTACGAACCGGACGACTGGTCGGCCCTGGTGCGCGATTTCTACGCTGAGTACCGCTGCCACACGCCGCTGTTCACCGAGATCGCGCGTGAGTTCCTGCGTTACCTGCAGGACGTTCGCGAACCGCGTCCGAACGATCCGCCCTTCCTGCTCGAACTCGCCCACTACGAGTGGATCGAGCTGGCGCTGGAGCTGGACGAACGCGACCCTGCCGCGATCGCGGTCGACGCGGACGGTGATCTGCTCGCGGGGTCGCCCGCGCTGTCCCCGCTCGCCTGGCCGCTGAGCTATCGCTTTCCGGTGCACCGGATCCGGCCCGATCATCGGCCCGCGCAGCCGCCCGCCGAGCCGACGCATCTGCTGGTGTACCGCGACCGGCAGGACCGCGTCCGGTTCATGGAACTGAACGCCGTGGCGCGATTGCTCGTCGAACGCCTGCAGAACGGACCGCGCGCCAGCGGCCGGTCGTTGCTGGAATCGGTCGCCGCGGACATCGGCCACCCCGACCCGGCACGGGTGGTCGCCGCCGGCGCCGGCCTGCTGGCCGACCTGCGGGAGCGCGGCGTGATCCTCGGCACGCGGCGCGAAAGCGGATGATCGACGCCTACGACAACCTGACCGCGCGGTTGCGCGCCGCCGGCGATTACCTGTGGCCGCTCGCGTTGCGGGCGATCCTGTTCTGGGAATTCTGGACGGCGGGAACCGGCAAGCTGCGTGGCACGAACTGGTTCGGCGACATCCCCTGGGCGGACTGGCAGAAAGGCTTTCCCTGGCCGTTCAGCGCCCTGCCCACCGAGATCAACTGGCTTGCGGCGACCTGGGGCGAACTGGTGTTTTCGATGCTTTTGCTGCTGGGCCTGTTCACCCGCTTCGCCGCGCTGTCGCTGATCGTGGTCACCGGCGTCGCGGCGGCGGCGGTGCACTGGCCCGCTCGCTGGGACACCTTCGCCACGCTGTGGCAGGGCTACGTCATCACCGCCGACGACGCGGGCAACTACAAGCTGCCGCTGTTGTTCGTGGTGATGCTGCTGCCGCTGGTTTTCAACGGGGGCGGCCGGCTCAGCCTCGACCACCTGTTGCTGATGCTGTCGGGTCGCGACAGCGGGGTCACCGACCGCTTCGGCGACGGCATCGCCGCGGCATTACTGTTCGCCGTGCTGGGCGTCGTGACGATTTTCGTGGAACCCGCCTGGGGCATTGCCTGCTTCGTCATCGCCCTGCTGGTGGGCCTGACGCCGTCATTCCGCCGCTGAAAACGGCAACGGCAACGGTTCCAGGTCGTATCCCGCGGACCGCAGCAGGGCGATCAGGCCGGTCTCGCCCGGCAGGTGCAGGGCACCGACCGCGATGAACACACGGCCGCGCGCGAGGTGCGTGCGAACCGCCTCGAACATGCGCCGATTGCGCTCGTCGATACCTTCGCGGATGAAATAGTCCCGCGTTTCCGGGTCCAGAACCGCCATCTGCTGCTCGGTCTCCCGCCGCAGGTCCAGCAGATCGCCGGCCAGGTAGCTGTCGACCATCTGCCGGTGGGCCTGTTCCACCCGGTCGAACTCGTCGAGCGCGTGGTCGAGCAGTTCGATCTGCTGCGGCAACGGCATGTTCTCGAGAAACGACAATTGCTGCTCCAGCGTTTCCAGCCCGACCACCTCGAGACCCGCGCCGGCCGCCCGCAGCGACAGGGAGAAATCCATGAAGAAGCCGCTTTTCGGCGGCGGCACACTGAGGGTCATCATGGCCGCCCACACCTTCATCCGCGCGATCCAGCCGGGCGGCATTTCGTAGCCGGAAAGCGCGTCCTGCAAGCGCGCGAAGCGGTCCGCACCGATCCGGCTTTCGAGCGTGCTGCCGTCGGCGTACTGCATGTATGCCGTCAGGCGGGAGAGCGTCGGCAGGTCGGGCACCAGTTCCATCGCGAAGATGTCGCTGCCGTTGAGCCGCTCGATGAACCCGTCGGGAAAATCGAGCACCCGCGGATCCTCGCTGTGAATGGTTCCGAGCAGGTAGCCGGCAGTCTGTCCGTCACGCTGCAGCGACCAGAAGATCGCCGCATCCGGCTGCGCGGCGGCGGTCAGCGGCAGGGTCGCCAGCCAGGCCAGCAGCAGGCTGCGCAGCGACCGGTGTGCGCGCATGGCAATTTGATTCACAATCCCTTATCCTCGTCGGCTTGCCGAACGGGGTCCATTATGCCGCGCATTGCCGATCGATTCAGGGGCTTTCTGCCGGTGGTCGTCGATGTCGAAACCGGCGGGTTCAACCCCGAGCGCGACGCCCTGCTGGAAGTCGCCGCGAGCATCCTGCGCATGGACGATTTCGGCCGCCTGCGCGTGGCCGAGACGATCGACGTCAACGTCGAGCCCTTCGACGGCGCCAACATCGATCCCAAGTCGCTGGAGATCACCGGCATCCAGGTGGACAGCCCCCTGCGCGGCGCCCTGCCGGAGATCGACGCGCTGCGCAAGATTTTCCAGCCGGTCCGGCGCGAGGTGCGCGCGACCGGTTGTCAGCGGGCGATCCTGGTCGGGCACAACGCGTTTTTCGACCTGTCGTTCCTGAACGCCGCGATCGCGCGCACGCAGTACAAGCGCAGCCCGTTCCATCCCTTCAGCTGCTTCGACACCGCAACCCTCGCCGGGCTGGCGTTCGGCCAGACGGTCCTGTCGCGCTCGGTGCAGGCCGCGGGACTCGAGTGGAACGAGGCGGAGGCGCACTCCGCGGTCTACGACACCGAAAAAACCGCGGCGCTCTTCTGCGCGATCGTCAATCGGTGGAAAATACTGACCGGATTCTGACCCGGGAGACTCCATGAGCGAACACCTGATGAGCACCTACGCGCCGGCGCCGCTCGCTTTCGAGCGGGGCGAAGGCGCATGGCTGTGGGACGAGAGCGGCCGGCGCTACCTCGATGCCGTCGCCGGCATCGCGGTCTGCAGCCTGGGGCATGCGCAGCCGAAGCTGGCCGAAGTCATCGCCGACCAGGCGGCGCGCCTGATCCACACCGCGAACCTGGTGCGCATACCCTGGCAGGAACGCCTCGCCGACCGCCTGGCCGGGATCACCGGCATGGACCGGATTTTCGTCGCCAACTCGGGCGCCGAGAGCATCGAGTGCGCGCTCAAGATCAACCGGGCGCTCGGCCACGCGCGGGGCGTCGACGTGCCCTCCGTCGTCGTCATGGAAGGCAGTTTTCACGGCCGGACCCTGGCCACGCTCTCGGCCTCGGGCAGCCGCAAGGTGCAGGCCGGGTTCGAACCGCTGGTCGCCGGCTTCGTCCGCGTGCCGTTCGACGATCTCGACGCGGTGCGGGCGGCCTTTCGCGGCAACCCCCAGGTCACGGCCGTGCTGGTCGAACCCATCCAGGGCGAGGGTGGCGTGCGCCTGCCCGCCCCGGGCTACCTCGCCGGCCTGCGGGAAATCTGCGATGCCCACGACGGCCTGCTGATGCTGGACGAGATCCAGACCGGCCTGTGCCGCACCGGGCGCTGGTACGCGCACCAACACGACGACATCCTGCCCGACGTGCTGACCACCGCGAAAGCGCTCGGCAACGGCCTGCCGATCGGCGCCTGCGTGGCGCGCGGCAAGGCGGCCGAAGCGTTCAAACCGGGCAGCCACGGCTCCACCTTCGGCGGCAATCCCCTGGCCTGCCGAACCGCCTGCACCGTACTCGACATCATGCGGGACGAGGATATCGCCGCACGTGCGGCGCGGCTGGGAGAGCGTATGCTCGAAGGTTTCAGGGCGCGACTGGCGGACGATCCGCGCGTGCGCGGCATACGCGGACGCGGGCTGATGATCGGCATCGAACTCGACCGGCCGGCGGGGCCGGTCCGTGACCACGCGCTGCACGCCGGCCTGCTGATCAACGTCACCCGGGAGTCGGTGATCCGCCTGGTGCCGCCGCTGATCATCGACGACGCGCAGGCCGAGGAGATCGTCGCGACGGTCTGCGATTCAATCCAGTTGCTGGATTAAGCCCGGGAAACGCCCGCCGGCCAGGCGGGCGACCCGCTCCGCCCGCGCCATCAGCTCCGCCCGCGAATCCGCCGTCACCGTCGCGTGGCCGATCTTGCGGCCGGGACGTGGCGCCTTGCCGTAGTCGTGCCAGTGGACGCCCTCGACGGCGAGGATTCCCGCGCGGTCCGGAAACGCGCCGACCCAGTTGAACATCAGGGCCTGGCTGTGCATCTCCGTAGCGCCGAGCGGCAGGCCGGCGACCGCCCGCACGTGGTTTTCGAACTGCGAGCACCCGGCGCCGTCGATCGTCCAGTGGCCGGAGTTGTGCACCCGCGGCGCGATTTCATTGACCAGCAGTGCGCCGCCGTGCACGAAGAACTCGATCGTCATCACGCCGCGGTACTCGAAGTGGTCCATCAGGCGCCGCATGGTGGTTTCAGCCGCTTGTTGCAGACCGGAATCGAAACCGCCGGGGCGGCTGAGCGCCAGGATGCCGTCATCGTGCACGTTGCGCGTCAGCGGCCAGAAGCGCGTATCGCCGTCCGCGCCGCGCACCCCGATCAGCGAGCACTCGGCGGCGAAAGGAATGAACGCCTCCAGGATCAACGGCGCGTCGCCGAGTCGCTGCCAGGCGCGCTCGAGATCCTCGGCGTCGCGCAGCACCGCCTGGCCCTTGCCGTCGTAGCCGAAACGGCGGGTTTTGAGCACCGCGGGATAGCCCAGCCGCGCAACGCCCTCGAGCAGGTCGGTGCGGCCCGACACGGCGTGGTAGCCGCCGACGGCGACGCCCAGTTCGTCCATCAGGGTCTTTTCCACCAGGCGGTCCTGGCAGGCGCCGAGGGCGCCCGGCGGCGGATACAGCGGGCAGTGTTCCTCGACGGCGCGCGCGGTCGAATCCGGCACGTTCTCGAAATCGAAGGTCATGGCGTCGACGCGCCCGGCCATTGCCCGGGCGGCCACCGCGTCGTCGAACGCGGCCTGTTCGAGGGCGCCCGTGGCGCCGGCGCAGGCATCCGCGCCCGGATCGAGGAAGCGGAAGCCGAGGCCGAGCGGAATACCGGCCAGGCCCATCATGCGGCCGAGCTGGCCGCCGCCGAGCACGCCGAGCGTGCGCACCCGGTGGTCGGAGGAATCCTCCGCCATCGTCAGGCCTCGCTCGGATCCGGCCGGGCCAGTACCGCGTCGCGGCGCTCGGCGCGAAACGCCTCGAGGCGCGCCCGGACCTCCGGCGCCGTGTTGCCGACGATCGCCGCGGCCAGCAGGGCCGCGTTGGTCGCACCCGCAGCGCCGATCGCCAGCGTGCCGACCGGGATTCCGGCGGGCATCTGCGCGATCGACAGCAGGGAATCCATGCCGTTGAGTGCGCGCGACTGCACCGGCACCCCGAGCACCGGCACCACCGTCTTGGCGGCGACCATGCCGGGCAGGTGCGCCGCGCCGCCGGCGCCGGCGATGATCACCTGCAAGCCCCGCCCGGCCGCCTGCTCGGCGTACTCGAACATCCGGTCCGGGGTGCGGTGGGCCGAAACCACCCGCGTTTCATAGGGCACGCCGAGTGCGTCGAGCGTGTCCGCTGCGTTCTTCATCGTCTCCCAGTCGGACTGGGACCCCATGATGATGCCGACCAGCACCTGTTCACTCACTGCCGTATCCTGCCTGCGTCGAAATGGAAACCGCGTATTGTATCAGCATGTCCGCAGGCGGGTCGTCCTCGGCTGCAGGGACGATCTCCAGTACAATAACGGCAACCCATCGCGACAACCCGCACGGCTGGTGAAGAACATGCCCATCGACGGCAAACTGCTGGAAATCCTGTGCTGCCCCGTCAGCAAGACCCCGCTGACCCGCCTCGTTCCATCGCGCCTGAAAAAGCTGAACCAGGCGATCGCCGCGGGCGAGGTGCAGTACGTCAACGGCGACCCGGTCGCGGAAGCCCTGGGCGAAGCGCTCGTCACCGAGGATTCCCGGGTCGTCTACCCGGTCGTCGACGGCATCCCCATTCTGCTCGAGAACCGGGGCATCGGCACGACCCAGCTGCAGGACTTCTGACCGTGGCCGCCCGCCTGCCCCGGCCGGACGCCGCGGTGGTCCGCGACGATGTCGCGCGCGCGCTGCGCGAGGACGTCGGTAGCGGCGACTGCACGGCCGCGCTGATTCCGGCGGACCGCTCCCTGGCGACCCGCGTGGTGTGCCGCGAGGACGCCGTGCTGGCCGGTCGCGCCTGGTTCGACGAGACCTTTCGCCAGCTGGACGACGGGGTCCGCGTCGATTGGTCGGCCGAGGAAGGCGAACGCCTGCAGCCCGACCGGGAAGTCTGCCGCATGCGCGGCCCGGCGCGCGCGATCCT
>Ga0316576_10000574_pt1 | contig 17444 bp, 15 predicted proteins | sample S0NA_FD_203075 | JGI IMG/M metagenome (GOLD analysis project Ga0316576, IMG submission 203075) | Rhizosphere microbial communities from salt marsh grasses in Alabama, United States - S0-2_050615r3r5 | ecosystem: Host-associated > Plants > Roots > Rhizosphere | place: USA: Alabama | collected... | reverse complement strand
CGGCGATCTCCTCGGCCCAGGCCCGAAACCCCGGCATCTCGCGGTCGCCGACGATGATCCGGGTCGGAACTGCGATCTCGGTCAGCCGCTCGGGCACCGTCCAGCCGCGCTCGACGCGGTCGCGCTCGGTTGCCAGAAAATCGGCGCCCGGAAAGTCGCGGACGATGGCAAGCACCGCCTCCCGGACACCGGGCTTGGTGAAGGAGTGGGCGAAGAGCGGCCCATCGGCCCACGGCCCGATCATCGCCGCGGCGACGCCCTGAGCCCGAATGCTGCGAGCCACCGCCCGCAGGTTGTCCATGAACTCGGGCTCGAAGGGACGTTCAGGCATCACCGTCGCCACCAGGCCGAGGGTGGCTACGCGAGCGGGATTCGTCAGGGCGAGCTCGAGGCCGACCCCTCCGCCGAAGCTGAAGCCGACCACCGTGGCGGCCTCGATCCCCTCGGCGTCGAGCACCGCGACCAGATCGGCGGCGTGGTGCGAAACGTGGTAGCCGCTCTCGGGTCGGCTGCTGCGGCCGTGGCCTCGGAGGTCGGGGCGCAGGACTCTCAACCCCGCCTCGAGAAGCCGCGGAAGCTGAGGTTCCCAGACCCGACGGTCGAAGGTGTGTCCGTGAAGCAGAACCACCGGTGGCCCCGAACCCTGGTCGGAAAAGGAAATCCTGACGTCGTCACTGAGTACCTCTGGCATGGAACGAACCTCCCGCTTCGAGTCGGGAGAGATTGTAACGACATCGTCGTTTCGGCCGATCGCCGTTGCAGCAATCGGGCACGGACGCGGGCACGGGACAGGCGTTTGCTGGCACGAACGGGCCCGGCAGTGCTGCCGGGCCGGGGAGGGAATGGGGTACACTCTCATGTCGCGTCGTCCGCCGCGAGAGGACGGCTGCCGAAAGGAGCCGAGATGCCGCTGTCACAGCAGACTGTGCTGGAGGTGTTGCAGGAGATCCCCGCCCCTGGATCGCACCACGGGCTGGTCGAGGCCGGCGCAGTCCGTGGGCTCGAGATTGACGGTGCCACGGTCCATGTCTCCCTGGCGGTCCAGGCCGCACAGCCGGGCGATGTCGACACTCTTCGTTCCCGAGTCGAAGCGGCACTTCGCGCCGTGGACGAGGTCGGCGAGGTGGACCTCCACATTCAGCCGATGATGCCCATGGCGTCGAGCGGGCCGCGGCCCGAGCCGGAGAAGCCGCCGGGGTGGGCCGACAAGATCCCTGGCGTCAAGAGGGTGCTGGCGGTGGCATCGGGCAAGGGCGGCGTTGGCAAGTCGACGGTGGCCGCCAACCTCGCCATTGCGCTGGCCCGCAAGGGGTTCAGCGTTGGTCTGCTCGACGCCGACATCTACGGGCCATCCCAGCAGCTGATGATGGGCGCCACCGGCGAGCCCGCGGCCGACGGCGAGGGCCGGATCCTGCCGCTGGAGGCGACGGACGGGGTCAAGGTCATGTCCTTCGGCTACCTGGTTGACGCCGATCAGCCGGTGATTTGGCGCGGCCCATTGCTCCAGAAGGCTCTCGAGCAGTTCTTCGGCGACGTTCACTGGGGCGAGCTCGACTACCTTGTCGTCGATCTGCCGCCGGGCACCGGCGATGTCGCCCTGACCCTGTGCCAGAACGTCCCGCTCGCCGGCGCTGTCATCGTCACGACGCCCCAGGACGTCGCCCTCATCGACGCCCGCAAGGCCCTTCACATGTTCACCAAGCTCGAGACGCGCGTGCTCGGCATCGTCGAGAACATGGCCGGCTTCCGCTGTCCCGAGTGCGGACACGTCGAGCATGTCTTCGGCGCCGGTGGCGGCGCCCGGACCGCCGATGAGCTGGGTCTGCCGCTGCTCGGCTCGGTCCCCCTTGATCCGGCGGTGGTGGTCGGCGGCGATGCCGGAACGCCGGTCGTGGTGGATCGGCCGGACTCGGCGACGGCGCAGGCATTCACAGGGGTCGCCGACGCTATCGCGGACGCGACCGCCTGAGGCCGGCGACCGAGGCTCCGACCCTTCGACTACGAGCCGGACGAGAAGGTCACTGAGATCTGGGTTGGGCCGTCCTCGCGGTTGATCACGACCATGACCGAGCGCTTTCCGGTCTCGAGGCCGCCCTGGACCATGCCGCCCTCATTGCCGTCGCCCGTGAAGGTGTTGACGTTGATCTCGAAGCCGGCGGCCTTGAGCTGATCACTGTAGAAGGCAATGACATCGGAAACGGCGTCCGCGGTTTCGAGCTGGAAGGTGCCGGACGTCCCTTCCGACGACTCCACCATGGATCGGTTCGAAGGCTCGGTGTCGGGGTAGACCGGAACCCAGTCCGGGAGATCTCCCGCGACTGCGGCGCCGGTGGTGAGCGAGAACCCCTTGCCTCCGCTGCTCTCGACCTTGACGGTCCCGCCTTCGGCGTCGCTGACGTCGACGGTGACCTCCTCACCGTCCTTGGACCAGCTGAGCCGGCCGTTCTTGATGTCGTCGATATTGACGGTCACAATCTCGCCGGTCTTGGTGTTGCGGACGGTCATGGTGCCGGCTTCTTCGTCGACGTCGACCTCCTCGAGCTCGGGCGATGCCTTGACGATGAACCTCGCGGCGGCGAGTCCGGGGTTGTCCTCGAAGTCCTGGGCCACGTTCTTGACCGACCGGGCGACGAAGAAACCGCCGACCACCACGACCGCGACGACGATGACGAGAATCGCGCCGCACCCGATCCCGACCCACGCCAGGGGGTGCAGGCCCTTCCGTTGCGGTGACTGGGCTTCGCTGCTCATCTCGACCTCCTTGCCGGCTCAGCCGGATCGAACGCGATCAGCTTAGCATGCTGTCGGACGCTGGCAGCGTGGTAGGATGCGGGCGAGTGGACGACGAAGCCCCAGCCCGACCAACTCACCCGGTGTCTGCTGCGGACGGCGATGAACGGCACCCAGCTGTGCGGTCTCACCTCGGAACGCTCGACGCGCCTTCGAGGACGCCTCCGCTCTCCGCGGGTCGACAACCGCCGTTGTCGGACGGGAACGGGCTCGCTCCAGGCTGGCGGGATCGCCGTGGGCGCTGACCTGATCGCGGTGGCGCTGTGCCTCGTGGGCTCGGGCTTCTTCTCGGCGTCGGAAACGGCCCTGTCATCGCTGCCCATCACTCGGCTCGAGGCTCTGCGCCACTCGAGCGGCCGCCTCACCCGAGCCGGCCTGAACCGCTGGGCGACGGCGCCCCAGGAGCTTCTGATCACGATCCTAGTGGGCAACAACCTGGTCAACGTGCTCGCCTCCGCTCTCGCCACCCGCATCGCCTACAGGGTCACCGACCAGGGCGGGCTCGCCGTCGTGGTCGGAATCATGACACTCGTGATTCTGGTCTTCGGCGAGATCACCCCCAAGACCCTCGCCCAACAGCGCTCGGCCTGGATCTCGACCCGGGTCGCACCGGTGCTCTACCTTCTCGACCTGGTTCTCAAGCCGGTCAACCGCGTGCTCGGACTGATCACGAGGCTGCTGTCTCGCGGGCGCCAACGGAGCCTCCCGGTGACCGAGGAGGACCTGGTCTTCATGCTTCGTCTCGCCCACCGCCACGCCGAGCTGCCGCGCGAAGCGCGGCTCATGATGGAGTCGGTGCTCCGCTTCCATCGGGCGGTGGCGCGCGAGGTGATGGTGCCCCGGACCGTTGTCGTGACCGTGTCCGAGGACTGGGACCTGGAGACCCTCCGGACCTTTGTCGCCTCGACTCCTCATAGCCGCTTCCCCGTCGTGGCGACCTCGCCCGACGACATCGTCGGCGTGCTCCACGCCAAGCACCTGCTCGCGCTTCCGCCCGAGAGCTCGTGGCTCGAGGTGATCGTACCGCCGCTCTTCGTGCCCGAGGGCCGGCTCCTGTCCGACCTGATGCAGGACTACCGCCGCACCGGCCAGCATCTGGCGATCGTGCTCGATGAGTTTGGTGGGTTCTCGGGCATCGCGTCCCTCGAGGACGCGCTCGAGCTGGTGGTCGGCGAGATCGAGGACGAGTTCGACCAGAACCTCGACACCGTTGTGACCCACGGCGAGGCTGGCTGGCAGGTGCCCGGGTACCTGTCCTTGCGCCGGCTCGAGGGTCTGCTGACGCGAACGATTGCCGAGCCCGAGGACATCGAGTCGGTGGGTGGGCTCATCGCGCACCTCGCCGGCGGCCCGGTCGAGCCGGGTGTGAGCGTGACCTGGGATGGCATCGACCTCGAGGTCGAGCTCGCCGAGGACGGACGCGCGACGCGGGTCCTCGTGCGGCGGCCGTAAGCACTCACCTCAGCCGCGTGAACGCCGGGACCGGCTGCTCGAGATCGCTGCAGCGGAGCACCCGCAGCCGGCGGACGACGCGGCCGTCGTGGACGATCTCGATCGGGGCTTCCTCGGCGACCTCGCTGAAGATGGTGGCGAGGGCCTCGTCGGTCGCATCCCCGTCGTGGGTTGTGACGAACAGGACGTTCCGCCCGACCAGCTCGTCCGGCGGGTACCAGTAGAGCGAGGCGAGGCCGTGCCGGCCGTGACCGATATCGGCGAGCCGGGCGTCGACGGTTCCGCGGGACAGGAACGCGAGAAGGTGGGTCAAGGTGTAGCTCGACGACGCCACCAGCTCGCCCGGCGCGACCCGTGACGCGACCTGGCGTGCGAGCTCATCGTTGCCAATGATCATGGCGATCGCGGAGGAGGTGTTGATCCGGTTGGGTCGACGGCTGTAGGTCCACTGCAGGTCGAGGACCCTGTCGGGGAAGGCGACGACCGTGAGCACGACCACCGACAGCGCCAGACCGACGACGACGCCGGCGATTGCGAGACCTCGTCGCCAGCGAAAGGGCACCATGACCAGTACGGCTGCCGCCGTCACCAATCCCGGTACACCCCAGTGCGGCGACATCCGCGACCGCAGGGCGAGCACGCCGAAGAAGACGAAAGGCGTCGCCGCGGCCACGACCGCCACCCGCCATGCCGGCTCGGTTCGTCGCCAGGCCAGCCACCAGGCGACGACGAGGGCGATCGCGAGCGGCGGCGACAGCAGCGCCAGGTTTGCCCCGAGGTACTCGCCGAGATGGCTCAAGGTGATCCCGGTCGGCCGATGCCGGGCGGTGAGCTGGAAGAGGATGTTGACCCAGTCGTGGTGTGCCCCCCAGATCCACACCGGCGCGGTGACGACGAACGCCAGGGCGGCGGCAAAGTAGGGGGTGGCCCTGCGGAGGTGGCGCCGGCCCTCGCCCCAGACGACCGCGGCCATGATCGACGTCAGCGCCAGAACCATGGGGAACTTGGCGAGGAAACCGAGCCCGATGGCGGCACCAAATCCCCACCAGGCGCGAAGCTCGCCATCGGCCACGGCCATGGCGGCCCAGGACGCGACAGTGTAGGCCGCGATCATGGCAATGTCGGTCGAGGTGTAGGACGAACCCAGGAAGACCAACGGCGTGCCGTGGAGGACGAGGTAGGCGATGGCCGCCTCGCGGGGACCGCCGCCGAGACGGCGGACGACGCCGAGCAACGCGAGCGCCATGATCAGGCTCGCGACGATCGCCGGCGTTCGCACCGCCAAAGCAGTCTCCCCGAGCGCCGCGCGAGCGGGAATCATGGTCCAGATGACCAGCGGCGGCTGGTCGAAGTAGGCCCAGTCGAGGTGGCGCGAGCAGTCCCAGTAGTAGGCCTCGTCGCCCGACACCGGTACAACCACCGCCACCGCCACGTGCAGCACCGTCGTTCCGAGCAGCACCCAATAGAAGAATCGTGAGTCGTCGCTCATCGCGGGTATTCAATCACGGCCACGAGCCTCGCGCCACGGCCGCTCAGATGCGAAGGCATCGGATGTCGCAACCACGAAGGTTCGAGGCGGATCGGCCTGCGGCCAACAGAAGGCCAGCCTCGGCGACCGCTTCGCGCCTCTGTGCCTGCACGGCGGTTCGATGGTCGGGTTACCCGAGCTCGATGCGGAGAGCGTCGACGAGGCGGTTGGCAAGGGTCTCGATCTCGGCTCCATCCTCGCCCTCGACCATGACCCTTGCCAGAGCCTCGGTGCCGGAGTAGCGCAGCAAGACTCGTCCCCGCCCCTCGAGCCGCGACTCCACCTCCGCGAGCTCACGTGCGACCCTCGGCAGCTCCTCGAAGGGTCGACGCTCGGCCACGGGGACGTTGACCAGTAGCTGCGGCATGCGGACGAGGTCCGACAGCTCGGAGACCGGTCGGGCCCGGGCCGTTGCGATGGCGAGTAGGTGGGAGCCGGTGAGCAGCCCATCGCCCGACACCGAGTAGTGCGAGCAGATCACGTGTCCGGACTGCTCGCCGCCGAGAGCGGCGCCGCGCTCGACCATGGCCAACCACACCGAGCGGTCGCCCACTGGGCAGCGTTCGATCTTCATCCCGTCGCGGCGCAACGCCCGCTCGAGACCGTAGTTGCTCATGACGGTCGCGACCACCGTCCGACCCGGCAGCCGATCCTCGGCCACCAGGTGTCGAGCCCAGGCGAGGAGGATGTCGTCGCCGTCGAGGAGCCGGCCGCGTTCGTCGATCAGAACCGCCCGGTCGGCGTCACCGTCGAGGGCGAGACCGGCGTCGGCGCCAACCTCGACGACCTTGCGGACCAACGCTCCAGGTGCGGTGGCGCCGCAGTCGCGGTTGATGTTGTGGCCGTCCGGGGTTGCGAAGATCGCCGTCACCCGGGCGCCGAGCCGTTCGAGCAGCCGTGGACCGACTACCGACCCTGCACCGTTGGCGCAGTCGAGGACGACGTGCATCCCTGCGAGTGGCCGCGTCGTCCCATGGCTGGTCTGGAGCAGCTCGACGTAGCGGTCGGCAAGACCTGCGTCGGCGAGCGGCAAGGCCGGGCCCGGTCGCGGGCGGACCGAGGTGAGGCGCTCCTCGAGCCTGCGTTCTACGGCGTCGTCGATCTTTTGCCCACCCGTACCCAGGACCTTGATCCCATTGTCATCGGCCGGGTTGTGGGACGCCGAGACGACGACCCCCGCTGCGCAGTCGCAACCGCGCACGAGGTGGGACACCGCAGGTGTCGGCAGGACTCCCGCCCATGTGACCTGCCCGCCCGCAGCCTGGAAGCTCGAGGCCAGCCAGCCGGCCAGGATATCGGTCGAGGCCCGAGTGTCGCCGGCGAGCAGGATGCTCGGGGCGGCGCCCGCCTCGGCCAACGCTTCGGCCAGCACGGCGCCGAGGCGACGGACGGTGTCCTCGTCGAGGGGCCACTCGAGGGCACGCCCCCTGATGCCGTCGGTCCCGAAGAGCTTCGTCACCATGGCGTCATCGATCCCGAAGGGGTGTCGGTGTCGGGGTTGCGTTAACCGGGAGGATGTCGACGACGACGACAACCGGGACAACGGTCAGGGAGCGCAAGAGAGGGTCGCTGAGCTGCGGCAGAACCGTCGCCTCGACCGGGCCGATGGCGCCTTCCACCGACACAGGCGTGGTCTCGACGTGGTTGAGGGCGAGGATCCGGCTCTCTGGGCCCTGGAGGCTGATCTGCAATGGGGAGATTCGGATCTCACCGACGACGAAGCCAGGGGCGGGGACTCCTTCGACCACCGGCGACAGGGGAATACTGCTGGTGACCAGGCGCTCGAGCTCGAGCGTGAGGGCCGCCGGCTCGATGCTCACCACCTCGACGTCTTCGGGCAGCGGGATGCCGGCGGCGTCGATGGTGTAGGAGGTGATTCCTGGCCGTGCGCCGGAGAGATCGAGGTAGACCTCGAGGCTGGCGGCCGCGTCGAGGCTGCGGGACAAGGGTCCGCGGAGCTGCAACGACACCGTGTCGGGCACCGTCGACACGAGCACCAGGTCGCGTGGCATGTTAACCAGGGTCAGGGCCGCCTTGACACCGCGGACCGAGATGTTCTGGTCCTGCTGGCCCGCGACGGCGTACCACAGGATGATCGCCACCGCCAACGCGACCACGAACAGGAGCGGGTAGCGTGGGCGCAACATCACCGACTCCCGTTTTCGGGGGTGCTGAGGTCGACCACGTGCTCCGCGAGGGCATTGCGAAGCGTGGTCTCGTCGAGGGGGCGGAGCAGCTGCTCTTCCACGGCCAGGGAGATCGTACCCGTCTCCTCGGACACCACAACCACGAGCGCATCCGATTCCTCGGTGAGCCCGATCGCCGCTCGGTGGCGGGTGCCGAGCTCGCTCGACAGACGGTGGCGGGTCGTCAGCGGCAGAAAGCACGAGGCGGCGACGATCTGATTGCCGCGCAGCACCACCGCACCGTCATGGAGCGGCGTCCCCGGGATGAAGATGTTGAGCAGGAGGTCGTAGGAGAACCGGGCGTCAAGGGGAATGCCGGTGTCGGCCCAGGCGGACAGCGAGTCCCGACGTTCGATGGCGATGAGGGCGCCGATCCGTTTCGAGGCGAGGGCCTGGGCTGCAAGCGCGAGCTCGTTGAGCATCACATGACCCTCGTCCTGGCCGCGATTCCAACGCAGGAGGGTGCGGGAGCCGAAGGCCGCGAGCATGCTTCGAATCTCGCGCTGAAACAGCACGATGATGGCAATGGGCAAGAAAGCGAGCAGGTTGCCCAGGATCGTCGACAGGGTGATCAGCTCGAGCGCTCGCGAGAGCAGGTAGAGAACCCCGATGATGAGGATGCCCCACAACATCTGCATGGCGCGGGTGCCGCGGAGCAGGACGAGCAGCGCATAGATCAGCAGAGCGACGACGAAGACGTCGACGACATCGGCCAGGTTTACCTGGAGGGTGCTGAGCTCACGGGTGAGGCTGAGCAACCAGTTCACGCCGCCGTCCCCATGATGCGCCCGGCCAGCTCGAGGAACTGAACCGCAGGACCGGTGTCATGAACTCGTACCACAACCCGCGGCAGACCGACAGCCGGGATCAGGGCCGCCAGGGTGCCGCCGAGACGGTCGCCGACCGGCGCCCCGGTGAGGTGGCCGATGAAGGACTTGCGCGACGGACCGATGACAACCGGGTGACCGATGGCGGCGAGAGCGGGCAACGCGGCGAGCAGCGCGAGGTTGCCGTCGTCGTCCTTGCCGAAGCCGATGCCCGGATCGAGCCAGACACGGTCGCTTGGGATGCCGGCGGCGACGGCTGCCGCCGCTCGCTGCCGGAGGTAGCCGTGAACCTCGGCCACGACGTTGTGGTACGAGGTGTCCTGCTGCATGGTCCGCGGGGTGCCGCGGCGGTGCATGAGGACGATGCCGACCCCGAGTTCGGCCACGAGTGCGAGCATGCCGTCGTCGGCGCCGGCGCTGACGTCGTTGACGATGTCGGCACCGGCCGCGATCGCCGCCGCGGCCACCATCGTCTTGGTCGTGTCCACCGACAGCACGGTTGAGGGATGGCGCCGTCGGAGCTCGGCGAGCACCGGCAGCACGCGCCGGCATTCCTCGTCCGGGGCCACCGGCCCGGCGCCGGGTCGGGTGGACTCGCCGCCGACGTCGACGATGGCGGCGCCTGTCGCTACATGATGCTCGCCTTCAGCCACGGCTGCCTCCGGATCGAGGAAGCGGCCGCCGTCCGAGAACGAGTCCGGGGTGGCGTTGACGATACCCATCACGACCGGCCGACGGGCCGGCCACAGCTCATCGAGCCGTTGTGTGGGCGGCGCACCGTCGGCGGTGTTTGCGCGTGTCGTGGTCACGCCGGCTCTGAGACCTCCTGGTGATGGCGCTGCTTGTGGCCTCGGATGGCCTCGACGTCGACGTCCGAGTGCTCTGCGATCAGGGTGTAGATCTCCTCGCCGTCCAGGACCTCGTGCTCGAGCAAGGCGGCGGTGATCGCCTCGAGGGCGTCCCGGTGATTCTCGAGGATCGCCCGCGAGTCGTCGTACGCGACGGTGATGAAGCGCCGGATCTCGTTGTCGATGGCCACCGCCGTCGACTCGGAGTAGTCCTGGTGGCGCGTGAACTCCTTGCCGAGAAAGATCGACTCCTCGCGCTTACCGAAGGTCAACGGTCCCATCTTGGCGCTCATGCCCCACTCGCAGACCATCTTGCGCGCGAGCTCGGTGGCACGCTCGAGGTCGTTGCCGGCGCCGGTCGTCATGCTGTCAGGGCCGAAGACGAGCTCCTCGGCCAAACGTCCGCCCATGAGCACGCGCAGGTTGGCGTCGAGGTAGGCACGCGAGTAGGTGTAGCGGTCCCCCAGCGGCAGCTGCTGGGTGAGACCGAGCGCCATGCCGCGGGGGATGATGGTTACCTTGTGAAGGGGGTCGGCCTCAGGCACCATGACCGCGACCAGGGCGTGGCCCGCCTCGTGATAGGCGGTGGTCCGCTTTTCTTCCTCGGACATGGCCAACGAGCGCCGCTCGGAGCCCATCATGACCTTGTCCTTGGCGTACTCGAAGTCGGCCATGTCGACCTTCATCTTGTTGAAACGGGCAGCGCGCAGGGCGGCCTCGTTGACCAGGTTGGCGAGGTCGGCGCCGGAGAAGCCGGGCGTCGAGCGGGCGACAACCGTCAGCTCGACGTCGGAAGCGAGCGGAATCTCGGCGGTGTGGACCTGGAGGATGCCCTCGCGGCCCTTGACGTCGGGCGGGTTGACCACGATCCGCCGGTCGAAACGCCCCGGCCGGAGCAGAGCCGGGTCGAGCACGTCAGGGCGGTTGGTGGCGGCGATCAGGATGACGCCGTCGTTCGCCTCGAAGCCGTCCATCTCCACCAACAGCTGGTTGAGGGTTTGCTCGCGCTCATCGTGACCGCCACCGAGCCCGGCGCCGCGGTGGCGGCCCACCGCGTCGATCTCGTCGATGAAGATGATGCAGGGGGCGTTCTTTTTACCCTGCTCGAACAGGTCCCGTACCCGCGACGCGCCGACGCCAACGAACATTTCGACGAAGTCGGAGCCCGAAATCGAGAAGAACGGGACGTCGGCCTCGCCCGCCACCGCCCGTGCCAGCAGGGTCTTGCCGGTCCCCGGCGAGCCCATGAGCAGGACCCCCTTGGGGATTTTGCCGCCGAGGCGCTGGAACTTCTTCGGATCCTTGAGGAAGTCGATGATTTCCTCGAGCTCCTCCTTGGCTTCGGGAACCCCGGCGACGTCCTCGAAGGTGACCTTCTTCTGCTCCGGGGTGAGCAGCTTGGCTTTTGATTTACCGAAGGACATGGCCTTGGTGCCGCCGGCCTGCATCTGGCGGAAGAGGACAAACCACAACCCGACCAGGATCAGCAAGGGCGCCCAGGAAAGCAGCGCGGTCAGCATCCGGCCGTCGGTGGGCTTCTCGACCTTGATGATCACCTTGTGCTTTCGAAGGTCAGCGACAAGGTCGTCGTAGCCAGGATTGTAGGTGTAGTGGTCGTACCGCGGTCGCGGACCGCTGTCGTCGGTCGCGTCGGTGGTCTGGATGTGAATCTCTTCGCTCTGGATGAGGACCTGGTGGACCTTGCCGGCCTCCACCCGGTCGAGAAAGTCCGAGAAAGGGATCTCCCGACTGGTGGTCGAGTAGCCTCTAAGGACCTGGAGAATGAGCATCACCCCGACGATGATGACGGCCCACATGAGGACGGTTCGTACGGTCTGATTCACGTTCCGATAGCCTCCCGCTGCGACCCCTTCCGGCCGGGCGCTATGGAGAACCTCATGCCGATGGAGGTTCTTCCCCCCCGGCGAGGACGCACAGATCGGGGAGATTGGTGTGCTCGCCGCGGCTCGGACCGAGCCCGTAGCCGATCAGGTAGCCCTCGGGGACATCGGTGAACGCGGCGTAGCGCGCACTCAGATTGACGCTGCGCAGCTGCGGCTTGTCGACCAGCGCCACCACCTCCACCGAGGCAGGTTTCTGCTGGCTGAGATGGGTGATGAGGTAGTTCTCGGTGATGCCGGAGTGGAAGACGTCCTTGAGGATCAACACGTGGCGACCTTCGACGTTGATCCGGGTGGCGTAGGTGAGGCTCACGACCTCGCCTCGGTCGCCCGGTGTCGAGGTCACGTCGACGAACTCGAAGTCCACTGACACCGCCGGTTTGAACAGGCGGGCGATGTCGGCGAGGAAGAAGGCGGAACCCTTGAGGATCCCGACCAGCACCAACTCCTTGCCCTCGTAATCAGCCGAAATCTCGTTCACCATCGCGATGAGCCGCTGCCGGATCTGATCTGCGGTGTACACCACTCGGAGGGTGCTCATTGACGGATCACCTCCACAATCCGGTCGCTCTGAACCGGAGATTCCGGATGACGCCAAACTCCGGGAATCCAATGAATCATATCATCTTCGCAGAATACCGGCCACGCCGTTCGGAGATGTCGAGGCAGGGCCCCGGCAAGGATGCCGCGCACCGGTCGCCGGCCTCCCGCGTCGTCCGGCAGCTCGTCGTTGTCGGTCGCCGGTCGGAGTGTGAGCTTGCTTTCTCGGCGGGCGGGCGACCAGCTCCAGCGAGCCTCGCCCGCAGGCGCGCCATCGTCCCGCAGCCGGACCCGCCAGCCGGGCACGCCGAACCCGGTGTCGCTGTCCGACGAGAGCTCGGCGTGAGTGCCGACCGGGAGGTGTGGCGGCTCGGCCCAGAGCCGGCCGCGTGCCGCCCTCAGCCGCCAGCGTCCGTCCATAGTCACTGCCCGCGGTCGTCCGCACATGAGCAGTTCGCCAAACAGCTCCGCCTGACGACGGCTGACGTGGGACACACCCAGAAGTGCCATCTGACCGTGCAGCCAGCGGACGCGAAGGGCGTCAGGCAGGGCGCCGAGAGCGCTCAGCTCGATCCCGCCGTCGGGCGCCCACGGGTCGATGAAACGGACCCGTCGAGCCAGCTCTGCGGCCATGAAGGCCTCGCCATCGGCAAGAGCGCCGGCGAGGCTGACGAGGTGGCGACGAAGGCCTGGAAGAAAGGCTTCGAGCTCGGGCAGCACGACGTGACGCACTCGGTTTCGGAGCCGGTGGATGTCCCGGTTGCTGGCGTCTTCGCGCCAGCTCAGCCGTCGTGACGCGAGCCAGGCGTCGATCTCGGCCCGGCCCCACGGCAACAGCGGTCGGATGATTCTCCCGTCGGTGTCGGCGGCGATCCCGGACATGGCCCTGGGTCCGGCGCCGCGAAAGACCTGGACCAACACACCTTCGGCAACATCGTCGCGATGGTGGGCCGTGGCCACCGCAGCGACGTCCCGGCGAACGGCGTGGTCGAGGAGGGCGCGATACCGTCGTCGCCGCCATGCCGCCTCTCCCGTGACTGGTTTCAGGTTGTCCACCGCCAACTCGATGAGCTCGAACCGGATGCCGAGCTCTCGGCATCGTTTCCGGCAGAACTCGGCGTCGGCATCGGCGTCGGCGCCGCGCAGCCGATGGTGGACGTGAACCGCGTCGAGCTGCAGCTCGAGCTTCGGCTCGGCCAACAGGTGGAGCAAGGCCACCGAGTCACGTCCGCCCGACAGCGCCACCAGCACACGGGCCCTCACGAGGTCAGGGTAGGTGCGTGAAAAGTGGGCGACGAAGTCAGCGGTTTCCATCGCTACCATCCTAGCCCGTTCCCGTCCAGAAACCCTGGTGGGGACAGCGTCGTTCCCGTCCAGAAACGAGACCGGATCACCCACGAACGATGCGGACAGGCAGCGCAGGCTCGAGCAACGCTCAGCGAGCTGTCGATCTCCGGGCTCCCCACGAATGCTGCCCACGAGCGGACACTGAGTAACCGGTAACGTGTCGGGTCTTCGGAGCGTGTGGCAACTGCTTGCTCCAAGACCAATTCCGGCCGGCGATTCCATCAGAATCGCCGGCCGGAATTGGTGGCGGTGGGTGGAGTTGAACCACCGACACAGGGCTTATGAGACCCCTGCTCTGCCTCTGAGCTACACCGCCCGACGAGGGACTATACGATCGGCCCCGCGTTCAAGTCAATGTGCGAACGGCGATCGTCTATACTGCCTGGATATGGCGCAGAGCAAGAACGAGACCAAGGAACGATGTTCGAAGTGCGGACGAAAGGTGTCCGATCTCGAGTTGCAGGTCTGCATGATCTGTCGTAGCCTCTTCTGCCATCGCTGTGCCGTTGTCGGGTACGGCCGCGAGTTCTGCTCCGACGTCTGCCGCGGGTTCTTTTTCCATGGCGATGGCGATGAACGCGAAGAGGACTACTAGGACCATGGGTCAACGACACGACGAGCTCATGAAACGGGCAACACCCCTGCCCGTGCTCCACACAGGTGCAGCGGACTTCGTCGTTGCGAGCAAGGCGCAAGGCTCACGGGTCTACGACCTCGACAACATTGGCTACATCGACTACCTGGGGGGCGGTGGCTCATCGATCGTCGGCTTCGCCAACCAGTTCATTCTGGACGCGGTCAAAAAGGTCCTGGTGCACGGGGTGCCTGACGGCTTTCACGTGCCTCTCGAGGTGGAGCTCGCCGACCGGCTTGCGGGCTTCCTGCCCTGGGTCGGAAGCTGGTGGTTCTGCCGCAACCAGGATGAAGCCATGCGAGAGCTGCTCGCCTGGGTCCGACGGACCACCGGGCGGCCACAGATTCTCGCTCTCGAAGGCGGTGCTCGACTCCGCATCGGAACCGGGCCGGCCCGTGACCGGAGCGGTGTGTCCCTGCGGGAGATCTCGAGCTGGAACGTCGATCGGATCACGACCACCATCACTGACGGTGCGGCCGATATCGCTGCGGTGGTCGTTGAACCCCTCATGACCCGCCTCGGCCTGATTCCTCTGCCGGCCGAGGCGGTCACAGCGATCGCCGATGTCTGCCGGTCGGCCGACGTGCTGCTGATTCTCGACGAACGGGTGTCCGGCTTCCGCATCGACCGCGGCGGTGCCGCTGCCTGGACCGGCGTCATCCCAGATGCTGCGGTCTACGGGTCGGCCCTCGGCGGCGGATTCCCGATCGGCGTGGTCGGCTTTCACAACCAGCTCGGCGACACAGCTCATCAGGCCGAAGAGGTGCTCGCGACCCCACATCCGGTGTCCCTGGCGGCGGCGGAGGCGGTGCTGTCGATCCTCAAGAACGACACGACCTACGAACGCCTCGAGGAACGAGCCTCTCAGCTCGCCGATGGCATCCGAAACCTCGCCGACCGGTTCAACCGCAAAATGACCGTCAATCGGGTCGGCTCCGTGTTCTCCCTCTACGTCGGTGTCAACGCTGTAACCACCGGTACCTCGGCGCGACAAGCCGACGCCGACGGCTACGGTCGGCTCGTACGCGGGCTTCGAGACGAGGGGGTCCTGCTGCCACCCGTGACGGGAGGGACCGCGTTCGTGTCGTCGGCGCACGGCGCCAAGGACATCGAGGAGACCCTGGCAGCCTGCGAGCAGGTCCTGCTCCGGCTCCACCAGGAGGACCTTTCCTGAGCCATGATGCAGCCGCGTGAGGTCGAGATTCGGCCACCCGTCGACGAGCCCGCCCTCCTCGTTGGCCTCGTCTGTGGCGGGGTCATGCGAAGCGTGGTGGAGGATCACCTCGACGAGCTCGAACGGCTCGTCGACACTGCCGGCGGACGCGTCGTGGGGCGGCTGATCCAGGAACGCCCGGCGCCCGAGCCCGCGACCCTGATCGGCTCCGGGTTCGTGGCGAAGGTGGCCGCCGAAGCCGCTGCCGAGCAGGTCCGATCGGTGGTCTTCGACGAGGACCTCACGGCGTCACAGGTACGCAACCTTGAGCAGTCGATGCCCGACGACGTCAAGGTCCTCGACCGGGCTGCGGTGATCCTCGACATCTTCGCCGCTCGAGCCCGCAGTCGCGAGGCGCGAACCCAGGTCGAGCTCGCCCAGCTCAACTACCTGTTGCCACGGCTCACTCGCCGCTGGCGTCACCTGTCCCGCCAGGCCGGTGGCATCGGTACCAGGGGGGTGGGCGAGACCCAGCTCGAGATCGACCGCCGACTGGTCTCCCGGCGCATCGCTCAGCTCAAGGACAAGCTCGCGACGATCGAGCGCGACCGTCGCCTGCGGCGGGAACGGCGCCGTGACATGCCGACCGTGGCCCTTGTCGGCTACACGAACGCCGGCAAGTCGAGCCTGTTCCGGGCTCTCAGCAGGACCCCGGTGCTGGTCGAGGACCGGCTCTTTGCCACCCTCGACCCACGGGCTCGCCGGGTCGCCCTCGGTGAGGATGTGACGGTCGTGATGACCGACACCGTAGGCTTCATTCGCAAGCTGCCGCACGATCTGGTCGCCCCCTTCCGCTCGACCCTCGAGGAAGCGGTGGATGCCGACCTCATTCTGCACGTGGTTGATGCCGCGCATTCTTCATGGGAGGAGCATCTGCGGATTGGCGACCAGGTTCTGGATGGACTCGGAGTCGAGAGTGAGCGCGCCTTCGTGGTGCTCAATAAGCTTGACCTCCTGGCCGGTCAGCCGCCGCCTCCGCCCGATAACCGTCCCGGTCTGGCGGTGTCGGCAGCGACGGGGACGGGCCTGGATGAGCTGCGGACCGCGATCCGGCGGCAGCTCCTGGTTGCGCCGGGGGTTGTGATGCTCAGGGTGCCCCTCGAGGATGCGTCGATGGTGAAGCTCGCGGTCAGCCTACCCCACCAGCTCGCCCGGCGCTACCGGGCCGAGTCGGTCGATCTCGCGCTGCGAGTCGACGGCTGGCGTCTTGCCGATGCCGGCCTTGACGCGTACCGGATTGCCGACTGGGACGACGTCAGTCACGGAGGACGGTGATGCCGGTCTACGAGTTCCTGTGCGCCCGCTGCAATCGGATCTTCAGCTTCCACTCATTCACGGTGAACCCCGACAAGGTTCCCCGATGTCCCAAGTGTGGGGCGGCCGATCTGTCGCGGGTACCTTCGCGTTTCGGCGTCGCGACCGCACGCAGGATCGCGGCCGGCGCAGGTGGCGATGACGCGCTTGACGACCCGCGGATGGAGCGGGAGATGATGAAGCTCGCCTCAGAGCTCGAGGGAATGGATGAGAACGATCCGCGCCAGATGGCGGCGGCGGTGCGCCGGATGACCGAGCTCGCCGGGGAACCGGTCACCCCGGCGATGGAGGAGATGATTCGGCGGCTTGAGGCGGGCGAGGATCCCGAGCGGATCGAGGAGGAGCTCGGCGACGCCATCGAGGAGGAGATGGGCGGCGACGGAGATGGCGGTTCCAGTGGCGCAGCTCCGACCCGCGACGACGGGCTGTACCCGATGTAGGTTTCGAGGCCATGGGGTCGAGAGGGTGGTCTCGGATTCGGTCGTGTGATTCCCTCAGCTAGCCCGTTCCCGTCCAGAAACTCTGGCGGGAACAGCGTCGTTCCCGATCCAGGAACGAGCGGTTTTCGGGCAAGGTTTAGGAAACCAAGGGTTTGGGCGGAGGCGTACTTTCGTACGCCGCACAAGGAAACCCGCGGGTTGACGCCAAGATTGTCGAAAACCGCCGTTTCTGGACGGGAACTAGCCCGGACTATTCACCGGGGTTCGTCGTGAGGTTGGCGAGGCGTAGTGCACAGTGGTGTTTTCGATCCGAGGCGCGCGGAGGCGTACTTGACAGTACGTTGAGCACGCCGAGGTGAGCAAACGCCGCTGAGTGTTGTGCATCGCCAACCGCAACAGAAGTCTGGTGAATAGTCCGGGCTAG
>Ga0316576_10000573_pt1 | contig 17445 bp, 16 predicted proteins | sample S0NA_FD_203075 | JGI IMG/M metagenome (GOLD analysis project Ga0316576, IMG submission 203075) | Rhizosphere microbial communities from salt marsh grasses in Alabama, United States - S0-2_050615r3r5 | ecosystem: Host-associated > Plants > Roots > Rhizosphere | place: USA: Alabama | collected... | reverse complement strand
TCAAAGCAACCCGGGTGCCAAGAGTAACTATTTGTTATGATTTATAAACACAATATGGGCACCCAAATAAGGTTATTCGAGGACACCTGCATTTGAGTATCAACCATATTACGTTGGACATGGCCCAGGTGTCAGTGTGTGCCATGGGCTGCCGAATATGTCGGGGATGGCACAGTACATCGCCGTATTTTCAGCCAGTTGGATACGGTCCAGCCCTTGCACTGGTGCCTGGCATCCAAGAGCAGAGGAGATCTCGATGCGAAGAACCGCGTTGATCTGGCTCGTCCTGTGGGCGGGCGCGTGTGGGGACACGGATGGAGACAAGGGAGAGGTCACCGAAGGACATGGCGCGCGGCTCGACGAGGCGCAGATCAGCGCCGAGCTGAAAGGCTCGAGCATGACCGTCACCGTGCCGCTGCAGCGCATCGATGAGACCTCCTCCCTGAACGGCACCCTGACCGTCGAGCTGCTGCAGGTCGGCCAGGACACGCCCGTGGACACGGGCAAGGCCGGGTTCACCCTGCCCCAGACGGGCGCCCGGCCCACGGTCACGCTCGATGCCCCGAGCTTCTCGGACTTCTCCGAGCTCGGCGGATACGTGCTGCGCTACACCGTGGCGCTGCCCGATGGCTCGCTCTACGGACGGCGCTCGCTGTTCATGGCGGTGCAGCGCCTGGGGCTGGTCGTGCTGGGCAACAACCGCTTCCCGGTGGATGAGAAGGGGACGCTGCGCGTGCTCGTCGTCGAGCCCCAGAGCGGCAAGGGGGTCGAGGGAGCCCTCGTGACGCTGCGCTTCACCCCGGACAGCGGCACGCCGCGCACCCTGGACAGCGGCAAGACCGACGCGCTGGGCGAGCTTCAGGCGAGCTTCACCTTCAAGGCCGACGAGAAGGGGCCCGGGACCCTCGAGGTCAGCGCCGGGAGCCGGACGAGCAGCCACTCGATCCTCGTCGAGCAGGAGCGCCAGATCCTGCTCACCACCGACAAGCCCCTGTACCAGCCAGGGCAGACCGTGCACATCCGCGCCCTGGCCATGGGGCAGCCCGCCCTGACCCCATCGGCGAGCGAGAAGCTCCTGATCGAGGTCGAGGATCCCCAGGGCAACAAGCTCTTCAAGAAGGACACCACCACCGACAGCTACGGTATCGCCTCGCTGCGCTTCACCCTGGCCCGGCTGGTCAATCTCGGCACCTACCGCGTCCGGGTGACCACGGGGACCACGGTGCGGGAGAAGAGCTTCCGCGTCGAGCGCTACACCCTTCCCAAGTTCAAGGTCGCCCTGACCCTCGACCGACCGTTCTACACCCCCGGCGAGGGGATCAGCGGCTCGGTCCAGGCCGACTACTTCTTCGAGAAGCACGTCGCCGCGGGCCAGGTGACCGTCTCCGCCGCCCTGCCCGGGGGCCAGCCCTTGACCGAGGTCATCGGCACCACCGACCAGGCGGGCTTCTACGCCTTCAAGCTCGGGCCGGCCCCCGCGGGCACGGGGGCCGTGCTGATCAGCGCCCGGGTCACCGACGTCGCCGGCGCGGTGGCCGAGGCGAGCGCCACGGCGACGGTCGGCGCCGACGTGGCCGTGCTCCAGGCGGTGCCCGAGCGCACGCACGCGGCCCAGGGCGAGCCGCTCACCGTGTTCGTGCTGGCCACCGACCCGGCTGGCAAGCCGCTCCAGGGCACCGTCGCGCTGGACGGCGGCCTCTCCGGCAGCGCCACCCTGGACGCGAGCGGCCTCGCCGCGGTCCAGGGCAGCGTGTCCTTCTGCAACGGCGGCGGCCTGGCCCGCTTCACCGGCGACGACGGCACCCAGACCAGCGCGACCTTCGCGCTGCAGTGTGACTACGGCCCCGTCTCCCGGCTGCGCCTCGGGACCGACCGCGCGCTCTACGCGAGCGGTGAGACGGCGAAGGTGACGGTGAGCGCGCCGACCGGCGCCTCGATGGCCGAGCTCGACGTGCTCCAGGGCAACGCCACCGTCTCCGCGCTCCCAATCTCCCTGGTCAACGGCAAGGGGAGCGTGACGCTCAAGCTCGAGGGCGAGCTGCGCCGCACGCTGACCCTGCGCGCCCACGCCCTGGTCGGGGGGAGTGTCCTCTCCGACCGCAAGCTGATCTACGTCCAGGGCTCGGACCAGCTCTCGGTCAAGATCCTCACCGACAAGACGAGCTACCGCCCGGCCGAGAGCGCCAAGGTCACGCTCCAGCTCACCGACATGCAGGGCAAGCCGAGCCCCGGCGCCCTCGGCGTCCAGGTGGTGGACGAGGCGCTCTACGCCCTGACCGAGGTCAAGCCGGGCCTCGAGCGCCGCTTCTTCTTCCTCGAGCAGGAGGTGATCGACGCCGGCAGCGCGCTGCGCTTCGTCAGCCCGGACGTGGTGCTCAAGCCCCAGCCCTCGGCCGAGGATCAGCTCCAGGCGCGGATGCTGTTCGCCGCCATTGGCGAGGAGGCGAGCTACCCCATCGACTACCGCTCCCCGGACGCGGACGTCCATGCCGCCGCCTGGGCCAGCCGCCCGGGCTTCGACGCCCTGGCCGCCAAGCTCGAGGAGGACTTCAAGGCCCGCTTCAACCCCTACTGGTTCAGCCGGCCCTCGCCGCAGGAGATGTCCGACTGGTGCGAGCGCTGGGCGCGGACGCGCCACGACGACTGGGGGCAGGCCCTGCGCGTCGAGACCACGGAGCACGCGGCCACGCTGAAGAGCGCCGGGATGGACGAGACCTGGGACACGGCCGACGACCTGAGCACCACGCTGTACTACAGCATCGTCGACCCCAAGGGCCCGGGGATCCCCCTGCCCTCGGCGGCGATGGACGGCGGCGCGGCCTACGACAGCGGCGCGTGGGGCTGGCCGGATGCGGCCGCGGCCGCCGACGCCGGCGCGCCCCCTCCCGCGGGCGACGGCGGCGCCTCCGGCGCCGACGGCGGCGGGACGAAGATCCGCCAGTACTTCCCGGAGACGCTCTACGTCAACCCGGCGCTGATCACGGACAGCCAGGGGAAGGCGGAGATCGACCTCGCCCTGGCGGACAGCATCACCACCTGGCGTCTGAGCTCCATCGCGCACACCAAGGCGGGCCAGCTCGGCTCCGCCGCGGCAGGGATCACCGTGTTCCAGGAGTTCTTCGTCGACACCCTGCTGCCGACCCACCTGCTCCAGGGCGACGAGGTCGAGGTCCCGGTGGCGGTCTACAACTACCTGGGCAGCGCCCAGAGCGTGACGGTGACGGTCAAGCCGGAGCCCTGGTTCGACCTGCTCGAGAGCGCGAGCAAGCAGGTCAGCGTCCCGGCCAAGTCCGTGGGCTCGGTCTCCTTCCGCATCCGGGCGACCAAGGTCGGCGCCCACCCGTTCACCGCCACCGGGGTCAGCGCCACCGACTCCGACGGCGTCAAGCGCACCGTGGAGGTGAAGCCCGACGGCGAGCGCCACGAGGTGGTCTTCTCCGGCACGCTCAAGCCGGGCACCACGACCCACACGGTGCAGATCCCCACGGCGGCCATCGACGACGCCAGCGAGCTCTTCGTCCGGGTCTACCCCGGAATCCTCGCCGAGGTGGTCCAGGGCTTCGAGGCGCTGCTGCAGGAGCCCCACGGCTGCTTCGAGCAGACCAGCTCCACGACCTACCCCAACGTGATGGTGCTCCAGTACCTCAAGCAGTCCGGCCTCTCCACGCCCGCGCTCGCGCAGAAGGCGGAGGGCTACATCGAGAACGGCTACCAGCGCCTGCTGACCTACGAGGTCCAGGGCGGCGGCTTCTCCCTCTGGGGCGCCCCGCCGGCCAACCTGATCCTGAGCGCCTTCGGTCTGATGGAGCTCTACGACATGTCCAAGGTGCGCTACGTGGACGAGAGCCTGATCACGCGGACCCAGAGCTGGCTCCTGAGCCAGCAGAGCGCGGACGGCTCGTTCCCCCAGCCGACCTCCGGCTACTACGAAAACGCCGGCAGCATGGCCGAGGACACCCTGCGCGCCACGGCCTACACGGCCTGGGCCCTGCGCCACAGCGGCTTCAGCGGCGCCCCGCTCGACCAGGCCCTCGCCTACCTCAAGCAGCAGATCGGCGGGATCGAGGACACCTACACCCTCGCCGTGGCCGCCAACGCCCTCGCCGCGGGGGCCCCGGCGTCCCCGACCACGACGAGCGTGCTGACCAAGCTCAAGTCAAAGGCCGTCGACGACGGCAAGACCGCCTACTGGGACGCGAGCGGCGTGAGCATGACCTACGGCTACGGCCAGTCGATGACGATGGAGACCACCGCGATGGCGGTGGGCGCGCTGCTCCTGGCCAAGGACCAGAGCGGGCTGACCCAGAAGGGGCTGGCCTACCTCGCGGCGCACAAGGGCAGCCTGGGCAGCTACGGCACGACCCAGGCCACCGTGCTCGCCCTGCGCGCGCTGATCATGGCGCTCTCGGCCCAGGGCGGCGACAAGGCCCAGGGAACGATCCAGGTCCGCCACGGCGGCGTGGTCCAGGGCAGCGTGAGCGTCACCCCGGCGACCAGCGACGTGACCCGCCTGTTCGACCTGAAGCAGGTCGTCGTCGAGGGCGACAACAAGGTCAACATCGACTTCACGGGGAGCGGCGAGCTGGCCTACCAGGTCGTCGGGATCTACTACCTGCCCCACGGCAGCACGGCGCCGGCGCCAGGGCCGCTCGGCTTCTCGGTGAGCTACGACCGAACGAGCCTGAAGGTCAACGAGAGCGTCCAGGTCACCGCCACGGTGCAGAACAGCGGCAGCGGCCCGATCCCCACCGTGCTGCTGCGGGTCGGGCTGCCCCCCGGCTTCACCGTCGACGAGAGCGCCTTCACGCCGCAGAAGACCGGCGGCGTGGTGAACAACGTCGAGCAGGACGGCCCCTACCTGGTGCTCTACCTCGGCGACCTCGCCACGATCCAGAGCGTGACCTTCGCAATGACCGCGGCCCTCGCCGGCGCGTTCAAGGCCCCGGTCTCCACCGCCTACCCCTACTACTCGCCCGAGCTCGGCCAGCTGGTGGACACGCCGCTCGTCACGGTGACGCCGTAGGCGCGCTCCGGTATTGAGCTGCGCCCCGATCTGAGCGACCCTCTCCATCATGCACCGTGCTCACTCGCTGCTCATCCTGCTGCTGGTCGTCTCGCCGGCCTGTGACAACGGCGGATCCACGCCCGTCGACGCCTCGGCCGACATCACCCCCGACACCCTGCCGCGCTGCGACCCGTCCAGCTGCCCCCAGGGCTGCTGCACCGCCGACGGCCAGTGCGTCACCTCGGCGACGAACACCGCCTGCGGCAAGAGCGGGGGCCGCTGCCTCGACTGCGCCGCGGCCGGCGGCAGCTGCACGGTGAGCAACGGCGCCTACTGCGAGCTGCCGACCTGTGACAAGACCACCTGCCCCACCGGTTGCTGCCAGAACAAGCTCTGCTGGACCGGGGCCTCCGACGCCGTGTGCGGCGCTGGCGGCGACCCGTGCACCGACTGCTCCCTCGGCGGCCAGGTCTGCCAGGATCAGAGCTGTGCGGGGACCCCGACCTGCGACGCGACGAGCTGCGCCAGCGGGTGCTGCCGCGGCGGCCAGTGCCTCGCCGGCACCAGCGACCTGGCCTGCGGCACCGGCGGCGCCCCCTGCCTCGACTGCACCGGCTCGGGTCAGAAGTGCGGGGCCCAGCAGGCCTGCCAGTAGCTCAGCGCCGCCCCTCCGGCCGCCCCTCGGCCTGATGCAGCGCCCGCTCCAGCTCCTGCAGGGACGCCGCCTGCTGCTGGCGGGCATCGCGGAGCTTCCGAAACGTCTGTCCGGTGCGGTGGGCCGCGTATCCCATCAGGCCCAGCGCGACCAGCAGGGGCAGCACGTGGAGCAGCAGGCGCCCCCAGCGCTCGAGCCCCACGCGGCGGGCGATCCAGGGCGAGACGACGAGCAAGAGCAGCATGCAGCCGGCGATAACGACGAGGTAGCCGTGCTCCTTCCAGAGGAGCGCGAGCCACGCCCCGGCGCCGCGCGCGGCCTCGGCCCGGGCGGCGCGCGCGAGCTGCGCCCGTTCCTCGGCCACGGCGTGCTCCAGCTCCTGCCCGAGCGCGGTGTTCAGCGAGACCTTCGACAGGTCAACGCGCCGCGCCCGCGCGCGGTGCGCCGCCGGCACCCGGGCCAGCCCGTTGACAAACACGGGCCGCCCCTGATCGCCGACGTAGCGGTAGATCACCTGGTCTCGATCCTCCCCCCGCGCCTCGGCGCCGAGGAGGAGCAGCAGCAACAGCCAGGAGGTGCGCATGGGGGTATCCTCGCCCGCGAGGCGACGATGCCGCAACCCCGGCCTGCGACCGCGCCTGACGCCGGTAGGCCTCGTGGGCCCGTAGCAGCTTGGGCAGGTGCACCCGGACCAGGCTGCGCGCCCGGGCCGCCGCGCTCGCGCCGTAGTGGGGACGCAGCGCCGCGGGAAGGTGGCGCCCGATGAGGGCCAGGTCAACGTCGGGGCGACGCCCGAGGGCGCCCCACAGGCGGCGCGCCACCTGCGGCCCGGAGTTGTAGCCGACGTAGGTCAGCGCGAGGTGGTGGCCCAGCTCCCGATCCAGCTCGCGGATGAAGCGCCAGCCCGCAACGAGGCTCTTTTCGGGATCGAAGCGCGCGTCCGTGAGCTCGCAGGGGAAGCGCTCCTGCTGCGCCTCGACCCGCGCGGCCTCGCCGCTCTCCAGGGCGACCCGGGCCGCGCGGGAGACGCCGCAGCGACCCTCGCAGCGACAGGGGTAGACCTGACCCACGCCGAAGACCGGGCGGAAGGCGCCGCTCCGCGCGGTGCGCGCGCAGAACTGCATCAACCCGACGCAGCCGGTGTGGCTCACCGCGTACTGCTGCCCGGCGGACTCGACCCACATCACTGCCTTGAGCCGGGCGAAGCCCGACGGGTCGCCCCCCACCACGCGCCAGATCAGCGGGTCCCAGCGATCCATCAGCCGGCCCCTGCCGCTGGCGCCGCCCGCGACCAGCTCCTCCTCGCTCACCCCCTCGGCGACAACCGGCCGGGCGTAGAGCCGGCGGTACAGTCCGACCACCGACTCCAGCAGCGCCGCGCTCGCCGCGCCGTCGACCAGGTTGGCGGCGCGTCGGGCCCAGGCCCCCCCGCCGAGGCTCAGCGGGACCAGGCTCGGCTGAACCACGAAGGGCACGAGCAGCAGGGTCACGACAGCGGAGAACAGCGCGCTCGCGGCGACGCGGCCCCGGGGGTGACGTCGGCTCCAGCGCCGATGACGGGCGAGGAGTCGGTCCGCGCCCTTCTCGGCCCGCAGCCAGAGGCGCAGCAGGCGGCGACGCGCGAGCCAGATCGCCAGGCCGTGGAGCAGGCCGAAGCCGACGAGCCGCAGCGGGAGCGAGCTGAGCGGCGTGGCGCGGTCGAGCCAGAGCCAGAACGACTCGGTGGACTCGAAGCCGAAGGCACCGACCAGCGCGGCCAGGACGAGCTGGAAGCCCAGGGCGAGGAGGCCGAGCAGGAGGATCCAGGCCAGCAGGTAGCTCGCCAGCAGGTCGTAGAGCCCCTTGATGATACGAAACAGCCGCCCCACGGGTCCTCCGATCCCCCATGGTACGTCCCGGGCACGGCTTGACTCCACCCGGGGCGGATGGAATCGTCAACAGGATCGTACTATCTGGTTAGCGCCCCGAAGGAGGCATCCATGCGGAGCATCGTGAATATGTTGCTGGCCCTGGCGTTGCTGAGCGGCCCGCTCTCCTGCGGGGACGAGGACACCGGCGAAACCGGCGTGCCGGGGAGCAAACAGGTCGGGCAGCTGACCACGGAGGAGCTGAAGAGCGTGTGCGAGTGGGTCGTGAACGTGCAGGGCGGAGCGACCAAGACCTGCCCCGGTGACGTGTCGATCCACCTGGTCAACGCCGACGACTGTTTCGACCACCTGCTGAAGTACTACAAGACCTGCGGCCTGACGGTGTCCCAGACCGAGACCTGCGCCACGGCCGTGGGGGCCGATCCGTGCACCGGGTTCGGCACGCCGGACTGCGCCGAGGTGCGCGCCTGCAGCTGCGAGCCCACCTGCCCCAGCGCCGCGGCGTTCCCCTAGAACGTCTAGTCACCCTCCTCCCGCCGGCGCCGGGCGACCGTGGTCGCCCGCGCCACCACGTCCTCTCCGAAGCGGTCGGCGATGGCGTCCAGCGTCCGCGCCAGCCGCTCCCGGCGCTCGTGCCGGGCCTCGTCCAGGCAGAGCTGCCGCGGCGCCCCTTCGTCGTCGCAGAGGTCGCAGGCCGTCACCCCGGTCAGGCGAAACGGCCCGGGCTCGGCTCGCAGGAGCTCGACGAGCAGCTCGGCCGCCATGCGCCCGAGGGCCTCGCCGTCCGCCGAGGCGCGCTCCAGCCGGCGCCGGCGGGTGAGCAGCCGGAAGTCCGCGGTCTTGGCCTTGAGCATCACCGTCGCCGCACGCAGGTGGTGCCGCCGCAACCGGCGGCCGACGCGATCGGCCTGCTCGAGCACGATGTGGGTCAGCTCCTCGGGATCGCCGATGTCGTCGTGGAACGTGTCCTCGTGGCCCAGGCTCTTGGCCTCGCGGTCCGGCACCACCTCCCGGTCGTCGATCCCGCGCGAGAGCGCCGAGAGCTGCTCGCCGTGCTCGCCGAAGCGCCGGCGCAGCACGGCGGTGGGGTAGGCCGCCAGCTCGCCGATGGTGCGCACGCCCATCTGCTCCAGCGCCAGCAGCGTGACCTTGCCCACGCCGAAGATGCGGCTGACCGGCAGGGGCCCGAGGAACGCCTCGACCTCGCCGGGCGCCACCAGCACGAGGCCGTCGGGCTTGCCCAGGTCCGAGGCCACCTTGGCCACGAACTTGCTCGGGGCGACGCCGATGGACACCACGAGGTCCAGGCGCTCGCGCACCTCGCGCTTGATCGCCCGGGCGACCTTCCGTGCGTCGCCGTGCAGCCGCTCGGTGCCGCTGATGTCCAGAAACGCCTCGTCGAGAGACAGCGGCTCGACCAGGGGCGAGTAGCGCTCGAAGATCTCGAACACCTGGGCGGAGACGGCGGCGTAGTGCTCGCCCCGCGGCCTGATCACGACGAGCTCGGCGCAGCGGCGCAGCGCCCGGGCCATCGGCATCGCCGAGTGGATCCCGAAGCGCCGCGCCTCGTAGGAGGCCGCCGCCACCACGCCCCGGCGCGAGGGCCCGCCGACGACCACCGGCCGGCCGCGCAGGGCGGGATCGTCGCGCTGCTCCACCGAGGCGTAGAAGGCGTCCATGTCGGCGTGCAGGATCGTGCGCCCCATCGCCGACCATTGTAGCGCAGGAGCGGCCGTGCTTAGATCGCCACGTGCCGCGCCGCCGCCATCGTCTGACCTGGACCCTCCTCTGCGTCCTGGCGACCTGCGCCTCCTGTGGCCACCGGGCCGGCGCCGGAGAGCCCTGCGGGCCGAGCGCCCGCTGTATCGACGCCCTGCAGTGCATCGAGGGCAAGTGCATCAAGATCGCCTCGGCGCGGGACAGGGCGAACGAGGTCTGCCGCCAGACCCGGGCCTGCAGGCGGGCCGGGCTCTGCACCGCCGGGCCCGACGAGTGCATCGCCGGCTCCGACGCCGACTGCCGGCCCACCCCGCTCTGCGAGGACCTGGGCATGTGCCGGGCGGTGAACGGCGCCTGCGTGAAGTAGGCCGGCCCCGGCCGATCCGGACCGAGCCCCTGGGCTACAGGCCCGCCAGGCACTGGATGTGGCTCGCTTCCACACATCCGGATCTTCGATCCCCCAGGTCTGCCCGGAGCGGTGGTACCAGCCGTGGGCGCCGGCCACTGCTCCAGCCACGATCTCGCCTGAAAAACCCAATCATTCCAGAGCGCGGCCCTGGTATGGATGCTGCAGATCTCCGGGGCGATGACTCGCCTCTGGCTCGCCCTCGCCCTTCTTCCTCTGCTCGTCAGCGCGGCCCTGGCCGACCAGGCGACCAAGTTCGCCCGGGTCGAGCGCTTCTCCCGGCGTCTGCCCGAGCTGCGGACCACGGTCCAGGCCCGGCTCCAGCAGCCCAAGCTCGATCGCGCCACCGCGGTGGCCGCCATCGTGCGCATCATGGACTCGGTCTACATGCGCGTCGGCTCGGACCGCTACGCGAACAAGAAAGACCCGACCAAGAAGCCGACCTACGGCGCGGCAACCCTGCTCAAGCAGCACGTGCGGGTGGAGGGCAACACGATCCGCTTCGAGTTCCGCGGCAAGAGCGGAGTGCACTGGCAACGCACCCTCACCGATCCGCAGCTCGCCCAGACGATCAAGCTGTTCCAGAGCCAGCCTGGCGAGCGCCTGTTCCAGGTCCCGGGAGGCGGTCACGCGAGCAAGGTCACCGCGGCCCACGTGCGCGGCTTCCTCTCCGACTTCGGCGCCCTGCCCAAGGACTTCCGTACGCTGCACGCCAACCGCCTGCTCGGCGAGGAGCTGTCCCGGATGCCGCAGCCCGGGAGCCGGACCCAGGCCGAGCACAACCTGACCGGCGCGGTCAAGCGCGTCGCCACGCAGCTCGGCCACACGCCCTCGGTCTGCCGCAGCAACTACCTCGACGGCCGTCGCCTCGAGGCCTACGCCGCCGGTCTGCGCTAGCCTCCCGGAGGCCCATCGACGCAAGGACCCTAGAACGGGCTGGTGCAGCTGGTCATCGCAGCGTCACACCAGCCCGAGGGAAACTTGAACCCCTTCATCTTCTCCAGGGTGGCCTGCGTCGTGACCGTGGCCGACAGGATCGCGCCCCCGGGCCCGGAGCTCGGGGCGGAGATGTCCGTGAAGACGTATCCGCCCGTCATCGATCCGCTGGAGAGGCAGCTGCTCGAGGGGAAGTCGAGGTAGATCGTGTTCCCCGCCGCGCCCATCCAGTACGCCGCCTTCCCGCTGCAGCGCCAGAGCGGGACGTTGGCAACGATGTCGTCGCCGGCCAGGATCCACGCGTCGACCCTGACGCTGGGGGGGAGCGGCGTCGCCATCCTGGCGAAGCGGACCCACGAGTAGTGGTGCATCTTGTCGGACCAGCCAACGAGCCAGACGCCCTCGAGCACGGCGGGGAAGCTGAGGTCCACGTCCGCCGAGCTGTCGCGGAGCACCTGCTGGTCCAGCGTCGGGCTCACGTCGCCACCCGGGAGCGTCCGTGACGAGCCGCACCCCGGCGCGCCCACCACCGCGAGCAACAGGAGCGCCCCTCTCAACGTTGGCTCGCCGCGCATCGCCACGATCACATGATACAGCTGCAACAGGGCGCCGGGCGCGCGAATTCCCCCCGATCCCACGCCGCGGCCGCTATACTCGACATCCAACGCGGAGGTGACCCACATGAGGCTCGGACCCGGCGCGAGCGCCCGCGAGCGCGCTCTCTTCTCCCTCGCCGGTCTGTCGGTGGGCGACGCCCTCGGTGAGCGCTTCTTTGGCCCCCCCGGCCAGACCCTGGGTCGCATCGAGGACCGCTGGCTCCCGCCCCCGCCCTGGGGCTACACCGACGACACCGAGATGGCGCTCTCCGTGGTCCAGACCCTGCTCGAGCACCGGGCGCTCGATCCCGACGTGCTCGCCTCCCACCTCGCCAGCCGCTACGACGTGAACCGGGGCTACGGCGGCGGAGCCCACGGCCTGCTCCAGGCGCTGCGCGCCGGCGCCCCCTGGCGCCACGCCGCGCCGGAGATGTTCAACGGGACGGGCTCTTTCGGCAACGGAGCAGCGATGCGGGTCGCGCCCCTCGGGGCGTACCTCGCCGACCGACCGCTCGAGGAGATCGCGCGGCAGGCGCGCCTGTCGGCCATCGTGACCCACGCCCACGCCGAGGGCGTCGCCGGGGCGATCGCCGTCGCCCTGGCCGCCGCCCTGACCTGGCGCCAGGCCGAGGCAGGCGAGCTGGACGCCGCCCGGCTGCTCGAGGCGGTCGAGGGCGGGACCCCCGCGGGCGAGACCCGTGCGGGGATCGCGCGGGCCGCGGGCCTGGGGCTGGACGCTCCCGTGGACGAGGCGGCCCGCGCCCTGGGCACGGGCCAGCGCGTCTCGGCCCAGGACACCGTGCCCTTCGTGATCTGGTGCATCGCCCGCAGCCTGGGCGGCTCGCTCGAGGAGGCCTTCTGGACCACGGTGCGGGGGCTCGGTGATCGCGACACGACCTGCGCGATGGTCTGTGGTGTCATCTCCCTCGGCAGCCGCGCGATCCCCGAGGCCTGGCTCGACGCGCGGGAGCCGCTGCCCGGCATCTTCGACCCGGGGAAGGCGCGCTCCCGCCGGCCGTAGGACGTTGGCAGTGGCGCACAACCCCTACAGCCCCCCGGTGGAGCCCCTCGGCAGCGAATTCACGCTGTGGGAGATCGCGACCGTCGCGCTGGGCTCCCCGGCCAGCGTCGTCGATCTTCTGCGGCGGAAGGGTCGCCTGGATCCCGCGCTGCCGGCAGACGCGACCGCCGTGGTCGTCGCCGAGCTCCGCGCCCTCGGCCGGATCGTGCTGCTCTGGCTCGTCGGCGTGCCGCTCCTGCCGGTGGTCACGATCTACGTCGTCTCCGCCGTGGTCTGGGGCAACGGCTGGCTCTGGGCCCTGGTCTCCGCCGCCGGCGTCCTGCCCTTCTCTTTCCTCATCCTGCGCCGGCCCTGCACGCGCCTGCTCCTGTGGCAAACGCAGCGCCGGGCCCGGCGCGCGGCGGGCTAGAGAAGCCGTACGAGGGGCCGGGGGCGTGCTCGCATCCGAAGCGCAGGGCCTTGCCCCGCGCGGCCCGGCCTGGTATCCACTGCCCATGCTCGACCTCGACAAGCTCGGCCGCGAGGAGCTCGTCGCCATGCTGCAGGACGCGGCCAAGCTCTGGCTGGCCCACGACGGCCTGTGGTTCCAGGCGGTCGAGAGGACAGGCGGCCTCGAGGAGGCCATCGCCCGGGACGCCGAGGCGTGGGAGCGCTTCACGGTGCTCGAGGCGCGGCGGATCATGACCCGGCTCGGCCTCGGGCCCGGGGGCGGGCTCGACGCCCTGGCCCGGGCGCTGGACCACCGGCTCTACGCCCTGCTCAACCGCCAGAGCATCGAGCGCCCCGCCCCGGACCGCCTCGTCTTCCGCATGAACGAGTGCCGCGTCCAGACCGCGCGCACGCGCAAGGGGCTGCCCGACTTCCCCTGCAAGCCGGTGGGTCTGGTGGAGTACGCTGGCTTCGCCCGCACCATCGACGAGCGGATCGAGACCCGCTGCCTGCGCTGCCCGCCCGACGAGCACCCCGGCGATCACTACTGCGCCTGGGAGTTCACCCTGCGCGGTTGACGGGTCCAGCGCCCTGCGCGGTTGACGCCCCCTCGAGCAGCGGGAGCAGCTCCCCGGGGCGCTGGATCAAGTGCCGCGCGCCGGCGGCGGCGAGCTCGTCGGCGCCGCGAAAGCCCCAGAGCACGCCCACCGCCGCCATCCCGGCGCGCGCGGCCGTCTCCATGTCGGTGCCCGTGTCGCCGGCGTAGAGCCACTCGCCCGGCGCGATCCCGAGCTGCCCGGCGATCTCCAGCGCGGAGGTCGGGTCGGGCTTGTTCGGCACGCCCGGCCGCGAGCCGAGCACCGGCTCGATGGAGAAGCGGCCGAGGAGCCGCTGCACCAGGGCCACGGTGAACTCGTGGGGCTTGTTGGACAGGACGGCCAGGCGCAGCCCCCGCCCCGCCAGCGCTTCGAGGAGCTCGGGGATTCCGGGGTAGGGCCGGGTCTCGGGGTCGCCCCGCGCGGCGTACTGCGCGCGGAACGCCGCCACGCAGCGGCGAACCGTCTCCTCGTCGCGGCGTGCGTCGGGGAGCACCCGACGGGCGAGCCACACGGCGCCGTCGCCGATGAAGCGCCGGTACGCCGCCACGGGGTGCTCCGGCAGGCCCCAGTCGGCGAGCACGGCGTTCATCGCGCCGGCGATGTCGTCCAGGGTATCGAGCAGGGTGCCGTCGAGGTCGAACAGCACGGCGCGCGGAGCGCTACTTGGTGCATCAGACATCGGTCCTCCACCGGGCGGGCCAGGGGCCCACTATACCAGACACGGGTCCGAATTTCGGTCAGCCCGGCCGTGGCCGCCGGTCCCAAGTGGCTGTAATTAAAAACCTTGATCTGGCGCGGGACTTGAACTACCCCGGTCCATGACACGCATCTGCACATCGATGGTCGCGATGCTCGTGGTCGCCCTGCTCGCCCTTGGCCCCGCGGCCGCCGAGCGGGGGACCTTCAAGGTCGAGCCCAACGCGAGGCGCACCCTGGGCCAGCGGCTGGGCGCGCTCTTCCACCCCTCGCAGCGGCCGATGCAAGCGAGTCGCGGCGGCATCCGCCGGGCTCACGGCCGGATCAAGCCCCACGTGGAGAACCTGCCCACTCCGCTGGTCAAGAGCGAGGCGCTCTCCAGAAAGTACGGCGTGGAGGTCTGGCTCAAGCTCGAGTCCCAGACCGAGGTCGGCTCGTTCAAGATCCGCGGGGCGATGAACAAGGTCCGCTCCCTCTGGCCCTGGAAGCGGAGCCGCGGCGTGGTCTGCGCCAGCACGGGCAACCACTCCCAGGGCGTGGCCATGGCGGCCAAGAAGAGCGGCGTCCCGGCGGTGATCTTCATGCCCGAGAACGCCTCGACCATGAAGGCCGACAAGACGCGCGCCATCGGCAAGAACGTCGAGGTCAAGATCGAGGGCGCGGACTACGGGGCGTCGGTGAAGCTCTCCGAGCGGTACGCGAAGAAGAAGGGCATGACCTTCATCTCCGGCTACGCGGACCGCAAGGTCATCGAGGGTCAGGGCACCATCGGCAAGGAGATCGCCGAGCAGGTCAAGCTCTCGCAGGATGACTGGGTCCTCTCCGCGGTGGGCGGCGGCGGCCTCCTCGGCGGGATCTCCTCCTGGTTCAAGGGCCAGAAGAACCGCCCGCGCCTGATCGGCGTGCAGTCGGGCAACAACGGGGCGATGGCGATCACCCTGCGCAACAAGCCGGGCGCCGCGCTGGGCGAGCTGCCCTTCGCGCCGACCATCGCCGACGGCACCCTGGTCACCAAGCGGCCCCACCCGAAGATGGTCGAGCTGCTCCGCTCGCGCATCGACTACGTCGTCAGCGTGCCCGAGCCCCAGGTCGAGCGCGCCGTGCTCAAGCTGCTCAAGCACACCGGCCAGCGCATCGAGGGAGCGGGCGCGCTGCCCCTGGCCGGCATGGAGCGCGCGATGGCCGACCGCCTGCGCTACGGCGACCTGCAGGGCCTGAAGCGACCGCAGAAGGTCGTGCTCGTGCTCAGCGGCGGGAACATCTCCGACGAGAAGCTGGCCAAGGCCCGCGCCCACCACCCGGACCTGCGCTGAGCTGACCCGGGACCTTCCGGCCGTCCGACATCCGACCTATGATGGCGCCCATGAGCAGGGAAAAGGCGCTGCTGCAGCGGATCTGCGACGACCCGACCGATCTCGAGGCCCGGCTGGTCTACGCCGACTGCCTCTCGGAGCGAGGCGACCCGCGCGGCGAGTTCATCGCCTACCACTGCGAGCTCGAGCGCATGAGCGGGCTCGAGGAGCGCTACGCCGAGCTCGCCGCGGCGACTCGCCGGCTCGAGGCCGCGTACGCCCCGGCCTGGCTCGCCGACTACCTCGCGCTCGCTGACGTCAAGTCGACGATGCACGACCGCCTGAGACTCGACGACCTGTTCAACGCCGAGTTCCGCCACGGGTTCCTCTACCGCATCGCGATGACCCCGCAGGACATCGTCGAGCACTGGGGCTGGCTGCGCGCGCGCGAGCCGTTGCAGGGCGTCGAGCTACGGCTCCAGGAGCACCTGCCCCGGGAGCACCACCACCTCGCCGAGCCGGCCCTGTTCCGCACGCTCAAGGTCACGCCCAACGGCTGGCTCACCGCAAACTCGGTGGGCGACGTCCTGCGCTGGGGGCTCGGGCGCCTGCGTGAGCTCGACCTGTCGAGCTGCGACCTCGGCCTCGCCGGCGCCCAGCTGTTGACCAACGCCGAGACCGACCTGGCCGACTACTTCGAGGGCTGGACGCCGCCGCCGCCGCTCCCCGAGAGGCAGCTCGAACGGCTCGTCCTGCACGCCACGGCGCTGGGCGACGAGGGGGCGTTGCTGCTCTTCGAGGCGGAGACAACCCGTGCGCTGGAGGAGCTGGTGCTCAGCCAGTGCCGGATCGCCGCACGCTCCACCCTCGAGGCCCTGGCCGCATCGCCCCTCGATCGCCTCCGCCGCCTCTCTCTCGCCGGCAACAATGACCTCGGCGGTCAGCTGGACGCGCTCGCCGGCTGGCCCGTCCTGGATCAGCTGGAGAGCCTGGCCCTGCCCAGGTCGTCCACGCCGGGCGATCTGCGGGCGCTCTTCCCGACACCCTCCGCCTCGCTCCGCGCCCTCGACCTCTCCAGCGCCCGGGCGGTCTGCGCCGAGCCCCGGGCCGTGGCCGGGGCGGCCGCCGCGCTGACCCGGCTCGACATCGGCACGAGCCGGATCGGCGACGTGGGCTTCGCGCAGCTGCTCGGCGAGCCCTCGCTGACCAAGCTCCACGAGCTCGTCGCCGGTGGTTGCTCCCTCTCCGACCGGGCCCTCGAGCTGCTCGCCGCCTCGCCGCTGGATCGGCTGCTCACGCTCGACGTCTCGTCCAACAAGCTCACGGACAAGGGCCTGCGCGCCCTCGCCGCCTGGCCCGGCCTGGGGCACGTGACGCACCTCAAGGTCGGCAACAACCGCAAGGTCACGGCGGCCGGCCTCCGCGCGCTCGTCGACTCGCCGCACCTGGCGCCGACGGATTTCCACGTCGGCAAGGGCGTCGACGGGACGACCCTCGCCGCGCTGCGCGAACGTTTCGGCGACGCGCTGCGCACGTCCTAGCCGGTCCGCCACCACAGCCCGGCCAGCGTGACCAGGTCCCTGGGCCAGCGCGGCCGGTAGTCGCGCCAGACCCGCGCGCCGAAGAACAGCGTCACCGCCGCCCGCGCCGCCCGCCGCGACGGGAAGCGCCAGGCGGTCTTGAACAGGCGACGGCGGAAGCCGTGCGCCCGCTCCAGGTGGCCGGCCAGGTCCCGCGCGCCGATGGGCGAGGCGACGATCACCACCGCGCCGCCCGCCGCGGTCAGCCGTTCCATCTCCCGCACCGTCCGGTCGAGCGCGGTGCGCCAGCTCGTTTCGTCGCCGTCGTAGACCACGCCGTCCAGGGACCAGGCGGCGAGCACGAGATCGGCGCAGCCGTCCGCCAGCGGGATGTCGCGGTGATCGGCGAGGGCGAAGGCGCAGCGCGGCGGGTTGCGCTCCCGGGCGATTGCGATCATCGCCAAGGACCGATCGAAGGCGGTCACGGACAGCGCCTGCCGGGCGAGCTCCTCGGTCACCACCCCGGTGCCGGCGCCCAGCTCCACCACCCGGGCGCCCCGTACGTCGCGGATCGCCCCGACCCGGGCGACGATCGACTCCCGCGCCCGCTGGTAGCGCCGCAGCCGGTCGAACCGGCGGGCGAATCGCCGCGAGCCGTAGCGCTCTCCGATCACGAGAAGGCCTCCAGCGGACGCCCTCTCGC